>Ga0209006_10001456_pt1 | contig 21474 bp, 31 predicted proteins | sample JacPin_JW_Ref_O2_FD_188567 | JGI IMG/M metagenome (GOLD analysis project Ga0209006, IMG submission 188567) | Forest soil microbial communities from Algoma, Ontario, Canada - Jack Pine, Ontario site 1_JW_Ref_O2 (SPAdes) (version 2) | ecosystem: Environmental > Terrestrial > Soil > Boreal... | reverse complement strand
CTGCGGGGGCGACGAGAGCCAAAAGCCGTACGAGGTTCTTCTCGGTTTCGCTATCCACCTGAGGTCACGGGCCATACGATAGGACCGGCTCAGGGACGGTGCCAACCGTTCAATAATCGGCCTTACAGCGTTCTTAACTCGATGGATGCCGACGTTCATTTGAGCACCTCAATACAAACGTGGCGCTTTCAGAACACACCTTGAGCAACCGAGTCCGCCTCGCGACTGCGCGTCGGTTGATGCGATGTGCAGAATCAAGACTTGTGCATCACCTCGACCGTAAGATGCGACAGCGAGGTGAAATGGGCGAGACGGCTGCGATAGTAGTCAGGCTCCCTCGCTTTCGCGGTAATGATCGAGACAATCGCGCCCAAATGGCCCGGCCCTAAGCGCCAAAGGTGAAGATCGGCGATTTTATCGCCCTCATTTTCGATAACTCGCCGCAGCTTGTTGGTCATGCCGCTGTCTGGATTCATGTCCAGCAAGATCGCCCCTGTGTCTCGGATCAGGCCATACGACCAACTGGCGATGACGCACGCGCCAATGATGCCGGCAAGCGGGTCCATCCAGAGCCAGCCAAAGACGCGCGCTAGCAATAGGCCGGCGATCACGAGCACCGACACGGCGGCATCCGCAATGACGTGAATCACGGCGGCGCGCATGTTGTTGTCGCGGGCGGCCGATCCCGACATGTGTTCATGCTCTTCGAAGACGACGGGAAAGCGTTGCCCGCCCAACTGCACGGTAGCGGTGAACGCGTGCGGTTGGGGAATCTCGTCAACCGATTCGAGATAGCCGACTTGATCCTTCAATGCGAAAATCTGCCGTGCGCCGTCCGGCCGCAATGTCTCAATTGAGGTTGTTGCCGCGATCAGAGCAGGGCCTGTCTCGGCGTGCAGCCGAAAGCGCGGCGGCACGCCATCCTCACAGACTTCAAGCACAATGACCCCTTTGCCCGTGTCAATTTCGTGCGATTCGTCATCGCCCTCATGCGCATGTCGATGTTCGTGGCCGTGACTATGGCCGTGATGATGCCCGCCACCGCTCAAGAGCCAAGCGCTCGCGACGTTTACCGCCAAACCGAAACATGCAATCGGGACCGCCTCGGCGAAGTGAATAGGAATTGGTTGGAAGATGCGACTGACGGACTCGTAGCCGATCAGGATGGCGATCATTGCGAGAATGACCGCGCTGGTGAAGCCGGCCAGATCACCAAGCTTGCCCGTGCCGAAGGTGAAGTGTGGATCGTTGGCGTGCCTGCGAGAATAGGAATAAGCGAGCGCCGCAAGAAGGAGAGCGCCGGCGTGCGTGCTCATGTGCATGCCGTCGGCGACAAGGGCGATTGAGCCAAACGTCAGGCCGCCCACAATTTCCGCGACCATCATCGCTCCGCAGAGCCAGATCACTGCCCAGGTCTTGCGCTCGCTGTTCTCGTGTCCCTCGCCAAGGAAGACATGACTGTGAAAAGCCCCCGTCGCGCCGTCATTAGGTTCAGTCATGGGCAAGCCTCATTTCAGATATGTGCGGACGACATCGAGAAGCTGCTCGGCCGCTTCTGTATTGAGCGCGCCTGGATGCGTATCGGCATCTACCAGATGCGTACGCACGTGATCTTCGACGACTTCGGCCATGAGGCCGGCCATCGCCCCGCGTGCGCCGGCGAGGAGGTGCATGACCTGTTCGCAGCCCGCCTCATTGTCGAGCGCCCGCTCAATCGCCTCGACTTGCCCCCTGATACGGCGCACGCGCGCCAGGAGCTTGTTCTTCTCGCGGATGGTGTGCGTCATGAACCTTATCGCATAGCCCCCCACCCTATATTCTCGGATGATGACCAGAAAGTGGCGGAGTCGTGAGCGGTCGAGGGGGCCACTGGAAGGACGGGAATACATTGACATTAAAGAAGAAATTATGGCCGCGGGACGCGCATCGCGCCGTCGAGGGAGCGCCGGAAAACCGTCGGCCCTTTTCTATGAAGGAACGGGCAGCGCTTAAAATGGCTTGACGCTTGGAAGCAAATTCCTATTTAGAGTTATTCTAAATTGGAGCTTCTGAGATGAAATCGTTTGATGAGCTGACGGAGCCCGAAATCCTCGCGCTCGCCGTCAGCAGCGAGGAAGAGGATGGACGCATTTACGCTGATTTCGCCGAGGGATTAAGGGAGGAATATCCCGACACATCGCGGGTCTTCTCCGACATGTCGGGCGAGGAGAGCGAACATCGACGAATGTTAATCGATCTCTATGTGTCGAAGTTCGGCAGCCATATTCCGCTCGTCAGACGGCAGGATGTGCGCGGGTTCGTCCAGCGCAAGAAGCTCTGGCAGGTGCGCGCGCGCGGCATCGAAGCCGTGCGCCGGCAGGCCCAGCAGATGGAGCAAGACGCCGGACGGTTCTACCAGCACGCCGCATCGCGAACGACGGACGCCTCCATCCGCAAGTTGCTTGGCGATCTTGCGACGGCGGAATTGCAGCATGAGCGTTCGGCTGGCGAGATGGCGGCGAAGCATCTTTCCGACGATACGAAGGATAAGGAGGACGAAAGCGCCAGCCGTCGCTTCGTCCTCCAGATCGTGCAACCGGGTCTCGTCGGGCTCATGGATGGGTCCGTCTCGACGTTGGCCCCCGTTTTCGCGGCGGCCTTCGGGACCCACAACACATGGAACGCGTTTCAGGTCGGCATGGCCGCCTCGCTTGGCGCAGGCATCTCGATGGGCTTTGCAGAAGCACTCGCCGACGACGGGAAACTATCGGGGCGCGGGACGCCTTACTTGCGCGGCCTCGTCTGCGGCCTCATGACTGTCGCGGGCGGCATAGGCCACACGCTGCCCTATCTGATAACTAGTTTCTACACCGCGACTGTGGTCGCCGCGATCGTCGTCGTTGTCGAGTTGCTGGCGATTGCCTACATCCAGTGGCGCTACATGGACACGCCGCCCGTCTCTGCCGCGGCGAAAGTGATGCTTGGGGGAGGTCTTGTCCTCGCCACAGGCATCCTTATCGGAAGCAGCTAAGCTGGTGCATCGTCCCATGTATATGCTTACGCCGTCAGCGGCTCCCGCAAAATACTGACGCCGGATAGGATTGCGATGAAATACGACTCCACGACCATTGTATTGCATTGGTCCACGACCGTCTTGGTTGTTGCGCTGTGGATCATTGGGCAAACGGCTGATTGGACGCCGCGTGGAGCGATCAGAACCGACTATTGGTCAATCCATGTGATACTCGGCTTCGCGCTCGCGGTCGTTTTGATATGGCGCATTCTGTGGCGCGCGCTTAGGGGCCGCCGCCTGCCTCCCGCCGACTCTGGCATTCTTCGCATGCTAGCCGAAGTGGCGCATTTCGCGCTCTACGCATTCCTGTTGATCGTTGTGATTTTGGGCGTCGTGAACGCATTCGTGCGAGGCTACAATCTCTTTGATCTTATCCATGTGCCGCAAATTGGCGACGCCACTTTGCGAAGGCCCATAACCCATTGGCACGGTCTGGCGGCCAATGTCTTGCTTGCTCTTGCATTCTTGCACGCTCTCGCCGCTTTGGCGCATCACTATATCCTGAAGGACGGCGTGCTTCGACGCATGCTGTCGTAGTCTCGCTGAGCGCGCGTCTTGGTCGCCCGAAGGGGAGCGCCTAAGAGTTTTTGCTCGAACCCCCTGGAACGGACAATCCATCACGGCGTTGTGAAGACGGTTCCACCAGGAGAGACGAATATGGACAAGAAAGTCGCCGGCATGATCGCCGTGATGGGCGCTCTCGCGCCGTTAGCCGCCGCGCAAGCCGCCGCCCCGGCAAGTGAAGTCGAACAAGCGATGCAAGCGCGCTCTTTCAGCGAGCTTCTCCAACCGATCCCCAATGCCGCGGCTGTATTGAAAGCGGTGAATGAAAAAACGGCTGACGAATCTCAATCCGATACGAAGGGCGAGGTTCAGGTTGCCCAGTATCACCACCATCACCACCACCATTGGCGCCGCTGGTATCACCACCACCATCACCATCATCATTACTACTGACGGCCGCTCCACCGTGTACTAAGTTGCGCGGCTAAGGTGGGGTAGTTTTGTTCGCCTTAGCTGCTCGCAGCATATGACGGTAGGTGCCGTCGAATACCGTGTTTGTTCGAGAAGTCCATTGGGTCTCCGCTGACAAGGTCGATCGAGCCTCGTGAATGCGGCGGGCGCGGAGTTCTCGGTCCGCACTTTCGTCTTCCGTCATATCCCTAAGGGTAAATTCCATCTCCTCAGGCAAAATTATAATCTGGGCAAACGGCTCACCTGGTCGAAAAATGTGTGTCCGGCCTTCGGCCGGCGATTTGAAAACAGTGAAAAACAGCATCGGCCACCAGTTCCGTACAAGCGCAGGCACCGCGATCGGAACCGTATCCGTCTGGTCAGAGTAAAAGCGGGGATGAGGCTCGGTTCTGATCGCAAACCCCTCACCCGGATCGACGTCTAGTAAAATCTGATAAGTGTAGAACTGGTCGCCGAAATTCCGGAAGGGCGGCCACTGCACGCCCGTCCCCGGATCAGGCCCAAAATCCCCTTCCAGCACGAGACGACCTTCCTTGGTATGGACGCGTAACTCGTTAGCGTAGGGGTAAAAAAGTTCGATTCCATATTGCGCGCCTTCTGAGAAAGGCATGCAGTGCCAAACTTGTTCACGCGACCCGTCGGCCCGCGGCTCACGATCGCCGGCCCATCCAGGAATTTCCAGCTTGGTTCTGCGAGGTTTGAGTGCGGACTCTGAAAATCTCAGCTTTACCGTGCGCATACTGGCGTTCCTCAGCAGGTCGATAGCGGGGAGACAGTTCTCAAAATTGGCTTTCGTCGCGCTAACGCAGCAGGGTTCGTTTTAGTTGTATCCCCACGATTAAGGTCAACCAAACCCTTGACCCTATCACCAGATCGCGGGAAATGGCCGCTCTGTTTGCCCATATTCTGAGACACGCCCACTGCAGCCCTGTTGCGCGCCCAAGAGCCAAAAAAATGGGAGGCTCGGATGGATAATGACGTTCGTAATTGGGCGGGGGGTCAGTTGCCACGTAATCGAACTCATAGGATGTTGTAAGACACTTCACGCCGCTAGGGGAGGGGCCGCCGGGACCGCTGCCAAAATGCTCTAGGGTGAGGCTCCCTTCAATCTCGCGGGCGAGTAGACCTCGCTCAAGACCATGGTCGACGCCGCCGCCAAAATGCCGTCGCTTCTTCCCGACGATTCCAAGACGGCAGCGAAACCAAGGCTCTCCACAGCCGCCCTGGCGACGACTATGGATCAGGCGAGCTTCGCCGCGGTGATGCCGGCCATTATCAAGAATTGCGGCGGCCGCCGCGAAAAATATCGCGCAAGCGAGAATTGACCGTCGGCGCGGCCGGCGCGTCCGCAGCGCTAGAAGACACCCGCGCGAAAGGCACGCAGAGCAGAGCGGCGATAGTCAGCGCCGCGATCATCATCCAGGCCTCGTTGACGGCGCGGACCAAAGCGGCTTTTTCGACGAATGGTTGAAGCATCGCGGCGGTTTCCGCATCAAGCGGACCCGCCGGGCGCGCCGTGAACATAGCGAGCGGAATGCCGATGAATCTCGCGGTTTCGACATCGCCCGCCTGCAATTTTTCCATGATCGCCGCGCCATGCACGGGTGAGCGGGAATAGATCACCGTGTCGATCATGGCGAGGCCGATGGCGCCGCCGAGGTTGCGCATAAGATTGAACAGGCCGCTGGCGTCGGGCACGCGACCGGCCTCGAGATGGCCAAGCGCTAGGCGCGTCGGCGGTAACAGGCAAAACATAATCGCGGCGCCGCGAATGACTTGCGGCCAGAACATCGCGTCGAAATCGGTCTCAGGCGTTTGACCGCCGCTGAGCGCGAGCCCAACTGCGAACAGTGCGAAACCGAAGGCGGTCAACAACCGCGCATCGAGACGTTGCTCGAGCGCCACCGCGATGGGCGCGACCAGCAATTGGCATAGCCCGGTCACCAGCATGATCTTGCCGATCTCGAACGCGTCATGCTCCCGCACGAAAGCGAGAAAAACCGGCATCAGATAGACCGAGCCGAACAGGCCGATCCCCAGGACGAAGCTGAGGACGCAGCCGATGGCGAACCTGCGATCGGAGAATGTGGCGAGATTGACGATCGGGTGCGCGGCGTTCAGCGTGCGCCTGACGAAGCTGACGCCACTGGCAAGGCTGAGCGCCAGGAGGCCCAGCACGAAGGCCGAGCTCCATCCGCGCGTCGGGGCTTCCTTGAGGGCGATTTCGAGAGCCGCCAAGGCGATCGCCAGCAGCGCCAGCGACAGAATGTCGAGCCGGCGCGCCTCGCCGAGGCGTATCGCTGCCCTCGGCAACAGCGCGCTGGCGACAAACGCGGAGACGATTCCTGGGAAGACATTGATCAGGAACAGCCAGTGCCAGGAATAGGTCTGCGTGATCCAGCCGCCGACGACCGGGCCGACGGTCGGCGCCAGCACCGCCAATACGCCGGCGAATGTCGTCGCCAGACCTTGCCGGGATATCGGGAACAGCAGGAACACCGCCGAGAAGACGGCGGGAATCAGGGTTCCGCCGGAAAAGCCCTGCAGGATCCGCCAGGCGATCAGCGCGGCGAAGCTTTCGCTGGCGGCACAGCCGATCGAAGCCAGCGTGAACACGGATACCGCCGCCACGAACAGCCAGCGCATCGTCAATGCGCGCGTGAGAAAGCCGGTCAGCGGAATCGCGATGACTTCGGCGATAAGATAGGCGGTCTGCACCCAGCTCATCCGGTCGGGCGCGATGGCGAGCGCGCTCTGGATCGTCGGCAGCGAAGTCGCGACGACCTGCACGTCGAGGATCGCCATGAACATGCCGACGCACATCATGGCGAAACCAATCGACACCGATAGCGTCGCCGGCTTCTGCAAGGCCGGGCTATCGGCTGCTGACATTAGCCGATCCGATCAACGCCGCATTCTCCGCGCGGATGCGCAAAGACAGAACGCCCGCATTGGCGATCGAGAAAACCAGCGAAAGCCAGGGCAGGCCGAAGCAGAGCGGCAATGTGGCGATCTCTCCGATTACGACGACATAGTTCGGATGCGCCAGAAAACGATAGGGGCCGTTGGCCGCGAGCGGCGCGCCCGGCAGAACGATGATGCGCGTCGTCCAGCGCCTACCGAGCGTCGTCAGAGTCCAGAGCCGCAAGACCTGCAAGGTGAGAAAGACCGCCAGCCAGACCGGATTGAGCGGCCGCTCCCAACCGAAAATCCACAGACTCGCCAGCCAGAGCGCATGCAGCAGGACGATCGCCGGATAATGGGCCGGTGCAAATTCGCTGGCCCCTTGCGCAAGCAGGGCCGCGGTGTTGCGGTGCGCCCAATAAAGCTCGGCCAGACGTTCCGCCGTGACGGCGCTCAACAGAACCACGGCCGGAATCATGCGGCTCTCTTCAGCGAGACGCAGCTTGCGGTGAAGCCCGGCCCCATCGCCGTCAGCAAGGTGCGCGAAGGAAGGCCGGCGTCGATCAGCCGCTCGAGCACGAAAAGCGCTGTTGGGGCGGACATGTTGCCGTAGTCGGCCAGCACATTGCGCTCGTGGTCGAGCACGCCTTGCTCAAGCGATAGGGCGCGCTCCAGCGCGGCGACGACCTTGGATCCGCCGGGATGACAGGCGAAGCGATCGACGTCGGCGAGGCTCAATCCCGCGCGGCCGAGAATGCCCGCAACGGCGGGCGCGATATGTTCCTCGGCGAAGGGTGGAATCGCTCTATCGAAGATTACGCCGAAACCTTGCGGATCGACATTCCAGCCCATGATGTCGAGCGTGTCGGGCCAGGTGTGCTGGCCGCTCATCTCCACCGCTGCGAGGCCGGCCTCGCCGGCGCGCAACACGCAGGCCGCGGCGCCGTCGCCGAAGAGAGCGGTCGCGACAATATTCGCCTTGGTAAGTTCGTCGAGGCGGAAAGCCAGCGTGCATATTTCGACGCCGACCATCAGCACGATCGCGCCGGGGCGCGCTTGCGCGAGGCGCGAGGCGATCGAAAGCCCGGACACGCCGCCCGCGCAGCCAAGGCCGAAGACGGGCACGCGCTCAACATCGGCGCGAAAACCCATGCGCGCGGCGGCGCGCGCTTCAAGACTGGGCGTCGCGATGCCCGTCGATGAAACCGTAACGATCGTATCGACATCGGCGGCGCCGACGCCTGCGCTGTCGAGCGCCTTGGTCGCCGCATCGACAAAAAGATCAACCGCCCCTTCGAGATAGGCCTTGGTCCGGTCCGGCCAGCCGAGCGGCCCAAAATAAAAGTCGATCGGGCGCACCGCATGGCGCTGCAATATGCCGGAATTTGTGAACACGCCGGCGACGCGCTCGAAATCGCGATAGCGGCCGGAAAAGCCCTGACGCGCAGCGGCGGCGACGTCGCGCTGCTTCAAGATGAAGGGCGGAACGGCAGTGGCGACGGAGGCAAGCATGACAGGTTGAGGCATTCACATTCCCGATGAATTGAGTTCCCGTATGTATGGCGTCCACTGACCGGCGCACGCCGGCTTGCCATCACAATCGCTTGAGCGTTTTGATCCCAATGCGAATCACCAAAGCCGCGGACGCCGAGCAGGCTTCGAGGTCCGCGTTTGGGCATCTTGCGAGTGAACGCTCGACCCCGGCGATTTATTCGGCGGCCTCAAAAAAATGTGTTTGCCAGTCATCGGGCCGATGCGGCCGAGCACGCAGGGCTCATAGGGCGCGCCATGCCGCAGGGCGATATTTTGGGCTTCGCGCCGCCGCTTTGACTTGCGCGCGAAGAGGGTGACTGAATGGGCGTTACGGGCGCGAAGCGGCCGTGCAATCATTCGTGGCCGATGTCGCTTGTGGGGTCGAATACGATTGTTCGACGACCGTATGCGGGGTATCGACTGTCTGGGCGTGAATTTGCCATTCGTGTAAGGAGCTTTATGGAGCTGTCCTGGTCAATTGGGCGTGAGAGGAACTTTCGTCCAACTGAGTGGTGCCCCGCGACTGGCCTTGGCCGACAGCGAACATTCCCCTTTACGGCTTCTTCGAACGATAGTCATTCAAGACTGAAACCACGCGACCGAGCAAGGCGACAAATCCGCTGAAATTTATCCCCGCAACATTTGCCCGCACTACGCGATCGGCAAAGTCCATCTTGCCGTAATGCAGCTTGCTGTCGTAGTTCTTGTCCAGAGACAACGTCTTGTCGTCGAGCTTCATCGAGCGGACCGCCCCATCGAACAGATCATCAATAGATGAGGTACCTTTGGCGCCGATCTCGGGGGTTTTGACGACATAGAGATTGAGTCAGACGTGGTAAAACGGCAGAGTGGTGGTTTGGCTAAGCCTAGACGACAAGCAAACGCATCAATGCCTCGTCTTCTACCACCAGGACTGTTGATCGGGTGGCGCTAACCTGAGAACCCATTCGCGACGCCTCTCCTACGCTGCAGCTTGGCCCCCCCGTTGAATGTGGCATACCACTTGTCGGAACACACGAGTCAGACCGGGAGGCGCCCACGCGCCAACCTTAATGTTACAGTAATCTGTCGAGTCGAAATTGCTCCACCTCAAAAAAGACAGCAAACTCGCTAGCGGTCGTGTATCGTCTGAGCGCATCACAGATGGCAGGGTCGGCACGTACTCGCCTGAGGATCGACGCTGCGACAGATCGTCTGCGCTGATGTAGCGGACCCGCGCTGGATAGTTTACATCGGCGGGACGACGCCATTCGTGCCCACAACGACGAAGCCCGTTGCGAGGGCGCCGTCCGCGCTGCGTTCGGCGGGAACGAAGACCGCTGCGCCGGACGTGAGGTCCGCCTGCGTGGCCGGCGCGAAGGTCACGACGGGCGTGCCGACCGCGATCGAGATCTTCTTCTCCTGACCATGGTAGGAGACAGTGACGGTGCGCCCATCGACATCCTTGACCGCGTTCGAGACGGTTGCGTTTGTCATCGTGCTTGTTGGCTTTAGGTCCCAGGGATAGCTACCTTCGCCGGTCCCTTTGAGGGCTTCCGGAAAAATCAGAACCTCGACGGCGCCGTCTCCCCCCGCCGCTTTCGGCAGAGAAGCGATACCGACGAAATCGCCTGGCTTGATCTCATCTGCCGACGCGGCGGCGACGCCCGTGACCTTCCATCCGGATTTGAGCGTCAATACGCTAGTGGATCCCTCACGGGTCTTAACCGTCAGAGTGGACCCATCTAGGTTGACGATAGTGCCACGCACTCGGACAGCATCCGCCGCTCGTGCGGACGGCCCTGCGGCCGTAGTAAGGAATGTGACTATGGCAACGAGGCTAACGGCAGTTGAGACTGACTTGTGGTTCATTGGTTCTACCATCCGAATCGTACTCGCCATTTCGATGTAAGCAGGGCCGTCGGCGGGGCGATGACGCCGACGATCGCTGTCAACAGAGGAAACCCACGTCGCGCATGCGTGTGGAGATCTGCCTACTGAACCTTCATTGGCCCGAGGGCGACAAACTCGGCCGAAGCCGTTCTCGTCCGCGTGAAGTTGTCGACGTCAGCGGCGATCGCGCGCCGTTAGGCCGCCACCGCGACGCAGGCGTCTCTCGAAACCGCACTTTCCGTAAACGCGTTGCGGTCTATGTTTATTCGGTCTTCTCTCTCGGAAAGCTGGGCCCTCACATGATTGTGATCTCTACTCACCGGTGGCCCAGAAAAACGCGATGACGAACAGGTCCAGACTAACGTTTGCGCGAGTGACATTGCGAAATCGGGGGCCCGACGTGACGTCGGCAATCTCAACCCAGCAATTAGGCATTCCGTCGAAGGTGCTTACAAAATTAAATAGGAGCCGCGAGGCGCAACCGCGACGAAGTGACACGGGACGCAACCAAGCTTCTCGTCGTATTCGACGATGAGGCCCATGATGGAGCGCGGCGGCGCTTAATCGCCGCAATGGCCGGGGATGGCGTCTGGTTGCGTGAGCGGCATTGGTCGCGCGTCCGCGCCGAAATTGACCGGCGGATAGGCTATGAAACTGGGGTGCCCGCGTCGGCGCGCGATCAGGATCATAGCGCGGAAAGATTGGCCTGGATTGCCAATGCTTTGTCCGACGAGGCTGGCCTCGCCCTGGCCGAACGCCGAAGCGTTGACGAGGCGAAGGGCATCCGCGCGATCCCGATCGCCGTCGAAGGTCGTCTCACCGCTCTGGCTTGCAGCGGCCTCCGAAATCTGTAGCAGTCTCGTATTCGCCCGCCGGACATAAAGATGATCTTCCTTGGAAGGCCGCGCGGCCTTCGTTCGGGTCGCGCGAGATCGTGACGGGCGCCAGTAACGCATACGGAGACGCGGAGGAGGACAAGACCCCGCCGTTGTGGCGTTGCCCAGAGCCCATAGCCTCGGCTTGCGGCACGTTTACAGCAAAACACGCCAACGTCGTGACGATGAGCATAGATTTTCTGATATTTGTGGGACGCATGTCTCGCCTCCTGTTTGAGTGCTCCGTATGATCGGAAACAGTTCAGCCCCGCGTTTATGCGACCCTTAGCGGCACAAAAATTCGTGATCGTCGCGTTCTGGGCCGCAGCAAGCCGTCGCAGGAGCGGTTTTTCGCATGGCTTACTGACGAACGGTTGATCCCAAATAGTTGATCAGTTCGAGGTCTAGAGTGTGACGCAGGTCCGCGTTATTCACGGCGCGGCCGCGAAATTCTGCCCCCCAGTATCGCGGTCAATTTGGGCCGCCTTTGAGCTAGCGCTCGGGCGGCCCTTTTTGACTCGTGGCCGATCGGAAATCTTCGTGTTCCTCGGGAATAACCAATCATCGAACCGAGTCTATTCCTCGGTAGGACCACGGAGAGGAACATGCCCTTGACAAGGGCATTCGCCGTTTCGGCGGCCGCAACAGAAACTGCTAGTACGCTCGTCACCGATGCGTAGGCATCGCTCCATTGACGCAGCGGCAAGGGCGATGGCGCCCTTCGAACGAGGAACTCATGGGATCTCCTGCAGCTTTTTGCCACGGGCGCGATCAGCGCGATGATCGTTGTTTCGGCCGTCCTGGCGTCCGCCAAGACGCCGAAGGGTTGCGATGTCGAATATTCGCACAACAAGGTAGCCATCAAGGCCGAAGGTCAGACCAAAAAAGATTTCATCGCAGCGTGTCAGTCGCGAAACAGGGCGAGCCCAACTGCTCCGACACCTTACGCAGACGCCGCACCGGTGGGCTACTAAAGCCGGGCAATCCGGCGTGTCGATGCTCGGATCGCAACGCGCGCCCTTGTCAAAGCTCTCAGTCGGCTCCGATGTACGCCAGGCTTTTGTCCTGGGTCGTCGTAGCCGGTTGACCGGGAATCATCGCGTCGCCGCCGTCGGGTCGGACAGATATTACGGTCAGTTTCCATTCTCGGCTCGGAATAGTTCCGGTTCGCTTTTCCTCTGACACAGGCTTCGGCGCTTGGAAGGATGCGGAACGCGAAATGAATTGACGGATTGCCGGTTCGACGGTTGCAACCGCGATCGGCAGCGCCCTGACGGGCCGCGGCATCGATATCGTCATCATCGACGATCCTCTGAGCCGAGCGATGTGCCGTCGCAGGCGAGGCGGGCCGCCGTCAATGAATGGTTCGTGGTGATCCAGGAAACTCGGATGGATGCAAGTCGACCGGCAATGTCGGCTCTGGAGGCGGCGTTAGCGCGGCGATTGAAGAGAGGTATGCCGGTATGCATTTGGTCGACGCCGCTGCCCCGAACTCCGCGACGGGTGAGTTGCGCCTTTTGATGCGGGCGTTGAAACGGCGACCTTCCAAGGAGAAAGAATCTGAAGAGCAAAACCTTGCAATGCGCGGGACTACTTACGTCACACCTTGTTTCCGCTGCCGGCCACGTCCCATGACGAAAACTGCGAGTGGGACGTTCGGAAGAAACGTTTGCTGGTTCCGTCGAATAAGCAGGCGACCTCAAACGTTATATTCTAGCCGCTGATTGACTCTCCGGCCTCAGGGGAGACGCAGCGGCCGGTCGGCTTCTCAGCGCATTCCGTGATGGGATTGATAGCAGTTTGCCAACGGTTCCTCCGGATGTTCGCGGCTGGTTCTTCTCTTATTTTGGACCTTCGCAAACGACCCTCGGGCCACGAGAAGCGGTTGCGGATGATGTCATTGGTCAGACCGTGGGCGGGTCTCCCGAACTCTATCACCATCGCATATGTGGGCCCACAACATCAGAGAGTGTCACAACAATGCTGGATCGTTCAATCGCGCCGTCTGTCGCATCGGTGAGCATCATGGTGTCGCTCACCCGCCGCCGCGCGCTATTTGGCGTGCTGGTTGGCGCCACAACGGCGGGGATGCTGTGGCTCGCGGTCCTTGCGGTTCCACCTCGCAGCGCCGGCGCGACTCTCTTTCTCGTGCTTTTCACGGTGACGCTACCCTGGTCGGTGGTCGGGTTCTGGAATGCAATTATTGGATTTCTAATCATGAGTGGCTGCGGCGATCCAGTCGCGGCCGTCAACCCCATGGCCGCATGCATCCGCGGCGATGAGAGGGTGACCGCGTTGACTGCGATCCTCATGTGCGTCCGCAATGAGACCCCTGACCAGGTGACCCGCAATTTGACGCCGCTGTTGGATGGCCTCGTGGCTGCAAACGTCGCCCACCTGTTTCATCTCTACGTCCTGAGCGACACCAGCGACCCGGAGACCATCCTGGACGAGGACGCCTGCTTTATCGCTTTTATCGCGAAATGGCGCGACACGATCTCCATCACCTATCGGCGCCGCACGGCGAATATAGGCTTCAAAGCCGGCAATATCCGTGATTTCTGCGATCGGTGGGGCGCGGACCACGAACTCGCCGTAACGTTAGACGCCGACAGTTTCGTGCCCGCCGAAACAATCCTGCGCCTCGTGCGCATCATGCAGGTAAATCCTATGCTCGGCATCCTCCAGACTCTAATCGTCGGGTTGCCGTCAGTGAGCGCGTTCGCACGCTTGTTCCAGTTCGGCATGCGACTGGGCATGCGTTCCTATACATTGGGAGGTGCCTGGTGGCAGGGCGATTGCGGGCCGTATTGGGGCCACAACGCGATCCTGCGCCTCGAGCCTTTTGTCATGCATTGCCGCCTGCCGGTGCTACCAGGGGGCAGCCCGCTTGGTGGTCATGTGCTCAGCCACGACCAAGTCGAAGCTGCATTGATGCGCCGGGCCGGTTACGAGGTCAGGGTCCTTCCGGTAGAGGGGATAAGCTGGGAGGAAAATCCACCTACGCTGATGGAATACATCCGTCGCGATCTGCGTTGGTGCCAGGGCAATATGCAATATTGGCGCCTTCTGAGCTTGCCGGGGCTAAAGCCTGTCAGTCGGTTCCAATTGATATTTGCGATTCTGATGTATCTCGGCTCGCCGGCTTGGATGGGATTGGTGGCGATCGGCGCCCTCACGATCGCGTTCGCCGATACAGCGACCGCCTCACCCGCCCGTGCAGGGTTTGGGGTAGGGTCCGCGTTGTTCGCGATTATGTTGTTAATGATTTTTGCGCCGAAGATTGCGAGCAGCGCGGACGTGCTTATGCGACGGTCTGTGCGCCGATCCTATGGCGGGGCCGTGCAATTTATCTTGAACGTGGCGAGCGAGACGCTTTTTTCGTTCCTTTTGTCGCCAGTCATGGCGCTGACCCATACCGTGTTTCTGTTCCGACTCTTCCTGCTCAGGCGTGGTGGCGCATGGAATAGTCAGAAGCGTCAAAGTCACGCAGTTCCCTGGCATCTCGCATTGGCAGCGTTCTGGCCGCATACTTTGGCCGGTTTAGCCGTAATCGGAGTTATCGCCGAAACGACGGCGAGCGACGTCGGTTACGCATTCATGGCCGCCGGCGGACTCGCATCGTCCGTGCCCTTCGCGGTGGCTACCGCGGCACCCTTGGTGGGAACTTTGCTTGCGCGGATCGGCGTCGGCCGCATTCCCGAGGAAACGGAGCCACCGATCATGCTTCTGCCGTTGGGCTTGCCGGCCCTTCAGGCCAGCGCTCGGGAGCCGCGTGAGCGACCTTAGACGCAGCACAATCACCGAGCTTGGACCAGCGGGAATGGCGAGGATGAACGGGAAAGGCGCAATCCTTCAAGACAGCGGCGATCAACCATACCGCGTGGGCCGCATTGCCCATTGCTTTGGCTTCGGTGTGCGACCCGGCGCCAGCATTGTAGAAATCCGCGTAAGCGATATCGCACTCGACGACCTGGAGCCGGCTACGCCCCGCGGCTCCGACTATCTCGGCATACTGGAGCGCAATCGAGACAGAATCTTCGAAGCTGGTCGACGATTGCATGAGGGTCGCCGATTTGAGCCTGACGGCGCGATATTAGTTAGATCTAAAGATATTGCCCCGAGGTAGGGCCTTGTCATGTTGGCGAATCAAACGCTCGGACCCTGCGCGTCGCCTGATTTCGAGGAATTGCGACCGCCTCGCACAACGTGCCTCCTCGGCTGCCGCTCGCCGCGTTGTGCGTTTAGCGAGAGCCGACATCTCGCTTCCAGGGTTTCCTGGACCGTCAGAGTAGCACGCCTCCCATAGGAACCAGCGTCCGTGTGTCTGAGGCCGGCGGTAAGGCGGGATCTGCAAGGCCACTTGTCGGTAAAGCCTACCGCCATGCTTGCGACAAGGCGAGCGGGCCTGTCGCCGTGTCGAGCTTGACCCGGCCTCGCACTTTACCGCGGAGACAGTTCGCCAATGATGCAACTATGTCAACAGACGGCGCTCACGATTGGCCGATACGCCCCAGTTGCCGACGGGCGCGATGGAAACCAAGCGTCAGATTTTTACCACTAGCCGTTAGAGCAACTCGCCCATTTCGCGATAGCGAACGATTCTTGATCGTAAAATCAACGCGCCCGGGGGCGGGCTGAAGTCCGAATCGAATTGAGTGAAAGTAGGGAACCCAATACCTCTTCGCGGCCGCAACAATCACTCCGGAATAGCGGCTACGTTTGATACCGTCAGAGACTCCCCCGTCTGAAGCTGTGTCGCGAGTTTTTTATCGAATCCGTCGAATAAACGGTCGACCTCGCGCATTATAGTGACGCGCCTAACTGGGCTTTGGGCTCTAAACGGGTGTAGGGCCGGCCGGATCCGTGAAGCATTTCGCGATTGGGATACGCTGGCGCTTTGTCAATTTATTCCTTCAGTAAACTTCAAGGAGGCTCAAAAGCCAATGCGGTCTGTCCCCTCTGCCCAATTGCCGACACGTTATGGCTCGTTCGTGCTTCACATTTTTACCGATCAGAATGGAACCGAGCACATCGCCTTGGTTAAAGGCGCCCCGGTCGACGGATGTCTGGTGCGATTGCATTCCGAATGCGCGACGGGAGACATACTCGGCTCGATGCGTTGCGATTGCCGGGATCAATTGGAAGTGTCGCTGCAACTCATTGACGAGGCCGGCGAAGGGTTGATGATCTATCTACGCGGGCATGAAGGACGCGGGATTGGCCTTGCCAACAAGGTTCGCGCGTATGCGCTACAAGAACAAGGCATGGATACGTTAGACGCCAATATCCATCTCGGCTTTGCCGCCGATATGCGCAATTACGACGCGGCGGTCGAAATGCTGGCATATTTTGGTCTAAATGAGGTGCGGCTACTCACCAATAACCATTCCAAGATTAGTGCACTGGAGGAGGCAGGCATCACTGTGACGGAACAAGTGCCTCTCTGGACCGACACTAATCCGCACAACGCTGGCTACGTCGCCACCATGCTCAAGCGAATGGGACACATCGCTTCCGAGCCTGGCCTAAACTCAACGAATCTCGAACTTGGGTTACAGCGCTGAATATGCAGCACTACCGATGTTTACGGTTCAAAATCGGTTGTCACCAAAAAATGGCGCATGGGAAACCGATCGCGCCGATCCAAACTCCGTTTCGATCCGCCGAATCGTATTTCGAGACAATTGTTCCAGCCGAAAGTCAAATCCATCCCGAGCGACCCGCGGAATTAGCCGTCCGTAATTTTCACCGCCCCTGCGGGTTTCAGTAGAGAGTGTTCCCCAAGCAGACAATCCGATCGAGCCGTGGCGGGCGGTTCCTCAGATGTTTCGCAGCTCGGCCAAGATGACCAGACATTCCCGTTGCATCAATGGATCGGCTGGTTGCGCGCAATTGCATAAGCTTCGCGCCCTTTCGATACCGTCGTCGTCGGAGTTGGAAGCGTATTGGCGGATAGCCCAAAACTGATTTTCGCCGCGGTTGTCGGGCTGTCTCGACCACCTGCTCAAGGTCGTTGCGCTGATCATCTTCGGCACCATTCGCTCGATGGCGAGAATTTGTGGAATGCGATTTTACCGCTCAACGTGCACCGATTGGGCGGCCGAAGAAGTCGATGTGACCAACGCGGATCGACGATAGGCCGGAGGCAATATGGCTGCGCCGACGACTGATCCAGCCGTCGATTTCGGCGAGGGTCAGGTCGTCGCCCTCACGCACTGCCGCCGCCCAAGCGGTAACCAGATTGGCCTGAATTTTGTTGTCTGGCGGTCCGAAGTTCCAATCCGACGTTCCATGCACAACCTCGTAGTTCAGGGACGCGAAACGCGCTATGGCTTCGGTGGCTGCAGTCGGCCCCAGCGCGGGTCCAAATCCTTTTTCGCCGCGCTGGTGTTGATTCACAGCCTCGATCATCCTGGCGTCTAGGGGGTCAGCCGGTTCAAAAGCTACCCGACCGTCATAGGTGAGCGCCGCGTAAACCATCAAGCCGCGTTTCGCGACCGCTATTGCCAACCGCTCGAGCCACTCACTAGAGACCAGATCGAGCAGCGCCGAGGTGGTTACTAGATCGAGCGGATCGTCAAGAGCGGCATCGAGTTCGCGGAAAATGTCGATAGGGACGGTCACGACGTTCTTCCCGATAACCGGCTCGGATGACGCCGCGCGCGCAAGCAGGCTCGGATCGTTATCAACGAGGCGCCAGCGCTGCCGGCGCGGAAGATGCAAAGAGATCGCAGCCAACGTTGCGCCGGTGCCGCAGGCGAGATCGACAATCGCGATTGAGGCCCGGTCGGCGACCGCTCCGGCGAGTGCGGCGAGAACTGCGGGACTGCGTGCACGCAGATCGTACGGCCCTCGCAACTCAAGCCATTCCGCCGAAAATGCTATCACACCGCCACCTCGATCGTCCGAGAGAACGCTTCCGCTGACTGCTCCCAGGTGGGGAGCGTGACTGCGGCCGCTCGTGCCGCCGCTGCAAGACGATGGCGCTCCGCGGAATCCTCAATCAGCTGCCGCACTGCGGCCGAGAACGCGCCGATATCCTCGGGAGGCGCCAGCATGCCAGCGCTCGCGGGCGCGGAGGAATGGCGCCCGCTGGGGTCCCGACTAAGGGCACGCCATGCGCGATCGCCTCGGCAAACGCCATTCCGTAGACTTCGAATCGCGAGGCAAGCACGAAAATGTCGGCGCTCGCATAGAGGGCCGCGAGACGTTCCGCGGGGACCGCGCCGGCGACGGTGACAACGGTCCGCGAGATTGAAACGCTCGATGTCTGCGACAAGACGCGCCGCCTAGCGGGACCGCAAGCTCACTGGCGCCGTACCAGCTCAGTTCCAACACCGTCGCCTCCTTTGCTGCCAGGCCAAGCACAGTCGCGAGACCAGAGGCGGTCCCGCTCGCGTGTACAACGAGATCGCAATCTTCAGGCGCTATGCCAGGTGCGGCAAATTCCACTGCGGGCACAAGTGCGAGGTCAGCGCGGGACGGTTCGATGTCGATAAGAGTCAAGCAGATCCCGGGAAGTCGCCCGAACAGCCACGCGACCGGCGATCCGACGACGCCCGCGCCGACCACCGCAATGTTGTCGACCGCGGCCGGCGCGGCGTCCCACGCAGCATTGTGCGCGGGCTCCATGTTGGCGACAAGTGCAGCGCGAGTAGGCGGCAGGTCGTCGAGTGTCGGCACGACCGCCTGGGCCGGCAACGTGAAGATGTCCAGATGCGGATGGGGCATAGAAACGATGCGATCTTGCAATTCCGTTGGTCCGCACTCGACTCGGTCGACGATTGTGTAACCGTATTTGATCGGAATGGGAACGCGCTGCTGATGAATGCCGCTCGTATGCGTTTGTAATTTGTCTCGGGAACCCGGCCGGAGAACGCGAGCCTCTCGGTGCCGCGGCGCCATTGGTCTTGCCATGATCGACACAGTTATCTACACCCGCTCAGCTGTGCACGGCGTCGCGATCATGGACAGTTTGCAGGCGGGCGATATCGGTACCGCCAAATTTGTCGGTATACCGTTAGACGTGTTTTAGCGCGTCCCGTCGGTCCGCTCGATGGCGCTACTCACGCGATGATGCAGCCATTGGTAGAAAAAGCCGCGCTGGTTCAGGCCATTAACGAAGCCTGGACCATGATCGCGGCGCTGACCGTCGGGGCCTTACTCTGCGTGCCGTTTGCAAGACCCTCACCAAAGATGAACAGCGCCCGTTGAAGCAGGAAAATGAGCGACAAATCGATTCTCACGGGCTAGCGCTCGTTGTGGACGTTCGCCTGCGCCATCACGCTGAGCAAATGGTTGCCCAGACATTTGCCCGTTCTGTTGAGAGGATTGGTGAATAATCAGCAACGCTGGCTGTATCTCGCGCATTAGGGTTGCCGTTTGGCCTTCGATTGCTTGTTTTGCAAAGACGGCCGTCGGCGCTCGCTTCATAGCCGGTAGCCCTTTGGCCGGCTTCGCCGCGAGGCGTTGGAGGTCGGTAGCGATTAGCGCTCATCGTGATACGGCCATCCAGAACGGCAGTCTTCACTCGAACTGATCGAAAGTCCCGACGAAAGTAACTGGCATCAGAGTCAGATTCGCCGTCTGCAACTGAGTCGCTCCGGATTGGGCGCTTATTGTGGCGGTGCGACGAGCTTCACCGCCGCGCATGGACGTCAGTGATCAAAATCTTAGCGGCCCCAAACGCTCATTAGCTGCGCCTCCGCCAGCGTGTGGAAATGCAGGTTGAAGGCAACGAACCCAGGCGACGCTTTCTCGTCCGCGTCGAGTTTGTCGACGTCCACGGCGAAGATTGTAAAAAGGTAGCGGTGCGGCTTGCCACCTCTAGGTTGGCAAGGACCCACATAGCCCGCCGCTCCAAAATCCGTCCGAATTTGCACGGCGCCATCCGGGACCGCATCGCTCCTTGGGTCGCCAGCGCCCCTCCGGAGCGAGAACACGTTGGGCGGGATGTTGAAGATGACCCAATGCCAAAAACTCTTTCTGGTCGCGGCGTCCGGATCGTATACGCTAAGCGCGAAGCTCTTTGTCCCCTTTGGAGCGCCCAACCAATTGAGCACCGGAGAGATATTGCCGCCGGAACAACCCAAGCGGTTAAAGACCTGCCCCTGGGCAATCCTTCCCGCCGGGTTGATATCGGGACTCGACAAAGTCAGCGCTTTGGCGCCACCGGCACCCATCAAACAACCAAGGAACGCAGCTAATATCAATATGGGTTTCGGCATCTTCTTCTCCCGTCATCTTGCCCGCGCGGCCTATGACGCCGCAGAAAGCGTTGCTGATACTTCGGCGCGGCGCCGAAGTGATATGTTTATTGGCGCCATCGAAAATCTTCGCCACGTAGTCGACGTCCCCTGCTACTTCGTTTCATCGATGACGATCGATCCGTCGTAAAGTCGAATCCGCCAACGCGTATTGTTCTCTGCGGCGGTCGCGAAGATCGCTCGCGCAATCACGATTTCGGAAGTTTCGTCATGAACGATAGATGGCTCTTCGCCGTCACCATTTCCTATAACAGTCCGAAACCGGTGACCGCCGGTTTCTGTGGCAGATTCGACGAGAAGTCCGCGCTGCGCCTCAATCACCAACATCAAAAGGCGTGTCATATCGGCGGAGAGCTGCCTTGTTCGGCGGCTTCCGCCAATTCCTCGAGCAAAAGCCCCAGTTCGTCGACATCGATCATAACCCCTCGCCGAGCTGCCCGCCCCCTGGTCGTGGGCTTTGCGACCATGTACCAGGGGTTCGCGGTCCCGTTCGGTAAATGGCCGGCATTGGGTATGCGCTCTGATTTAGTCTCCATCGGCCGGCCCGGTTGGGGTGGCCGCGGCTTTCTTGACGCCATGCAACAGATCGACGGCGGCAATCAACTGCTTGTCCTTGGCGACATCGGGCGGCACATAGGCTTGCGAGCCCGTCTTTTCGTCGTCGCCGTTCTTGAGATGACCCCTGAGCGAAGCCTCGCCCTTGGTGTCGTCCTTGCCCTTCAGCTCGTCGGGCACGTCCTCGAGAACCTCGATATCAGGCTCGATGCCTTTAGCCTGAATCGAACGGCCCGAGGGGGTGTAGTAGCGCGCCGTGGTCAGGCGCAATGCGCCGTTCTGACCAAGAGGAATGATCGTCTGGACGGAGCCCTTGCCGAATGAACGGGTTCCCATGAGCGTGGCGCGTTTGTGGTCTTGCAATGCGCCGGAAACGATCTCGGAAGCCGAGGCGGAGCCGCCGTTGATGAGAACGACCACCGGCTTGCCGTGCGACAGG
>Ga0209006_10001455_pt1 | contig 21481 bp, 21 predicted proteins | sample JacPin_JW_Ref_O2_FD_188567 | JGI IMG/M metagenome (GOLD analysis project Ga0209006, IMG submission 188567) | Forest soil microbial communities from Algoma, Ontario, Canada - Jack Pine, Ontario site 1_JW_Ref_O2 (SPAdes) (version 2) | ecosystem: Environmental > Terrestrial > Soil > Boreal... | reverse complement strand
GCGCCGCAAGTCAATCATGCGCCCTGGAACTCAGGCTTTGATGCTTACTCGTAGATATTCGCGCGGCGGGGCAATCCATTCCCAGCGATCGTAGTAATTCGTTTTGTTCTGGCATCGACACGGAAAATGCGGTTGTTCACATAGTCGGCGATGTAGAGATTTCCCACTGAATCGACGGCGAGGCCCGAGGGGTTGTAAAGTTTTGCGGAAGTGGCAGGGCCGCCCGCTCCGCTGAAACCCTGCTCCCCGCTTCCTGCGACGATTATCGGTTGGTCGGGAGCGCGGCCCGCCCGGGCGACGATTCCAACAGACGGCTCGTCGAAATAGACATTCCCTTTCGCGTCGACCACGGGATCATCCGGAGACGGTTGCCCCGGAATCACGCCCGGTTGCGGTGGGCAATTCTGCTTGATCCCGCCTGATTGGGCGATCGTATCGATAATGCCCGTCGACCGATCGATGCGGCGAACGCGACAGTTTTCAACATCGGCAACGAGAATATTCCCGATAGAGTCCAGCGCGATCGATCGAGAGTCGAAGAAACTGGCGTCAACGGCCGGTCCTCCATCGCCGCTAAAGCCAGACTTGCCGCTACCGGCGACCCTGGAAATCGTGCCGGTTACTGAGCTTATTCTGAAGATCTTCCCCTGGTCGGCATCGGAGACGAACAAATCGCCGGCCCGATCGACGGCCAGACCAACAATATCCCTGAAACTTGCAGACAACGCGGACGAGCCCTCGACGGTATCTCCGCTTTGGCCATTTCCGCCAACAGTGGAAATCCGTCTGGTACGGGCGTCGACTTTCCTGACATGTTCGTCATCCGCGATGAACAGATTGCCCTGGGAATCCACGGCAATTGAATTGATCCATTCGAAGCCGACTTGTGCCGCCAGCGCGCCTTCTTGGTAGCAGCAGTCTGTACCGTTTCCAGCCACCGTGATGATGGTGCGATTCTTGAGATCGATGCGCAGGACCCTGGCGTGGTAGTCGCCTAGTAGGGCGACGAACAGATATGTGTCTCTGTACAGCGCGAGCGAACTGGGGCCATCGATCGAGGTTCTAGTTGTACGAGCAGGCTTTGAGGACTGTGCGAAAACAGGAACCAACATCATGACGATAGACACCGCCAGAACCATGGCTTGCAGCGAGCGAGCCGGCCGTATTTTCATCATGCGGAATCCCCAGTCAGTTCATGAATCAATCCAAGGCGTAGCCAACGTCGCTTCACTGCTTCACTGGACGGGCGATCTCGAAGCACTGTTCTTTGCAGTCCCAGAAAATCAGACCCTCATCCCCTTCCCAGACTCTCCTCCACACACAGAAAGATTAAGTGAACCTGGCGGAGTGGTACCATCCGCATTCGTTGCAGTCAACGAACGTGGAGCGTCTGATTAAATAGGTTAATCTGCCACCCTTCACCAATGATGAGTAGACCAGGCCGAAGTAAAGGCAGCTACTACGCCGGCGTTCTGGCGCTCGCCATGTGGATTATCGCTGCTTCGGCGGCGTCCCAAAATGCTACCGCATCCTTGACCGGTGCGGTGAGCGATGAGGCCGGGTACGTCATTGTCGATGCGGATGTAACCGTAACTAGCGAAATCACGGGAGCGGCCCGAGCAACGAAGACGGATTCCAAGGGTGTTTACCTATTCACGGATCTACCGCCCGGTACGTACACGTTAGCAATTTCAGCGGCTTCGAGCGGCTTCAAAGCGTTCGAATCCAAAGGCACAACCTTGCTGGCAGGCCGAACCATCCGTGCCGACGTAGTTTTGAGAACCGGGAAGGTGCAGATTCAAGATGACTTCGGAATTTCACCTCGCGTCGCTCAACCGGAAGTTGCGCTAACCAAGCTGTTGCCGCCAGTCTATCCTCAGATCGCGTTACAAGCGAACGTCATGGGTGACGTGGACTTGATGCTCAGCATTCGTCAAGACGGGAGCGTCGAATCGGCGGGGGTCGTGAGCGGTCCCGCGCTATTGCAGCAGGCTGCCTTAAACAGCGCAGAACAATCGCAGTTCGAATGCCGGAACTGTAGCGGATCGGCGACCCCATTTCGATTGGTCTATTCGTTCCAGCTTGTCGCGCAGCCCGTCCGATGTGACGCGCCGGAGGATTGCAACCGCAGCGTTCAGAACCTGCCCGCCCCAAAAGTAAGTCAATTGAAGGACCACGTGACGGTTGTAAACCACGTGTCTCGAACATGCATTTGCGACGTTATCGAAATGAGGCGGCGTTCTTTGAAGTGCCTTTACTTGTGGAGATGCAGCCCTCAATAAGCTATTGAATCCGGAAGATGCTTACTCCTTCATGGCGGCAATCGGCCCCCCGCTCACTAGTTCGTATTACGAGGCAGCTTTCCTTGCCCCTGCTTTGATCTTTGCCCAACGCCTTTTGGCAGCTTTTGACATCTTTGCTCTCGCGGCGGCTGACAGCACATGCTTCTTGGCACTCGTCAATTCACGGTTTGCCGTCGCGCCCATGGCCTTTGCTGCTGACTGCAAGCGATTCAAATCACCTTGTAACTTGGCCAATTGTTTCCTTACCTTTTTCTCTTCCCGTCTGATTACTGCCAATATGCTCATGGATCCTCCCCAACCAATGTACCTGAGAGAGGGCCCCGAACCAATCCTGTGCCTTTGGGATGTCTTATTCAATTTGTTAGCAGCAGTTACCGGACACCTCGAAACGGTCTATCCGGTTAATCGGGACTCGACCCAGTCAGACTTGGAAGAATACGGCCCGAGATCAATCTGGCCTTCGCGGAACACATCACTGGGATCATCTTAATTATGAACGGAATCGTGCATCTCATGACGCTAGCGGCGTCGCCATCCAAGTGTCACTTTTAATTCTTCGAAAGCGTTGAACGAGATCGGACAAATGGCAATATTGTCAATCACACCTATCAGTCGGGATGTGAAATGTGGTTGTTCCAGGTGAGGAAACGATCTGCAAACGCCTGGTCTATTCTCGTAAATGGAGCACAGCGTTCCGTTAAGCATCGGGCAGGGCGGATTCACGCTACGTTCTGACATCGATTGCGCCTGGAATGCTTCTATCGACTGGCCAAGCGTTTTTGCAATCGTGTGGAGCTCACTTTTCTCAAGCGTCAATCAGAACCAAGACGCGTGATGGCAGAATGGCCGCATGTGGACGCGTGACAGACTGTGTTCAGCCCCCCTCATCGGGAACCCATGGGCGAGTACAAACACAAGCAGTCAATAGCTTCAGTAACTGGAAAATGGGCTCTCCTGATTGGGATTTGTACATCGGATTACGGGACACCTACCCCGACTAGTACCCCTCCTTTACCGGTTGCGCGTGTATCAATCAGGAGACGAGTTGGTAGCTAATGGTTTTCACCGATTGGGCTTCGACAGCAAGAATACTTAGAATTTGCGTGTGGTTGAGATCCTGGCGGTCGTTTCCTGCACCGGAGTCGAAAGGATCCGTCACTCGTCGAAGGGTCGCAGGAGGAGAAGAAACGAGCATTCTGAGGAAGGATGATCGGCGCTTTCAGACTTCGCTTTTTGTTCGCTTTGGTGTATCGTTTGGGATGCCCATCTCGGCTCTAGGAAGGAGTGCATTTTGAAACGTCCAACCCACTGGTTTTGCAAGACTCTCTTCGTCGTCTACGTCCTAGCCATTATTGGGACTTCACTGGCCCACGCTTTCGAGGATAAAGTCGCGGCAAGTCCAATTCCCTCCTCTCCTGCTCGGTTGAAGTTGACTTCCAATCCGCAAGGACGACTCAGAATTCGGGCGTTTGTTGAAGGCGCTGCCAAAACCAGAGGCGTGAGTCCTCAGGTCGCCGAATGGATTGTTACGCACGAATCTCGGCACCATCCAGAAGCGACCGGAGATGGGGGAGAAAGTCGAGGTCTCTGGCAAATCAATAAGGCTTGGCACCCAGAAGTTTCGGATGCCTGCGCGTATAACGTTACTTGCAGCACAGATTGGTCTCTGGAGCGCATTCGTGCTGGCCACATAGATGAATGGAGTACCTGGAAATACTGCAAGGAAAGGTTTGAAGACTGCCCCTTCCATTCAAAATAGCGATGCACGGCGAGAACTATTGCGCGAAGTCCCTCCTCGCCCCTCGGGTTCGTATGGCGGGACGTATGATTCCGTCAATTCGAGTGAGAAAATGCAATTCCTTGCTGTGAAGTCCGACCAGCCAGTGCCCCGTGAACTCCAACGCCAGTATGCATGGACGCTCGAGATCGAGTGCATTAAATGCGGTCAAGTCAGATACGGTCTTTACTCGCCAGCCTCGGAAACGGATCCTGCCGAGATTGAAGCCCAGGCTATATGGCTCGATGAACATCTTCCCCAGGTTTGTCCGACGCATCTTGACTGGTTTTTGACTCCAGACACTCTGGGCTCGACGGATTCCGTCAGATAAGTCGCAGCGATCCAGACGGCCCACCCGTCCACAGGCGCCTGGCACGATCGCGGCAATTCAACTTGAGGTATTTCAGGTTGCGCGGTCACGTGATGCCCGCGTCCGCCCTGGACGGAACCGTCAGCACGAGAGCCGACGACGAGCTCTATCTATTCGACTGGCTCCTGATAACCAGCGAAATGTCCCTCCGTTGACTTGCCCTTAGCCTCGAACCTAAGATGAGCGCCTGATGCCTGACTCCGCCCCGGTCATAGGCGAAACCATCTCGCATTACCGAATCATCGAAAAGATCGGTGGCGGGGGTATGGGCGTCGTCTACAAAGCCGAAGACACAAGATTGGACCGCCTGGTTGCTTTGAAGTTTCTTCCGGAAGAGTTGGCGCACGACCGGCAAGCCCTCGAACGATTTCGCCGGGAAGCAAAAGCGGCGTCGGCGCTGAACCATCCGAACATCTGCACGATCCACGACGTTGGCGAAGGAAACGGTCGCGCGTTCATCGCCATGGAATATATGGATGGCACGACGTTGAAGCACCGCATCGACGGCCATCCGCTGGACACGGAGACGCTGTTATCGCTGGGCATCGAGATTGCCGACGGTCTGGATGCGGCGCACTCAAAAGGGATCGTTCATCGTGACATTAAGCCCGCAAACATTTTCGTGACGAAGCGTGGTCACGCAAAGATTCTTGATTTTGGTTTGGCGAAGGTGGCGTCGAAGACCGTTCCAGTGAGCGGAGAAACGACACTGGCGGAGACCGATGCGGTTGATCTGACCAGCCCGGGAACGATGCTTGGGACCGTGGCGTATATGTCGCCCGAGCAAGTGCGCGCGAAGGAACTCGATGGGCGCAGCGATATTTTTTCCTTCGGAGCAGTTCTGTATGAGATGGCTACCGGACGACTTCCCTTCCCGGGTGCCAGCGCGGGAGATATTTGCGGTTTGATCGTGCACCAGCAGCCGCAGCCGCCGTCAAGAATCATCCCCGGTCTTCTGCCGGGTTTGGAACCGGCGATCAACAAGGCGATGGCAAAGGACCGCGAACAACGCTACCAGAGTGCGGCGGAGATCCGTGCGGATTTGCAACGACTGAAACGAGACAGCCAGTCCGGGACAATCGCTCTTGCCACTCGATTGACACAGATCAAGCCAGCGAAACGCTGGTCGTGGACGGCTGGGGCAGCGGCCGCGGTGCTGGCGGCGGTGGGCACCGGCTACCTGCTTCTGCATAGGCCCGCGGCGAAGTTGGCGGCTAAAGATACGATCGTTCTGGCGGATTTCACAAACTCCACGGGCGATCCGGTTTTCGACGGCACCTTGCGGCAGGGGCTTTCCGCACAACTCGAGCAGTCTCCATTTCTGAGCCTGGTTTCCGACTCACGCATCGCGCAGATGCTGACGCTTATGAATCAACCGGCGCAGACAAAGCTCACGCAAGAACTGACGCGTGAGGTCTGCCAACGCACTGGCAGCGCGGCGAGTGTTGAAGGATCGATTTCCAGTTTGGGTAGCCAATACGTCTTAGGATTGAAAGCCGTGAACTGCGCCACGGGCGACGTGATCTCCCAAGAGCAAGTGACGGCGAATGGAAAAGAGGAAGTGCTGAAGGCGTTAGGTGATGCGGCTACCCGGATGCGCGCAAAGCTGGGGGAATCGCTGGCGTCCGTGCAAAAGTATGCCGCATTACCGGAGGACGTGACGACGCCCTCGCTCGAGGCACTGCAAGCTTACACCCTCGGGATGCGCGCTTATGACGTGACGAACGATTTTGCTGCCGGAGTCCAGTTCTTCCAACGGGCTGTGAGTCTGGATCCGAATTTCGCCATGGCCTATCTGCGGTTAGGACAGTGCTATCAGCCACTGAGTGAACTTACCCTAGCTGCCGAGAGTACTCGGAGGGCCTACCAATTGCGGGAGCGTACGAGCGAGCGGGAAAAACTGGAGATTTCCTCGTTCTATGAGTTGGTCGTGACCGGAAATCTGGAGGCGGCTCGCATATCTTATGAGTTATACGCGCAGACCTATCCACGCGATGAGGATCCACAGCTTTTCTTGTGGTTTTCTTATCTCGCCTCAGGAGACTACCAAAGAGCCCATATCGCGGCACTGCAGGCCGTGAAGATCAACCCCGGCAGCTCGAATAATTATGCGAATCTGGTGTACACCTATCAGTGGCTCAACCAACTCGAACAAGCGAAGGCCGCAGTTCAGGAGTCGCGGGCCAATAAACTCGAATCTCCCTGGTTTCATCTGCTTCTGTACAACGTGAACTTCCTTGAACGCAACACGGCGGGAATGGAGAGCGAAGCGGCAAGCACGACCGGGATACCGGGCGTCGAGGATCAAATGTTCTTCCTGGAATCCGAAACGGCTGCGAATGGCGGCGAATTCGCGACGAGCCGCGAGTTAACCCGCCGCGCTATCGATTCCGCGCAAAGAACGAACGAAAAGGAAACGGCGGCGGAGTATCAAGCGCACGCGGCCGTCCGCGAAGCATTGGCTGGGAATGAAGCCGCGGCGAAGCAAGATGCGCAGGCTGCTCTTTCACTTGCAGACGGAAGAGAAGTAGTTGGATTCGCGGCGATTGCACTCGAACTCGCAGGCGATTTCGTGAAAGCGCAGCAGTTGGCGGGCGATCTCGGGAAACGCTTCCCCAAAGACACGATTGTGCAGTCCGATTATTTGCCGATGATTCATGCCGCTGCCGCTTTGCAGAGCGGCAATGGCGCGACGGCCATCGAGGCGCTCGTTCCGTCTTTACCCTACGAATTGGGACAGTGTAATCCCGATTTCACTTTTTCTCTGTATCCCGTTTACTTGCGCGGCGAAGCGTTTCTCGCCGCCAAGCAGGAGGGCAACGCGGCGCGCGAATTTCAGAAGATTATCGACCACGCTGGAGTTGTTGGAAACGAGCCAATCGGTGCGCTAGCGCGTCTCGGACTGGCGCGGGCCTATGCCTTGTCCGGGGATAACGCCAAGGCAAAGGGAGCCTACCAGGATTTCTTCGCGATCTGGAAAAACGCCGATGCCGACGCCGCTCTGCTGATGAGGGCAAAAGCGGAGTATGCAAACTTGAACTAGTTATCGAGGAACAAGGCACGCAGGTCGTCAGTGCCTGATGAGTTCCGTAAAAGTAGTCGCCCGTCTGATGAGAGCGCGTGGAGCGATATCAGGGTTGCGAGTAATAGCCCTGACGAGTGCGCGCGGTCAGGCCTCGCTCCGCAACGTGGATTTCGAGCTGGTGGTATTCGTGAGGCCGATCGCCCTGAGGTGGATTGAACGAAAGCTCGTAGTAGGCGCTCGTATCGGAGAGGCACTTCCGCAGCATGGCAGCGATGTCGTTGCTGGAGGTAAGAACAACACCGCCGCTCTGGCTGGCGAGCACCTGCAGTGCTAAGTTTCCCAGCTGGACTTGGCTGGGTTTGCTGACGCCTTTGAGGAAGTTCTCCCAGTAGGAGATTCGGCTGCTGCCGGCGTCACGGGAGCCTAAAGGATCGACGCTGTAAAGAGTGATGCGGGCCTGAAGCAGCTGGGTCGAAAGACTGACAATTTCGTCAAACGTCTGCTGCTGTTTCTTCTCGTCGAGCTCTACTCGGGGGCCGGAGAGGAGCGGCCAGCCGGGAGATATGCACAGAATGATATTCCGGCCGGGGGCTGAGGCTTCGTGCGCGGCAAGTGCCTGCAGGCCATCAAGGGAGTATTGCAATCGTTCCGCGGCGCCCCAGAAGCCGGCGGTGCGATTGACGAACCGGAGGCTGACGGCGTACTGGTCCAGTGCGGCGCTGAGCGTGTTGCCGTCGGTCGAGAACCCTCCCAGCATCTGGGCACCTTTGTCCGTGAGGACGGCAAGGGCAGTAGAGTGAGCAAGATGACCTCCGTCGGTGCGGAGGAATTTGTCGATCTGATCGCGCTCGTAGGCGACGATTGAGTAATCGACGTTCACCGCATCGACAAGAAGGATGACCCTGACAGAAGCGTACCGCCCGTCGACAGCCTGGAAGGAGGTGAGCGTCTGCGGGACCTTGTTATCCAGCAGCGTAAAGTCCTTCTGTGCAAACCCGCTCACCGGCGGACCGGACCTCGGAGTCACCACCACGTCAAGGACAACACTGCCCGCGGCGGCGAGCTGGGCTGGCGGGGCCTGCTGTTGGGCCGAAACTCCAACGGCGAATAGCAGAGGTAGGAGCAGAAAAAGGCCGCGAGATTTGATAAACACCAGTTCCCCCTTTTCCAGGCCAAGGTTGAGAGGACGACGCCCTACGTAGAGTAGCGCGAGTCAGGGTCGATGCGGGCACGATTCCAACGATCAACCAATTGCCTGATCGGTTTTACCTTGCCGCGTGTCGGCGGGCATAGGAAAATTAGGTTGGAAAGGAGAAACAAAATGAAAACGTTTAACGTTGAATTGCGATATCAGGACCGCAACACCGGAGATACATCGGCAGGACAATTGCAGGTGGAGGGTTCCAGTCTGACGACGGCGGTCGCAAAGGGTCTGCGCATGATCATGAAGACCGTCAAAGATCGAAAGGTACGCAACGATATGGCGCAGGGCATCACGATTCGTGCTGCGGCAGTTGGTGAAGCGACTGAAAAACAAGAATCACAATCGGCGTCAGCGTAAGACGGTACAAGGAAAATCATAACGGAAAGAGTAAACATCCCTCCGTTCTCGTTTCGCGTAACCGTTTCGGAAGAAATACACCGGGGAGATAGAAGTATGGAAAGCAGAGCGAAACAAATTGCGCTGGTCACGGGAGCGAACAAAGGAATCGGCTTTGAGGTTGCGCGTCAACTGGCCGCGTCGGGATGTATCGTCCTGCTCGGAGCACCCGACGAAACGCTCGGCAAAGAAGCTGCCGGGAAACTTGCTGCCGGGAACCTCGATGTCCGCTTCGTCCCGATCGACGTCACCGAACTTTCGACGATCACCGCGGCCGCTGAAAACATCTCGCGTGATTTCGGCCGTCTGGACATTCTGGTCAACAACGCCGGCATCAACGATCCGGCCGATGGTCCTGCCCTGACCGCCCACCTAGACGCCGTCGAGCGCGTATTGCGAACGAACTTTCTGGCGCTCTGGCGGTTACGCAAGCCATGCTGCCGCTGCTGCGCAACTCGGCGGCTGGCCGCATCGTCAACGTCTCGAGTGGCCTCGGCTCTCTTACCCGCAGCGCCAGCTCCAATTCGTCCTCCACAAACTTGATTGGGTACAGTGCGTCCAAGGCCGCGCTCAATATGCTCACGGTGCAGCTTGCCCGCCTGCTCGGCGACACCGCCATCAAGGTAAATTCCGCTGCCCCGGGTTACACGGCCACGGACCTCAACGGCTTCCGCGGGACGCAAACGATTCCGGAGGGAGCCGTCGAGCCGGTCCGCCTGGCGCTGCTCCCGGACGATGGGCCGACCGGCAGCTGCTCCGAAAGGGCCGGAATAGTTCCTTGGTAGCTTTGTTTCCGGAAAACGCCAGGGCACCTGCTCTTAAAGGGCGGTCCCCCGAGGTAGTAAGACCCTACTCGTTATTTTCGCTTTTTGAATATCGACCAGCGCTGCGGAACGCCCCGATTCTCAGGGACGCCACACGTCCGATGAGCCAACTATAAAGTCCCTTGACGGCGGTACCGCGGCTTCTGGACCCGTGCCCGTGGCTCTTCGCATGTTTTGATACCAAATCTGTCTGGGCGCGGAGAATCCGAAACATCTCCACTGGTTACTTGCTGGGAACGTAGCTCGTTACTCTTAGCACAACGGGATTCTAATAGATCGGGGAACGACTCCTTTGGCACAGTCTTGCAGGGCTTCTTACTGGATCCTTGGTAGGTAGGATTGATAACGGCGCTATCGGACAAACCTTTTTGCCGAGATTGTTAGCGACGCCGGCCGATCGGATATATGAACCAGAATACTGAGCAGGAGAGGATCCAATGAGCAAATCTTCAGTAGTTGTGGCCGGGCCCAAGGAGCGCCCGGATGCTGCCTCGATTGAGAGCGTGGCGGAGATTCTCGATCGTGAATTAAGAACTGTGATTGAGGAATGGCTTGTGCGAGTCGAAAAGGAACCCGACCTAATGCAGATACCGATGAACTATGAAGAGCGCACCGGGCATCTTCCTCACCTTCTGCGCGATGTCATTAAGCGCTTGCGTTTGGACGCAGGGACGAAAGCTCCTGTTTCGCAGGCTGCGGCTGCCCATGGGGATTTGCGGCGTAAGCAAGGCTACACGGTAGCGATGGCGGTCGAGGAGTCTCGTCTATTACAGGTCAGTATTTTCACCGTGCTCCACAGTAACGTGAAGCAATTGGAATTCAGCGCGCTGCTTCCTGACATTGTGACAATCGCGGATGAGGTGGATGCGCAATTGAAGGAGCAGATGCTGCGGTTCATGGCCGCGGATGCCGCCGAAAAGAACAAAGGCAAGTAAATAGTCAAGCCGCGTACCAAGCTGAATGCTTGGAACTGCCAACAAACATGAACGATAACAACGAGTGTGTTCTCCTGATCGAGGCCCAGGCCGATACTGCCGCCAGAATCTCGGACGAATTGGGCACCCTAACGAACGTACATTTCCACCTCGAATGGGTTACCGAGCTCTCGACTGGGATCGAGCGGTTACATAGAGGTGGGGTTGGGGCGGTGATTCTGGACCTGACATCGGCCGATGGCCATAGCCTCGACGCGTTCGACAAGGTTTATCAGGTCGCGCTCCGCGTGCCGATTTTGATCCTAGTCGAGTCCGGCTCGGAAGAAGTGGCCAGAAAAGCGGTACAGAGAGGGGCCCAAGACTACTTGGTCAAGGGCAAAGCCGATGGTTATAGGCTAAGGAGAGCTGTCCGCACTATGATCGATCGCCGTCAGGCGGATGCCGTGTTGGTGGAAAAAGAAATTGCCAACGTGACGCTTGATTCCATCGGAGAGGCCGTACTGCGCACAGACATCAACGGAAAAGTCGCGTATCTAAATCGAGTTGCGGAAAAGATGACGGGGTGGCGCCGGGAGGAGGCATTGGGACGTCCCGTTGCGGAAGTGCTCCGAATCGTCGATCGAGTCGTCGGCGCACCGATTGGCAACGCGGTGGAGATTGCAACCCAGAATAAGAATGCGACGGTAACGGAGAACTCCAAGACCTGTATTCTAGTCAGACGGGATGGTTTCGAGTTTGGAATTGAAAACACGGCGGCCCCAGTCCATGCCCGGGACGGATCCACATCAGGAGAGGTTATTGTTTTCCACGACGTGAGCGCGACGCGGGCCAAATCGCTGGAAATGTCGCACTTGGCGCAACACGATTCCCTGACCGACTTGCCAAATCGAGTGCTGTTCAATGACCGGCTGACGCAAGCCATTTCACTGGCCGAACGCCAGGGAAACCAACTCGCGGTGATGTTTGTTGATTTAGATCACTTTAAGAAGATCAATGACTCACTTGGCCACGGTGTGGGCGACCAACTGCTTCAGTCCGTCGCCCAACGATTGAAAGCTTGTGTCCGGCGAACGGACACGGTCAGCCGGCTGGGAGGCGACGAATTCGTAATACTCCTTTCTCAGGTCGAGCATGAGCAAGACGCGGGGTTCAGCGCCCAAAAAATCCTGAGGTCCCTAGCTGAGCCGCATAGCATCGATAATAAGAGTCTCGATGTCAACGTCAGCATTGGGGTGAGCACCTACCCCACCGACGGGTTGGACGCGGAAAGCTTGGTGAAGAACGCGGACTGCGCGATGTACGAAGCCAAGGGGAAAGGCCGGAACAATTACAAGTTCTTCCAGCGTGAAATGCACGCTCGAATTGCAGAACAACAATTGCTCGAAGCCGATTTGCGCTACGCGCTCGGGCGGAACGAATTCTTGTTGCACTACCAGCCTAAAATCAACCTCCGGACTCTGGAGACCACTGGGATGGAAGCGTTGATACGCTGGATGCACCCGCAGCGCGGATTGGTATATCCGGCGCAGTTCGTGCCCATTGCGGAAGAATGCGGGTTGATCTTACCGATCGGACGGTGGGTGCTGCTCGAAGCATGCAGACAAGCTCGAGCGTGGAGCGATTCGGGAGTTGGGGTCGTTCCTCTAGCCGTAAACGTTTCCGCAGCCGAGTTCGGAGCAAAGGATTTTCTCTCGGGGGTCCGGGCCGTGCTGATTGCCACCGGAGTGGAACCTTCGAATCTGGAGCTGGAACTGACCGAGAGCGTTCTGATGCAGGACGCGGAGTCTGCCGTGCGCTCACTAGGTGCCTTGAAGGCCATGGGCGTGCAGCTTGCGATCGACGACTTCGGCACTGGTTACTCCAGTTTCACCTATTTAAGGCGTTTCCCGATGGACGCGCTGAAACTCCATCAATCCTTCGTGCAGGACATCACGGTCGATCCCGGAGACGCAACCATTGTCAGCGCCATGATCAGTATCGGGAAGAGCCTAAAGCAGCGGGTAATTGCGGAAGGAGTAGAAACTCTTGCCCAGCTCGATTTCCTTAAGCACCACGGGTGCGGCGAAGGACAAGGCTATTACTTCAGTCGTCCGGTTGCGGCCCAGCAGGCCGGAAAGCTACTCGAGGACGGCATCCATGCGCGGGCGGTCCATTAGCCAAGACAATCGGCGGAGTCCGTCCACGAACTTCGAGAGTCAATGCGAGCCCCTAGAACCGCCAACCTGGGACGATCCTCGATTCGAGCGTGTTGATGTCGAACGAGCGGCTCAAAAAACTTAGGATTACCGCTTTTGAGAGAATGCCTACAGTCACCTCCTTCGCTTTCGTCCCACCTTTGTTCGAGATCGGCTTCCCCGGTTTGCTCATCGAATTGGTCGCGAACCCGTAATGAGGATATCGACGAGGCGTCTTGCGCTTTGCTTCCAGTCCGGACCGGACGCTACGTTGGACACGCCGATCAGGGCCCGAAGCAGGTCGAATGGATCGAGGTCTTTACGGATATCGCCGCTTCTGATGGCACGCTCGACCAGCGCGTGAATTGCTCCCGAGATCTGAGAGCGGGAAGATTCATAGACCTTTGAGGGACCTCTGACGAGAGTATTCAACGCCGGGGCGATGATCTGCTTTGCCGCGATGTAGTCAACGAACAAGAGCATCCAGGCGCGCAACGCTGCAATCGGCGCCATTTCCTGAGCGAGTTTCTGCTCTGCGGCAGCCAACTTTTCAACCTCGGTCCGATAGACCGCCTCGAGAAGAGTGTCGCGCGTAGGAAAGTGGCGATACAAAGTTCCCGCCCCCACGCCGGCCTGCTGGGCGATGTCGTCCAGGCTGCTGTTTGCGCCTGAGTGGGCGAAGGCCTCCTTGGCTACTTCCAGAAGGCGCTCGCGATTGCGCTGGGCATCCGTGCGTGGCTTTCGCTGGGCGGGTTGCAGACGTTTCTTGGGCATCGAAGATCCTGACCATCGAAAAAAACCTGCAACCGGAGACCGTCCCCGTTTATCTAAGTATGCTACGGAGAGGTCTCCGTTTTATCCAAGTCGTGTGGGTTCTTCAACTGCAGTTACTGCCATGGGGTTCAAACGGGCGGTACAAGGAGGAAAACATGGTAGACGTATTTGGCGCGACTTCAACAACAGACGAGGTTTTGTCGGGCGTGAATCTGAAGGGTAAGCGGATCCTGGTTACGGGCGTTTCGGCCGGGCTCGGCGTGGAGACGGCGCGATCTCTGGCAGCGCACGGCGCGCACGTCGTGGGTGCGGCGCGGGATTCGGCCAAGGCCGAAACGGCGACCGCTCAGTTGCGTAAAGACGCTGCGGAGGGCGGCGGAAGCTTCGAATTGATTGAGCTCGATCTCGCCAGTCTGAAAAGCGTGCGTGCTGGCGCCGAGAAATTGCTCGCAAAGGGTGAACCGCTGGATGTGGTAATCGCGAATGCGGGAGTAATGGCCACACCGTTTGCAAAGACCCTCGATGGTTTCGAGACGCAGTTCGGCACGAATCACCTGGGCCACTTTGTGCTCATCAACCGGATTTCGCCCCTTATCCGTAAGGGAGGGCGCCTGATTAACCTCTCTTCTTCGGGACACCGCTTCTCCAATGTTGATCTCGAGGATCCCAACTTTGAACGGACGCCCTATGAGCCCTTCCTGGCATATGGCCGATCGAAGACCGCGAATATCCTTTTTGCCGTAGCGTTCGACCAAAGGCATCGGGTGCGTGGCGTGAGAGCCGCGGCCGTACATCCAGGCGGCATACAGACCGAACTAGGCCGCCATATGGACCCGAGCCACTTGCAGGCGATGATTGACCAGATGAACAAGCAGCTGGCGGCAGAGGGTAAGGCACCTTTCCAGTGGAAGACGATTCCGCAGGGAGCTGCAACTTCGGTGTGGGCCGGTGTGGTTGCTCCGGCTGACGAGATTGCCGGCCAATATTGCGAGAACTGCCATGTGGGCCAACTCGTGCCGGACGATGCAACGATCAGCGCCATCAGCGAAGGAGTGCGTGGATATGCGCTTGATCCAGACAACGCCGAGGCTCTCTGGAAGAAAAGTGAAGAGCTTGTCCGCGAGTCGTTTTAGCCATTCAGCCTTCGAACGACTTTGATGCGCAAATGCAATCCATGGAGACGAGCGGAAATGACGACACAGACGGGCCTGGGCGGTAGCTATACGCTTTCTGGCAGTTCGATGACCTTGAATCGCATGGGCTACGGCGCGATGCAGCTGGCCGGTCCGCAGGTCTGGGGACCGCCGCGAGATGTGGACGGTGCGATGGCAGTTCTGCAGGAGGCAGTCGCATCCGGCGTGAATCATCTCGACACCAGCGACTATTACGGTCCGCACGTGACCAACCAGATTATCAAGCGGGCCCTTCATCCCTATCCAGATGGCCTGGTGATCGTCACGAAGGTGGGTGGACGACGAGGGGAAGACAAGTCATGGCTTCACGCCCTTTCGCGCCAGGAGCTGATCGACGCCGTGCATGACAATCTCCGCAATCTCGGGCTCGACGTACTCGATGTCGTGAATCTACGGGTCGGAGGAGTCATGGCGCCGACCGAGGATTCGATTGAACAGCCACTAACAGTGCTCGCCGAACTCAAACGTCAGGGACTGATTCGTCACCTCGGTCTGAGCAATGTGAGTCCCAAACAGCTGGCTGAGGGGCAGAAAATTACGGAGATTGTCTGCGTGCAGAACTTTTACAATGTGGCAAACCGGAACGACGACGGCCTAATCCGCGACCTGGCGAAGCAAGGTATCGCGTATGTGCCGTTCTTCCCTCTGGGAGGGTTCACACCGCTGCAGTCGTCGGTGCTGGATGCGGCGGCCCGATCGCTCAACGCCACGCACATGCAGGTCGCCCTTGCGTGGTTGCTTCAGCGTTCGGCGAACATCCTGCTCATTCCCGGAACATCTTCGGTCGGACATCTGCGGGAAAATCTCCAGGCCGCCACGTTCAAGCTTTCCCCCGAAATCGTCGACAGTCTCAACTCCCTTGGCAGAGGCCCTGGACGAGCGACTTCGTCCTCGTCCTGAAAACACTTATTTTTCATTCTCGTTGAAATATCCCGGTCGTTGATCCGTCTACAAAGGTAGATGAGTGATTCGCTGCTAATCGAGCGAACGGTTCGCGAGCAGGACCGACGGATCTCGGAAGTCGTCACGCTCGAGCGAGCCAGGCTCCGGAACTTCATCCGCAGACGTGTGCCCGACGAGAGGGATGCCGAGGACATTCTGCAGGACGTCTTCTACGAACTGGTCGAAGCCTACCGGATGATGAAGCCGATTGAGTTCGCCAGTGCGTGGCTCTACCGCGTGGCGCGGAACCGCATTACGGATCTGTTTCGCAGGAAGAAACCGGAGGTCGTGGGCGGCGATCCTGTACGAGGGGAGGCCGATGAGGAGTCGCTGCTGCTGGAGGATCTGCTTCCCTCCCCTGACGCCGGACCGGACGCGGCGTATGCGCGCAGCGTTTTGATCGAGGAGCTCGATGCCGCTTTGGGTGAGTTACCCGAAGATCAGCGCCAGGTGTTCCTCGCGCATGAGATCGAGGGTCGGAGTTTCAAGGAACTCGTGCAGTCGACCGGCCTCAACATAAACACACTGGTATTGCGGAAGCACTATGCCGTGATTCATCTGCGCGAGCGCCTCGAAGCCATTCACAAGCAGTTTCAAGGAACGTGAGGACAAACATGATGGGACGATGGATTCTGCGGGGAGTGAAAATCGCAATGCTGGTGCTGGTGGTTGGAACGGCACTGAGTTTCGTGATCCTGAGCCTGTGGAACTGGCTGATGCCTGCGCTGTTCGGGCTGCACCGGATCGGTTTCTGGCAGGCTCTGGGGTTGCTGCTGCTGGCCAAGATTCTGTTCGGAGGGTTCCGCGGGCCGCGCGGTGGGCACCTGCACTGGAGGGGACGCATGATGGAGCGCTGGGCGCAGATGACTCCCGAGGAACGGGAGAAATTCAAAGAAGGGATCAAGGGCCGCTGCGGTGCATTTGGTTCACCCGCCGCCGAGCCGAAGGCCTAGCGCCATGCGAATGAACTTCGGAGAAGCGCTGAACATTCAGGATTTGGGAAACCACTCGGTGGCGACAGTTGTCGAGCTGGGAATTCTGCTGGCAGGTTCGGTCGATGTCACGCCCGATCCGAAACGCAGACATTTTTACGAGATCGAAGGCTACCGAGCCGTGTACTACGTCTACGTGTCACCTGTAAGCGCGACAATCTTCTTGGTCGCTGCGTGGGGAAACATCGCGGCGGCTGAAGCGGAGCTGCATATGGCGGATTCCCTGTCATCGTAAGCTGTGCTTCCGACCGAGCCGTCGCGGCCTCGCTCCCCCGCGAGCACGGGGTTTGGCTGTCGATTGCTATCGTTTCTCATCCAGGCTAGGCACAAAAGTGGGCACAGCGCCCGGTGTCAGCCTGCGAATCCAAGGTCCGCACAACTGTCAGGGCCGAGCGATGTATTCAGTTACATTTCGCCGGGAGGGGCAACTAAGAACCTGTAACACAGTTGCCATGCTTTTGCTCGAAGCCTACAATTGCGTCGCGGATTATCGTCGGCCAGGGTGCCAAAATCACAATGAGTGACGGAGGGGCAAAGCAGATGCGATTTCGTCGATCGCTTTCGATTTTCATGATCATGTTCGTACCGACCGTGATCGTCGCGGCTCAAACTCAGACGGCGCCCGGCACACCGACCCAGACGCACTTGATCATGTCGATAGCCGGCTTCGCCGACGGCTCCGACATTCCGTTGAAATACACGCAGGCCGGTAGCCAGACTTCACCAGAAATTACGTGGATCAACACTCCCCCGGGCACAGTCACCTTCCTTTTGCACATGCATGATATGGACGTTAGTCGCAACCACACGACCGACGACCAGCTACATTGGCTTGTCTGGAATATTCCGGGCACTGCGACTGGGCTGCCGGAAGGTGCCCCAACGGGTGCTCAGTTGCAGAATGGGGCCTATCAAATCAGTGCAAGCGGGCCTAGCTATCGCGGTCCAGGCGCGCCAGCCAGTTTCCCGCGGCACCATTATGCCTTCGAACTTTTCGCCTTGGACACGAAGATGGACCTCCCGCCAGGCCCTGACCCGTTTGAGACTCGCGCGAACGTAATGAAAGCAATACAGGGGCACATCCTTGAGAAGGCCGTATACATTGGCCTTTTTCACCGCCCACAATAGCTTTTTTCAGTTCGCTTCCAGCAGTTCAAACCCATTCCGCGTAAACAGTTGTTTCTTCGTTGACTTCGTAGATATCACGAAATATAAGGGCGCTGGTCAATGGATCGACGATGAGCTAAGAAACAGAAATAATAATCCACGGCGGCTAGTGAAGGACACGGAAAATCCTTTGGAAGTGAAAGCCGGGGCTCGGGTCTCGGCCTGGATGATGCTTGCCGTCTTTATCGCGGCATGGGTCGTCCTTGACCGTGTGTATTCGATTACGCGTCCAGGGATTCTGACGCATTTTCATATCTCCGGGATACGGTCGGTCGTCGCCATGGACGTGCTCGCCAACTGCGTGCAGATGTATTTGATGTTTCCCGGCAGTGTGTTCCTCTAAGTAGCCATTTGTCCGATTATCCGGGTGGTCTCAGTAGGTCGATGCAACACCATCTGATGTAAGTCTGCTCTCGAAAGGTGGTGTGGTATGAGGCCAGGGAAACGGTTTGGGCTTTCTGCGATCGAGAAGAGCGACATCTGGTGCCGCTGGAAGGCCGGAGAGTCGCTGCATGAGATTGGGCGCGCCTTTGACAAGCCACATAGCTCCATTCGGTGTTTGTTGGTGCCTCGCGGAGGGATTCCTCCAGCAGCCCGGCGTCGCTCGCGCCTAGCGCTCACCCTGGCTGAGCGAGAAGATATATCCCGAGGGATCGCTTCTGATTCGCCGCTTCGTGAGATTGTTCAACGACTGGATCGAGCGGCCTCGACGGTGAGCCGGGAGATTTCTCGTCACGGCGGCCGTCCGGCCTATCGCGCCCATGTGGCGGATGATCATGCCTGGGACTCGGCCTTGCGACCGAAGAAGTGCCTCCTGGCCGTCAACCGCAAGTTACGAAACATCGTTGCGAGTAAACTGCTTTTGGACTGGTCGCCGGAACAGATTTCCGGATGGCTGAAGACCCAGTATCCCGATGACGAGAGCATGCGAGTGTCCCACGAGACGATTTACCGTAGCCTGTTCATTCAAGCGCGGGGAGTATTGAAAAAAGAGCTGATGGACCACCTGCGATCGAAGCGGCGCATGCGCCGCTCGCGACATGCCAGCGCCCGTGGACAGTCCCGTGGTCAGATCGTCGATGCCATCTCGATCCGGGAAAGACCCGCGGAGGTGGAAGACCGAGCAATTCCTGGTCATTGGGAAGGCGATCTGCTGAGCGGCGCCAAGAACAGCTACATTGCGACACTGGTAGAACGCCACTCACGCTTTGCCATGCTGATCAAGGTGCCGAGCAAAGAAACGGAAGCTGTGGTTGCTGCCTTGAGTCAGCATGTTCGCAAACTCCCCGCTACGCTGAAGTGCTCGCTGACGTGGCATCGTGGACTGGAGATGGCGAAACACAAGGACTTTACGGTAGCTACGGATGTGCAGGTGACACCTTCCGCCTCATCGTTGAGACGATTCCCGGTCTCATCGCTGTCATGATGCCTCAGGGAGACGTCGAGCACGTCAACCGCTGTTCAGGGAATAACGAGGGTATGATCTCGACTATCGCAGCAGAAACAGTGCTGCTTCGAATTGGCTGCCATCCGAGTGCGTTGAGTTATTGAGCGCCTTGGTCCGACGCGGACAAGAACAAACGGAAAAGATCCGCAAAAAGACAGTTCAATCGAATGAGCGTTCTCAATGAGACTTAGACTGACCTATGGATCCTGGCACACGGCCGCGCAATGCTTGCTAGCCAGCATTGCTATCGCCTTGCTAACGTTTGTCTGCTTCCAACTCCAATTCAATCTCGCCGCGGCTGCGTTTCTGTATCTGATTATTATCGTTCTGCTGTCCCTCAAGGGTAGCCTCCTTTCATCGACCGCTGTCTCGCTTATCGCAGTTGGGTGTTTGGCGTACTACTTTGCACCACCGATTTTCTCCTTCCGCGTAAACGATCCGTTCAACCTCTTGGCGATCATCACTTTTTTCTTGACGTCAACAGTTATCACTACCTTGGTGTCCAGAGCGCACAGACGTGCCGAGCAGCTAGTTTTGACTAACGCCAATTTGGAGGCACAAATCGCCGAGCGGAAACAGGCCGAGGAAGCCCTCCGGAGCAGTGAAGAGAGGTGTCGCCTCATCGTTGAGACGATTCCTGGTCTCATCGCCGACATGACGTCCCAAGGGGAGGTCGAGCACGTCAACCGCGGGGTGCTCGATTACTTTGGTCGGACGCTTGAAGAATTAAAGAAGTGGGGGACGACCGATGCGGTGCACCCGGTCGACCTTCCTCGGGTAATAGAAGTCTGGCAGCACGCTATAGAGACGGGCCTACCATACGAATTTGAGCATCGCATCCGTCGGGCCGATGGCGAGTATCGGTGGTTCCAACTGCGCGGTCTCCCGCTCCGTGACGCCGACGGCCACATCGTCCGCTGGCACAATCTCCTGACGGATATTAATGCTCAGAAGCAATCAGAGGAAAAGCTGCGGCGGAGTGAAATGGAACTCCGGCAGATGCTGGACCTTGCGCCTCAACTTATTGCGGTGTACGGGCCTAACCGCGAACGCCTTTATGCCAACCGCGTCGCGCTCGATTACCTCGGTTTTAGTCTCGAAGAGTGGCGGCAGTCTCCTGGTGGCGGCAACTATGTTTATCCTGATGACAAAGAGCGAGGTGACATTTTTATTGATCGTGCTTTCGCTCGTGCCTCTGCTGACCAGTTGGAGTTGAGGCTGCGAAGACGTGACGGAAGTTATCGCTGGTTCTTGACTCGTTTTAACCCATTGCGCGACGAACAGGGACAGATTACAAGTTGGTATGTTGCGGGGACGGACATCGAGGATCGCAAGCAGGCTGAGGACACTCTTCGCCGCGAAAACATCGCTCTACGTGAAGAAGTCGACAAAGCCTCCATGTTTGAAGAGATTGTTGGAACCTCTCCAGCTTTGAAAGCTGTACTCTCGCGTATCTCCAAAGTCGCGCCAAGCGATTCTACGGTCCTTATCACCGGCGAAACGGGAACCGGCAAGGAGCTTGTTGCACGTGCAATACACCGACGGTCAGATCGTGCTTCGCGTGCATTCATTAGTGTGAACTGCGCAGCAATCCCCCGTGATCTTATCGCTACTGAGTTGTTCGGCCATGAGAAGGGTGCCTTCACGGGCGCAACTCAGCAGCGCCTCGGTCGGTTTGAATTGGCTAATGGAGGCACGCTTTTCCTCGACGAAGTCGGAGAACTTCCCTTGGAGACTCAGATTGCCCTCCTGCGTGTTTTGCAGGAGCACGAATTTGAGCGTGTTGGCGGTAATCGTCGAATCCGCGCTGACGTCCGATTGATTGCAGCCACCAACCGTGACTTGCAGGCCGCCATCAGCGCTGGGTCCTTTCGAACTGATTTGTTTTATCGGCTGAATGTTTTTCCGATCGAGATGCCCTCTCTTCGAGAGCGACGAGCGGACATTCCTCTGTTGGT
>Ga0209006_10001454_pt1 | contig 21485 bp, 13 predicted proteins | sample JacPin_JW_Ref_O2_FD_188567 | JGI IMG/M metagenome (GOLD analysis project Ga0209006, IMG submission 188567) | Forest soil microbial communities from Algoma, Ontario, Canada - Jack Pine, Ontario site 1_JW_Ref_O2 (SPAdes) (version 2) | ecosystem: Environmental > Terrestrial > Soil > Boreal... | reverse complement strand
CCTGCTGCACCGGCTCAATGTGATACGCATCGAAATCCCCCCGCTGCGCGAACGGCGCGAGGACATTCCCGAACTATTGCGGCACTACCTGGCGGTCGCGGGCCAGGAGCTCGGCGTCGAACCGAAATTGCTGACCACATCCGCCGAAACGGCTCTCGTGACCTTCGATTGGCCCGGCAATGTGCGCCAGCTCGTCAATGCCTGCAGGCGGCTGACCGTGACCGCGCCGGGGAGGGAGATCCGCGCCGAGGACATACCACCGGATCTCGGCGGGGTTCCCGCGGGCCAGGCGGCCAATCATGACTGGATGGCGAAGCTGTCGCACTGGGCCGAGCAGGAATTGGACGCGGGCACGGAGCGGCTGCTGGATCAAGCCGTGCCCGAGGTCGAGCGCATCTTGATTCGAGTGGCGTTGCGCAAGGCCGACGGCATGAAACAGGACGCGGCCAAACTCCTGGGCTGGGGCCGCAATACCTTGACGCGCAAGATGAAGGAGCTGGGCATGGAGGACGTGAGCTAGCTCCAGGCCGGTTAGCCCGCGAAACTCGACGCGACGGCTATAATCCAGAACGGTATGAACGACTTCCTCCTACATAAGATCCAGGTGGCGATGGAGCTGCTGCGGAGCAACTCGCTCACCGATTGGCTGATTGCCGACGCCGTCGCCGTCGCGGTCTGGTGTGCGCTGTGGAGCGTGCGTCGTTTCATGGCGTCGCGCTACAAGAAGTACTCGGCGTCGCTGCATCGTCCGCTGCTCAGGCTCGTCACCTATCTGCTCGCCAATACCAAGCAATTCTTCATGGTCGCGATGGCGCTGTACGCAGCCCAATCCCTCCTGAATCTTCCCGATCGATTCGAGAGCCACGTCTCCAACATCGTGATGATCCTCATTTTGCTGCAGGTTGGCCTGTGGGCGGGCCAGGCGGTGCGCTTTTACCTGGAGACCAAGCAGCTGGAGCGCGGCGCGGATCACGTCGTCACCGGCTCGCTCGATATCATCAACTTCGTCTCGCGGGTGCTGATCTGGTCGTTGTTGATCCTGCTTGCCCTCAGCAACTTGGGCGTCAACATCACCGCTCTGCTCGCAGGCTTGGGTGTCGGCGGTGTAGCCGTGGCTCTGTCGCTACAGAGCATACTGGGAGACCTGTTCGCCTCGCTGTCCATCGCCCTCGACAAGCCCTTCATCGTCGGAGACCGGCTCGTGATCGACACATTCATGGGCAATGTCGAACACATCGGCATCAAGACCACGAGGCTGCGCAGCGACAGCGGCGAGCTGATCATTCTCTCGAACGCCGACATTTTGAAGAGCCGCGTTCGAAATTTCGGCCGCGTCGCGGAACTGCGTGTGCTCACGGCACTTCGCGTCAGCTACGACACCCCTTCAGAGAAGCTTCGGGAAATACCCCAGCTCCTCGAAAGCATCGTGCGCGAACAGCCGAACCTGCGATTCGAGCGGTGCCACTTCAAGACCCTGGGCGATGCCGCCCTGCACTTCGAGCTGTCGTATTTCGTTCAGCAGCCCAGCCTCAATCCCCTGCTCGACCTGCAGCACGCCGTGAATATTCGCATCATCGACGAGTTTCGGCGTCAGGGCGTGGAGTTCGATTTTCCGACGCAGCGGGTGATTCTGACCGGGCAACGAGTCGCCGCCGATACTGCGGCGCCGCCGTAGCCGCAACCGCCGCCGCAACCACGGCCGACGGCCCACGCCCCGCATGTTTCATATCGTGCTGTTCGAGCCCGAGATTCCTCCGAACACGGGCAATGTGATCCGGCTTTGCGCCAACACCGGCGCGACTTTGCATCTGGTGAAGCCGCTGGGGTTTCGCCTGGACGCCAAGAGCCTGCAGCGCTCGGGACTCGATTACCACGATCTTGCCGCGGTCAAAATTCACCGCAACCTCGATGCCTGCCTCGAAGGGCTCGGCGGCACGCGGGTTTTCTCCGTGGAGACCGGCGGGCGTCACTGCCACGGTGGTCATCTACGAGGCGTTCGTCGAGGGAAGACTCGAAGCTCCAAAACACCTTGTGCGGACCGTGCATGACCTGTACTTCGAACCGAACTATGAGGCGTTCAAACCGCGAACAATCTGGGTCTCTCGAACGCTTTCGCCTCCGCATTCAAGGAACTCGAGGTTGACGACTTCTTCCGCCTTGGCTGCATAGCCCGCGTAGGTGACGATGCCGAATCCATCGGCTGCGAGGCGAAGATCGACGGTACGTCCGATGCCGGCGGAAGGCAGAAACTGAGCCCAACCGGCCTGCGTCGGTTCGGAATGAAAAGGTTAATAAATTAAGAGACGATAAATTGCTCCTAGAACGCGAACTTCATTGCGATCTGCACCTGGCGCGGAGCTGCTGCGCTTACGACCTGGCCAAAGCTCTGGGTATCGTTCACTTCACCGTCGACCGACGCAGCGCCATAGAATTGTGCATGATTGAATAGGTTGAAAGCCTCAAGCCGGAACTCCATGGATTTCGACTCAGTGACGCGCAGCATCTTGGTCAAGGTCATGTCGAAGTTATCGATCCCAGGACCATAGAAAAGTCTTCGCGGAACATTTCCTAACTGGCCTGCTGCTTCAGAAGTGAATGCCGCGGGAGTGTTATTAAACGCGGGCCTTCCGCTGCGAGGGTTGGTATTGATGTCGAGGGGCGCCCCATGATATTCCGGCGTATCCAGCAGGTAATTGTTCACGCCATTTCCCAGCGTTCCGAGCAGAGAATGGTCCGAATCGTCCAGGAGAGTTACAGGAAGGCCCGTGCTGAAGCGGGTTGTGCCGGCGACGCTCCATCCGTCGGTGAAGCGATCCGATCGTTTGAAAAGAAGATCGAAGGGCAGGCTCACCCTGTAGCTGGCCACAAAATTCTGCCGCATGTCCCAGGCGGAAATCGCGCGCGTCGCAGCGGCGTTCAAGGGATTGAGCTGCTCGCCAAGATTTGAACCTTGATCGATCGACTTGCTGTAGGTGTATCCCAGCAAAAAATCGGACCTCTTCCCGACGTGGCGAAGAGTTGTTTCAAGCGCGTTATAGGTCGAATTCTCAATCGTTTTCTGCCAGGTATCCTCCTGGTAATTTGAGCCGATACCAGCTCGTACTCCGTGGTACACATGACCGCTGGCGCTGGTGATGACTGCATCTTCGCCAAACGGGCCGCAGGTGGGGCTTCCGGGCGCGACATCGTTGGGTTGACTCAGGCTCAGGCACAGAGCCTGGTTCGCGGGATTGTTGGAGACGACCGCGAGAATGTGATGCCCCTGATTTCCTGCATAGCTGAGCGTCAGCAGCGTGCTGGGCGTGATTCGCCGCTCGAACGAGAACATATAGTTTTCTGTGTAGGGAACTGAATTGCGATAGTAAAAAGAAACGTCGGCAGAAATCGGGATCACGCCGGCAAAACTCTGCGTGTCTGGATTCTTCGCCGAGACCTTGTGAGGAGGAAATGTCAGCGGGAATGGATTCGTATTCTGGCCTCCGTCAGCGGCGTTGACGAAGGGAGTCGCGAACAGTGGCGGCTCAGGCGTGAGGTAGTTGAAGCCAAATGGCGGAACGCCGTACATCACTCCAGCCGAGAGCCCGGGAAATGCGGTGTAGAAGATTCCGTAACTTGCCCGAATGCTGCTTTGACTGCCGTTTCCAAAGATTTGTTTCAGAATTCCGCTGTCGAATCTGGGCGCGTACGCAAGACCGATTCGCGGAGCGAAGTTACCTGCCTTCGAAGGCGAAAGCGTGCTCGGAATTCCCGGATCGCCCGGAACTACCAGATCCTCGGGCAAGCCTGGATAGAGGACCGACTGCCGTCCAGGGATGATCGTCTGGATGTTGTTGTATTTCTCCCAGAAAGGCATGATGTAGTCCCAACGCAGGCCAACATTGATCGTCAAGTCGCTTCGCGCCCGCCAACTGTCTTGCGCAAAAAGTCCGGCATATCGGTTTCGCAAATAGAAGGGCTGTCCCGACGACTGGGTGAAATTGCTGGGTACTCCGATCAGGAAATCGGCGAAGGCCGAGCCGGTTTCGGTTCCGTCGATGTTGAACGTTCCATTGAAAGTGGCGTTGGGATGCTCGTTTACCTGATCCCAATGGAATTGGCTACCCAGTTTCAGAGTGTGCGTCCCGACCGCCTTTGACAGCGTATCGCTGAGATATAAAGTGTTGTTGACCTGGGTTTCGTTGGTGATCGGAAGGCCCATGACGAACGAAGGAAAAACAATATTTTCCACGCCTTGAAACTGCGGGGCCTGCACCGTGAAGCCGGGAGCGCCATTCGTCACAAAACCCTGAGCTGCCATGCTCACGCCGATCCCACCATGCGGCTGCCCGATTACATTCGCATTGCGCAGGTAGCCGGCGTGGAACTCGTTGACCGTGCCGCTCCCAAAAGCTTTGGTGTCTGCCAGGCTGACGAGTTGGGCTCGTCCGAAAGTCAGCGCGTCAAATCCGGGGATGCTCGCTCCACCCTGTTGTCCCGGATAAGGATTATCGAGGCGGTAGTCGTCCAAAAAATAGTAAGCGGAAAGCTGGCCCAGCCGGCTGTTGGCGTCGATGCGCGCAGAAGTCTTATCGTCGCGCACCGTCTGCGCGAAAGCCGACGTGGAAAATTGATCGCTGCCGATATTGGGCGAAGGAATGTATTGCAGCAGAGCGAGCGCAGGCGCGGACCAGGCGCGGGTAGGAATTACCGCATTCGGAAAAACCTGGGAGTAGGGCTCCCCGGCCGCAACCTGATAACCAAGGCGTGCCGTGAGCAAGCTCGCGAGGGAACTTCCGCTCACGTTGCCAGTCAATGAACCGGCCACGTCCGAGAGATTCCCAGATCGATCCTGAATCGACGGAACCGAGATCTTTCCTGTCTCGACGCCCTCGTTGGTCCGCGTGCCCTGATAGTCGCCGAAGAAATAAAATTTCTGATGCTTGACCGGCCCACCGAGGGTTCCGCCGAACTGATTCTGCCGGAAGGCCGACCGGGTTGGATCGAAGTAGCCGCGGGCATCTAAGGCGGTGTTGCGCAGGAATTCGAAGACATTCCCGTGGAACGAATCGCTTCCCGACTTAGTGATAACAGTCACCATGCCGCCGTTATAGTTGCCGTATTCGGGATCGAAGTTGTTGGTTAGAACGCGGAACTCATCAATCGAATCCAGGTTCGCCACGATCGACGTCCCGCCATTCATGTGCTCCTGCACGTCGATTCCGTCGACCAGAAAACCGTTCGATGATTCGCGCTGCCCCTCAATCGACAGGTTCCCGGGATTCAAATCACCGGAGGGCGAAAGACCTCCAGTCACTCCCGCCATGATCACGGAGTTAGGCAATAACGTTGAAACCGGGGCAACGCCGGGCTGGATCGGCAGCAGATCGGTGAAGCTGCGTCCGTTCAACGGAAGCGCCGTCATCTGCGAACTGGTCACGAGTTCGCTGAGACCAGTCGCCACTGTGTCGAGCTGAGTCTGGGTAATGGACCCGCTGGCTTCCACCGTGATGTTCTCAGACCGTATTTCCAGCGCGAGCATGGCATCGACCCTCGGGGCCGCGTCAGTATCTACGGTAAGGTTCGTCTTCGTCTGAGTCTTGAAGCCATCTGCTTCAATCGTCAGGTTGTAGTGGCCAACTGGAAGAAGCGGGAACGAATAAAAGCCCTGTCCGTTTGAAGTCGTCTTATATGTGGCTCTTAATGCGGTGTTCATCAGCGTGATCTTCGCGCCCTGGACGAATGCGCCGCTCGGATCTTTCAATGTTCCGGAGACAGTGCCGTTGGCCGCCGCGCAGAATGAGAGTGGCGCGCCAACCAGGGCAAAGAAGCCGCACCAACAGAAGATTCGGGTTAAGAAGATCAGACTGAGCCGATGCATATGATGCGATTCCTTGATGTGCGTTTCCAAGCCGGATTTGCGGTGTTCTTGCGGCCTAGCGTTCAGACTTCTCGGTCAGGCTAGCCAGCAGGTTTCGCGCCTGCTCCGATTCCGCGCCGTTCAACTGTGCTGACTGTTGAAAATAGCGCTCGGCTGCCGTTCGATCCCCGAGCTTTGCGCTGATCTCTCCGGCATGGAGAAAGAACTTCGCATCGCGAATGCCGACCGCCAGCGCAGCGTTGATCTGCTTGCTCGCCTCAGCATCCTGACCATTCACATGCAGTGCCCACCCATAGGCATCAAGCGTGTAGACATCGCGCCGCCAGGCGAATTCCAGTTGCGCTATCTTCAACGCTTTAGCCGGTTGCTGCGCGTGGTCGGCGTAATAGAAGATCAGTTCGCGGTTCGCGTTGTCTTTTTTGTCAGACTCCTGCAACGCTTGGCGCTCAAATTCAGTAAAGGCTTTTTTCGCTTCGCTTTCCTGCCCCGCCAGTTGGATTGCTTCCGCCAACCGATAGAGATTGGCGGGACGCGGTACGGACCGATAGCGCTGTTGCAGGAGCGTCACAGCCTCAGGATAGCGTTTCTGCGCTATGCGAAGCTCCGCCAGATTTCCCAGAGCAGCGGGATCACCTGGGGAAACCGTCAAAGCCTGCTGGAAAAGTTTTTCGTCTGAATCGATGTTGCCCGAAGCAAAACGGAGACGGCCCATCTGGGCGAGCAGCGCGGCGCGGGCTGGAATATCAGTCGGCGGTGTCGACTGATACGCCAACTGTACAAGTTCATACGAACCCTCGTTTTCGCCGAAGAGTTCACGCAGGCCCGCGGCGCGAATCAATGCCGGCAGATTCCCGGGACGAAGATTGAGCATCCACTGAGCCGAGTCCTCGGCATCTTTATAGTTGCCCAAAGCTACATTGGCATCGGTCAATAAGCCGTAAACCATCACGTCGTCGGGCATTCGCTGGTTCAGCGCCTTCGCGCCTTCGAGCGCTGCCTGATACTGATGTTCTCCCAGCAGGATTGACACCTGGACTTTTTCGCCATCGAAATTATTCGGAGCCAGTTCCAAAGACTTCTTTACGACGTCCTCGGCCTGAGAGTAGAAAGCAACACTGGAGGTTTCCTGTGCGCGGCGAACCAGCGCGGCGGCAAGCAGATTGTAGCCTGCATATTCAGCCGGTTTCTCGCTGATCGCTGTGCGGGCCTCCGCGATACTTTGCTCGGCTGGGGAGAGACCGGCGGTAGCGACGCTGGTTGTGTCCTGCGCAGCCGCGAACGCTGCGGCAATCATGATCGTACATAGCAACGAAATTTTCTTTTTCACGACATCCCTCATTTTCGAAACAGAAAATCGTGGCCGCCGCCCAGTCGAACGGCGGCCACGAAGGTTAGTTACTCCGTGGGGCAGATGCCGCCGGGTTGGCCGGTGCAGCCTGCCTGTCCGGGGCCGGTGTGAACGCTATTGCGTCCGCTGTTGGCGGGCATCACGTAAGGGAACGAGTTGTTGAAGCCTTCGGTCTTCGTATTGACGCCGTCTCCGAGGGCCAGGCCAAACTTCGTGGAATCCACGAGGATGCCTTCAATCGCCCGCAGAGAAATGTCAAACACGTCGTCGATGGGCCTGCGTCCGTTGGGATAGCCAGCCACGTCGCCGGCGATGAAGCCGAGGCGCTTCTGGCTTCCAACCGCGGTTGGAGGAATGCCGGTGTTGAGCCGCAGAAGATCAGCGACCGGTCCTGCATCCTTAGCTCCGCAACCGGGACAGATTGGAGGTTCGTACTGCGCCAGAATCAGCAAATCGGTGCGCGGATTTGGCGGAACTGGAACGCCCAGCGAACTCAATACGCCTGCAGCCACCGGATCCAGTACGAAGTTCGCGAACTGAGCGTCGTGAATCGGAAAATCCATGCTGAAGCGGTCTTTGAAACCAGTACCGATGATCGCTTCATTGATTAGCGCATTGCCTTCCCGGTTCACTTGCTGCAGCGATCCACTGTTAACGTCCGGATTCGGCGAACTACGAACTGTCATGGCATGGCGCGCTGTGCTGCCATAGGTTCCGATGACGGCCCGCTTATCGCTTGCCGGATGGATCTTGCCATCCGCGGTCAACATCTGGATGGGAACCTCCAACACTATAGAGTTGACGTTGTAGCCCCCGACAGCGTCCGGAGCATAGTTGTGCGTGTCGTCGGTATCGATCGCCGAGGTCAGAACCGGTCCGGTTCCGTGACGGAAATTCACCGAGTCGAAGAACGCTCCGAGGTCGATAAAGAACGGATCGTCCGCGGTTCCAGCCCAGACGCGAAATCCGCCGGTCAGGTTGCGAATTCCCTCGTTAAACAGCTCCGGGTAATTCGGCATGGTCAACGGACCCACGTTCGACGGAACCGCGTAGAGCGTCTGTCCATTGTTCAGGACGGTCGAGACGCCGTTCTTGATCATGGTGACGGTGTAGGTCTGGCGCAGACTCAAGCCTTCGGAGCCGGTGCCGTTGTGCAACGAGGTAATCGGGGGAATTCCGGCGATGCCGCCGACAAATCCGGTAAACAAATTCGGGTTGCGAATCTGAGTCGTGAACCGGAATTGGAAAGTGACATCTGGAATTCCGTCCTGATTGTTGTCGACGAGCATCTGGTAAACAACATTGTCATCGAAGGGAAAATAATTGGGCCCGTTAGCCGGCTCAAGCAACGGGTCGACGTTCAGAATGAAGGTAACTTTGTCCGGATGGTCGTAACTGACAAAGGCGTACCAGTCGGTAACGTCGGCCGAACGGTCCAGGGCCGTGATGGGCGCCTCGCGATGACTCGACGCGAACAGGCTGGCAGGGACCAGCATGAACAGCGACATCGCGAGGGCCACGATTGACTTCAGGTTTTTCATGGAAATGCCTCTTTGCGGGATTCGTCGACCTCGCCGCGGATCGGACTGCTGGTGAGCGACTGGATCTCAGTTTCTCCGGCGAGTCTACGTATCCTGGTTACGTTACCGTTGTTGCAATCGGATTTCGTAAATACAAAATAGTTATTCGTTTGATTGGAAAAATCTTAGTTCGCCAGGGTGCGAGAGTTCTGCATGTGCGTCGAGCCGCTAAAGCGTCCCGCGCAGCCTTGAACGAGAGTCGTCGAGGGTCCACGAATCTATCGCGAATCGCCGCTATTTAGTTTGGGATCCAGTGCACATGCGAGGTAAACAGGCCGTCCACAAAACCAATGTGATAGACAAGGAACATACCGAAGGCCACGCTGGCGAAGCCTGATACGACGGCCAGATGGCGGTTCACATTGAAGAACGTCTTCTTTGTATAAACCACAGGAATAGAAATCGCTGCTGTCATCAGCATCATTCCGACCATTGTGCCAAAACCGAAGACAAGCAGATAGGCCGTCGCCCAAAACGGACTCTTGATCGTAGAGAGCACGAGCAGGGCCACCGCCGCCGAGCCAGCCAAACCGTGAACCAGTCCCACTGCCAACGGACGAATGGTTTGATAGATCCCGAGTTTGCCGACGGTACTGTCAGCGACGGCTTGAAAGCGGGCGCTCATGCCTGTCTTCTTGTTGAAACTTTCGCCGACATTGTCTCCGCGCTGCGGAAATGCGGGCGATTCGATCTTAGACGGGGTGAAGCGCTCGGTGATCCACTTCATCATGCCGGTCAAATTGAGCAGGCCCAGCAGAATCAGCATCAGCGCCACGCTGAATTCCATGGAGAGACCAAGACGAGGCGGAATCACGACGCCGAAAATGATAATCGCCGAGCCGACAAAAAAGATGGTTAGAGTATGGCCTAATCCCCAGAGCAACCCGATGGTCGCCGAGCTTCGGATCGAACCTTGCCGGCTCACGATTGTGGACACCGCGACAACGTGGTCCGGGTCTGTCGAGTGGCGCACGCCAAGGAACAATCCGAGCAACACTACCGTGACGAATGGAACCAATTTGCCGCTCGAAAAGAAACCTGGCGCGAAGTGGACGGAACCGATCGCCGACGCGGTGATCCCCGCGCCCAGCAGGACCATGAAAGCGGACGACACCAGCGGAAGATAGCGGAAGGCCGCGCTGCCCGCCTGGACGCGCGTCGACAGCAATTGTTTCGTATAAACCATCGTAAGACCGATGATCACCAGCACGGCGGCCAATCCCAGGCTGAACGCGGTGATCAGGAATAGACCGAAACCAATCCGGTGCAGCGAGAACGCGCTGAGCAGCACAACCAGCGCCGCCGGACACGGAACGATTCCGCCAGTGATACCGAGGATGCAGAGTTCGCGCAGCGACAGTGCGCGCTCTGAAGCTGAAGCAGAGGAACCTGCGCGATTTGCGGATTCGCTGGAAGGCTGCGCGTTCCGCTTGAAGTTGTTTTGCTTGAAAATGGAAAGGAACCAATGCGAGTGCTGTTCTCCCGGAGCGTGCGAGTGATCTCCGGATTCGCCCGTGAGATGTCGTAGGAAAATGAAGATGCCAAGGCCGACAACACTCAGACCTGAGATTGCTCCCAGCCACGGATAGAGCTGCTCGGGCACGATATAACGCGATGCGTAAAGCGTGACCGCACCCAACAAAAACACTCCGGAAGTATGCGCTGCTGTAACGACGAGACCGAGCAAAACGGCGTGCCTGGCGGTGCCGCGCGAACCTACCAGATATGCTGCGACAATGGTCTTGCCGTGTCCCGGTTCGAGGGCGTGGAACGCACCCAGACCCGCCGCGATCAGCGCTGCCGAGAGCAAAAACCAGAAGCTCAGGTTGCCCCGCGCCGAGATGAGGTCTGTGAAACGGCTGCGCGGTGTGTTTTGCGTCCGGGTTATCGGTAGCGGTTGAGCAACAGGTCTGCGACTAGACAGAAGCGGCGATGAAGTGGCCGCCTTCAGACTAGGCAAAGCAGCCGGCGACGGCACTTTCTCTCTTCGAGAAGACGCCGCAGTTTTCCCCGAGGCGCCTGTGGTCGAAAGGGTTTGCTTCACGATCTTGGGCGCAACGATCGAAGAGCCGATTCTCGCGTCGATATCTGTGATCCGGTAGTCGACTGAAGCGGTCAGTTGCTGTGGAGGACTATTCAACGCGTCGCTGGAATAGTTTGTCAGTTCCTGACTACGATCGGTGCCAGGAGCGGAACTCGCCAGAACTTCGGCTCCATCGCCCCGCACTACAATTTCTTTCCAGCCCGCGTGCCCGGGGAAGTTGTTATCGACGTAGGCTAATTTATGCGCGCCCGCAGGGCCGGTTAGTCTACTTCGGAAAACAAATTCAATTTTCATCGTGGGCAGACCGCCAGCGCCTTCGGCAAACGCTACCCGGCGCGAGGAAGTCTCAAGCGAGACAGGCTGTCCATCGATCACGAGAGCGAGTCCTGCCTTCAGAACGGGATCCTGCCGGTCGAGGTACCGAATAACCTTGGGATCGTCTGCCTTCGCGATGAGATCGAATTGGCGAAGCTCCTGATAGGTTGGGATCTCCGCCATGTCGACTAAGTAGAGAATCTCGATGGACTGCGGGCCGACGCTGATTTTTGAATAATGATTGACGCTGAAATTTCCCATCGGATGGGCGAATGCCGTCGCGGCGCTCAGGATCATACAGAGCCACGCGAAGATCAATCCCGGCCTTCGATACTTTCTCTCGTCACTTCGCATTGCTCGACCTCAGATCTCCGTGGGATTTGGAGATTTGTTCAAGAGTTTGGCGGGCCGCTTCCGCATCAAAGATTTGGAAGTGCGGATTTGCCTTCAGAGCACCGCACAGAAAGTCTTTCGCCTCGGAATCTTTAGCCACGGCATGAGCGATCATGCCAGCATGAAAGAGAAGCAGAGGATCATTGGTATGCAAGGCAAGCGCTTTGTCCATCGCTGCTGATGCATCCTGGAACTTTCCGTTTTTGTAAAGCACCCAGGCAAGCGCGTCCCATGTGTAAACGTCGTGACGGACTTCGAATTCTTTTTGCGCCAACGTCAAGGCTCCAGGCAGCTTGATTCCCCGGTCGGCATAGAAGAGTGCAAGTTCGCGATTGGCCAACACGCGATTTAACGCGCTTAGGTGTCCGATGTACTCGACAAGGTCATACTGCTGCTGGGCCTCTTTCTGGCGCCCCAACTTCCGGTACACGTCTCCCAATTCCTCGACATAGACAGGGAACGGAAGGATGGCGATCGATCGCTGATAGAGCTGGATCGATTCTTCAAAATCTCCCTGTGCCACGCGAACCTTCGCCAATCCTCCCAGAGAACGATAGTGGGCGGGATCGGCGGCTAAGCCCGACCGATAGGACAGCGCGGCGTTCTCCAGATCACCGCTCTGGAAGTAGCGTTCTCCGAGTTCGAAGTAGAGCCACGCCAGGTTTTCACGCGGCATGTTGGCCTGAAGCGCGGCTATGATCGCGTTCTTCAACAACCCAATGGCTCCAACAGAATCGCCGTGCAGGAAATGCAAGTAGGCGATGCGGCTGTCGCTCATGTACGCCAGCGCCAGGGGTGACGAAACTGCGCGGCCGAGAGTCTGCAATGTGTTGTAGGCCGCTTCCGCGTCGTCGTAATCTCCCATGTCGGTGTATGCATCGCCCTCAACGGCGAAGGCTGGTAGATTTCCGGCGCCTAGGTTGATGGCCTTTTTCGCATAGGCCAGTGCGTCGGTGAAGCGATGTTCTCCCATGTAAACCAGCCCCATATGGACCAGGGGATCGGCTGCGCGGAAGTCATGCGGCGCGAGATCCAGACTCTTCTTCAGCGTCTGTTCGGCTAGGTCGAAATAAGCGATGTCGCCAGTCTCGCGTGCTTTCTGAAAGAACGCTGAACCAAGACCGTCATACGCGGCATAGTCTGCCGGAGATTCCTTTACGCGGGCCTGCAGGGACTGGATCTGTTTGTCGGTCGCCGAAGCGGACGCGATGTCGTGAACGGAAACGGGCTTGCCTGGCGCAGACTGGCAGCAGGCGGTCGAGATGCAGCACGTCAGAAGAAACAGCAGCCACTTCGCCATCCCAGCCTCGCTGCAATTCAGAATTGAGGAGATCGATCTCCCTAACGTCGGTGGACGGGTTTGAAGCGCACCTCGGCCTTCCAGGTCCCCAGGTCTTCGCAGCAACTTGCCCGTCCTGATGTAGTACGGGAGCAGGTGCAGTTTGGATTGCAAGGGGAATTGGAAAAGGAAAAGCGTGTCGCAACCAACACCCTGCAACCTGTGCTGGGGCATGGCGCCGGCTCGCCACTGCATCAATCGTTGACATGGGCCGTGTCGAAGGTCGGCAGCATCCGCTGCTCAATCTTCATTTTGGGTTTGACGACCGGGAGTTTGGCCCGACACGGCAATACGCTTTGATAACATGCAGGCGACTTCGAATAGATCGGCTCTAGCCCGCATTCCCGCAAGCGAATGACGTACTGGCGTTCTTTGATGAACTGCTTGTGACGTGGAAGCACGGCTGGTACTGGAACGGCAGGGGCCTGCGAGGCGTCGTGAGATCGTCGGGCACACCTTCGCTGTACTTGGTGGTCTGTAACTCGACCCCAGTCAGATCTCGAGTGACATCCTAAAAATTCAGCAGGGAAGTTTGTACCCTGCGCTTCATCGTTTGGAGCGCCGCGGCTGGGGATCAAAGCCACATGGGGCACATCGGAGAACAATCGCCGCGCGAAATACTACGATCTGACCGCCAGGCGCCGGAAACAGCTCGAAAGCGAAACAGATAGTTGGCGAAAGCTGACCGCCGCGGTCGCACAAATCCTGGAGAGTGCCTGAGGCCGCCCATGCTCGAAGATTTGCGTTTTCGTCTCCGTGCGCTGCTTCGTCGCGATGCGATGGAAGCGGAATTGAGCGATGACCTCCGCTTTCATTTCGATCAAGAAGTTGAGAAGTACAAGCGCTCCGGTATGACGCACGACGAGGCAACGCGCCGCGCAAGAATTTCGTTTGGCGGGCAGGAGCGCGTTGAAGAAGACTGCCGCGAAGCACGCGGCACAAATCTTGTGGAAAGCTCCATGCAAGATGGTGCCTACGGTCTGCGCGCCATGCGCAAGAATCCCGGCGTGCCCTGCGGAAGGTCAATGCGTTGAGTTTTCAATCTCTTCCCCTTCCACTTCTACAAGAGTAGACATGATTTCCTGCAGAAGTGCACGAGGAAGGGTTGGTACCGGAATTTTCTGTTCGTTCAGCTCTTTCGTCAGTGAGCCGCCGTCTCGCCACCGCCGGGACCGAGCGCCGAAGCTTTGTTATCGTCATCGCTCACAAATCTAGACGGGCGTGGGCGATATCCATTGCGCGTTCGCACTTTATATTTCTTCAGCCGATCGCCCACGAGTTTCACCGTGATGGCGCGCCAGCCTGTATTCGTATTTGGCTTCGGGTAATAACTCAGAGAGTACAGGTGCGCCAAATCGTCGCGAATCGACGCGAAAGCGCGGTTTTCATCTTTCCAGTCTCGGGCGAAGTAAGCCTTTCCGCCCGTAGCCACGGTCATGCGATCAAACACTGCGGTCGATACCGGCTCGATCTCGGCTTTGCGCGTGCTGATCATGTAGATAGAAACGCCGGCGGATTGGGCGAATTCGGCGACATCTTCGGGCGGCACGACACTGGAATTGTCGGGTCCGTTGGAGAAGACCACGACAACTTTCCTTCCCGTGTTTTGCGCTGCGTCTTTCAGGGTGAGCAAAAGGGCGTTATAGAGTGCCGCGTCATCTCCCGCTACGGTTGTGCGAATGGCCCGCAGGACTTGCGACCGGTCGGTGGTCAAAGGAGCGGCGCGAGAAAGATCTCGGCTGTAAGAATAGAAGGCAATCTTGTCTGCGGTTTCGAGCGAGCGAATGAATTCGGTGATTGCATCTTGCGCGTAGACAAAGCCGCGGTACATGTAGTCACTCGTATCGAACAGGACGAACACATTGGCCCCATTGACGGCCGCGGCGAGCGTCTCAGGCGTAATCTCACCCGGCGCGATGTTCGACGTTGCGGTACCCGGGACCTCGTCCGCCAGTTCGCCGACCCTGCTGGCGGGATTATTTCCTTCCGCGAACGTGGCCGGCTTTTCTTGAATTCCATCCTCGACGATGGCGAAGTCCTTCGGGCGCAGTCCCGTAATGTAGTTTCCCTTATTGTCTGTAACTGCCACATTGAGCTGCACCATGTTAACGACGACGTGAAGGTCCGGACGCTCCTGAGCTCTCACCTCGGATCGGTTGCCCAGTCCCAGCACCACAGAAACCAAGATAAGCAGAAACAATTTCCTCGCCATAACTCCCAGGGTTCCTAATCTGCGGTCCCGGCATGGAGACCGCTGCATTTACTCATTGATGTATTTTCCGATTCAACACCCAGCCGTTCTTGATCCAACGACTACTTAAGGCGTTGCCGCACTCGCCCGCGTGGTCGAAGTCAATTTACCTTTGCGAAAATCTTCGCCTGCTTCGCGCATCGCCCGGAGCAGCGCCGGCCAATCTTCGAAATCGGTCGCGAAGATTTTCTCGACCATCAACTTGGTTAACTCCGGAACAATGTGGTTCAACATGACTGGAGAATATCCAGCCTCATCCGCAAGCCGTGCCCAGTACAAATTCGGAGAGTCCCATGATTCCGCGAGAAACCGGCTGGAAGTTCCGGAGAATGGCGGCATGGGTGAAACGTTGAGCAGTTCGAGGCCGTAATTTTGCGCCAGGCTCGGATGCGGCGTGCCAAAATCGTGTGCCAAACGCGTCAAGTCGACCTGGTCGGGATGCTGATCGCAGAGCTCGCGCAACTCAGCAGTCGCAGTTCCCCATGAACCGAGCTGCCCCGGATACCGGTGCTGGAACTCCAGCACCAGATGGAAGGTGTCTGCCGGCATGATTTGAGGAATCAGTTCCGCCGCATGGTCAGCCTGCAGAGCCAACTCGACTTCTCGCGTCCGCTGAGGAAGCATGCGGTCCGACAGGATCGCCATGACTTTGCTTCGCAATGCCTCGTCTTTGGCTGAGGCAGCCAGAAGTTCTTCTCCGCTCCGTTGATAGAGCGCAACCGCGTGAAGTTCGATGGGGCTCACGTCCCACCACCGCGGCAAAATCGCGCTGGTCAACAGTTCCGGCGTCAATTCTTTCCAGATGAGCGCCTGCACATTATTCGGCGCAAGAAAATCCTGCTCGACTTGCGCGAGAACATATGGGAGATCGGCAAGCGAGCCAACGAAATGCGCGCCTCCGCCCGCCGGGGAGCCCTGACCCAGAAGTTCCGGGGCCTGCCATAGCGTTTTCATGCCGCTCACCGACTCGCCGGCGAAATCGTGGGAGCGCACGAATAGCGGATTGTTGTGCAGAGCCTGCGCGCCGGGCGGCTCGTAGTAGGCGTAGTTCAAACCAACGAGCGTGTCTCTCAAAAACGACGCGAGCTGGGTGCGCGTCTCGTCAATTTGTCCACGCGAAGCCGTCGATGACTTGAGAACTTTCGCTACATCGGTTCTCATTTGTCCTTCGGTGTGACGATTGTCGTAGATGCCCGCTGCCCATTCTGTGTGCTCGCTGGCAGTGAAGATTGGCCGCGGCATTTCGAATTCTCGCGTCTCGCCTGCCAAACGAACCACGTACTCTTCCGCCGGCTTGCCCTGCGCTTTAGCCCGCAACGCATCGCCGAGCGTCATGAGCGTATCGAGTGAGACCAGTCGCTGGTCATCTAATACGGATCTGATTCTGCTCGCTAATTCCTGATGAACTTTCATCCCTTCCGGAGACGTCTGACGCGGGCCCGCCAGCATTTCGATGATTTCGTCCTGCGAACCTTTGGTTTTTCCGGTCGCGGACCGGAATATTTCTCCGAGCGAAGTTCGCCCCGCATCGTAAAGCTGAACCGACGACCGAACCGGGACGAAAGGCTTGACCACCTGCTGCCATGAATTGTCTTGAGCGGACGCAGAAATCTGTCCCTGACGGGCCAAAATCTGCCAGATTCCGACGTTCGCCTGGAAGATGCCGAATGCATTCCCGCGCGCTGGATCAGGGACCGTGCTTAATCCCTGGACTACGTCCATAAATAGCGTGATCGACTCATTGCTCAAATCGGGGAACTCGGAAAAAATCCGGTATTGATCGCTGTAATCCTCGTACCTGCGGGCGAGCAGGCGAACGGTTTGCGGCGTCAGCCGATGCTCAGGAGATCGCCGGCTGTCGAGTTCGCTGATTGCAATGTAGATCTGTAACGGCCCTGAGTCGGTATCTGCCCGCGAAAACGCGAACATTTCCTGCACAAGTTGATCTTTACTGGTCAGCGCCGAAGTCCGTTTTCCGGACTTACGCAGAATGTTTGCGAAGTGCCCCTGGGCGAGAATTTCTTTCCACGCTTCGAGATTGCCGGGCACGTGCGGCTCACCGTTGGAATCAAGCTGAAGCCGAGTAGCGAGCAGGAGCAATCCAGGCGCCGGCCTGAAAGTTCCCCGCGTGGCCTTTACGGTAGGATCGGGGGCGCGCAGTCCGTCGTAGAAAAATGACAGACGATGCGAATCCGTAAAATATGCCTGCTGCGTTCCATTCACGCGCGAGAGCACGTCAAAATAAGCAGCCAGCCAGCCTCTGTCTCTCGACACCAACTTCAGAACAAATGGGGCGGGATTACTCGGACTGGCCCCCACCAAATCTTTCCATGCACCTTCAGCAGTCGCCCCTCCCGGTACGAGGACGCGCCCGCCACTAATACAAAGTCCCTTACCGTAGAAATCGAGGACAGCGCCATAAGGGAGCAGACTGCTGATTCCAACCGACTGCTCTAAAGACTGCGTGGTTTGTGGGTCGAGTCTGGAGAAAGCCCAATATAGCCGCGCCACCGCGCTGCTGTTCAGAATCGTATCCAGCAGGTCTTTGCTGTTTTCCTTGAAGTTTTTCTTGCTGGCTTTGGTCCAATCGCTCTCGGTCAACTCCACCGGCACAGACGTGGAGGCATACGCGTATTCGAACGGCTTGCCGCCTTGCAGCGTCTGCTCCAACTCGAGGAGCGGAAAGCCGGAATCAATTGCCAGGAATGCGCGCTCGGGATCGTCTGTCTGCAACGATGTGCCCTTCTCTCCGCAATTTCCACGAGTTCGATAGCCGAGAATCGAGAGAAGAGGCCGGGCATCCGAACAGTTCGAAACGCGGATGACCATGCCATCACGCGACGCCAGTTCGGTTAACTCGCGAGCCTGGACGACGTAGCGCCTTAATAAGATCAGGAACTCGGTGGGCCGGCTGGTGCCGGAATATCCCTGCATGAATACATTTCGGCTCAACAGCGGCAGGATCTCTTCGGGCGCAGCTTTTTGGCTGATGCCCGCCATGCGTTCAAACGATCGCAGGGGACCTGGAATTGTGAACTGCGAAGCGGCGGGAGGAGCCGAGTCATCCGACGAAATGCTCGTCGATGATTCTGATTTATTCGAATGAGCGGCGGCGGGCCGTTCCGCGGCACCTGCAAATACATTGCAGATGCACAGAGAAAGAACAACGAGGGCGAACGAGCAAAGACGAGACTTCACGGCGGGATCCCCTTGGAGCGCGCCAAAGGTCTGGCTACCTGATTTCGTCGACCTGGACTTTTCTCACGGAAGGCAGGGGTGTCTTCAATGCGAAATCAAAATCTCTCCAGATCCAGGCTTCTGAGACCCGAGCCTCGCTCCAGAATTTCAATGTCGGGCAACATATCCCATCTTGAGCGACTATCCAAGCGGTTTCTTGTCTTTTTTCTTTGACACAGAAAATTCAATGACCAAATGCGAACGAATCCTTCCCCACCGAATCGAGCGAGGGCGGCTTGGAATCCAGCATTATGAAGGCTTTGCCGGTCTCGGGCTCGATCTGGGAAGTACGCCTATCGTTGAGGCCAGGCTGGCAGGTGGAAGCTTTAGCCAGCTAGGAAAGCATTTGCGAACTTCTCAGACGTAGGCTTGTCGTTGGCGTCCGCGCCTGCTTGCCGACGCGACAACTTTCGTTTAACGTCTAGCTGCGCCTGAGTCGTTGCGCCAGAACGGTGGGCTGGCTGAGTAGTGCAAAACGGCTTCGCAGGGGCGATTTTTGCGGGTTCTTTCTGTTCACGGATCAGCGAATGGGCAAACACCCGACCACTCTTCTCGACATCGCAAAAGCTCTGGGCACTTCCATCGGTACCGTGCACCGGGCGCTACACGACAACGCCGAAGTCAGCCGCACGACCAGAGCGAAAGTCCTGCGGATGGCGAAAACGCTGGGCTATCGGCCCAATCTGGCGGCCCGGTACTTATCCTCGAAAAAGACGCTCCGCGTATCTGTGAACACGCTCGAGGGCACAACGTCTTTTTGGGACGAAGTGCGAGCCGGCATTCGCGAAGAAGCTGCGTCAGCGCCGCTCGAAAACATCGATCTGAATTTTCGAACTTATGTTCATCTTGGCGACTGGCAGGAAGAGGTTTTCGAAACCGCCATCCGCGAAAAAGTAGATGGAATCATTACTTTTCCCAGCCACCCGAAAACATTTCGGCCCTGGATACGAAAAGCCTCCCGTGCTCGCATTCCCGTAGTGTGCGCAGTCACGGACGCCCCAGACAGCGGCCGTTTAGGCATTGTGGCCATTGACACCCACGCCAGCGGATCGATCGCTGCCGATCTCATGGGGCGATTTATTGGCAGCCAGGAGGGCGACGTCGCGATCACTCTCTTTGACACTGCGGTTACCGAGCATGCTGAGAAGGCGGCAGCCTTCGAAAAAACACTGCGGTCTTTTTATCCGAGGCTGCGACTTTTGAAGCCGGTCGAGGACCACGGCATGGAAGCAGAAGCGTACAGCAAATGCCGCACCCTGTTTGAGGAGCACCCGGAACTGCGGGCCGTCTACGTGACCACGGAAGATTCGATTCCTGTACTGAAAGCTGCACGCGACGCGAAGATCTTGCATCGCCTGACGATTATCACGACCGACTTGTTTCCCGACCTTGTTCCGCACATTCGCTCCGGGGCTGTGGCCGCAACGATCTATCAGCGTCCGCGTACCCAAGGGCGCATGGCGTTTCGAATGTTGCACAAACATTTAGCGGACGGAGGCGCCCAATCGCACGAGGTCGCATTGGCGCCGCATCTTGTGATGCGCGGGAACCTCGATTTCTTCCTCCAGCAGCAAACCCGGGAGTCCGCAGACAAAGAGAAAGCTTCAAAGAACGGCAACGAACCGGCGGACGAATTGACCTAGGTGCGTTTGCTCTCTCCCGCGAGGCCACACCGCTGCCGAGCCTGATATTTCGCTGCAGGTCGCCAAAAGCGGACGAAAGCAGCAACGGTACGTAAACGATTACGGGATTCTGCCGCCTTTCACCCCGAAAAGCTCGTATCGGCAATTTATTCTGATGTGCCGGCTAAGCGGCGGGTGGATGTGTGGAAGCCGAGCAATTCACTTCCTCGTCGCCAAGTCGCTCTCGGCAAAAACATAAGTAGTCAGCCGGTCCAATGTAATGTTCGAGCGTTTGGAGATAAGCTTCAAAGTGCCATCCTCAGAGCGCGTCGACTCGGCGTCTTTCATGAGTACAGGATGGTCAGATAGCTTAGTGGACGGAGTTTCGGGAATAGAGTTCTTATCCGAATCCGAGTCTCCGCCAGGGAAGGGTTTGTAAGACCCAGAGTTCGGACTCGGGTATGCTCCCTGCCCATTCCATGTTCTCGTCGGCGATTGCGGCGGACCATACTTTAAGTTCTGCCCGGCCTCCGCGGTCGTCGGATAGTACCAGGCGGTCAAGTAGACTTTGATCGCGGCCGAGCCCTTCTTCCACTGTATCGAGTCCATACGAATCGCCAATCTGGACGGATCAGCCGCGGTCTTCGGCCACGATTCGGTTACCTCGCCAGTTAATACGGAATTCCTCGGAAACACGGCGCCATCCACGAGGGTCGCGATCTCGAGCTTCGCCCGGACCTTGCTTCCAACCAGGTTCTTTCCGGCGACTACGCGCTGCTGAAGCGTTACCGGAAATTCTCTGACAGCAGGAGCAGCGACGTTCTGTTGGCCGAGCAAGGGAAGGCCGAAGAAGCTCAGAGCGAACCAGGATGCAACCAACCAGCGTGAAACCATCGTTCCCCAGAACATAAGCACCTTCAATTCCGCGACGCGCGCACATTAATCATATCCTCGAGACATTCACTGATGCGTTCTCCAGCGAAGTATACGCCGGCCGGACATTTCAGCATCAACGATTACATCGCTCTAAGACGTTCGAATGCGACTTATACGAACTGTATGCGAAAGATATCTACTCACTCTATCGTTCTGTCAGCGCAGAGCGAACGCTGTGTGCTCGTTTAAATGGCTGCCGGCAGAAAACGCTTACTTGATCATGCTAGTGCAAAACCATTAGGCCGGACTTCAACTTCTTCTCTCGGCTGACAGAGTGTCATGCGTGTTATCCATGCGAAGCAATCTCCGCGCCGCAGTCTTTCATTGAGCATCTTGATGACACGGATCACTTTTTCTTCTTGACAGTCGAGGATCAAAGGATATATTACCGTTAACGTTTCCGGTATATTGGGAAGATCGTCTGCTCCCGCCCTGAAAACTTTTCTGGAGGCTGCTCAATGAAATCTCTCTCGTCCGCGTGCGCCGGGAGTTCTGCTCTTGCCGCCAAAGACCGTCGGCTTCGCTTCGCAGTTTTGCTCACCGCCCTGTTGGCACTTTTTGCC
>Ga0209006_10001453_pt1 | contig 21496 bp, 17 predicted proteins | sample JacPin_JW_Ref_O2_FD_188567 | JGI IMG/M metagenome (GOLD analysis project Ga0209006, IMG submission 188567) | Forest soil microbial communities from Algoma, Ontario, Canada - Jack Pine, Ontario site 1_JW_Ref_O2 (SPAdes) (version 2) | ecosystem: Environmental > Terrestrial > Soil > Boreal... | reverse complement strand
AAGACACCGGTACGGGGATCCCTGAAAACATTCGCGACAGGATTTTTGAGGCTTGTTTTACGACTAAGCCGGGCGGCAGCGGCCTGGGTCTTGCCACCGTCAAGTCGATCATGCAACAGCATGGCGGCAGTGTCGCGATCGAGTCGCTGGTTGGCTGAGTGAGCTCTATTTCCGCGCCGCAACCGCTTCGCGCTCGCCGACTTGCTGCCGCCACATCGCGTAGTACAAGCCTTTTTTGTCGAGTAATTCTGAATGGCGACCGTATTCGCAAATCTGGCCTCGCTCGAGCACATAGATGCGGTCGGCGTGCATGACTGTCGACAGGCGATGGGCGATTAGAATCGTGATCGCCTCCTGATTGGTCGCGACATCGCGAATAGTGCGGCTGATCTCTTCTTCGGTCAGCGAATCGAGAGACGAAGTGGCTTCGTCGAAAACCAATAACTGCGGATGACGCAACAACGCACGAGCAATCGACAGACGCTGTTTCTCGCCGCCCGAAACCTTTACGCCCCCTTCGCCGATCAGGGTATCCAAACCACGATCTGCACGCGACAACAAACTGTGCGCGGCTGCCTGATTCAACACTTCCATGCATTCCGCATCGGTGGCGTTCGGATTCACGAAAAGCAGATTTTCGCGAATAGAGCCCGAAAACAGTTGCGTGTCTTGCGTCACAAATCCAATTTTCTCTCGCAGCACATCCAGATCCACTCGATTGGAGGAGATACCGTTGTAAAGAATCTCGCCCGATTTCGGGGCATAGAGACCAACCAACAGCTTCACCAGGGTCGACTTCCCCGCTCCCGACGGACCCACAAAGGCGATCGTGTCGCCGCGAGCGCCGCTAAAACTGATTTCGTCCAACGCCAGCGCTGAGGAGCTTTGATGCTGAAAGCTGACTTGGTCAAACTGCAGGGTTACAAGTTCGTCAATCGGCTCTGGATCGGCTGGTTTGGGATCGCGAGGGGTATCGAGAATTTCCTGAAAATTCTGCAGGGAGACTTCCGTTTCACGATAAATATTGATGACGTTTCCCAATTCCTGCAGCGGGGTAAAAATGAAGAACGAATAGATCATGAGCGAGAAAAACTGCCCAATTGTTATCTCCTGCCGGAAAATCAAATACAGCATCAGGAACAGGATGCTGGTACGCAAGGCATTAACAGCGGTTCCCTGAACAAAACTCAGACTGCGCAGATATTTCACTTTCTTAAGTTCGAGCGCCAGAATCTTTGCTGTGATGCCATTAAGGCGTTCCACTTCCTGATGCGCGAGTCCCAAACTCTTTACTAATTCGATATTGCGCAGCGACTCGGTGGTTGAACCGGCGAGTGCCGTGGTCTCGGCCACTATGCTCTTCTGCATTTTCTTAATGCGCTTGCTCAGCACCGAACTGATGATTCCCAGCAACGGAACCGTGACCAAAAATGCTGGCGCGATGGACCAATGCACTCGGAAGGCATAGATCATCACGAAAACGATGCCGACAACCGAAATGAACAGCACGTTGATGGCGGCGGTGATGAACCGCTCCACGTCGCTGCGAACTTTTTGCAGCTTGCCTAACGTTTCTCCGCTGCGCTGGTCTTCAAAAACTTGGTAAGGCAAATCCAGCGAATGACGGATTCCGTCCGAGTACATGCGAGCGCCCAAACGTTGGACGATGACGTTCACGAAATAGTCCTGGAAATTCTTGGCCACGCGCGAAACAAATGCCACTCCGACCGCCGCTAACAATAAGAGTCCGGCACCGCGGATGAATTGCGCCTGGGTGAATTGGTGATATTTGGTAGCGTAGCCATCGATCACATGACGAAAAATCAGCGGATCGAGAAGCGAAAATATCTGGTTGGTGGCAGCTAGCAAAAGCGCCACCACGAATAATTTCCAGTATTGTTTGGAATATTGGTAAAGAAGATTCATAAGCGACGGCGCGCAAGCCTAAAAACGCGGGCAATGCGGTTTAGATGGGTATGTCGGGAGTTTCGATTCACCCAGCCGCGTGAACCAGACTGAAGTTATGCGGCTCCGGCGTTCCGTCGTTCCAACCTGATATCAGGCGGTTCCGGTATTGGCGAGTGCTTCAACCGCTTCCCAGGTAGTGGCGAAGGTTACGAAAAAATCTTTGACCTTGGTGATTTCCATAATCTTTCGAACGCGTGGCTTTAGTCCTGTCAGCACCAGGCATCGTCCTGTTTTCTGGTGCGATACGTAAGCTGCGACCAAAGCACCCAACCCTACCGAATCGATGTAGGGAACGTCCGAGAGATCAAGAATCATGGTCTCAGCGTTTTCGTGACGAACCGCCCGATCAAATTGCGGAGCGGTTTCCATCGTGATCGGACCTTTCAGCAATAAGATGCGCTGATCGTCCGCCACTCCCTCATAACGCTCGACGGTGAGTTCCTGTAATGCCATAGCCTGCCGATTGTAGGACAACCGGTTCTCCCTGTCACCTGTGAGAAAGGCAGTTCGGTGCAGTTCCCGGTGCGCGTGGGTCTTCGAGGAAATTCGGTGCTGTTAAGGTGTTCATTGCGGCTTCTTATCGTCGTGGTTTTCGTAGATGGAATACGGATCGCCCGGATGTTTCAACTTCACGATCAGCTCAAGCACAGGCTTGTTGATCTCGTAGTCTTCGCCAAAAGTTTGAAAGTGAGGCGCCAAAACCTGTACCCGCAAGGAACCGTACGGGATGCCGTCGATGCTGGCTTTCCCATCGGCATCCGTCTTCAGTTCCATCTCTCCGCTTTCCTGCTTTCCCTTCTTGCCGATGGGATGCAGCACCACTGCGGCGTTTCTTACGGGCTTGCCATCGGAGTCGCGCAGCACCACGAACTTGACATTTGACATTGGCCCTGAAGAGTCTTGTGCCCAGGTTAAAAGGGCGACACAAAGGCTGAACGCGGCTAACGTAAATACATAGGGGTTTTTCATAATTGCCTTCTTGCTTTACCGGTACATCGGACGCGCAGCCTCAATTCACTACACAGATTAACCGAGGGCCGGCCTGTCACTGCGGTTTTTGCGGCGGAGGCGGAGGTTTTTGATCGTCAGGCTTTTTACTATCGGCGCTATCGCCATACGCAGAATACTGCCCTTCCGGGCGCTTCAGCTTTACAGTAATTTCAAGTGCAGGTTTGTTGATCTCGTAGTCTTCACCGAAAGTTTGAAACCCCGGCGCCAGGACTTGTACTCGTAACGGACCATAGGGAATCCCATCGATATTTGTCTTCCCGTCACTATCGGTCTTGAGCTCCAACCCGCCCCTGGTCTGCTTACCTTTCTTGTTTACGGGATGTAGGACTACGGCAGCGTTCCTCACTGGTTTGCCGTTGAAATCCTTCAGCACCACGAAACGCAAATCCGACATCGGGCCCTCGTCATCTTGCGCCAGTAATGCCCCAGTCACGCCGAACCCGAGCACCCCTAGCACAAAAATGAGAGAAGTCGCAGTCCAACCGATTGTCTTCATGCGTCCATTCTAGAACTGGTGGTGCAAACAAGCTACCGCTCAATGCTCATTGAAGATTGAAGATAGAACATCGAGCATGGACATTGAGACGAGCGGATTGTCCGACAAGCAGGTTGTCTGCGGCCCCTTTGTCCACGGTCAAACGGCGGCGACCACTTCGTAAGGACGCATCATCTCGTTATCCTCGTGTTCGAGGATATGGCAATGCCAGACGTAGCGTCCGACAAAGCCTTCAAAGGGCACGATGATGCGCGTGACCATCCTGGAGTGCGCGCGTACCGTGTCTTTCCATCCCAGCTCGTTCGGATCAGGAGGTTCCGGCGGTCCCAAGAAGTGAAGTTGGCGCTTGGTTTGGAACAGCCAGGGCTCGTAGGACTGACGATCGAGAATCTGGAATCGCACCAGATGAAGATGAATAGGATGGGTATCGTTAGTGGGATTGATCAGCGTCCAGATTTCTGTCGATCCTAGTACCGGCTTTTCGGTGATCGGCATTCTCCAATGCGTGGCGTTCAGTAGAAGCATGGCCGAATTACCGGCTTTGTTTACGTACTCATCGAGTGTCAACAGGCGGGTTTGCACGGCGCGGGACTCCGGAATTCTTGCCACTGGACGCAGGACAGCGGGTAACGAACTGGTGTCGGCAACCTTTGCTCCAGAAACCCGGAACTGCATGACTACGAACGCGTCGTTCTTGAGAATGAGTTGCGTATTTTTATAGTCGCTGAAATCGACGACCAGATCGGCGCGTTCCCCCGGAGCAATTTCCAGTTGTGTCAGGGACACTGGAGCCGCCAACAATCCCTGGTCGGTACCGATCTGGTGGAAGGGAAGGCTTTCGGCGGATCCGCTCGTCAAACATGACAAGTGGTAGATGCGGGAATTGGACGCGTTCAGAATTCGGAAGCGATATTTTCGCGGCTCCACATCAAGATACGGGAAGAGCTTTCCATTCACGAGAATGGCATTACCGAATATCTCCGGTATCCATGGTGAAGCGGGATCCGGTGACACCGGGTACAGGAGCTGCGCGTCGCGCGTCAGCAGGCGATCATAAAGGATCAGAGGCAACTCATATTTGCCCTTCGGCAGGTTCAGCGCGTCTTCCGTGGCATCTCTTACGAAAAATGTCCCCAGCAATCCCGCATAGACATTCAGGCGGTTAATTCCGAGCGCGTGGTCGTGGTACCAGAGCATGGCTGCGTCTTGCTGGTTGGGATAGTGATAGAGGGCGGATTTTCCAGGGACGATCCAGTCCTCGGGATAGCCGTCACTTTCGGGGCCGGTCTTAGCGCCATGCAGATGCACGACGGTGCGCACTGCGGGCTTGTCCGCTTCGGCTCCATGGATGGTGTGGTCGATGGGCAAGAAATGATCGTTCGGCAGCGCGTTTACCCATTCCACTAAGAGTGGTTCCCCGGATCGCGTTTCGAACGTGGGACCGGGGGCGTTGGATCCAAAACTCCAGAACCTGGTCGGTGGAAGATCGCGGTGAATCTTGCTGGCGATCGCTTGCGCCTGCACGCGATAAAACGGGATGCTCAGCTTTGGATCTTTGGGGTTTGGCCGGTATCCATTGTGCTGCGCAATTTCAGGGATGGGAAGCGGATCCACAAATTGGGCAAGAGTGTTGACATCGAGTGCCGTTGGAATTATGGGCACGGTGTGAGTCATTCCATTTAGTAAGTATTTTCCTGCCGTCAGCGAGGTCGCTAGCAGGCCTGAGCGTTGCAGAAATTTTCTTCGTGTAATCACCACGGTCCCCGTTTTTCGCAATGAGCATACAACAGCGGCAAGACAGACGAGAGCATTGTGCGCGTCTCATCTGCCTTGCCGCTTTACCGCTTTGCTATTGGTCGTGCAAACCAGTTCGTCCGGCGAGCCCTCCGACCAGCGCTAGTCGCCCGTCTTTACAGGTTCGCCTGTCTTTTCGTTGAGAATATAGAGGTCGTTGCTGACAACCTGTTTAAAGTCGAACAAGGAGCTAATGGAGTTTGCTATCCCGTCAAACGATCCTTGTCCGATGCGTTCTCCACCGAGCCAATTGTCCTCGATGAAACGAATGACCGAAGTTTGATCGGTGACTGAGTGATCCACATAGTTGTGCCGCGCCCAGGGAGAGACAACCAATAGGGGCTGACGTGGACCGTATCCACAGCGGCCTTGAGCGTGCGTGGTCGCTGGATTGACACCTGGCAATGCCACCGAACCCGTGCCGCAGCTTCCCGGACCCGTGAGTGCATCGGCGGAGGTTTTGGAAGTGTTCACGATCTGGCCAAGTTGGTGATCGTACCAGCCGTCGGAGTCGTCATACAGGACTATCAACGCTGTATTGGCCCATTCTGGCTGACCCTGCAGAAAATTGGCCACCTTCACCACGAACTGTTGCTCGTCCAAGGGATCGGAATTTCCCGGATGGCCGTCTTGAATCGAGATCGCTTTCAGGAAGCTTATGGTTGGAAAGTTTCCGGCCGAAACTGCGGCGAAGAAATCGTCGACGTCGTAGTCGTGATTGGCGGAATCGCCCGAGTGACCGATAGTTTTCACCGATGCGGGGCGGGCGTGTGTTGGGTTTGCGGTGGAGGCGTAATACTGGAATGGAGTGTGATGTGGAACGTAATCCCCTTGCGTGCCCACTATCGGAGAATTGGATTGGCGATTACATCCGGTGCTGCCGTCCGCATTAACGGTGTTCAGGTTGAACCCCCCGCTAAACCATCCCCAGGTGATGTTGGCCGCGTTGAGCAGGTCGCCGATGTTTTTTCCACCCATCTGCGCCAAGGTTCCGCCGCCTGAGCATACATCGCCGAGAGGATCTGGATCGCCGATCACTGTCAACCCGCCATTGCCGTCGTTGACCAATCCGCCAGTACCATTCGCGGTTTTCGCCACACCGTTCGTTTGTCCCGAAATCAGGTTGATTGCTCCGACAGTGGATGGACCAAAGTTGGTGCTATACGAGTTGTCGCTCATGGCGAAGTGCTGAGCGTAATTCCAGTATGCGGTGACCGAGTTGCCATCGAAATAGCCCATCACCTGACCCGTGGTGAGCACGACCTGCGGCGGAGCTTGCGGCGGAGGGCCGGCGCTGCCCGTGTTTGCTGGGAAGAGATCCATCACGCCTCCATCGAAGGCGAGTTGTTCAGCCATATAGTCGTGATCCATGTCCTGCGTGTTTGCCTGTGAGCGGTCAAAGCGGAAAGGGTTGGCGGCGCCGGTTCCATTTAAGGGGTTCAGGTTCGGGTTGTTGTTCAACAGGGCGTTGCCCAAGCCATTCACGCTTGGAGTGTTGGGGAGGGCGTGGAATTGCGGTTCTCCCTTGGGGTTCAGCGCATTGGGATACGTGCCGAAATAGTGATCGAAAGACCGGTTTTCGCCAAAGATCACCACGAGATGTTTGATTGGCGTGGCTGTCTTAGGTTCAGAAGCCAACGCTAGCGGCGTTGACACCGGACCGGCCACCATGGCGGCGACGAGACATACAGATAAGAATTGACGCATACCTTATTTCCTTTCCGGATTGGAGGTGGAAGAGTTCCCCGAAAGGATGCTAAGGAAACTAAGTTAAGGCGCAGTTAAAGAAGTGTAAAGAAACGTGTTCGATGCGGGCGAGCAAAAAAATAAGCGGCAGTGGTTTTAAACTTCACTGCCGCTTGCACAATTCCGGATGACACCAAAGAATAATCGGCTTTACCGACTTCTTACGGATTCTTCGACATGTTCTTGGGCGACTTCTTGTTCAACGTCGCCAGCAACAATTTGGCGGACGGCGGGATAGGAACTACCTTCTTGAAGACGATGTCCGACGCGCCCACTTTCTTCCCGTACAACTTTTCATTGGCATCATTGTCAGGACGCAGAGTCGAGCCGGAGAGAGAAATGCCGGCAAACAAACCGCGAGCGCGCGAATAAGACAGAATTTCGGCACGCAGCGTCACATCGGTTTCAGCGGAAGCAGTTCGTCCCACCGGTCCGGCTGCTGCAGACGCATCGCCTCCGATCTTCACCTTGCTGGTGAGGATGTTCTGTGCCGACCGCGGACTCATCAACAACAGTACGAAATCAGTCGCCTGACCGCCTAGTTGCAGACCGAAACTGCCACCTTCAAGCGCCATCATCGTCGGAGCGCCCCAGCGGCCTTGAAACGTCCTGCCACCACGGCACGTCATAACACCGCGGCCGTAACTACCACCAATTCCAATAGCGAATTTCACCACCGAAGGCAGCACAACCACGCAGTCGGCTTTATCGATAACGCTCTGCGGAATATCGTCGGGAATGTTCATGATCTCTTGAATTACTTTTCCCGCATTCTCGACGCGATCTTGTTCTTTATCCTGCCCAAGAGCGGGCAGAGCACTCACTGCTAGCAAAACTGCACCCAACCAAACCTTCTTCATAAATATCGTCTCCTCCACAGAATTCTTTGAACTTGAAGATTCTGGATCGTATCAATAAACGCAAATTTTCGAAACCGGGTTTTGCCGGCAGGCGGCGCTGCGGCTTCCTTTAGCAGTGGAGATTGGCGTCAAGTGGCCCAAGCGCCGGCAAATTTACGATCAGCGACTGCGGTAAATTGTCTTTCCCTAAATTGTCTTTCCCATGTAGGATTACCGCGTCTTTTGAGGAGGTCTCAATGGCATCGCAAAGTTCGGTCGAAGTGGCTCGCCAATCTTCAACTGGATCCATCCTATGGGGCGTCCTGCTGATCGTCGCTGGTATGCTGGCGGTCGGCGCTCCCCTTCTCGCGGCTCTGGCGGTCAATGGGCTGATCGCGTGGCTGATCGTTATTTCCGGCGTCATCCACATTGTTCTCGCGTTCCGCAGTCACGGAGCCGGAAGCGTGATCTGGAAACTGCTGGTCGGCCTGGCCTATCTCTGTTTCGGCGGCTACATCCTGATGCATCCGCTATTGGGGATCGCATCGCTGACCTTGATACTTGCTTCCCTGTTTCTGATTGAAGGCATCCTGGACATCGTCATGTATTTCAAAATGCGCTCGCTCGGTGGATCAAGTTGGATGCTGCTTGACGGGATCATAACCCTGTTCCTGGGCGCAATGATCTACGTTCATTGGCCGTCAAGCTCGGCTTGGGCGATCGGAATTCTGGTCGGGGTGAGCTTGATCATGAGCGGAGTGTCGCGCGTGATGTTGTCTCTGGCGGTGCGCAAAACACTGGGAACGGGCGTAGGCTCGGGAAGAATGCCCGCGGCAGCCTGAGCGTTTCCATACTGTGCTGAGTCAATTCGGGCGTTCTGTTTCTCGGGCTTCGAGAGACGGGACGCCCGAAATTCCTTTCTCGTTCCGACGTGCCCATCGGGAAGCGGGTGACACTCTACCCCGAAACGAGTCTAATTTCCATGCACACCGTTACTCGACGATCCTTTCTGGAAATGGCTGTCATGTTTGGTGCGACAGCCGCTTGGGGAAAGCGGTTTGGCGGACCATCGCAGGTAAGTTGGATAGAACGGCGCGACCTCTATCCGGAGGGCGTGGCCTCGGGAGATCCCGACAGCAGCAGCGTGCTGCTCTGGACGCGCCGACAACCGGGGCCTTCCAAAGCTTTGCAAACCCTCGCCGTCGAAGTCGCGGAGGACGAGGCTTTCCGTCACGTCATCGCCACCGCGTCCGCACCGATCTCTGAGGCATCTGATTTCACCTGCCGCGTTCTGGTTGGCGGATTGAAGTCAGCCCATCTCTACTGGTACCGCTTCACCGACGCTGAGGGATTTGGAAGCCGCGTGGGCCGCACGATCACGGCTCCGGCGGAGGATGACCCTCGATCGGTTCGTTTTGTCTTCGTCAGTTGCCAGAATGCGAATGATGGAGCCCAGAACGCCTATCGACGCATGATCTACGAAGACGAGCGCGCCAAGGAAGAAGATCGGATTGGTTTCGTCTTGCACCTTGGCGATTTTATTTACGAGATCGTCTGGTATCCGGAAGATCGCCCGCAAGGTATGTACGACCGCAAGATCCGCGACATCGTTCGCTACCCGTCGGGCGAAAAGATCGACGATTTTCATGTTCCGACTAACGTCGACGACTATCGCGCGATTTATCGAAGTTATCTTCACGATCCCGACCTGCAGGACGCCCGTGCCCGCTGGCCGTTTGCCAATATGTGGGACAACCATGAATTCAGTTGGAAAGGCTGGCAAGCCTTGCAGAAATTCGATGGCAAGACTCGGCCGGCGCAAACCAGAAAAATCGCGGCCAATCAGGCCTTCTTCGAATATCAACCGGCGCGCATACAAAAGCCGGGCGATTCCTCGCTCGATAAATTTAATCCTCCGAAAGTGGAGGATGCCGCGATCACTCATTTCGACGATAACGGGCTCGGGCAAGAGCCCAACAACCTGACCGCGATCGGAAGCCTCAAGGGCTACCGCGCCTTGCGTTGGGGACGCAACGTGGAGCTGATCATCACCGATCAGCGTAGTTATCGCTCCGAGGATCCTACCGATCGGGAGGAAGCCAACGCTTTTTCCAGCGACGATTATGTGGAATTGATTCCCGAAGAGGCGATGAAGATACTTGACGCCGGACGTACGTACAACGGAGGTCATCCACCTGAGTCGATAAGATTTGGCAAGACCGAGGTTGCGAATTTTCAGAAAGACCGTCCGGCACAGACCGTGTTAGGCGCGGGGCAAAAAGCATGGTTCCTGGAGCGCTTGCGGAGTTCGAAAGCTACCTGGAAGATCTGGGGAAATACAGTTGCAACGCTGGACATGCGTGCCGACCCGCAAAATCTTTCCGCCGGTTTGACCACTCCATGGCCGGGCGCAGGTTATGCCGGATTTGGCGGCGGCGATTTCAGCACCGCGTATGTTGAACGCGGAGAGATTTACGACTTCGTGCGCGCGCACGAGATCACCGGGTTTGCTACCGTCGCCGGAGACCGTCACAGTTTTTGGGCAGGCTTGGCCACCAAGTCTTTGCCACCTGAGATCGCAGAGCCGGTTGGCATCGCCTTTGTCACTGGCTCAATTTCTGCTCCTGGGTTTGTTGAGGCCTTTGAACACCGCTTTCCCAAGAAGCATCCCCTCCGTCCACTTTTTCTTGGCCAGGGCCCCAGCGACGCGACGCCGCAGCCGACCATTAATCTGTTACTGCGTCACGGCGTCAGGTCATGTTTCGAATACGCCGCCAGTGGGGACATCGTTAAGGCTCGCGCGCTGACCAATCCTGATTTGTCTCCGCATGTCTCCTTCGTCGACATGGGCGGCCACGGATACAGTGTGGTTCGCGTCACCAGCGACGCCCTTGAGACAGAGTTCGTCTGTATTCCACGCCCAATTGAGCGGAGCGAGGGCGAAGATGGAGGCCCTCTGCGTTATCGGGTCACCCATCGCGCCAAACTTTGGAAGAAAGGCGAGGCGCCTAAACTGGAAATGAAGGTTGTCGAAGGAGATCCCAAGTTTTCGATTTGAACTTCGACTCGAGGACGGCAAACCGTCCCTGACGATTTGAGGATCTGCGGCCAGCCCGATCAATCCCCGACCCTCTTTCGTACACACCACGAAAGAGGCCTTACATCGGCAGTTACAATAGATCCATGGGCAAACAAAGTTTGTCCCAGTCACCACCACATTCTTTGAAAATTGATGAGCCCGCACCCTTCAAAATCGCTGAAAACCGCTCAAGGTTGCCCGTAACTCCTTATTAATGAGGTATGTATGAAATTGTCCCTTTAGAATGAGGCATGTAGCCGTAAACATATGATTTTAAAGGTAAAAAAATAAGGGGGGGGAGGGGGGTACAAAAGCTATGTAATTGAATGTTGAGAGATGACCACTAAAGGGCAGCAATTGGGAAGCTCGTCTTACTTCATGCCACGCACTACGTAGATTTGCGACAGCGTCTGGTCGTAGGAGTAGACGTAGGAACTGCCATCGCCTGTGACGTAAAAGGTGCCCACGGCTAAAGCTCCTGCGGGTAAGCTTTCTCCGAATGTCTTCCACAATTCGATCTTTCCAGTCGCGGTATCCGCACGATAGACTTTCTCGGTTTTATCGGTCTGCTGGTTAGGCACGATGTAAAGCGATTTTCCGTCCGACGACCAGCCACTGACTTTATAGTTCGAGTCCAGCCCGGGGATAAGGCGAACGCCACTTCCATCGATCGGCCAGATTCCCCATTTCCCGTCTGGCTGAAGTACTGCCAGGTTCCGGCCATCAGGCGAAGGCGATACGCCTTGCACGCCTTCAGGAGTGATCGCCTTCGAATTGCCTGTTGTCATGTCGATCAGATAATCTCTGGCGCCTCGACCGGCCTCAATGCCGGTCGCAACCAGCTCCTTGCCGCCAGGTAGCCAGCGCACGTTCTGATAGTCCACTTTGTCGTGGGTGAGCTGTTTTACTTCGCCAGCACCAGTCGGCACCAGGCTGAGCGGACCACCTTTCGCTGCCTGGGTGATCGCCCACTTGCCGTCGGGCGACACCGCGACCCCGACACCCTCACCGATGCGTACTGGAAGCGACCCATCTGTACCTCTGAGGAACACCGTGTAGTTGGGCCCACCGCCGTCGCTTTCCTCGTCGAATAATAGCGCCCGTCCGTCGGGCGTCATATCGTCTTTGTGAGACCAGCCAAACCACCCCAGTTCAATCTCGTCTTTCCCTCCGGGAGCGAGGCCACGAATACCGATGCGGCGGCTGTGGGTCAGCATCAGCGCCACTCCATTTCTGGTATCTTCCAGCCACATTCCTCCAGGAACATTCGTGATGGTGCGCACGTTGCCCGATAGCGTTACTGCTCGCGGATTTCCGCTACCACCGCTGTTCGAGGCGGTAAACCAAACCTCGTTCCCAGTAGGAGACCAGACCACGCCCTGCAATGTGAACCAGCCGGATGAAAGTATCTTCTCGTTGCCCTTGCCATCGGAAGCGATGACTGCGATCGATCCCTGATCGTCCCCCGTAGGATTCTGATGGTCGGCAAAGGCAATCCACTTTCCATCGGGCGATATTTTGGGGTGGCTGATCCAGTTAATCCCCTCGAAAAGAACTTTGCCGATCGGGTACTCCAAACGCCAGTGACCGGTCTGGGGAATGAAGCGGACCACCGCTAAATTTTCGCCATCCGCAGCCCAGTCGGCATCCTGCACGTTGTCCAGCAGTTCACGTGGAGCTCCGCCACTCATGGGAATCCGCGCCAAAATTCCCGCTTGCTCATATCCACCAAGATTCACCGAGTTCAGCCGTACCGCAAGCTCCCCGCCCTTCGAGATCGAGAGCAGCTCGGCATTCTTCACACCGAGTTCGCGCGCTCCCTTATCGTCGGTATGCCCGATATAGAGTTGCTTTTCGCCTCCATCCCATGACGCGCTATAGACAATGCTGCCGTCGGCAGCGAACCGCGCATTCCCTACTGAACCGGCGCGAAACGTAATCGGTTGATACTCGAGCAATGGAACGCGAGCGCTATTTTTTCCCCACCACCATCCAACGGCTAACATCAGAGCGGTCAGCGCCAGCGCACCGATCGCTTCCCGCATCCGGCTGCGCGGCTTGACTTCAATTTTTTGCGCCGCCGTTTTGTCTGATACTGGCTCGGCAATCGCCGCATCTACGATGGCTGATTGCTTGCTTGTCTTTCCGACCACCGAGCTGTCCGTCAATGCTTCGAGGTTGAACGCTAAATCTCCAGCGGACTGAAAACGTTGCGCGGGATTTTTCTCCAGGCAATGCCTGACCATCCGTTCCAATGCCGGGGGGACGGTGCGCGCGGTCTCTGAAAGCTCATCCGGCTCTTCTTTTAGGATGGCACTCATCGTGTCCGCAGGCGTTTCTCCGCGGAAGGCGCGTTGCCCCGAGACCATTTCGTAAAGAATCGATCCGAAGGCAAAAATGTCGGAACGGTGGTCCGCTGGTTTTCCGCGGACTTGCTCCGGAGACATGTAGCCAACCGTCCCCATAATCTGGCCGGGTTCGGTATTGACCTGAACCGTAGCGGCATCCGCTCCGGAACTGTCATCTGGACGGGTTAATTTCGCCAAACCGAAGTCGAGAATCTTTACGCGCTCATCGTTGGTGATAAATAAATTTTCCGGCTTCAAATCGCGATGAACGATTCCTTTTTCGTGGGCCGCCGCCAATCCCCGCGCCACTTGCAACGCATATTCAACCGCTTTACGACTGGTGAGCGGCCCGCTCCGGATCCGCTCCCGCAACGTTTGCCCTTCCAACAATTCGGAGACAATGTACGGAGCTCCACGCGCTTCTCCGATATCGAAAATCGAAAGAATGTTGGGATGATTGAGCGCCGCCGCCGAACGAGCTTCCTGGACAAACCTCTGCAATCGCTCCGCGTCGACCGAATAGGATGCCGGAAGAACTTTGATGGCGACGATGCGATCAAGCCGCGAGTCGTTGGCTCGATACACTTCTCCCATACCTCCAGCGCCTAATAGCGACTGGATGTCGTAGGGCCCGAGCTTTGTGCCTGAATTGAGTGTCATCCGATCGGGAGGATTATATCGGACTGAAAGGCACCTGATGTCCGCAAAGATCTCAAGCTATTCGAGAACCAGGAGGCGCGACGGAGCGCGGCCGGGGATAGCCGATCAAGTAAGTGATCACGGGAGGTCGGCCGCCGGAATGTTCGTCGATCTCCCACCGGTATTCATTCGCCGTTAGCCCGGCAACCATCTCGCGCAATTCCCCGGGCCTATAGGTCCGCAGGCAGGACACAATTCCATCGAACAATAAGACCAGTGGGATGATGGGAACCAGATAAGTCCAGAAGAGCCGCGACCATCGAAACGGACGAATCCAGGGAGTACAAGCAGAGAGCAGGAACGCCCATGTCACCACCATCGCCAACGTCGGCAGCGCACGACCGGTGACTTCGAATATTCCGATGCTTTCTCCGGCGTCGACGGCATTTTGCAATATGGCGCGAGCTTCTTCGGGCGCGAAATGATGGAACGACGTGAACATGGTTCTCATGCCCTTCAATTCCGGAGGGACGGACATGGCATCGACCGAGCTCCCGTAGAACGTGATCAGATTGCCGGACATATCGGCGCTCTTACTAGCGGACATCTTAACGGACATCGGCACTTTGGGCGACGCCCCGAGATTTGGATATTTATCGGTCAGCCAGATCTGGATGCCGGGCGCGCCTGACGCTAAATCCTTCGATTGCAGCGTGCGTCCAAGATGTAGCCACGGTCCCCCACCGCCCGAACACATGTCGATAATCGACGTGCCTCCCGTCGAGTCGAGCACGCGTTGCAGCAACGGCACCGCGGGTGTGTAGACCTTGAAGAGATTGAATCCGAACTGCAGCGCGGCAGTGACGTAATCTCGAAGCGATGATGGGAACCAAGATTGTTCGTGGATTTCGATGAGGTGCAGGCGACGCATCATTGATATGGTTTCAGAATCTGTTTCACGATCTGGATTGTGACCGGCTTGCCAAGTAGTATCGACTGTCGAGACACTTCCGTCCATCTGCAGCCCATTTGTAAGGATTGGTTGTCCGGACGTTAAACTAATCAGGTAATGATCAAATCTCCCCGAGGAACCCGCGATCTTCTTCCCCCCGACACGGCACTGTGGAACTTTGTCGAAGCGACGGTGCGCGATGTATTCCGTGCTTACAATTTCCATGAAATTCGCACGCCCATTTTCGAATCGACAGAGCTCTTCGCGCGCGGAGTGGGCGAAGAGACGGACGTGGTCAGCAAGGAAATGTTTACCTGGGAAGACCGCGGACGCGCCGAAAGCGACAAAGGGCAATCGCTCACCTTGCGACCCGAAAACACCGCCGGCGTGGTTCGTGCCTACATCGAACACAGGCTCGGGGAGCGCGGCCTTAACAAACTCTTCTACATAGGGCCGCAATTCCGGCGGGAGCGTCCGCAAAAAGGACGATACCGGCAGTTTTATCAGATCGGGGCGGAAGTCATCGGACCTCCGGCAGCGGGTAGTGAATCACCAGCTCGCGATGCGGAGATTCTGGAACTGCTCGCTACGTTGCTCGACCGGATCGGCATCACGAACTGGACCCTTGAGCTGAACTCCATCGGCTCTGTTGCCGACCGAGCCCGTTTCAGTGAAGCTCTGCGTGAGGCTCTCGAACCCGTCGTCAACAATATGTGCGCTGACTGTCAGCGCCGCGCTGTCACCAATCCACTACGAGTTTTCGACTGCAAAGTCCCCGAGGACCAGCCGATCATCAAAACTCTTCCCACGATTTCCGAATTTATCGATGACGAATCCCGTCAAAAGTTTGCCGATGTTCGGGCAATACTGGACGCCGTTGGAGTCCCATATGTACTGAATCCTCGCCTCGTGCGCGGCCTCGACTATTACACTCGCACGACATTCGAATTCACGCATGGAGCGCTGGGCAGCCAGAACGCGATCCTTGGTGGTGGCCGCTACGATGGCTTGTCGGAGTTGCTGGGTGGCCCAAAAGCGCCGGGGATTGGCTTTGCCATCGGTGAAGATCGATTGATAATGGCATTGCAGGAGACAAATTCCCCGGCCTTGAAGGGACCCGATGCTTACATCGCTCCGCTCGGGGAGGGGATGAATCTAGAGGCCGCGAAGCTGGCCCGCGAACTGCGCCGACAAAACCTGGTAATCGAACTGGGTGACCGTAATTTCAAGTTAAAAAAGTCGTTTGAAGCAGCGGACAAAATGGGAGCGCGATATATTTTGATTCTCGGCGAAAACGAAGTAGCAGCGAACGCTTTCGCGCTCAAACACCTCGCTTCGGGCGAGCAGGTCACAGTGCCGCGGGCGGAGTTGGCAAACCGGATTTTGCAGAAGTAGCTGGCGGCCTTCCGCTGTCGGGCATCTTTAAGATTTGGTCATTCAATTACTTTTCCTGGAGGCTTTTATGTGCCGCTTGTTTGTGTTCGTCTGTGTGATTCTTGGGTGCATCTCTCTCGCTGTAGCACAGACCTCAAAGCAACTTCCCGCCTTCGATCAGCAGGTTATAGATCAGCAGAAGCAATTTCTGCAGGCAGTTCAGGCCAAGAACGTTGCTTTGGTGGAACGCTCGGTTGCCGATGATTTTCAAGGCATCGGCACCAACGGCGACATGTACGACAGAGAAGAGGTCGTTGAGTCCGCGCACGATGGCACGCCACCGAGCACGCGCGCCTACGATTTTCACGTGGTCAAACTAAATGATGAGTCGGCGGTGGTCGCTTACAACCTGATCGTCCCGGGAGAACATCCCCGCTACCGTCACATGAGCGATACCTGGGCGAAAATCGACGGCCGGTGGCTCTTGAAATTTCGCCAGGTCACCGCCAACGCATGGAGCGCTAACGATCTTGACTAGTTGTGATCTCAAGTGGGTAGTGATCTCGAAAAGATCTCGCTGACAGAGATTCTGACAACCGCGATCGACATGCACTGCGGGAACCTGAATTACGCAGGCCTGTCCCCGATTCCCCTTCTTCAGTCGCTGCGAGCTATCGATACATCCCTGAACCCGCCCCGTAGCGTTAATTTGATCGTATGGTGATTGGATGACTCGTTACCGGCCAATCTTTTTATTTGCCAGCCTTGCCCTCGCTGGCACTCCTCGCTGCGCTTCGCAAACTCCGGTCGCGGTTCAGAAAGTTCAGATCGCCGAAGGCATCTACCAGTTCATAACTGCTCCGGATGGATATGTGCCCAACGGAAACTCCGTCGTTATCGTTAACGACAAAGATGTACTGGTATTCGACACGTTCTCGCGGCCTTCTACCGCACGCACCTTGCTCGCGGAGATTCGCACCATCACCGACAAGCCAGTGCGTTACGTGGTGAACTCACATCATCATCCCGATCACTGGTCGGGTAATGAAGTCTTCGCGCAGGGTTTCCCGGGGCTCGAAATCATCGCGTCTGAGGAGACGCGCGAATTCATGTTGAACATCGCCAAGGCATGGCCCGCGGTGTTTACGGAAAATCTTCGCCAAGATCAGGCCACCGTGGAAAAAGAAATCAGCACCGGCAAGGAAGCCGATGGAAACGCTTTAACTGAGGAAGCAGTTCGTGAAGATGAAGAGCATGTTCGTCTGGAGCAGGATTTTGTCGCTGAAGCCATGACCGTGAATCGCACGTATCCAACGCTGACTTACCACGACCGGATCACGCTGCTGCATGGCGGGCGCGAGTTTCGTTTTATCAGCATGCTCGGCGATGCTACCGGGACCACTGTTCTTTATTTGCCCAAGGAGAAAATCTTGCTGACTGGTGATGTCGTTACTTTCCCCATACCGTATTTTTCTGGCGCCATAAGTCAACAGGCGCGGAGTTTGCGAACTTTGGGACAGATGGACATCGATGTGATCATCCCTGGCCACGGCCCGGCTTGGCATGACAAGGATTTTCTGAATCTCGAAGCGGAACTGCTTGAAAGTATCGTGCATCAAGTGACCGACGCCGAGCGCAAAGGAATGGTGACAGTCGAGGAAATACAAAAAGTGGTCAATGTAGGGCCTTTGCGTCTGAAGTTCACCAATGACGACAGAGATTTGGACGAGAAATTCCAAAGGTACGTCAATCGAATCATTGAGAATGCATCGCGGGAAGCTCGGGATGGAAGAAAGTTTGAATAGAGCAGTCGCCAAACCTCGCCTCTCACGGCGCTAGTGGGTACACATCCGCCGGTGGTAGACTTTCCGCCTATGGCCACCAAGAGAAGCGGGAACAAGAAAACCAGCAATCGACGAACTGGTGCGAAGAAGGCTGCCTCCAGGAAACGGCCGGCTCAAAAGGCCTCAGCTCAAAAGGCCTCAGCTCGAAAGACTTCAGCTCGACAGACATCGGCTTCGAAAACATGGAAGCGATCGGCGAAGAAAAAGCCTGTGTCCAAGGGAAAAAAGGCTCTGGCGAGAAAGAAGCCGGTCGCCAAGAGGAGTGCCGTCGCTAAGAAAACGCCGCGCGCTAAAACGCGACCGGCTGGCAAACGCGCTCGCGGCCGCGGGCAGAGTGCGGCGATCGAATCATTCGCCTCGGAACAGGTGCGGGCGCGATCGGCGGGACAATCGGGAGATTTGCAGGGATTGTCCGATCGGGCAGAATCCAATTCGGAGAGCGTCGACGAGTTGATTGAAGAAGGAAATGCCTTCGAGGCCGGAATCGTTTCAGGCGTCGAAGAAGCCGACGGCGAGGATGAGCGTGAAGTCCACACCCACGAAGTGCCGGAGGATGACGTCCCGAGCGAATATCTGGATGAAGACTAACGGCGCGCCGGTTCCGTGGTTCGCCACTGCCATATTTGCCAACGGTTGTAGGCTGACTTTTGCACCCTAACTCACCCTGAGGAGCATTCGTATGAAGCCAAGATCAAAATGTATTTCATTATCTCGCTCGTTGTTTCACTCAGCCGCTTTCGTTGGCACACTTCTGCTTACGGTCACAGCTTTCGCGCAGATGGAGATGTCAAAGCCTGGCCCCGAGCTCAAGAAACTGGATTATTTTTCGGGGAACTGGACTTGTGACGGCGACCTGAAATCTGGCCCTATGGGTCCCGGCGGCAAGATGACTATCAGCGAAGACTCCAAATGGATGGACGGCGGCTTCTTTGTGGTCGTGCAGTCGAGTTTCAAGAGCGCCAGCATGGGCAGCGGATCCGGGACCTCGTTTATGGGCTACGATTCCGGCTCTAAAAAATACACTTACAACGAATTCAACAGCATGGGCGAAGCCACGCAGTCTTTGGGAACTGTTGACGGCGACGCCTGGACTTGGATCGGCGACATGAAGATGCCTGCCGGTAAGGGTCGTTTCACGGAGAAGATTCTGTCGCCCACTTCTTACACATTTAAATTTGAGATGTCGCCCGACGGCGGCAACTGGACGCCAATCATGGACGGCAAATGCACGAAGAAGTAGCCTGATTTCGCGGGTTGGGACCGGCGCCCCGTGCTTTTCGCTAGCTCGAGCCTATTCACGAGAGCTTCTCCCCGACGCACGCCATTTATAATCTTCTCTTCGGCTTACCACGCTATTCCAGTCGTGAAAATTTCGGCAACACAAGGGAAAACGTGCTCGATTTTTTAGGCGATCTCAAACGAACTCATATGTGCGGAGCGCTTCGACCTTCCGATTCTGGTAAGAAAGTTGTGCTCATGGGATGGGTGAATCGGCGGCGAGACCTTGGCCAGATTATCTTTGTCGACCTGCGCGACCGCACTGGCATCACCCAGGTCGTGTTTAATCACGAACTGAATGCAGCCGTGCACCAAAAGGCGGAGGCTCTGCGCAATGAGTTCGTGATCGCCGCCATCGGCACGATGAAAAAGCGCGATGCCGACACAATCAATCCCAATATTCCCACCGGCGAAGTGGAACTGGTGGTGGAAGAACTGCGCATCTTGAACGTGTCGAAGCCGCTCCCGTTCCTGCCGTCAGACACGGTGCTGGCAAACGAAGAAATGCGCCTGAAATATCGTTACATCGATCTGCGTCGCGACGCGATGCAGTTCAACATTGCGTTACGACATGACGTAGCGCTTGCTATCCGTCAGAATCTGGCATCGCAGGGGTTCTTTGAGATTGAAACGCCATTCATGACGCGATCGACGCCGGAGGGCGCGCGCGACTACCTGGTTCCTAGCCGCGTATCGCCTGGCACTTTCTATGCGCTGCCGCAATCACCGCAGCTTTTTAAGCAAATTTTGATGATCTCAGGTTTCGATAAATATTTTCAGATCGTTCGCTGCTTCCGCGATGAAGATTTACGGGCCGATCGCCAGCCCGAGTTCACTCAGATTGATCTCGAGATGTCTTACCCGCAACCGGAGCGGGTTTGGGAGACGGTAGAGAGCTTTTTGACGGCCGCCTTCAAAGCCGCAGGCCACGTTATTAAGACGCCGTTTCCCCGAATGTATTTCGACGACGCGATGCGACAGTACGGCATTGACAAGCCGGATTTGCGCTTACCCGCTTTCACCGACGTCGGCGATTGCTTCTCTGCGGCTGACCTGGAGCAACTCGCTATTAATAAAGAGTTGCCAGTGATAGCCATTCGCATTCCCAACGTTGGAGAGTTGTCACGCAAAGAGCGCGATGATATCAAGCCTCTGTTTGTGTCCAAGGGCGGCGCGCGCGTGTTTGAAGATTTCAAGCGCATCGAGAACAAGTTCCACGAAGCGGCCGCCAAAGTCCGAACCAAAGTCGGCGTAGGCGCGGACGATTTGCTGGTTCTGGTGGTGGGTTCGGCGCAATGGGTCCGCGACGATCATCCTGCCAGCAAACGCAAGGTAACACCGGCAGAGATGGCGATTTATGCCTCGGCGGGATTACTGCGCGTGGCGCTGGCCCAGAAATATTCGGATCGGCACAAGCTATTTGAAAAGAGTGGCGATCCGGCGAAAGACTTTCGCTTTCTATGGGTCACGAACTTTCCCATGTTCGAATATGACGAAGGCGAGAAGCGCTGGATGGCGGCCCATCACCCATTCACTTCTCCGCACGACGAGGACATGGACAAACTGGAAAGCGATCCGGCCATGGTGCGGGCGCTTGCCTACGACGTCGTTCTGAACGGCACGGAACTGGGATCGGGGTCGATTCGTATTCACCGGCAGGACGTGCAAAGTCGAATTTTTCGCGCGCTTGGCATGACGGAAGAAGAAGCTCGATCGCGCTTTGGCTTTTTCCTGGATGCGCTCGAATATGGCACACCTCCACATGGCGGAATCGCGCTCGGATTAGATCGCATCGTGATGATTCTGGCGGGAGCAGAAAGCCTGCGGGAGGTCATTCCCTTCCCTAAAACAGCGGCTGCAAAGGATCTGATGATGGAGGCGCCCACGCCGGTAGCAGAGGCACAATTGCGCGACCTTGGAATACAGGTGAAGCTGCCTGCGGGACATAAGTGAAACCTCGCCGGATCCGTCGCTTGCTGTTAACTACAGGGAATACCCAGTGTCGCAATCCAGGAGCAGGAACTATACTTGGGCGGAATGGTTCGCCCAATTGACTTTCGAATCTCCCCATTTCGAGCCGCCTCGTTCGAATCTGACAAGATCACAATTCTTAAGGAGAACACTATGA
>Ga0209006_10001452_pt1 | contig 21502 bp, 21 predicted proteins | sample JacPin_JW_Ref_O2_FD_188567 | JGI IMG/M metagenome (GOLD analysis project Ga0209006, IMG submission 188567) | Forest soil microbial communities from Algoma, Ontario, Canada - Jack Pine, Ontario site 1_JW_Ref_O2 (SPAdes) (version 2) | ecosystem: Environmental > Terrestrial > Soil > Boreal... | reverse complement strand
CTGCCTTTCCGGTTGCGATCTTCCACAGCGCCGTGGCGCGTTCTTCCTGCAACTCGGGGTGCGGCGACAGATTCTGGAACGGAAGCACATCGCGGGCCGGGAGCGCGACCACGTCCTCGGGATCGCAGGCCGCGGTCAGCTCGCAGAAGCCGCGTAGCATGGGAACGAAGTCTTCGACTGCGCGGTTGTCATTTACGACAACGATGAGCGGCCGGTCGGCAACGCGGCGCAAAAGCACGAGCAGCAAAGCCTTTGCCGTGGGTGTGAGTCCGGAGACACGAATACGCCCCGTGCCCTCTTTCAGGTGGGAGGCAACACGCAAGAAGCCGGGAAGCATTTCAACGTCCGCGAAGAGCTCGCGAACGAAGGGAAGAAGCATGCGATTCAATTTTAGCAGGAGTGGGGAGGCCGTGAGCAGCGGCGTAGTGAATTCGAAATCCCCACCTCTGGCAAAACCGGCCAGAAGTGGGGCACCCTTTTTGCTTTCCTGCTTTTTATTTTTCTTACTTCACTGCACCGTGACCGTAACTTTTTTCGTGGAGCGGCCGTATTCATTGGTTCCGTAGAGCGTGTAGGTTGTGGTCGCCGCTGGAGCTACCACGACGGATGTCCCACGCACGGCGCCGACTTGCGGTGATACCACGAAATACGATGCGCCTGTGACATTCCAACTCAACGTGACGGGCTGGCCTGCGGTGATGGTTGTGGGATTGGCCGTAAAGCTGGTGATCACTGGCGACGGGCCGGTCGGCACGTTCGACGGCGTGTACAGCGGATTGATCTGGATCACGTCGAATGCGGAAGCCGGCACGGTTTTCAGCGAGGCGAGGTCGTTGTTGTTCCAGCGGTTGTCGGGATCGCCGCTGATGTAAATGGAACTGCCGTTATCGGCCATGATCATGCCGTATTTCTGCAGCGCCGCGAGAATGACTTGGGACTGCGGTGGAAATGTGGAGATGTCGAACGAAGCTTTCAGGCGCAGGCGCATGCCCATGACGGCGGCGTTGGAGCTGCTGGAATTCGACGCCCAATGCGTGGCGGGCGGAGTGAATGCGGCCTGGCTCGATTGGAGCGTGAAGCGCAGCGCGTGATGAATGGCACCGCTGGCAACTTCGTCATAGCGCGCGAGGCCGGGGAAAACTGGCAGGCCGGCTGCGTCTGCGGATGTCCAGGTGTAGGGTCGCTGCTCGCCGTTCAGCAAATCCCAGACGGTGCCGGAAGCGGCGTTCCAGGTTTCACCGGTCCCGGGATACGACGAATACAGCTCGTAGAGCCAGCAGTTGTCGCGGTCGAGCACAAGCACATGACGGTCGCCGTCGCCGGGATTCGGAAATCCCTCGATGGGCGCATTTTTCGGAATCGGCATGGGACCGGGATCGCTCTCGCTGCCGTACGCCGTGTAATTGATTTTGGCCAGAGGTGAACTGCCGGGGCTCACGACGAGATAGGGAATGCCCATCGACGAGCCATCGTATAGACCTGCGCCGAAGTCGGGATGCAGCGGCGTGGAGCTGCCGATGAAATTGATGTAGTTCGCCGAGTTGGGATCGACCGGGACGCTGGAGATGTCTTGATTCCATGCGCTATCGGCCGGAAAGGGGATGAAGCCGTTCAGGCGGGCCATGCGGCCCAGGGCCATCTGGCTGCAGGATTGGGCCGTGGCGGAGGAGATGAATAAAAGAGGAACGACGATGCAGGCGATAGCAAGGGGGAGTTTGCGCATAAATACCTCCCAGCTAACCTACATCGGCGGCACGGGCGTGGAATAAATCAGAGGGCCTACAACTACCTTGTCCCAAAAATATTTGGCGATGCGACTTGACATGTGAGGTGCGCGAGTGTATTTAACATAATAGTTAATTAACCGATAGGTTTAATGCGATATGGCAGATCAACTCAGTGAGACCTTCGGAGCCTTGGCCGATCCCACGCGGCGCGCGATTCTGGCGCGGCTGGCTTCAGGCGAGGCCTCGGTGACCGAACTTGCCGCTCCCTTCGAAATGAGCATGCCTGCGATTTCGAAACACCTCAAAGTGCTGGAGCGCGCCGGGTTGATCGCGCGCGGACGCGAAGCGCAGTGGCGTCCGTGCCGGCTGCAGGCCGCTCCGCTGCAGGATGTCGCGGGATGGATCGAGCACTATCGCCGTTTTTGGGAGCAGAGTTTTGACCGGCTCGATGATTACCTGCGTGAGTTGAAAAAGAAGGAATCGAAAAAAAAGGAGAAGTCCAATGGCCGCAAATCCCCACGCTAATACTCATACAGCAATGGAATCTTCCGAATGGGATCTCGTGATCACGCGCGTGTTCAACGCGCCGCGCAGCCTGGTGTGGAAGGCCTGGAACGACCCGGTACACATTGAGCAGTGGTGGGGGCCGAAGGGATTTACCAATCCGCGCTGCGAATGGAACCCGCGCCCGAAGGGCTCGATTCGCATCGACATGCGGGGGCCGGATGGGACGGTCTATCCGATGAACGGAGTGTTTGATGAGATTGTGGAACCGGCGCGCATGGTTTTTCGCACCGCCGCGCTGGATGAAAACGGCAAGCCTATGTTCGAAGTGCTCAATACTGCAGAGTTCGCGGAGCAAGGTGAAAAAACGAAATTGACCTTGCAGCTGCGTGTTCTGACGACGACGGCGCGTGCGCCGCAGCACCTCAAGGGCATGGAGATGGGTTGGAATCAGAGCCTCGATCGCCTGACCGATTTCCTGTCGGATGGTCTCGCTGACAATTCCGCATCGAGTGGCGTGGCCATGCTGGTTGGTGATCGCGAGATTGCGTGCGTTCGCATCGTCGATGCGAACCGCGATCTGGTCTGGCAGATGTTCACCGATCCGGCGCACCTTCCGCACTGGTGGGGGCCGCGCGGGTTCACCACGACGATTCAAGAAATGGATGTGAAGCCGGGTGGCACTTGGCGGCTCGTGATGCAGGGGCCTGACGGGCGTAACTATCCCAACAAGATTACTTATCGCGAAGTCGTGAAGCCGGAGCGGCTGGTCTTCGAGCACACGCCGGGGCACGGCGACGAGCCGGTTAGTCATCAGACGATGATTGTCTTTACAGCGCAGGGTGACAAAACGCGCATCGACTTTCGCATGACGTTCAAGACAACTGAGCAGCGCGATTACGTTGCCAAGAACTACGGTGCCGTCGAAGGACTCACGCAGACTCTTTCGCGCCTGGCGGAACACATGGAGAAAATATCGGAAGGGGAAGGCGAATCGGCGTAGGATCGGAATCGCTTATCACGTATCGCGAAGGGAGAACAAAATGCCGTCTGATACGAAAGTTGAGCCGGTCTCAAAGGGGCAACTGTGGACCGGGCGCATCATGAGTGCTTTGCCGTCTCTGGTCATCGCATTTGCCGCAATCATGAAGCTGACCAAAGCGCCCGCAGTGGTCGAAGGCGTTGCAAAGAGCGGATATCCTGTATCGCTGATTGTTCCGATTGGGATCATCGAACTATCGTGCCTGATCGTCTATCTCATCCCGCAGACTAGTGTGCTCGGAGCAATTCTGGTGAGTTCGTTTCTCGGCGGCGCGACAGCGACGTGTGTACGGGTCGGCGATCCAGCGTGGCCGATGCCTGTTCTCACTGGAGTGCTTATTTGGGGAGGATTGTTCTTTCGCGAGCCTCGCCTGCGGGCATTGATTCCGCTGCGAAGTTCGCGGGAGAGTAAGCCGTGAGACGGCTGATCGTTTCCAATGTCATGTCGCTCGACGGATTCTTCGAAGGACCGAACCACGAGTTTAACTGGTTCACGCCCGACGAAGAATTCTTGGACTACGCGAAGGACATGCTGCGCTCGGTCGATACGATCCTTTTCGGACGGCGCACTTACGAGCACATGGCGGCGTATTGGCCCACCGCGCCGCGCGACGAGATCGCCGACAAGATGAACAGCTTGCCAAAGGTTGTGGTTTCGAGCACGTTGAAGAAGGTGGAGTGGAATAACTCGACACTGGTGACCGGCGACATCGCCAAAGAGATTTCAAGGTTAAAACAGAAACCGGGCAAAGATTCCGTAATTTTTGGCAGTGCTAAGCTGGCATCGTTTCTATTGGAAGCAGGATTGATTGATGAGTATCGCGTGATCCTGGCGCCGCTGCTGCTTGGCTGCGGCAATCCGCTGTTCGGCGATGTGAAGAAACAACTTCGTTTAAAGCTCGATACAACAAAGCAATTGCGATCCGGGGTTGCGCTCCTGTACTTCCGGAAGGCCGGCTAAGCCGGCCGTGCGCCCGTTTGACCCTCCTCGCGCCGCTCACTAGAATCGGCGAGGATAAACTGCGGGGGCGCCAATGAAACGTCTTGCCTGGTTACTTCTTTTCTCTCTGCTCGTGACACTACCGACCGTTGCCACTACGGGCGACGACGATAAAGATCACCATCACCACGAAGACCTGACGGAGACGCAACTGGGCACGGTTCATTTTCCAGTTTCGTGCGCCGCTTCTGTGCAGAAGCCCTTCCAGCGCGGAGTCGCGCTCCTGCATTCGTTCTGGTACGAAGAGGCGGAAAAAGAATTCATCGACATCGGGAAAGACGATCCGCATTGCGTCATGGTGCATTGGGGGATCGCGATGAGTATCTGGCATCAGCTCTGGAACAATCCTGAAGGCAAGGTGCTGGCCCGCGGACTCGGTGAGTGCAAAACGGCTGCTAACGCAAAAGAGCGAGTGACGCCGCGCGAGGATGGATATATCGATGCCATCTGCGCCTTCTACAGCCATTCCGAGACGATGGATCACGACGCACGCGCCAAGGCTTATTCCGATGCGATGAAAAAGGTGTACGAGGCGAATCCCGGCGATCATGAAGCGGCGGCATTTTATGCGCTCTCGTTGCTGGCTTCGGAGCCGCACGAAGATGCGACCTTCGGCAATCGCAAACAGGCTGCTGCGATTCTTGAAAAACTCTTTGCCATTGAGCCGGATCATCCCGGCGTCGCGCATTACATGATCCACAGCTACGACAAGCCTCAGCTTGCCCAGCTTGGCATTCCAGCCGCACGGCGATATGCCGCGGTTGCGCCGGCCGCGCCCCACGCGCTGCATATGCCGTCACATATTTTTGCGCGCGTCGGCCTCTGGCAGGACGACATCAACTCCAACCTCGCTTCGATCGCGGCGACGCGCAAAATGTCGGCGATGGGCATGGGCGGGGAAGGCCATCAGTTCCACGCCATGGATTTTCTTTTCTATGCTTATATGCAGAGCGGCCGCGAATCGGATGCGCGCGCGCTGATGGACGAAGTCAATAAGATGCCCGAGATGCACGATATGTATGGCGTAGGATTCGATCCGCACCTGGCGACGGAGGCGAATTTTGCGGCGCTGTACCCGCTCGAAATGCGCGACTGGGCAGCGGCGGCGGCGATCACGCCGATGGTTGTACCAAATACTGCGGAGGATTCTTTCGGCTATTGGGCGAAGGCGATCGGAGCCGGGCACCTGCACCAGACCGAGGAACTGCGCAAGGATGTGAAGGCGATCGAGGCCATCCATCAGAAATTCGTCGATGCTAAGAAGAGAGACTTAGCCGAGGGTACGGAGAAAGATCTGAAGCAGGCACAGGCGTGGCTGGCTTTTTCAGAGGGCAAGTATGATGACGCGGTTGCGATTCTGCGTCCGATGGCCGAAAAGGAGGAAACGCTGGGCGACGAACCTCAAGGCATTCCGAGCCGCGAGATGATCGCCGATATGCTGCTCGAGGCCAAGCGCCCGCAACAGGCTCTTATGGAGTATCAGGCTGACCTGAAATTCAGCCCCGGCCGCTTCAATGGTCTATATGGTGCGGCGCGTGCGGCGGAAGCAGCCGGCAAACAAAGCGATGCCAATGGGTATTACGCACTCCTGATCAAGAACTGCGAAGGTGGAAGTTCGACTCGGCCAGAGTTGAGCCATGCGAGGGAGTTGGTGGCGAAGAAGTAGAGGTAACCAGGTTTTCGAAATTTTATGAAGCACCCGAGTGCAGACTTAGAGACTGCGTTAACCATCGTGATCGAACGGATCGGGGAGGAAGCGAAGCGCTCGGGAAGCCGCTCAGCGACAACGAGCGAGACTTCCTGAGGCACTTGCACAGCCGCTCAACCCGGTAGCAGACCAAGGCTACTATCCTGACCTGCCGCTGCCTGTTCTTCGCGACTTCTCCTATGAGAGGCTCTGCGTTTTAGCAAAGAATGCACGCCTCCGCGATATTCGGACGAACCCGGATGCGGCGGATGATTGGGAGTTTTCTGCCGCCGTGTTCCAGTTCGATCACCATCCTATGGCGTGGCTTCTGGATTGGGCCGGCATGAAGAAGCGACGCCCGCGGTGGGATGGGCTTTTTCTCATAGGCACGGCCCTGCTCTTCGTGCTGATATTCGGATTCGGCGCAATTGCGCTGTCTGTTCTTACGGAAAACTACAGCGGAATTCAGAAGGTAACTATCTTGATCGCTGGTGGATGCATTTACGGAGCGAGTGTGACCTTCCTATATGTTGCTGTGCAGCGCCTTGAAAAACGGCGTCTGAGCCAGCGTATCGAGAAATGGAAATCCGCCCGGGCGTTGAGTCGCGTAGAAGGTCCTAACTCTTGAGCAACTCCATTTTGACGATCAGGGCGGCTAGCATCGCGAGCACGCCGAGCAGCGCGTTGTATTCGCGGTGCTTAAGATAGAGATCGAAAGAGAATTCTCCCGCGTCATCTGGCCGGTACGGGATGATTCGCGGGAGCATTCTCGGTACGTGCCGTGCATACTCTTCGAATTCGGGAAACTTCCCGCGCAAAAAACTTTCTTCGCCGCGGATTACCGGAAGATAAATGGCGAAGAACATCACCACAAGTGCGACGCCGATCCACCAGTTGCGTGCGGCGACGGCGAATCCGATTCCCATGAGCAACGAGCCGAGATAGAGCGGATTGCGCGTGTATGCGTAGGGGCCCGAGGTCGCAAGGGCTTCGTTCTTGCGGACGTGGCCGGAAGCGAGCGCGCGAACGAGAAGTCCGGGAACAATCAGCATTGCGCCGACTCCGATGAATTGCCAGTTGGGCCGCGCCAGCCAAAAGTAGAGCACGGCGAATGCAAATCCCAAGGGCACGCGGATGCGGCGAGCGACCTTTGTCCATTCAAAGCGAGACGACTCAGTCATGAGCGCCCTCCGCAAGCAATCTGCGCGCTGCGTCGACGACTGCCTCGACGCCGATCTCGAGGAGCCCTTCATCGGGTTGCGCACGCCGCGCATGCGAGGTCGCGCTGGCCGGATTGCGCAGCACGATGCTGCGAGTTCCATAAGGCCCGTTCCGCGCCGGGTCGGTGGGACCGAAGATGGCGGCCACTGGAACCTTCAGTGCGGCGGCGAGATGCATGGGCCCGGTGTCGCCGCCGATGAACAGCCGCGCGCGTCGTGTGAGGGCGATCAGTTCGGAGATTGAAGTTTTGATAGCCGTAGCCGCGCCCTTGCTCGCGGATTCGGCTGCGCGCGCCAAGTCTTTTTCGCCGGGGCCGTAGTTGAGGATCGATTTCACGCCGGTTTTAGAAAGCTCGGAAGCGACCTGGCCATAGCGCTCCGCAGGCCAGCGCTTTGCTCCCCAACCTGCCCCCGGATTCAAGATGGCAAACTCGCCGATGGCATGATCCCGCAAGATCCTGTCGATTTTCTCTTCTGCTGCGTGGTCGTGCGGAAATTCGAGTTGTCTGGGCAACATCTTTTGCCGCGTAACCGCCTCGGAGACAGAAAGATTCTGCTCGATCACGTGAGTTCCGCGCGCGATTACGCGGCGCGTATACCAAAGGCTGGCGGGGGATTCGCGTGGTTCGGCGGCTCCGATCACCGTGTGTGCGCCCGAAAAGCGCGCCAGAACAGCGGAACGGATTGCTCCCTGAAGATCGATTGCGAGATCGTAGCGCATACTGCGGACGTCGTTCCAGGTTCTGGCGATCTGCTGCAATGTTCCGAGAGTGAATAACGATTTTTTCCATTCGCGCAGGTTTACGGTGTGAACCCAATCGACGAGCGGGCGCTGGGGCGAGCGCAATCCGCGGCGCGTGGTTCCCGGCGCACATAAGAGTTCTGCCCAACGTTCTTCGATCAGCCATCCGATCATTGCGTGAGGAAATGCATCGCGAAGCGCTTGCGCCGCCGGCAGCGTATGGATCACGTCTCCCATGGCGCCGAGGCGTACGATGAGCAGACTCTCATTTTTTTCTCGGCCTATCGGTGCTTCCGCGTCTATCGCTGCGCTCAAGCTTTCCTCGGTTTGCGGGGAGACGACAGGCGCGAGCGGATGATCTCGCTGGTGGAATGATCTTTAGGATCGCCGACGATGACGACGCGGCCACCGTATTCGGCGAGAGTGTCGCGCTCGGGCACGGAGTCAACGGTGTAGTCGGTGCCTTTGGCCTGGATGTCGGGCCGAATCTCGTGGATGATGGCGCGTACGTCGAGTTCGGGAAAGACGACGACGGCGTCAACGTCAGCCAGCGCGGCGACGATCTCCGCGCGTTCGTTTTCCGGCATGATGGGGCGCCCGTCGCCTTTCAGCGCGCGCACAGAAGAATCCGAATTGACCGCGACCACTAACTTACCGCCGAGCGCTTTGGCCGCCCTCAGGTAGCGAACATGGCCGACGTGCAGCAGATCGAAGTTGCCGTTGGCGAGAGTGACGCGTTCTCCGGCACGCCGCCACTCCTCGACGCGGCGGCGTAGTTCGTCGCGAGTCAGAATCTTTTGTTCATGAGCGTTTGGCATTTAATGAGGTCGCGTGGCCGGCGGCGACTGTTCGATCGCGTGCAGCAACTCCTCGCGAGAAACGGTTGCTGTGCCGCGCTTCATCACGACGATTCCGCCCGCGTAGTTGGCCAGTTGAGCCGCTTCTTCTGTTGTCGCTCCGGCAGCGAGAGCGGCAGTGAAGGCTGCGATCACGGTGTCGCCGGCGCCGGTGACATCGGCGGCTTGGTCGGAGCCGAAAATTGGAATATCAACTGGTTTGTGTTGCCGGTCGAAGGCGGCCATGCCATCGCGTCCGCGGGTGATGACGAGCGACTGCATTTTCATGCGCTGCATGAGCTGCTTGCCCGCAGCCACAACATCCTGCCAGTTGTTTCCGATGCGGATGCCGAGCGCTTCTTCGACTTCAGGCTCGTTCGGCGTGGCCGCAGTCACGCCGGAATATTGCAGCATGCGGTACCGCGAGTCGAGGATAATCGGGACCGCGCCGAGCTTTCCTTTGTCTCGCAGCGCGCTCACGAGGGCGGGCGTGGCCGCGCCGTAGCCATAGTCGGAGACAAGAAGCGCGTCTGAAGCGTGCGCGTAATTGCGCGCCGCCAAATAAAGCTCGCGCGTCAGGTGCGCGTCGGGAGGCTCAAGCGGCTCGCGGTCGACGCGGACGACTTGCTGGCGCGCAGTGTGCGTCATGCCAGCGAGGATGCGCGTCTTCGTCACGGTGATATGCGACTTGTCTTTCAATACGCCACTGACCGCGATGCGTTTGTGGCGGAAGTATTTCAGCAGCAGGCGTCCGGGTTCATCGTCGCCGACGATGCCGACGGGGAGAACGTTGACTCCGAGGTCGGCGAGATTGTTCGCGGCATTCGCCCCGCCGCCAGGAACGATGGTGCGCTCGCGATGCTTCAGGATGAGGACTGGTGCCTCCCGCGAGACGCGGGAAATCTCGCCGAAGATAAATTCGTCGGCAACGAGATCCCCGAGCACGGTGACCGTGACGTTGGGAAAAGCCTCGACAATCTTTTTGAGATGGCCGGCTTCTTTGGGGTGCTTGGTCATCTTAGAAAAGCGCATTTGTGACTAGGCGATTCTCTCACGCTCCGCGCTTTCGTTCTTCAATCTGGCGCAGCATGGTATCCAGGGCGTTAGCTGCATCCTGCAACTCCATTTTTACCGGGATCACGGCCAGCGGTTCGAGGGCCGCAAGATAGGGGCCAAGATTGACTGCGTCTTTCTCGGTAGTCACAAAGCCCCCGGCTTCGCTTCTCTGCTTCAGGGCAAGGAGTTCGCGAATGTCGCTTTCGGTGTAGGCGTGGTGATCGCGATAAAAGGCTTCGGCGACGGGATCAATATTGGCGGCGCGCAGTTGTAGGACAAAGTTCTGCGGTCGCGCGATGCCGCAGAAGACGATGGGGCGCTGAGGGATGGTAGCGGCGTTTTCTACGACCAGACCGCGGCGGACGCGCCAGAACGTTTTGCCGGTGACCGGAAAAGAATCGGCGGAAGCGCCACTGGCGAGAACGATCGCATCGGCACGCGTAAGGGATGGTAGAGGTTCACGCAATCGTCCGGCAGGCAAAAGGCGATCGGTTACATCCTGGGGAGTGACCAGCACGATATCGAAATCGCGAGCGAGGGCGCGGTGCTGGAAGCCATCATCGAGTAGATGGAACTGGGCCCCGAATTTGTCTTCAGCGAAGAGACCGGCGGCGTGGCGGTCTTCGCCCACGATGACGGGAACTTGCAGCTTGCGCGCGATTAGAAGCGGTTCGTCCCCGAATTGTTGCGGCAGGCCTGAGGGATCGACGAGAAGGATGCCATGGGTTTCGCGTCCGTAGCCGCGCGACAGGACGTCGAACTTGATGCCGCGTGCTTTCAGTAATTCGCCGAGCAGCAGAACGAAAGGCGTCTTACCCGTGCCTCCGGCGGAGAGATTGCCGATACTGATGACGGGACCCCGGAGGCGCCGCACAGGCAGAATTTTATGGTTGTAGAGCGCGCTGCGCGCGGCAACGACTAATCCGTAGATGGCGGAGAGCGGATTCAATCGGTGTGCGCGGCTTGCGCAGAGACTGGGCGCGGAGTGTGGCCTTGATCGTGAGCGTCGTTGCGATCTTGCGGAAGCAACGTCCGCAAAGCTTCTAGGGTGCGTGCCGTCGCCCCGGTTTGTAATTGCAAAGTTTCGGCGGCGCGGCGGCCCAGGGCGCGGCGTTCAGAATCATCAGCGAGAAGCTGCATCAGAGTGAGCGGCAGCTCGGCGAGGCCGACGATGCGTACGGCGTCGCGGCGCTGAAACAGGGCAACGATGTCGCGAAAATTTTCCGTGTGATTGCCAACCACGATGGCAACGCCGTGTTGCGCCGGTTCGATGATGTTATGCCCACCGCGTGGAACGAGGCTTCCGCCGACGAAGGCAAGGTCCGCGAGCGCGTAGATGGCAGAGAGTTCACCAATGGAGTCGACAAGGAAGACTGCGCCGGCCAACGGTTCGCGAGCCCAGCGCGTACGGCGGTAAAAGCGGATGTTCATCTGCTGAAGCAGGATGGCAACGTCGTCGAAGCGCTCCGGATGGCGGGGAGCAAGAATCATGACGGCGCGAGGATGAGCGACGCGCAGGTTCTCGAAAGCTTTCAGCAGGGGCGGTTCTTCGTCTTCGACGGTGCTGCCGCAGACGAGAATGGGGCCGGCACCCTCGGCAGCCAGCGCGCGGCGAAGGCTCTCGACAATCGGTTGCGGAGTGGAGACGCTGACATCGAACTTGAGATTGCCGGTGACGCGCACGCGGGCCGGATCGGCTCCGATGGATTCGAGGCGCTTCCCGTCTTCTGCGGTCTGGGCAAGAAATAAATCGACATGGAACAGCATGCGGCGCAGCGCCCAGCGAAAGCGCTGATAACGCGGCCAGGAGCGGTCCGAGATGCGGGCGTTGACCACGGCAATGCTCGCTCCGCTGGCATGGGCGAGGCGCAGAAAGTTTGGCCAGAATTCAGTTTCGGCAAGGATGACGAGTTCGGGCTTCAGCGCTTGCAGATAAGGACGAATGGCAAAGGCAAAGTCCAGCGGGAAGTAAAAAACATTTTCCGCGCCGAAACGTTTGCGGGCGAGTTCCTGACCGGTGTCAGTGGTGGTGGTTATGACGACGCGGTGGGAGGAAAAACTGCGGCGCATCTGCTCGACCAGTCCGCTGACGGCGAGCACCTCGCCAACCGAAACGGCGTGGACCCAGATGACACGCTGGGTGCTGGAATCGGAGCCCTTCATAAGCCGCGCAGGAACGCGGCCGGTGCGCTCCGAAAATCCGCTGTGATATTTGCCGTGGCGCACGATGTGATAAAGCCAATACGGCAGGCTTACCAGCAGGGCAGCGCCCAGCATCAGGCTGTAGAGAAAATAGCTCAAGCTGGAGACATTCTAAACCGGGGGGGCGCGGCCAGACCCTGGTGCTCTTATAATTATCGGCTATGTGGCGTCCTTCTTGGTTGGTCCACGGTCGTTGGTTCAAGCCTACAATTCTCGTTACAGCGAGCCTCGCACTATTTGTGCCGCTGGTTGTCGCGGGCAAGAGTTTTGTGAAGCCGGTGGCGCAGCCGGCGAAGACCTATCCGGCGCACGACGACCACACCGATGAGAAGGTGACGATTGCCGCCGAGCCGTACGATACGGCGGAAAAGGCGAAGATTTTTTCGGTCGATTTTCTCGCGAATGGGCTGCTGCCGGTTTTTTTCGTGATCACAAATGATGGCGATCAGCCGCTGTCGATCGCGAACATGCAGGTCACGCTGATTACGGCGCATCGTTCGAAGATGACGCCGATTGCAACGGAAGATCTTTATCGCAGGCTATCGAACCCGCAGGCGAATACGGGGCCCAATCCTTTTCCCATCCCGCGCAAGCAGGTGAAGAACAGTCTGAGCAGAAAACAAATGGATGAGATTGAGGCGTCGCAGTTCGCGGCACATGCGGTTGAGCCGCATGGGACGCAGTCGGGATTCTTGTTTTTCGATGTGCAGGACGTGGCGGCTCCGCTGTCGGGCTCGAATATAGATATCACGGGCGTGACCGATGCGAAGGGAACCGAGCTGATGTATTTCGAGATTGGGATGGATCAGTATCTGAAGGCGGGAAAGCAATAAGGCGCCAGAGCGGGCGATTTGTTGGTTAAGTAATTTTGTGATTTAAAAAACTATGGCAACCACTGCAGAAACATCGATCGCGGCGCATCCCAAGTTTGAGCCGGTCATTGGGCTGGAAGTGCACGTTCAGCTCCTAACCGCGTCGAAGATTTTTTGCTCCTGCTCGACGCGGTTTGGGGCGCGGCCGAACACTAATGTGTGCCCAGTATGTCTGGGTATGCCCGGGGCGCTGCCGGTGCTGAATAAGAAGGCGGTGGAGTTTGCCACGCTGGCGGCGATGGCGCTGAATTGCCGCATCAATGAGACTTCGATTTTCGCCCGCAAGAATTATTTCTATCCCGACCTGCCCAAGGGCTACCAGATTTCGCAATACGACAAGCCGCTGGCGGAGTTTGGCTGGATTGAAGTCCCGAGCCAGGCCGGGAAGAAAAAAATTGGCATCACCCGCGTACACATGGAAGAAGATGCGGGCAAGAGCCTGCACGAGGGATTTGCGGATTCCGAAGAAAAGACTGCCATCGACTTGAATCGTACGGGCGTGCCGCTGATTGAGATTGTGAGCGAACCCGATATCACGACGCCCGACGAAGCCTATGAATATTTGACGCGGCTGAAGGAAATCGTTCTTTATACTGGCGTGAGCGACTGCAATATGGAGGAGGGATCGCTGCGCTGCGATGCCAATGTGAGCGTGCGCCCGCGCGGACAGAAAGAATTTGGAACGAAGGCGGAGATCAAGAACGTGAATTCGTTCCGGTTCATCCGCGAGGCAATTGAATATGAGATTGGCCGGCAGATCGATGTGATCGAAGATGGTGGAAAGATCGCGCAGGAGACGCGCCTCTACAACTCGAATGAAGGCAAAACGTACAGCATGCGTTCGAAAGAGCAGGCGCACGATTACCGCTATTTTCCTGAACCGGATTTGTTGCCACTGGTCGTAGACGAAAGGTGGAAGGCGGAGATCGCGCGGACACTCCCGGAGCTGCCTGAGGCACGGCGGGCGCGGATGGTGAAGAAATACGGCATCACGGAATACGACGCGCAGGTGCTGACGTTCTCAAAGTCACTGGCCGACCAGTTTGAAGAAGCGGCAGGGGCGGGGAAGAATCCCAAGCGCGTCGCGAATCTGGTGCAGAGCGAATTGATGGGACGGTTGAAGGCGCGGGGAATCGAGATCGCGCAGTCGCCGATATCAATGCGCGGCGTGGCCGAGTCCGCGGATCTGGTGGAGTCCGGAACAATCTCAGGGAAGATGTTGAAGGATTTATACGATCTGAGTTTCGAACGCGAGAAAGATTTCGGCGTTGTATATGAAGAAGAAGGACGCCCGCAGCAATCGACGGACACATCGGCGCTGGAAAAGATTATCGATGAGATTTTGGCAGCGAATCCCAAGCAGGTCGAGCAATATCGCGCGGGTAAGAAGACAATGCTGGGATTTTTTGTCGGCCAGACGATGAAGGCCTCGAAGGGACAGGCCAGCCCACAGGTGGTGAATGAGTTGCTTGCAAAAAAGCTAGATTAGCTGCAGTTGGTCGCACTCTCGTGCAGTTACTCGCCATCACTTCGGTCATGTGTTTCTAATCTTCCGGGCCGATACCATGAAATGATGAAGCTGGATCGCATCATAAGCATTGCCACTCTTGTGGCGGCGTGTGTCGCTATTGTTTTGGCGCTCAAGAAACCGGCGACGGTGACGGTTCCTTCCACTCCTGCGAATGGCGCCGCGAACGTCGCGAGTCAGAAGAATCCGTCGGCGGAGCCCGTAGTACAGCAGCCTAAAGAGATTTACTCCGCCGAGACTCCGAAAGCAGCTCCGGCACAGGCATCGCAGCCGGTGGCTTTAACTTCTTCTCCAGCCGTCGCTCCTGCGAGCCGCAAGCCGGATGCTGGCATAAACGCCGATGCCATCAGCGCAATGCTCGCCAAGACGCTGGGAGGGGCCGGGGCGCTGACTCCGGACTCGAATCTAGGCAGCGGTGAGCCGAACATCAAAGATCAGCAAGTCACGATGGATGGGGACATTGTGCACGGGCGATTTCTGACCGAGATCGGCGGCAAAGACGTTTGGGTGACGATCTCCGGGCATATGGGCGAGAAGGACGGTTATGCGACGTTTGATCCGACAGAATTTAAAGTCGGAGATATGGAAGTGCCGGTATCGATGGTGAATCCGTTGCTGCAGCAAAAAATGGCAGAGCAACGGGATCGGCTAAAGCTCCCGAACTCGCAGTAAGCGCGCCAGTTTCTTACAATCCCTTACAACTAGCTGATCTTGTTTTCGGCCGCAACTTTCGCGTACCAGCGGCCGGAATCTTTAATGCTGCGCTTCTGTGTTTTGTAGTCCACGTAGGCGAGGCCAAAGCGCTGGCTGAAACCTTCGGCCCACTCGAAGTTATCCAGCAAACTCCAGGCATGGTAGCCACGCACGTCGGCGCCCTCGGCCATGGCCTGCGCCAGAGCGGCGAGATATTCGCGGTGATAGGTAATGCGACGGGCATCGCGGATGGTGCCCGTCAAGTCAGGCCCGTCGTTGTAGGCGCATCCGCTTTCCGTGATTTCGATCTGTGGCCGGTCGTAGTCGCGCGTGATGCGCGTGACCATGTCGTAGAGAGCCTTGGGCCAGACCTCCCATCCCAGATCGGTCTTCGGACCTTGAGTTCCGCCCACCATGTTTACCGGGAACAGCCAATTCTCGGTATTCGTGGCTCGCGCCATCGTGCCTGGCGACGACGCAATCGTGCGGTAGTAAAGATTGATGCCGATGAAATCGAGCGGGGCACGAGTTTTCTCCATGTCACCGGATCTGATGCCCATGGCGGTTTCGGGAAGAAATGTCAGCGCTTCGGGATAGCGGCCGCGCAGCGCGGGCTCGAGAAACCAGATGTTGGTGATCGCGTGAGCGCGCTCGGCGGCGAGTTTGTCGTCCTCGGAATCGGTGGCGGGTTCGCAGGCCGACATGCTGAATGCGGTGCCTACACGCGATGCCGGGCGGATCGCTTTCAGCGCTCGAAAAGCTGCGCCCTGCGCCAGATTTACAACATGGGTGGCGGCGAGAAATTCGAACAGGTTCTTGTGGCCGGGAGCGTGGGTGCCGTCGCGATAGCCGAGGTCGACGAATCCAACCGGTTCGTTGAAGATGGTCCAATCCGAAACGCGATCGCCCAGAGACTTGGCGATAATTTCCACGTAGTCAGCGAAGCGGGAAGCCGTGTCACGGTTGGGCCATCCACCGGCGTCGTCGAGTGTCTGCGGCAGATCCCAGTGATAGAGCGTAACAAACGGGCGGATGTGCGCCGCGAGCAGGGCATCCACGAGACGGTTGTAGTAGTCGAGGCCCTTGGCGTTAGCGGGGCCGCTGCCGCTCGGCTGAATGCGCGGCCATGAAATTGAAAAGCGGTAGCTGTTCTGATTCATCGCGCGCATCAGGGCGATATCTTCCTGCCAGCGGTGGTAGGAGTCGCAGGCTACATCGCCGGTGTCGCCGTTTTTGATTTTGCCCGGAGTGTGCGCGAAGCGATCCCAGATGGATTCGCCCTTGCCGTCTTCCTGCCATGCGCCTTCGATCTGATACGCGGATGTGGACGTGCCCCAGTAGAAGCCCTTCGGAAAGGTTATGGGAGACGTTGAACTGAATTGGTGGGCGATCGCTTTAAGAGGGGATGTTGTACCCGCCTTGGACGATGTGCAGGCAGTGAACAGCCCGGCCGGCAGCGCGGAGACGGCGCCGACAGTGAGAGCAGATCTTAAAAATTTGCGGCGAGTAAAAGACAAGAACTTTTCCATCAAGATTTTAGCGGAAGAAATCCGCGCGGAAAATTAATGATGCGGATGCAACTGAGATTTACTCCGGATTCAGGCTGTCGAACATCTTCCAGAGTTTGTCACCGGTAGCGCGGTAGATGATCCAGCCGGGGCCGGCGTCGGACGTTTCTTTGAAGAGCAGTTCGCCTCGGCCGTCGCCATCGGCATCGACGGCATCGACCAAGTCGAGGCGCGGCGTGAGATCGAGATGGAACCTGTCGGTGACGCCGACATAAAGTTTGTGCAGGTTGTTGTAGATATCCGGATAGGCGACCAGCATGATCGAGTAGTGAAGCTCGGTGTCAGTTTCCGAATGGGGTGTACCCGCGGGCGGCGGAGGCAGATGCGCCTCGGTGCTGAAGACGATGATGGGCTGGTTCGAGTTCCACAGATCATAAGTAATCATCTGCGTGTTTTCGAGAATGGGATCGAATTTGGCGGGCCGGGCGGCGGGATGATGTGCAGTTTGCGCGGCGGGTTTGGCGCTGGCTGGGGTTCGGGATTTCGCTCGGGCCTCGAGGTAGGCTCGCAGTTGTTCTTTCGCCAGGACGACCATCTGTTGGCGTTTTTCCGGTTCCTCGTCTTTGAGCCATTCGAAGGTGAAGGCGCGCGGCTGCGGACCGGAAGCATCAGAGACGGCAGGGATGGATTGAAGATGATCCTGATCGGCAGCGGTGGCTACACGCGGCGCGCTCGCGTTCTTTGTAGGCGTCGCGCCAACTTTGGAGTATCCCGGGATGTCTTCGTCAGCAGGTTCGGCGACGGCTTTGCCGCGGCGCAGGCGTGGCCGCCCGGATTCAACGGCTCCGCTATCAGAAGCCGGACCCGGCGCTTCCGCGGGCTTGGCGTCAGCGGATTTGGCATCTGGTTTTGTGTCAGCCGGTTTCGAGCCGGTTGGGGGCGCAGTCTGATTCTGCGCGGTTTGGGATGAATCCGGCGTCGAGGACTCTGGCTTCTTCAGGCGTGGCGGTGCGTCGGGATCGGAAGACTGCGGAGGTGGCTGCGCCGAAGCCGACGGTTGAGATGAAGAAGGCTGCGTCGATGCAGGCGCGGAGTTGGTCGCATCGGGATGCTTGGTGAGGCGTGGCGGCTGGTCGCCGGTATCGATTCCGACGGGAACATTTTCGACTTTCGCTGGAGCACGCGTAAGGGTATCCGGCGTACCGGGAAGCCAATTTCCCGTGCCGAGCCAGGGCGTTGTCGAGTTCACGGCATTACTGTGCAGAGCTGTGCTGACGGTGAACAGGCCCACCGAGTTGCCGGTGCGCTCGGCTTCGTAGACGGTCCCGGTTTCGAGCGCCATCGGAACAGGATCGGCCTTATAGGCAGTGGCATCCCAGAACTTGCCGTTGATGAGGATCGCTATCGGCACCAGGGACGCTTTGCCGTTGTCGCGTAATTGCACGACGGCGATGGCGCGCGGACCAGTATCTTTTTTCTTTTCTGGCTTGCGCTCACCGACGGCAATTTGTGGAGTTTCTTCCTGGGCCTGGCTGAACGAAGCGAAGGCGCTCATCATACTTGCGAGGGCCGCGACCAAAAACGAACAGCGGTATAGAATCTTGAAGAAATGCGGCTGGCGTCGTCCGCCGTTCGCTCCGACTGACTTCGTTTTATCTGGAGAAAATTCCATGAACGTTAATGATAAGGCCCCCGAGTTCACTTTGCAGGACGAGGATGGAAAAGAGATCAAACTGAAAGACCTGCGCGGCAAGACTGTGGTGCTCTATTTTTATCCTCGCGCCGACACGCCGGGATGCACGATTGAAGCCTGCGAATTTCGCGACTCCTACAAAAAGATGCAGAAGACGGGCGCCGTGCTGCTCGGCATATCCCCAGACACGTCGAAAGCGCAGAAAAAATTTCAGGACAAATTCAGCCTGCCCTTCACGCTGCTGGCCGACGCCGATAAGAAAACCGCCGAAGCCTTCGGGGTCATGAAGGAAAAGAACATGTACGGCAAGAAGGTCTGGGGAGTGGCGCGAACGACGTTCGTGATCGGTCCCGACGGCAAGATTCAGCACATTTTCGAGAAGGTGAAGCCCGAGGGGCATGCCGAGGAAGTGCTGGCGTATCTGAAGGAATCGGCGAAGGGCGCAGCGTAATTGTTGCGCGATAAGGCGATCGACGAAGGCGTGAAAGGAGCCCGCGCCGGGGAAGCGATTCGTCCGCTGGAGCGGGCTTTTTATGCGCGCAATCCACGGCGCGTGGCGCGGGAACTTTTGGGTAAGGTTTTAATCCGGCAGGACTCTGGCAGGCGGCTTACCGCGCGCATTGTCGAAGTCGAAGCCTACCTGGGAGCGAACGATCCGGCGTCGCATTCCGCCCGTGGCAAGACTCCGCGAAATGCGGTGCTGTTCGGGCCTCCTGGCTACGCATATATCTATTTCATCTACGGCAATCACTACTGTTTGAACGTCTCCTGCAACCCGGACGGCAAAGCGGGAGGCGTTTTATTTCGCGGGTTGGAGCCGATTTCCGGCGTGAATGAGATGGCTCTCGCTCGTGACATTGAGATTCGGGGGCCGAAGGATTTACCTAAGCTCACCAGCGGTCCCGGCCGACTGGCTGAAGCATTCGGAATTACCCGCGAACGGGATAACGGGTGCGATCTGACTTCCACGAATAGCAGTTTGTGGATTGGCGACGACGGCCAGCGCGCGGGAAAAATTCAGATCACTCCGCGCGTCGGAATCACGAAGGCCGAGCACGAACTGCTGCGCTATTTCATTCGCGGCAATCGATTCGTTTCGGGGCCGAGGTTATTCGTGAAGCCGCTAATTGGGCGGAAGTTGATGAAACGAAAGCTCCTCTCAGATTGAAAGTCCGCTCCAGGCGGCATCCCGTCATTTTTTTTCGCGATTCCCTCCGTTGACAGCCGGGTGTAGACTGACGATCGGGGCAAGAGGCCGGAAGCCTTGTTGGGCTGGCCTTTTCGGGTGAAACGCAGATCCGCCTGGAAGTGATTCGCAGCGACCAGGCCTCTGGTTTTTGCGCACCCTGTTCTTTCGAGCGCATCCCCTTTGTAATTAGAGTCATCTCATCTCTCAGGAGCTTGTTCGCGTGCCCGGTCTCGCGCGATTTCCGATTCTGCTCGTCTTGTTGGCTGCCTCGGCGTTGCCGCTCACGGCAGCAGAAGCGCCCGTCGAGGGCGCTACGGCAGGGCATTCGCAGGAAACTCCATCCGCCATCCTCGTGGGATTTGTTGGCGGATTCGTGCGCCACGACAACCCCTACCACGGTCCGGTCATTCTCGGAAAGCGTCTTCAGGAAGAAGCTCCAAAAGGGGCGTTTGTAAGGGTTTTCGAGAACCGGCACAGGCGAACCGCCTTCGAAACAATTTTGCATCTGCTGGACCGCAATCACGACGGCAAGCTCAGCCCCGAAGAGAAGGCGCAGGCGCGGATTGTTTTATTCGGCCACAGCTGGGGAGGATCGGCGGTCGTGCTCCTGGCTCGCGATCTGCAGCGTGTCGGAATTCCCGTGCTGCTCACCGTACAGGTCGATAGCGTGGCCAAGATCTGGCAAAAAGACAGCATCATTCCAGACAACGTGGCGGCTGCGGTCAACTTCTACCAGCCCCATGGAATCATCAAAGGCCGGCCGCAGATTGTGGCCGCCGATCCCGCTAAAACGCAAATTCTGGGCAACTACCGGTTCGACTATAGAAAAGATCCGGTGCAGTGCCAGAACCTGTCGTGGTATGACCGCTTCATCACTCCGGGACACGCCCAGAGCGAGTGCGACACCCATCTGTGGACGCGGGTGGAAGATCTGGTGAAGCAGACGCTGGCCCCGGCAGTAGGCGTGGTGGCAGCGGCCCCGCTGCCTGTGCAGTGATTTCGGGATGCGAAAGTTCTTGCTAATCGAATTACGCCCAACAAATAAAGCCAATTCCGCAGTGGTTGGGCTATTGACAGTGGTCGGGACGACTCCGACGGACAATGGGGTTGGAATACTGCTCGGCAATGGCAACGGTACGTTGCAGCCAGAAGAAATATGCGACCAGCCAGGGTACGGATACGCAGGTCGTGAATCCGGGTCCCGATTAGACAGGGGCGGATTAGAAATGGCTGATTGGGCGGAGGTTGCGGCCGAGGGCAGCCTCTGTCCCGGTTTTTCATGCAACTTTCCGGACATACAGGTGTTCTAATTAAGTAAAGTCCATGGGAGCGGTCCGCCCGCTAGGGCGACGAGACCGCGAATGGTGGAGGGAGCTGACTATGAGATCCACCTTGAAGAACGCTTTACTTGCAGGTATCGCTTCGGTCGCCTTGATGTGCTTTCCGGCGGCCGGTTTTGCTCAACACGGCGGCGGCGGTGGAGGAGGCCACGCGGGTGGTGGAGGCGGTGGTCATGCCTCAGGCGGCGGTGGTGGCTCACACGGTGGGTATTCCGGCGGAGGGTCGCACGGCGGCTACAGTGGCGGCCGCGGAGCGGAGGGCTCGCATGGTTATGAGGGCTCTCACGGTTATAGCGCCGGCACGCGCGGTGGTTCGGCAGGCATGGGCCGTGGAGCGTCCGGCGGAGCCGGCGGTCACGGCTGGTACGCCGATAACCACGGCGGAAGCGCTGCGGGCGCAAGCCACGGCAGCACAATCGCGGATGGACAGTTCCACTCCTTTGCCGGAGCCGGCGGCACACATGCTGCGGCTTCAATCGGCGCACATTCCGCGACGGTTGCTGGTGTAAACCACGCAGCCTTTGTCGGTGGCGCAGGCTGGCGCGGCGCAGGCTGGCGTGGAGCCGGTTGGGGTGGTGGCTGGGGCTGGCGCGGCGGTGGTTGGGGCTGGGGAGGTTGGGGTTGCTGCGGCTGGGGATGGGGTGGTGGTTGGGGATTCTGGGGT
>Ga0209006_10001451_pt1 | contig 21511 bp, 19 predicted proteins | sample JacPin_JW_Ref_O2_FD_188567 | JGI IMG/M metagenome (GOLD analysis project Ga0209006, IMG submission 188567) | Forest soil microbial communities from Algoma, Ontario, Canada - Jack Pine, Ontario site 1_JW_Ref_O2 (SPAdes) (version 2) | ecosystem: Environmental > Terrestrial > Soil > Boreal... | reverse complement strand
CGCCGCGCGGGCGCCGACATCCGACACCAAAAACGGCGCCGTGTTCATGGCGTCGCGCAGCGTCTGCGGCACCACCGTGCGCATAGCCGACGCCGGCGGCGCCTTCGATCGGCACCCGCCGCGCCTGCAGGGCGGCGATGTCGCGATAGACCGTGCGCACATTGACCTCGAGCGTCGCCGCGAGCCGCGCCGCCGTCAGCGGCCGTTTGGCATTGCGCAAGAGTTGAATGATCTCGAACAGCCGGTCGCCGCGCCGCACAGCCTGCCTCCAAGGTCCAGGGAAGCTCCACGAGCTACCCAGGGAAGATTCGAAAAATTCAACCACGGAGCGATCGCTCCTGACAGTATGGTGTCAGCAGGAGAGGTGTAGAAGCCTCGCCATGCAGTCAAGACAAGACGCGGTTTTGCGGCGCGTGGAACGAAAGCCCCACGGTTCCGGCAAGGCGGGGCGCCGGCTGGCGCTCGTGACGTTGTGTCTCGCGGTGTTGATCGCCCAGCTCGACAGCTCGGTGGTCAATCTCGCGGTCGCGCCGATCGGGCAACATTTCGGCGCCAGCGTCGCCGCGCTGCAATGGACCATCGACGGCTACAATCTCGCCTATGCGGTGCTGTTGTTGAGCGGTGGGCTGATCGCCGACCTTTACGGGCGGCGTTTCGCCTTCATGGCTGGCGCGGTCGTGTTTGTGATCGGCTCGCTCGGCTGCGCCGTCGCGCCCAGCGTCTCCGTGCTGGTGGCCGGGCGCGTCGTCGCCGGCATCGGTGCCGCATTGTTGTTGCCGTCGTCGCTGGCTTTGGTCGCAGTGGTCTGGCCCGATCCCGCCGAGCGCCGGCATGCCATCGGCATCTGGTCGGCCTGCGACGGGCTCGCCTTCGTGATCGGGCCGACTTTGGGCGGCTTGCTCATCGAACATGCCGGCTGGCGCAGCATCTTTGTCATCGTCATCCCCATCGGCATGGCGGCGGTCGCCTTGGCGCTGGCGGTGCTGCCGGAATCGGCCGATCCGCGCGGCCGCGCTTTCGACGCCCCGGCGCAAGTGCTGGGCGCGCTGATCCTCGGCGGGCTCGCCTTGGCGGCGATCGAAGCGGAGGATGTTCCGTGGCTGGCGCTGGCCGCCGCGGCGCTGGCTTGTGTCTCGCTTCCGCTATTCTGGATCATCGAGCGCCGGCGCGGCGATGCCGCCCTGGTGCCGCTCGATCTGTTTCGCATTCGCCCCTTTCGCGGTGCCATCCTGGCGACGGCCGCGATGACGTTCGGCATGTATGGCATGTTGTTTCTGCTGCCGATGAGCTGGCAGAGCGCCGGTCTGCTGAGCGCCGTCGGTGCCGGGCTTGCGCTCGTTCCGATGGCGGCGATCTTCGCGCTGGTCTCGCCATTCTCCGGCATTCTCACCAACAAATTCAGCTCGCGCGCGACAACGAGTGGTGGCGTCGCCCTGATCGGCTGCGGGCTCTGCGTTCTCGCCGCCGTCGCCGGTGCGCGCAGCGTGCTTCCTGCCATCATCGGCTTGTGCCTCACCGGCCTCGGCATGGGCGTCGCGACCGGCCCGCTGTTCGCCGTCGCCGTCGGCTCGGTAGCGCCGGCGCGCGCCGGAACGGCAGCCGCGCTAATCAACGTCGCGCGCATAGTGGGCGCCACGATCGGCGTCGCGATGTGCGGCAGCGTCTACGCGCTGGCCGGCGGCGGCACGGCGGGCTTGCGCATCGCGCTCGCGATCGGCGGCGCCGTGCAGCTCGGCGGCGCCGTCATGGCCTGGATCGAGGGGCGCGAGCGGCGTTCGTTTTAGCTGCTGTGACGACAGATCGCCGCGACGGCTCAAGCCACTGACTGCCGGCGTAATGGTATCACGTCGGCAGGGGCGGCCTTCTTCCGTCCCACGCACTTCGCGTAGTGGGAAATCGGTTCGGGACGGCCGATCAGAAAACCCTGCACCTTGTCGCAGTGCTCCGCGGCGAGGAAATTCAGTTGTGCCTGGGTTTCGACGCCTTCCGCCAGCACCGGAATGTTGAGACCGCGCGCGAGCCCGATGACGGCGCGCACGATGGTCGCCGATTGCGCGTCGTGCTCCAGATTGCAGATGAACCGCTGATCGATCTTGATCTTGTCGAAGGGGAAAGCCTGCAAGTAGGACAGCGAGGAATAACCGGTGCCGAAATCGTCCATAGCGACGCGTACGCCCAGCGATTTCAGCCGGCGCAGGATCGAGACCGTGCGTTCAAAATCGTTGATCAGCACGCCTTCTGTGACTTCAAGTTCCAGCCGCGCCGGAGGCAGGCCGGTTTCCAGCAGGATTGCGTGGACGAGCGAAGGAAGATCGCCGTGCCTGAACTGCACCGGCGAGAGATTGACGCTCACCCGAAGAGGATTGCTCCACCGCGCCGCTTCGCGGCAGGCCTCGCGCAACACCCACTCGCCGATGCCGAAGATCAAGCCGCTCTCTTCGGCCAGCGGGACGAACGTGGAGGGTGGCACGAAGCCGCGCACCGGATGATGCCAACGCAGCAGCGCCTCGAAGGCAACGATCTCGTGCTGCAACCGTGCTTGCGGCTGAAAATAGAGCTCGAGCTCGTTGCGCTCGATGGCGCCGCGCAGGTCGAGCTGTATCGCGTGATGCTTGCGTATTTGCTGATCCATTTCGGCTTCGAAGAAGCGGATCGTGCCGCGGCCTTCGGCCTTGGCGCGATAGAGTGCAGCATCGGCATTGGCCGTGAGCGCGTCGGGATCAGTTCCGTCGTCGGGAAATAAGGCCACGCCGATGCTCAGACCGACGCGCAGATGCTGCTGATCGATGACGATTTCATCGACAACGGCGGCCAACAGCTTTTCGGCCAGCGCGGCGGCCTTAGGTGGATGCGCGCCTGCGGGTGCCACAATGGCGAATTCGTCGCCGCCGAGCCGGGCCAGGAAGGTATCGCCGATGGCGTCCTGCATGCGCCGCGCGACCGTTGCCAGCAGCGTGTCGCCGGCGGCGTGGCCGAACACGTCGTTGACCTGCTTGAAGCGGTCAAGGTCGAGGCAAAGCACAGCGAACCGGGTTGATCCGTCCGCCGCCGCACGCACTTGTTGCTCCAGTTTCTCGTCGAACGAAGCGCGATTGGGCAGACCGGTGAGCGGATCGTGATGCGCCAGATATTCGATGCGCTTTTCCGCGCGCCGTCGCTCGGTGATATCCTCGTGGGTGGAAACCCACGAGCCGTCCGGCAGCGGCCGCGTGGTCATCGCGACGATTCTGCCGTCGGCACATTCGATCAAGCTGTTCGTGACCTCGCCGGCTGCCAGCGTCTTGAGGAATTCCAGACGGTATTGATGCGGATCGCCGCGGCCGAGCGATCCTCTGGCATGGCGGTGCCAGGCGATTGTCCTCCAGGCTTGCCCCCGGTTTCACGATGTCGGGGGACAAGCGGTACATTTCGATATAGCGGTCGTTACAAACGACCAGGCGTTGCGCGGCGTTATACATGGACACGCCGTGCGACATGTTGTTCACGGCCATGACGAGTCGCTGATCGCGCTCCCGCAGACGGCGGTCGGCGATTGCGCCCGCCAGCGTCAAGCCAAGAATAAGGATGGCGGCAGTCGCGGCCGCGATCGCCAGCGCTTCCGCATCGAGCGAGAAGGGGTGGACAGCGCGCGTCGGATCCGGAACGATCGTGACGGCGGCCATCGCGATGAAGTGAAGCGACAGAATGCTCAGCGCCAGCAGCAACACCGGCACGAGCTTCTGCAATCTGCCGCGGTCGCTCATGGCCACGATCATGGCGGCTGTGGCGAATGTCATGCCCGCGATGATGGATACGGCCAACAGGCCCGGCAGCCAGGTCACCCGGCCGGGCACCTCGAGCGCCCACATGCCGGTGAAATGCATGGCGGCAACGCCGATGCCGACCACGGCCCCGCCGAACGCCGCGCGCCACGAGTTCGAACGGCTGACGGCGAGGCTGAAGCCAAGACCCGTAATGACCACCGCGAAGATCAGCGAAAGCCCGGTAAGGCCGATGTCATAGGCTACCGGCACGCCCGGTTCGTAGGCCAGCATTCCGATGAAATGCGTGACCCAAATACCGCAACCTGTGGCGAGGCCGGCGAGCGCCAGCCAACCAACGCGGGCCTCTCCTTTGTTGGCCCGAGCATGACCCAACAGCTTGAGGCCGACGAAACTCGCGAGCAAACAAATAAAAACCGCGAGCCCGACCAGGCGCAGATCGTGCTCTCCCGAAAGACAACTCACAACGCGATACATCAGCCGCAAGTCCTCCCGTCGCCCGAGCTACTCATTCGGCCCCTACCGCTCCAGTGGCCTGAATGCCATCGGCCGTTGCGCCGATTGTTAATGGGAGATCAATTAAGCCGTTCGCAATGCGATGAATGTGCCGGTATTTGCAGCCATGTGGCGACAAGCCACGAACTAAAACCGCAGCGTGCCGGAGCGGATGCGTTCGTAGAGTCTCTGATCGATCGGCACGAAGCGTCGCCTGCCGCGCCGTCGAAATAGATCCCCTGCCGGCGATTTGTCAGGTCGTTATCGCAAGTCTGCACGAAGCTCGCGCACGCCACGTCCCAGGCGCTCTCGCAGCAGCGTTCTCAATGTCGCGCCATCGAGGTAACCAACCTCGGCAGCGATGCCTTCGATGTTGAGGCCGCTGCCATGCAGCAGCGATTGCGCGCGCTCCACGCGAAGGTCCTGAAAATAGGACAGCGGCGATTTGCCGAGCACCGCTTCGCAACGGCGTTGCAACGTGCGCGCGCTTGTCGCCAGCGCGCTGGCGGCTTGCTGCAGCGAGAAGCCCTCCTTGAGATGCTCACGCGACCACTTCTCGAAGCGTTGAATGAGCGGATCGGCTTGCGCCAGATGATTTGGAATAATGTAGGGAGCTTGCGAGGACCGAATGTCGGCAAGCAAATAGCGGGAGACCACTGCGGCCAGCTCTGGGCTGCTTTTGCGTATCAGCCAGAGCGCGAGATCGAGATGCCCCATCGCCGCGCCCGCAGTCACGCCGATGTCGGAGGGTACGAGCATTCGCGACTCATCGAGCAACACCTTCGGGTAGCGTCGCCGAAACAGCGGCGCTAGCCACCAGGTCGTCGTCGCCTCCCGACCATCAAGAAGTCCTGCTTCCGCCAAGATGAATGTGCCGATGCAGGAAGCGCCGATCGAAGCGCCTCGCGCGTGCCACATCTGCAACTGCGTTTTCGCGGCGATGACATCGCGCCGCTGAAGTGCGGGGATGAGCAGGTCCGGTGTCCCGGTACTCAGCGCCGGAACGATCACCCAGTCGGGTTTCAGATCGGGCGTTATTGCTCGCACGGGTATGGCCAGACCCTGACCAGACCGCACCCTCCGCCGCACCCCAGTGATTGTCACGTCGAAACGGGGAGTTCCGCCCAACTTGTTGGCGAGCCCGAAAGCGTCGAGCATCACGGTCAGCCCCGTATCGAACAAACCGTCGAGCGCAAGTATCGCAAGATGCATGGCGTAAACGGCCTTAAAATTGGCGGTTACGACAATACTCTTTTGCCGGAATGCCGCCTATGTCTCGTTTGTTCGGCGAATAAACGCCGAGCCGGAATATGTCATTACGCACCTGAAATAACAATAGATTTGGTGCACGAATGGCGCGAAAGTGTAATGGCGTAAATGATGATAAAATCGGCATTTACGCCGACAGGCGACGGATCGCCGGCGCTGATCGCTCCCGGCGAGGTTTTCAACGCGAGAGAAGGAGAGTCCCATGAAAGTCATCGCTATCGCGTCCCCCAAGGCCGCCCTCACGCCTGAGCTTCTGAAGCCGCACATGCCGAAAGAAGTCCCGCACACCCTCCAGCTCTATCTCGAAGGCAAGATCGAGCAGTTCTGGTTCCGTGAAAAGTTCGGACCGATCTTTCTCATGAATGCCGCCTCCGTGGAGGAGGCGAAGGCGACGCTGGATACGATGCCCCTCGTGGCCGCGAATCTTATGTCCTACGAGCTGATGCCGGTCGGTCCGCTCGTCCCGCTTGGGCGTTTGATCGAAGGCCACTGAGCGGGCTCGCTACGGCCGCGCGAGGATGCGTTCTCATCAAAACCTAAACGTAGTCGCGGCCGCATCATTGCGGGGGGCTTCATGCCCCCCGGCGCGCACGAAAGGCGAGCGCCGTTCGTGCGCCTGTCTAAAGTGATGTGACGGACGCCGGCGGATGACTCGCAAGGAAACCACGCTTGCGGGATCGGACGCCGCCGGCGTCTAAAACCGCAACGTGCCGGACCGGATGCGTTCGTACAGCCGCTGATCGAGCGGCACGAAGGCGTCGCTTGCCGGGTCGTCGAAATAGATCGCGTCGCTGGTCGTGGCCGGATCGAAGCCGTCGCGCTGCAACTCGCTTTTTGTGTGCTTGAACGTCGAGGTGACCGCGAGCTTTTGCGCGACGCGCAGGAATTTCGGCCGCGCGTATGATGGCAGGCGCAGCGCCAGATGCGCGCGCAGTGCGGCGACATCGAGCCGCCCGTCCGGCACGATCGCCGCCATGCCGGCGGCGCCTTCGCTGCCGGGTACGTGCACGCCATAGACGTTGGCCTCAGCAATGCCCGAAAACGCCATGATCGCGGCGGCGACTTCCGAGGTGGCGACATTCTCGCCCTTCCAGCGGAAGGTATCGCCGATGCGATCGACGAAATAATAAAAACCGCTCTGATCCATGCGCATGAGATCGCCGGTGCGATACCAACAATCGCCGTGCGCGAACACGTTGTGCAGAAGTTTTTGCTCGGTGTCTTTGCGCTCGCTATAGCCCTCGAAGCCCTCGCCCGCTTGCGCGGCGGAGGAGATACGGCCGATGGCTTCGCCGGTTTCGTTCACGCCGCGGCGGATGCAGAAGCCGTCCGCGTCGCGCGCCGGCTTTCCGCTCGCCGGATCGAACTGCACCAGCGCCAGCGGAAAGCGCGAGGCGAGGAACGGCGGAACGCGGCCGATGGCGCCGATTTTTCCTTCCACATTGTAGAGCGACACGTTGCCTTCGGTCGAAGCGTAGAATTCGAGGATGCGCGGAATGGCGAAGCGGTCCTGAAATTTCTTCCAGATGTCGGCCTGCAGCCCGTTACCGCAGCAGAGCCGCAGCCGGTGCGCCCGTTCGTTGGCATGTTCGGGCGCATTGACCAGGTAGCGGCAGAGTTCGCCGATATATTGAAAGATCGTGCAGTCGTTGGCGCCGACGTCATCCCAAAACTGCCGCGCCGAAAAGCGGTCGCGGATCAGCACCGAGCCGCCGCGGACCAGGAGCGCGCCGGTGGCGACGACACCGCCGACGCTGTGAAAGAGCGGCAGGCAATCGTACATGCGGTCGCCGGCCTGCGTATGCATCAGTCCGGCGAACCAAAAACTCCATTGCAACAGGCGGCGGTGACTGACATTCGCCGCTTTCGGCAGTCCGGTCGTCCCTGACGTGTAGATCAGGAGCGCGCGGTCGTTGATCGTCACCGGCGTATATTCGCCCGATGCCGCCGGCTCGCCCCGATAGCGTTCGATCGCGTGGTCGATCCGCGCGTAGCCGCCGTCGTTTTCGCCGTGCATCCACACCGTCGGCTGGCTGATCAGTTGCGCGGTCGCGCTCGCCAGCTGCGCTGCGCAAGCGGCGGCGACGATGACATGCTTCGGTGTGACGATGTCGATGCAATGGGCGAGCGAATGCCCGCGCAGCTCGGTGTTGATCAGCGCGACGACGATGCCGGCGCTGCTCAGCCCGAGCCAGATCGCGATGTATTCGGGCCGGTTCGGCATGATCAGACAAACCGTCTCGCCTTTGGCGAGACCCTGATCGCGCGCCCAGCGCGCATAGCGGTCGGCGCGCGCAACGAGCGTGCCGTAGCTCAGGGTTTCGCCGCCGGCTGCCGCGATGAGCGCAGGCGCATCGGGCCGCGTCTGCGCGCATTCGGCGACGGCGTGGTAGAGCAGGCGTCGCGGCTTGGCGGCGATTGGCGCGGTGGCTTCGAGCGCACGCACCCAGTCGCGCAGGGCACTCTCATTTGCTTGCACGGGATGCCTCGCCGGTTCCGCTTGCATCGTTCGCATCCGGCAACCCTCGCCGAATCAGATGAATCTTTCGCTGCAGCAGCCGCTTATTTTATCGGCGAGCAATTGTTGGGGCATCGGGACCGGAGCATTAAGGTTACTTGGGAGTAATACCTAAGAGGCACTTTGTCCGCTTTTCGCGCCACGGAAAAGCAACGACATGGAGGTAGTTTTCGGGCAAAGAAGAGACATCGTGACGGGCAAGATGAAAAGCGACACGATCGCGGTGCATGGCGGTTACGAGACCGAGCCGACCACGCGTGCCGTTGCGGTCCCGATCTACCAAACAGTCGCCTACGAATTCGAGAGCGCCGATCATGGCGCCGCGTTGTTCAATCTCGAAGTCGAAGGCTATCGCTACAGCCGTATCAGCAATCCGACCATCGCGGTTTTGGAGCGGCGCGTTGCCGAGCTTGAAGGCGGCGTCGAAGCGCTCTGCGTCAGCACCGGCCAGGCGGCGCTCAATTATGCGATGCTCAATCTCGCCGACATGGGCACCAATTTCGTCTCGGTGCCGCAGCTCTACGGCACGACGCATACGCTCTTTGCTCACGTCCTGCCGAGCCAGGGCATCGCGGTGCGCTTTGCGGCGTCGGACGCGCCCGATGCGATCGAAAAGCTGATCGACGACGATACGCGCGCGATCTTTTGCGAGAGCATCGGCAATCCGGCCGGCAACATCTGCGACATCGAAGCGCTGGCAAAGGTCGCCAGGCGGCGCGGTATTCCGCTCGTGGTCGACAACACCGTGGCGACGCCCATTCTGCTGCGGCCGTTCGAATACGGCGCCGACATCGTCGTTCATTCGCTGACCAAATTTCTCGGCGGCCACGGCACCACGCTCGGCGGCGCCATCGTCGATTCCGGGCGCTTTCCCTGGCGGGCGCATGCCAAGCGCTTTCCCAAATTCAACGAGCCCGACGCTTCCTATCACGGCCTGATCTACACCGAGCGTTTCGGCGATGCCGCCTACATCGCCCGCTGCCGCAGCGTTTTCCAGCGCACCACCGGCGCGGTGCTTTCCCCGCTGTCGGCATTCTTGCTGCTGCAGGGCATCGAGACGGTGGCGCTGCGCGTCGAGCGCCACGTCGAAAATGCGCGCCGGGTCGCCGAGTTCTTGCGCACCGATCCGCGCGTCGCCTGGATCAACTATGCGGGCTTCGCCGACAATCGCTATCACGCACTGGCGCAGAAATATTTGGATGGGCGCGCGGTGTCGCTGCTCACGTTCGGCATCGCCGGCGGCCTCGATGCCGGCAAGGCGTTTTACGATGCGCTCAAGCTGTTCAAGCGGCTGGTCAATATGGGCGACGCCAAATCGCTCGCCTGCCATCCGGCTTCGACCACGCATCGGCAGATGTCGCCGGCGGAGCAGGAGAAAGCTGGCGTGCGGCCGGAGATGATCCGCCTCTCTGTCGGCATCGAGCACATCGACGACATCATCGCCGACCTCGATCAGGCGCTTGGCGCCGCCCAAGCGCGACGCCTGATTGCTGCCGAATAGCCGAGGAAGCGCGGACCCCATGCCCCTTCTTCTTGATACCGTGCGATCCGATCCGGCGGGCGATCTGCGCGGGCGCAATTGCCTCACGATCGGGCTGGTCAACAACATGCCGGACGCCGCCTGCGAGGCGACCGAGCGGCAGTTCCAGAAGCTCTTGCGCGCCGCTTCGCGCGATGTCGTCGTCCGGCTCAAGCTCTTCTCCGTCCCATCGGTTCCGCGCAGCGAGACCATGCGGTCGGACCTCGCCGGCCGTTACCGCGATCTGGCCGAACTCTGGAGCACGCCGCTCGATGGCCTGATCGTTACCGGCACCGAACCGGTCGCCGCCGATTTGAAAAACGAGCCGTACTGGAATGCGATCTGCGACCTCGTCGATTGGGCGTGTCACGACACCATCTCGGCGGTCTGGTCCTGTCTCGCCGCCCATGCCGTCGTGCTCTACGCCGACGGCATCGCCCGGCAGCGCCTCCCCGCCAAATTGTCCGGCGTGTTCGACTGCGATGTGACCGGCGCCCATCCTTTGCTCGGCGATATGGCCACACCGTTGCGCGTGCCGCACTCGCGGCTCAATGATCTGCCGGAAGCCGCGCTCGCCACCGGCGGCTATCGCCTGCTGACCCGTTCCGGTACCGCCGGCGCCGACGCCTTCGTGAAAGAGCCCGACGGCGGTTCGCTGTTCGTCTTCTTCCAGGGGCATCCGGAATACGACGCCGATACGCTGTTGCGCGAATACCGCCGCGATGTCGGCCGCTACCTGCGCGGCGAGATGAGCAGCTATCCGCAGGCGCCGCAGAATTATTTCAACAGCGCCGCGTCCTTTCTGGCCGACGACTTTCGCACCCGTGCCGCGGGCGAGGGGCGAAGCGCACTGCTCGGCGAATTCCCGATGCAAGGGCTTGCCGCCGGCGTCGACAATGGCTGGCACGATGGCGCGATCGGCATCTACCGCAACTGGATCGACTATCTGAAAGAGCAAAAACAAGATCGCCGCGTGTCGACCCCGGTCGAGCACGCCCGCCGCGTGTCGGCCTGAAATCTCAGAAACATTGCAGGAGTTGCGTCATGTCCCCGCCCGCCGTCGCCTTCGCGGCTCCCGCCGACGTTGAACTCGCGCCGAATCCGATCAATCCCGGCTGGATCATCGAGGGCAATCCGCAGGCGCGCGCCAAACGGCTCGCCGAGAGTGCCGATGGGACCTCCTCGGTCATGGCCTGGTCCTGCACGCCCGGCCGCTTCGAATGGCATTATGCGGTCGACGAAACCGTGCACATTATTTCCGGCGAGGTGCTGGTCACCGACCAGAACGGCAAAATCCACCGCTTGGGGCCGGGCGATATGGCCTTCTTTCCCGCAGGGACCCATAGCGTCTGGCAGGTTACCAAGACCGTGCGCAAGCTCGCGGTCTGCCGGCACAGCATGCCGCGGCCCTTCGGTTTTGCGCTGCGCGCCTGGAATAAGGTGTTCCATCGCCTGACCGGCTTTCCGACCGGCAGCGGTCTGGGCGAGGGCGCGATACCGAGTGCGGGTGACCGGGAGGTCGCCGCGGCCTAACGCTTCTTCACCCTCCCCTGAAAGGGGAGGGCCGGCGCGACGCGCCGGGGAGGGGTCCGTCACCGGCACTGACCCCCACCCGATCCGCTGCGCGGATCGGCTTTTCCCTTTGAGGGGGAGGGGGAATTCCCCCCAAATCATTGACATTCCGGCGCCCGGTCCTTAATCAAGCCGCCAACAGGCAGGAATTCCGATGAAAGTCCGTAACTCGTTGAAATCGCTGCGCGGGCGTCACCGCGACAACCGTATCGTGCGCCGCAAGGGCCGCGTTTACGTGATCAATAAGACGCAGCGGCGGTTCAAGGCCCGTCAGGGCTGATTATTGCCGATGTTGACCCGATCGGGTTAAGCGGCGCAGGTCTCCTGCGCCGCTGCTGCTTTATCACGCGCCTGTGAGCGCAATTCAGCCTTGTCGCGCCCCGGACGGTGATTACACTAAACCGTCATGACATCGCGATTCATCGTGAGTTTGCTGCTGGGCGCCGCGCTCGCTGGGCCGGCGCTCGCGGCGGAGCCCGGATCCGGGCGGAGCGGACCCAGCCAAAGCGGCCCCGCCCAAACCGCACCCACGCAAAAAGATCCCGAGGTGCCGCCGCAGCTGGCCCCGAAACCTGACTGGGTTCAGCCCCCGGGCGAGACGCCGCACGCCGGCCGCGAGCGGAGCTACACCCTCGATACCTTGTTCGAGGCGCTCAAGATCGCGCCCGACGACGACAGCGCCCGCGCCATCGAGCAGCGCATCTGGGCGCACTGGATTGTCTCCGGCAGCGACACTTGTAATCTGCTGATGGGCCGGGTGAAGGCCGCGACCGAGCAGAAGGACCTCGATCTCGCCGCTAAGCTTCTCGACGCCGTGATCGAGCTCAAGCCGAATTACACCGAAGCGTGGAACCGCCGCGCCACCGTCCGTTATCTGCAGAAAGATTTCGGCGGCGCGCTCGCCGACCTGCGCGAAGTACTGACGCGCGAGCCGCGCCATTTCGGCGCGCTCTCCGGCCTCGGCCTGATCCTGCAGGAGCTGGGCGACGAGAAGGACGCGCTCGAGGCTTACCGCCGCGCGCTGGCCATCGACCCGCGCCTGGAGAATGTCGGCGAAGCGGCGAAGACCCTGCGCGAGAAAGTCGAAGGCCGCGACATTTAGCTTTTGCCGCTCGGCGTCCAAGGCTTCCGTTTCCAAGGCTTAATCGGTGTCACCTCATCCGTCGTCATTGCCGGGCTTGACCCGGCAATCCATCTTTGTTTCGCATGGCGTGGCATCGTCGGCGCTGTACGCGATCGCGCCGGTCAGACGATGATGTGCAGGGAGCCGCAATGACCGACACCACCGCCGACAAACTCATCATCCGCGAACTCGTGGACGCCTGGGCCGTCTATCGCGACGCGCGGCTGTGGGACCGCTTTCGTACCGTCTGGCACCCCGAAGGGCGCATGATGGCGACGTGGTTTCAGGGCGGCTTCGAAGAGTTCATCAAGGTCAACAACGAAGGCTGGGCGCGCGGCGTGCGCATCCTGCATTTCCTCGGCGGCTGCGCCGTCGAGGTCTCCGGCCATCGCGCCATCGCGCAAACCAAGATGACGATCTCGCAGCGCGCGCCGGTCGAAGGCGTGATCTGCGACGTGCTCTGCACCGGCCGCTTCTACGACTTTTTCGAAAAGCGCGATGGCCGCTGGGGCCTGGTGCTGCGCCAGCCGATCTATGAAAAAGACCGGCTCGATTCGGTCGATCCCGCGGCCAAGCTTTCGCTCGATCAGGATCTGCTCAAAAGCTTCCCCGAAGGCTATCGGCATCTCGCCTATCTGCAGCACAAGATCGGCTACAAGGTGAAAACCGACATGCCCGGCATCGAAGGCCCGGCGCTCGACGCGCTCTACGCCCGCGGCACCCACTGGCTCGCCGGCAATCCCCTCTAAACGTCCGCCCCGCAAAGCGGGCAGGCGGCGCGCGAAACGCGCCGGGAGGGGTAAGCGTTGCCCCGCACGGAGCAAGCGAGAGAAAAGCATGATCACCACGCTTGTCGTCATCGTCGCGATCGTCTGTGCCGGCGCGCTTATCACCGCCATCGGCACGTGGTTGATCGAGCGTGCGCACCGGCCGCGCGGGCGTTTTATCGATGTCGGCGGCTTTCCGCAGCACGTCATCGAGGTGGGGCCGCACGAGGCCGGCGATGCCTTGCCGGTCGTGGTGCTGCACGGCGCCAGCGCCAATCTGGAAGACGTGCACATGGCGCTCGGCGAACGTCTTGGCGCACGCCGCCGCGTCATCTTTGTCGATCGGCCCGGTCTTGGTTTCAGCATGCGTTCGGCCGGGCAGGGCGCTTCGCCGGCGTATCAGGCCGCCGTGTTGCGCAACATTCTCGACCAGCTCGGCATCGCCCGCGCCGTTGTGGTCGGCCATTCCTGGGGCGGCGCGCTGGCGCTCACCTTCGCGCTCGATTGTCCCGAGCGCACCGCTGGCCTGGTGCTCGTCGCGCCGGCGACGCATCCGGGCGTGTGGCGCCGGACCCGCTACAGCGCCATCTTGGCCGGACCTGTGGGCTGGCTCTATACGCGCACGTTTGCTTTTCCGCTCGGGGCGCTCTTGATGTGGCCTGGTGCGCACGTCGCGTTCAAGCCGCAGCCGCTGCCCGAAGGTTACGTGCGCCGCAGCGCCGCGATGCTGGTGCTGCGGCCGCGAAGCCTGATGGCCAATTGGGCCGACGTCGGCTGCCTCGATCCGTTTCTCCAGCGCCAGACCGAGCGCTATGCCGCGCTCTCGGTGCCGACCATCATCCTCGCCGGCGATACCGATACGCTGGTTCCGCCACCGCGCCAATGCGAGAAGCTCGCGGCCACCGCGACGTGCGTCAAGGTCGTTCTGCTTCCGGGTTTCGGCCACATGCTGCATCACGCCGCCGCCGATCGCGTGGTCGAGGCTGTTGAGACAATAAGCGCAAGCGCTCACGTCCGTAACAGCGCGTCGCAGGCCTAAGCCAAGCTCACGCTTCCGCGGCGGCGCGGGGTCCGACGAAGGCGATGCGCATCATGTTGGTGGCGCCGGGGGTGCCGAGCGGCACGCCGGCGACGATGATGATGCGCTGGCCGGCCTTGGCAAAGCCTTCGCGAAACGCGATCTGACAGGCGCGCTCCACCATGTCGTCCTGGTCGCGCGCATCCTCGGCGACGACGCAGTGCACGCCCCAGACCAGCGACAATTTCCGTCCGGTCGAGAGCATCGGCGAGATCGCCACCGTCGGCGGCTGCGGCCGTTCGCGCGACACCCGCATGCCGGTCGCGCCCGAGCTCGTCCAGCAAACGATCGCCGCGAGGTCGAGCGTTTCGGCCACTTGCCGTGCCGCTGCCGCGATCGCGTCGGCGCCGGTCTGCTCCGGCTCGGTGCGTAGAACATGCAGCGACGGCAGATACATCGCCTCGTTCTCTACTTCCTCGGCGATGCGGTTCATGGTCGCCACCGCCTCGACCGGATACTGCCCGGCCGCGGATTCCGCCGATAGCATCACCGCGTCGGCGCCGTCGAAGATCGCGGTGGCGACGTCGGAGACTTCCGCCCGCGTCGGCACCGGGCTCGTGATCATCGATTCCAGCATCTGGGTGGCAACGATCACCGGCTTGCCGGCGCGGCGGCAGACCCGCGTCATCTCCTTCTGCACGCCCGGTACTCTCTCCAGCGGCATTTCCACCCCGAGATCGCCGCGCGCCACCATCAGCGCGTCGGCGAGATCGAGAATGTCTTCCAAGCGTGTCACCGCTTGCGGCTTCTCGATCTTGGCCATCACCGCGGCGCGTCCGCGCGTGATCTTCTTCGCTTCCGCGACGTCTTCCGGACGCTGGATGAAGGAGAGCGCCACCCAATCGATGCCGGCATCGAGCGCTGCTTCAAGATCGGCAATATCTTTTCCGGCCAGCGCCGCCACCGGGATCATCGTGTCGGGCAGGCTCACGCCTTTGCGGCTCGAAATCTTGCCGCCGACATTGACGCGCGCGACGATGCGTTGCGGCTGTGTCTCAGTGACGGTGAGGCGCAGCTTGCCGTCATCGATCAACAGCGTGTCGCCCGGCTTGATCGCGGCAAAGATCTCCGGATGCGGCAGATAGATGCGGGTCGCATCGCCCGGCGTCGGATCGGTATCGAGCACCAGATCCTGTCCGGCGTCGATCTCCGCCGAATCGTTCTTGAAATTGCCGAGCCGCAGTTTCGGCCCTTGCAGATCGACCAGGATGCCGATCGGGCGGCCGCAATCGCTCTCGACCGTGCGGATCGTCGACACGAGCTCACGCATCTTGTCGTGGTTCGTGTGGCTCATGTTGATGCGGAACACGTCGGCGCCGGCGCGAAACAGCCGCTCGATCATACTGCGGCTCGAAGAGGCCGGCCCCAGTGTCGCCACCACTTTCGTGCGCCGCTGCCGCCTCATCGGTTTTGATTTCCGGGAACGGCTGCCGGGGCCGCACGGGTGCCTGCGGCCGGTACCGGCGCGCCGGAAGGAACCGCCGGCGGCGGCCCGAGCGCGTTGCCGCCGGGCAGCGGCCGTTGCGGCGCCTGCTCGCTCGATTCGGTCAGTTGCACCGTCCAGGCGCGCTGTTCGCCGGTATCGACTTCGAAAAAGCCGGTGCGGTCAAAGCCGCGCGCCAGGCAATCGGCGATGCCCCGAATCGTGAACTCTTTGTCACGGGTGCACATGAAGGCCTGCCCCATCCACTCGCCGCCGTGGTCGTAATCGATAGCGTAGACATAATAATATCGTGCGACGAGATTGCCCTTGAGGATGGTTTCGCAGGTCCGCGAGGGCAGATTCCACCAGCCTTCTGTGGTCCAGCCGTCGGCGTCCTTGTAGCCGATGGCGACGCCGACGCGGCTTGCCGTGTTGTTGCAGAGCCGGAAATCGGCGGCCGCGGGAGTTGTGAATCCACAGAGCACGAGCACTGCCAATACCATCGCAAACACGCCGCTCATTCCCGCGTATGCGGGAATCCAGCTCCTGACACGCGGTATCAAACGCTGGATCCCCGCCTTCGCGGGGACGAGCGGCAAGAAACATTGTCCTGAATAAATCGCGTCCCGCATGTCCGGTTCAGATTCCGGTCGATAATTCACAGCATGATCCGGAAAAGTGGGTCCCGGTTTTCCGAAAGATCATGCGCCACCAAAGCTCTAGAGCGCGACATGATGCAACCAAAAGCCATCGCGCTCTAGGGACTGTCAACGACGATGGCGCGGAAGTCCGTGACGTTCGTGAAGGTCGGACCTGGCCGAAAAAGGTCGCCGATGCCATTGAAAAACCCCGTGGAATTGTTGTCGGCGAGAAACGCGGCGGGATCGAGGCCGGCAACTTGCGCGCGTGTCAGTGTCGTATCGTCGACAAAAGCGCCGGCCGGATCGTCGGCGCGGCCGCCGCCGCCGTCGGTGCCGTCGGTGTCGGCCGCAAGGCCGCTCACGCCCGAGGCGCCGCCAAGGTGGATGGCGAGCGACAATGCATATTCCTGGTTGGGTCCGCCTTGGCCGTGGCCGCGCAAGGTCACGGTCAGCTCGCCGCCGGAGAGGATCACAGCGCGGCGGCCTTCGGCGCGCAGCGCCAACGCGCGCTGCGCGTGTTCGGCCGCCACCTCGCGCGCCTCGCCCTGCAAGCGGCCGCCGAGCATGATGCATTCATAACCCGCGGCCTTCGCCCGCTCGGCCGCCGCCGCCAGCGCATCCGCCGGCCGCGCCACGATGCGATAGTCCGTGCCGGCGAAAACCTCCGCGCCGGACTTCGGCGTTTCGTTTTGCGGATCCTCAAGCGCGCGGCTAACCGCGTCGGGCAGCACGAGCCCATAGCGCGCAACAATCGCGCGCGCGTCGGCGAGCGTTGACGGGTCCGGAATGGTCGGACCGGAGCCGATCACCGCCGGTTCGTCACCGGGCACGTCGGAAATGGCGAGCGTCACCAGCTTGGCCGGATAGGCGCGCTGCGCCAGCCGTCCGCCTTTGATGCGCGAGAGATGCTTGCGCACGGTATTGATCTCGCCGATCGCCGCGCCGCTTTTCAGGAGCGCGCGGGTCGTCGCCTGCTTCTCCTCGAGCGTGAGCCCGGGCGCCGGCGCGATCCAGTTGGCCGAGGCGCCGCCGGACAGAAGCACCAGCACCAGGTCCTCGGCGTCCGCCGCGTCGGCAAGCTTGAGCGCGCGCGTGGTCGCAGAGATGCCGGCCTTGTCCGGCACCGGATGACCCGCTTCGATCACCGGAATGCGCGCCGTCGGGCGGCCATAGCCGTGGCGGGTGACCGCAAGCCCCGCGATTCGCTCGAGCGGCAGCGCTTCATAATGACGCTCGGCGACTTGCGTCATCGAGCCGGCGGCCTTGCCGGCGGCAAGAATCACCAGCCGTCCGTGCGCCGGCGCGTCGGGCAGGTTCGGCGGCAGGCAATGGTCCGGATGCGCGGCCGCAACCGCGCTGCGGAACAGCGATTCGAGCAAGGCGCGGCTTGGCGCGGCCGGCGGTTCCGGTTTGGCGCTCATGCTTGTCCGATCCCCAAAATGCGTAGGCCAAAGCCCTGCAGAGGCAGCCGTTAGCCTGGAAAGGTTCCGGCCGCGCCTCTATGTGTTTAAGTCCTATAACACCTGGAGCGCGATCTGGTGGCACGCGGGGCGCCGTGACTCGCCGCCATGTTCCGGAATCCTCGGAGGAGGGAGAGATATGGCAACCGACGAGCAAACCCAGCTGGAACTCGAAGCGGCGGTATATCGCCGTCTGGTCGAACATCTGCGCACCCGCACCGACGTGCAGAATATCGACCTGATGAATCTCGCAGGCTTCTGCCGCAATTGCCTGTCCAACTGGATGAAGGACGCCGCCGACCAAAAAGGCGTGCCGATGACCAAGGACGAGAGTCGCGAGATCGTCTACGGCATGCCGTACGAGCAATGGCGCGCGAAACACCAGCAAGAATCCACGCCGGCGCAAAAAGCCGCCTTCGAAAAAGCAAGCCAAAAGCACTGACGCACCGCATTCGCGGCCGCGGCGCTGTGCAGTGCTGTGGATGAGCGCCTGTGCGCCTTGACCGCGGCGGCGGTAATTTCGAAAGCTGCACCGAACAGTGAGCGTGTTCGGTCGGCGGTTCGTGCCGGCTTGTTGTTGCGCGCACGCCTCGCATCGCATTGGGAGTAACCGATGGCCGCCACTGCCGCCGCCGCTACCGCCACCACCGCTGCCGCCGCCGCTACCGCCACCACCGCTGCCGCCAAAGACGAGCAGGCGGCGCATCGCTTCGCTAAGGATCAGCTCAAGGCCTTTGTCGAACGCATTGAGCGACTCGAAGAGGAGAAGAAGGCGATCGCCGACGACGTGCGCGATGTCTATGCCGAGGCCAAGGGCAACGGCTTCGACGTCAAAGCGCTGCGCACGGTGGTGCGCTTACGCAAACAGGACATCAACGAGCGCAAGGAGCAGGAGGCGATTTTGGAGACTTACCTGCACGCGCTCGGCATGCTGGCGTAGGGCGTTTCCTAACTCCGCTCGTCATCCAGCCTCGTCATGGCCGGGCATAGCCGCTCGAAGAACGGCGTCGCTTCGCTCGCCTATGTCCCCGCCATCTCGTTGATGCAGGCACTGCGCACGAGGATCGGGATGCGCGGGTCAAGCCCGCGCATGACGGAGCGGGTGACGCGAGCAATCACCCAGAGCGCGATCGCGGGAAAACGAGACTGATCGCCAGGACGACCCCTAAGTTCGTCGCCGCTCACGCCCGTCGCAGCGGCGAAGCAAAACCTAATGCAGCTGCGCGGTGCGCAGCGTGTAGCTGACGGTCGGGATGAACACCGTCACGGCGCCGGTGAAGTGCGTGTAGGTGAGGCCGGGATTCGGATCGGCCGCGAACGTCATGATCACTGAATTGGCCGGCTTGACCATCAGTGCCGACAAGGTGCGGAAGTCACGCGCGCCGAGCGAGGTTATGTAGAGGAAATCGTTGACGCCCGGCGACACCATGATGGCCCGCAGCCAGGGATCGGCCAGCCGCGTCGTGTCGGCGAGCAGCGGCGAGATCTTTTTGGTCGATACGTTCACCACCAGCGATGCATCGTGGCCGTTCACCCGCTTGGCGACGACCGTCGTGGTGTTGGATGATTGTTGCGCCGCTGTCCGCAACAACGCGGCGCGCATCGCATCCGGGTCGGTTGTCGGTGTTGCCGCGAGCGCGGTCGTCGCGCTTTGGCCGGGCTGCTCCGCGTAGGCGAGCGCAAGCTCGGGAGCGACCCGATCGTCTTGTCCGCCTTGCGCTTGCGTCGCCGCGACCGATCCGGTCGGCTCGCTGGCCGGCGGCGCAATCTTTCCGGTTGGGCGTGCCACGGCGGCGACCGCAACGGCTGCCGATTGGGTCGGCGCCGCGTCGTCCGGTACGCCTTGCCAGAAGCCGCGGGCGAGAATCACCTGATTGGGCGTGGTGGTTGCCGCTTCAGCCGGCTTGATCAGCCGTGTTTTGGCCGCGAGGCTCGCGAGCTTTGATTTCTCGGCCGCGAGCTTCTCCTCGGCCTTGGCGGCAGCCTGGGCGATCTTGGCGCGCCCGGCGGCGAGCCTCTGCTGCGCCTCCACCGCGGCTGCGGCGAGCTTGGTCTTTTCGGCGGCGAGCTTCTCTTCGGCTTTGCCGGCGGCTTCCGCGATCTTGGCTTTCTGTGCGGCGAGCTTTTCCTCGACCTTGTCGACCGCCGCGGACACCGCCGCCTTCGCGCGCGAACGAAGCGGCTCGCGCGCCGCCGGCTCTTCGGCCGGGACGCTGGCGGCCGCATCGGATTCTTCTTCGTCCGAGCCGCCGCGCGCCAGATGCAAAAGCTTCTTCAGCGGGTTCATGCTGCCCGCTTCGGCCACGTCGCTGCCGTCGCCACGCGCGCGGATGTCGGCCAGGGCCTGATCGTAACCCGCCAGCGGCCGTCCGTCGGAGGGCAGGTAAACCGTGCGCTGATCCGGGAACACCCGCACCAGTTGCTCGCGTGTCATGCGCGGCCACATGCGGACATGGCCGGTGTCCAGATGCACGAACGGTGAGCCCGACGTCGGATAGAATCCGACGCCGCCGCGTTGCAGATGCATGCCGATGGCGCGGATCCGGTCGAGCGGCACGCCCGGGATGTAGAAATCCATGGCGTGGCCGAGCATGTGCTGGCTGAACTTGGCGACGCCGGAAGATTTCCGCCGCAGCATGGCGTTGGTCTCGGGCGAGCGATAGCCGCACACGATCCAGATCGGTTCCTTGGAGCCGGCCTCGCGCTGCACCTCCCACACCAGGTCGATGAGGTGCGGGTCCATCTTGGTTTCTTGCTGCTTGCGCCAGTCGCGCAAGAACCAATTGATCTTCTCCAGCGCCGCGTCGTCGAAGCGGCCCTCACGCTTGAAGGTGATGGTGATGTCTTCGCCGGTGTGCATGTGGTGCATGGTGATCGTGCGGGTATCGCCCTCGGCGATCGCGTTCTGCAAGGAACGCCCGCCGGACAGAACGACAAGAGCCGCAAGACCGCACGCAGTGGCGGCGCGCTTGACGACTATAGGACAGCTTCGCAGCCGCGCCTTATCAAGGAGCACTGGCGTCCCCGCGTTGACCAACTACCCATGCGATCCGTCACAACATCCCCACGCGGACGGACCACACTTAACGCAACATTAATTTGGGTAGGGTTAACGCGATGTTACGGCCACCCCCACCCCCGACACTGTCACCGTTAAGGGTGTAGTGTGGCAAAATATGGCCGCGCTGGAGTCTAAGCCGTTAAAGCGTGTGTTCCCGCGGTGGAAAACGCCTCGCATAGTTAAGTCTTTGCCGGAGCGCGGAACAAAATAGCGAATCGCATCAGTATCTTAGCATTCTCGCAACCATGTGCGTCGCAATTTAAGATACTGTTGACAATTGTCACCATTAATGTTACAAAGCGTCACCTTGCTCGCAGAGGGCGCCTTTCGCGAGGGCACTTTCGAAGGACGGAGCAAGCCGCGGTGCCCGCGCGCGGAGGACATGCGCTCCGCTCCCGGGCGGCTCCGGGTCCCCGGTCGACCGGCAAAAAGACCGGTCCGCACGGAGCGTGCTTGACGCAAGGCGCATGCGGCGAACGGGCAAAACTCCTGAACGCCGTGCCTTGCGGAAACCCGGTTCTGGAGCTGAGCCATCGGGGTGATAGCCGGTGGCGAGTGCCGCAAGCGTGAGCGCCGAAAGGCGGGCGCGCCCCCGAGAGTGGCGCGCAGCCGCGCAGCAGATGAGTGGCGCAAACCGCGTACACTTGTTTGCGCAGCGCGGACATGATCGGCATACGCCTCTCGGCGCTCCGCTTCCCTCTGAGCAGTGGAAGCAATCTTCCTTGGCGTAGTGGTGAGCAAAAACTCGGGCGCGACCGCGCCGCGAGAACGCTATCTTTTATCCGCCCCCGCGCAGCGGGGGAGGGGGACCATGCCAACGGGTC
>Ga0209006_10001450_pt1 | contig 21520 bp, 21 predicted proteins | sample JacPin_JW_Ref_O2_FD_188567 | JGI IMG/M metagenome (GOLD analysis project Ga0209006, IMG submission 188567) | Forest soil microbial communities from Algoma, Ontario, Canada - Jack Pine, Ontario site 1_JW_Ref_O2 (SPAdes) (version 2) | ecosystem: Environmental > Terrestrial > Soil > Boreal... | reverse complement strand
AGTCGATATTCCACTCCGCGGCGGGGAAGAGGCGGCCGCCTCCGCGAGCGCCGCGGAGATCCATGCCACGGCGTATGCCGACGAAGCCGAACAGAGGGGCGCCGCCGATGCCGTCGTCGCCGCGGTCCTGCAGCCGCCTGCGGCACCGGACGCTCAAGACAAGCCAGCCGCCGGGACGGACGATGCGATCGGTTCACCCGCGCAATCATCGACAACGACGCCGGTGACAGTCAGCGAATTGCCGCCTCTCCCACAAAATGACGCGCGCGCGAGCGATACAGCCGAGGTCTCTGCGAACGATCAGCGGCCGCGTGAGCCCTCATCCCCACCGCCGGCAGCCGCAAACCAGATACCAGCCGACGCGGGGACAACGGATGCGCCGTCAAGCCCCGCGCCCGGCGCCGCCGCCGACGTGCAGCCCTCAACAACAGCGGTGGCCGATCTGACCCCTCCGCCCACGGCCGCGGACGAGCCGTCGGCGGAGCCTGCAGCGAACGAGCCGGTCGCGCATAGCGAAGCCGCGGAACACGTCGCGCTCGTGACGCCGCCGGATTTTCCGCTCCCGCGTGAGCGGCCCAACAACACGGTGCAAACGCAAGCCCCCGTTGCCAACAGCGCGTCCGAACGCCGGCCAGGCCCTGCCGCCACCCCAGCCAAACGCTCGCTTGCTGTCGCCGCTAACCCGCCCAAGCGCCCGCGTGCCGTCGCAAGCTCCGTGCGGGCCGTGCGGTTTACGTCGGCTTACTATGCGCAAGCGCAATACGTGCAGAGTGCCGACCCTGGCTACGGCTATGGGCAAGGCGGAGAAGCCGCCCAAGAGCCAATCGTCGTCCGGCGTGTCGTGCGGCCGCGGCTTGTGGCCAAAAGAGCCTATTAGAACCAACGCGTGCCGCCCGTCAGCACCCGGCTTGACCGTCTGACCGCCTTTCCCCACGTTGTCTGCGTACAAAGAATTTTAAGAGTCGCGGGCGCGCTTCGTGATCCCATTGTCCGTTCTTGACCTGTCGCCCGTCACCACCGCCACGCCGGGTGCGGCCGCTCTGCGCAACTCGCTCGATCTGGCGCAGTTGGCGGATCGTCTCGGCTACACGCGCTATTGGCTGGCGGAACATCACAATCTCTCCAGCATCGCCAGTTCAGCACCGGACATCATGATCGGGCAGGTGGCGGCGGTTACGTCTCATATCCGCATCGGCTCGGGCGGCGTCATGCTGGTGAACCACGCACCGCTCATGGTGGCTGAGCGATTCAAAGTCTTGGAAGCGTTGTTTCCAGGCCGCATCGATCTCGGACTTGGCCGCGCGCCGGGCACCGACCCGGTCACGTCTTACGCGCTGCGCCGGCGCCAGGATGCGCGCGAGGGCGATGACTTCCTGGAGCGATTCCAAGAACTCTTGCTGCTGGAACGAAACGGCTTTCCGCCCGAACATCCTTTCCGCAACGTTCAGGCGATGCCCGCGGACGTGGCATTGCCGCCGATTTGGCTTCTCGGCTCCAGCGGTTACAGCGCGGAGCTTGCGGCGGCGGTCGGCATGGGCTTCGCGTTCGCACACCATTTCGCCGACTACGATCCGGCCAGCGCCATGCTGAGCTATCGCTCCCACTTCAAGCCGTCCGCAACCATGGCGGAGCCGAACGCAATCCTGGCGGTGGCGGCGATCGCCGCCGACAGTGACGCCGAAGCGGAACGTCTCGCAGCAAGCGCGGATCTGCATTTCGTCCGCCGCGCCAAAGGCGAATTCGTGCCGCTCGTTTCGCCCGAGGAGGCCGCCGCCTATCCGTACGCGCCGGTCGACCTGCAGCGCATCGCACGGCAACGCGAGCGCGTGGTGGTCGGCAGCATCGCGGCGGTCAAGGCGCGTCTCTCGGCACTGATCGAGGCGACCCGCGCCGACGAATTGATGATCACCACCATGGTTTACGATCACGCTGCACGGCGCCGCTCGTACGAACTGTTGGCGGAAGCATTCGGTTTACCTTCTACGGGCTAATGTTCGATTCTTCCTCTAAATCGCCGCAAAAATTCACCTGTCAGAAATCTGTCGCGTGCAACCTCGCGGCGAGGCAGAAGCGTTGCAAATCTGCCGCGGGTCCCGGTTAATTTAAACGACGCTAACCTTTCGCTTGGCGAAGACGTGGCGACGCGCTGGGACCTCAACTAGAATTTGTGTCGAGAATCGTACTCACTTGGCTGGGTGGCAAATTGAGCACCAACACAAGGCACGTTGCACGTTGTGAAGAGCGTGTGCGCCGTTTCGCTTGTTTGTTCAACCGCTCCTTGCTCGCCGCGACCGCGGCGATCGTTGCATTGACACTCGTGGCGCGGGTGCAGCCGGCAGCCGCGCAGGGCTGGAACGCCTACTATTACGAAATGCAGAGGCCACGACTGCGCGTGCGACCAAAGCCGAGGGCGCAGGCGCAGGCGCCTGAGCAAGTTGCCTCCAAGGAGCCGTTCAGCCAAATTCGCAAAGGGCCGCTGCAGATCATCATCTCCATCGATCAGCAGAAACTGCACCTCTATAGCGACGGGTCCGAGGTCACAGAAACGCTGGTGGCAACCGGCGTGCCCGGACATCCGACGCCGGTTGGTGTCTTCAGCATCATCCAAAAAGATCGCCTGCATCATTCGAACATCTATAGCGGCGCGCCGATGCCCTTCATGCAGCGCATCACCTGGTCGGGTGTCGCGCTGCACGAAGGCGGCAATTTGGGTCATCCGGCCTCGCACGGCTGTGTGCGACTGCCGCACGATTTCGCGACCCGGCTATGGGTCCTGACCAAACTTGGCGCGCGGGTTGTCATCGCGCGGCCGGAATTGCGGCCGGAAGAGATCGCCGATCCGCACTTGTTCGCGCATCGCGAGATTTCGCAGGCTGTCCCGACGGCATCGCAGCCGACACCAGAGCAGCCGATCAAGACGGCGCAAAGCCTTCCCGCCGATAAGACAAGTGACGCGCCCGCGGCGAGCGCAATGGAGCCGAAAGAGCCACCGAAGGAGCCGGTATCCACGGGCGATGCCGGAGCTTCGTCATCCGCTCCGTCGTCGGTCGCGGAATCCAGCGCCGCCAGCGCATTGCGCCCGAGCATTTCCGATCCGGCGCCGGCAGCCGAGCCTGCGCCGGTCAATGCGGATACTGCCAACGCTCCGCAGACCGAGAAGCCGCCGGCACCGGTAGCGCTGCCCGCAATTCCAGTACCGCCCATCAAGCCGACGGAGATCGCGCGCAATACGCCGAAGACGCCGATCTCGGTTTTCGTCAGCGGCAAGGAAAAGAAGATTTACGTGCGCCAGGACTTCGTGCCCCTGTTCAGCGCGCCGGTGACCATCGAGCATCCGGACCAGCGTCTGGGCACGCACGTTTTCACGGCGCTGTCCTTCTTGGACGATCATTCGCACTTCCGCTGGAATGTCATTTCGCTTCCCGGCGACCAGGTCAGAGCCACGCCCAAGACCCTCGGCCGAGGCAAGCACAGTGACGTGCAGGCCGACGCGGCGCCGCCGCAAACGGCCAAGGAAGCGCTGGCGCGGATTGAGATCCCGCAAGACATCATCGACCGGATTTCCGATCTGATGGTGCCGGGCTCGTCCTTGGTCATCTCCGATCAGGGGCTCGGCGGGGAAACCGGCGAAGGCACCGACTTCATCGTCACGATGCGCTAGACCTTGATCCGATTCGATCGGATCAAGGTCTAGATTTCGCGTTACTGCATGATCCTTTCCGAAAACCGGTTTCCACTTTTCGGGATCATGCACCAGGGCGCGATCTGGAAAAGCATGCCTTGCGGCTTTCACCTGATGAGCGAAAGCTGCCTTTTCTAAACGATCGTGCTCCAACAAAAAGGCCGAGCCGCATGTCGCTCTCGGCCCGGTTCTTGCGGGATTTGCATCTCGCTGAAATCTGCCTGAAAGCCCAATCTGCAACACGGAACCGGGAGCGATGCTGCCGGCGCCGGCCTTCATTTCGACCGACATCATTGGCCGGTATATGCTAGGCGTGGCCCTGAGGGGCCGTCATTGCAGTCGAAGGAGGACGTAATCTTGGGTCAGCATTTTTCGCTTGTCGCCTCGGACAATTTCAAGCTGGGCGCTTATCGCGCCGAACCGAGCGGAACCCCGAAGGGCGGGATCGTCGTCGTTCAGGAAATATTCGGCGTCAACCATCACATTCGCGCGGTATGCGACCGTTTCGCCGCTGAGGGCTATGCGGCGGTTGCGCCCGCAGTCTTCGACCGACAGCATCCGAATTTCGAAAGCGGCTACTCGCCCGACGAAATCGCCAATGCCCGCAAGTTCGTCGCTAGTCCCGATTGGGGAGCGATGATGAAGGACGTTCAGGCGGCGATCGACGACGCCAAAAAGAGCGGCCCGACCGCTATCATCGGCTACTGCCTCGGCGGCAGCCTCGCCTTTCTCGCGGCCGCGAAGCTCAACGGCCTGTCGGCGGCCCTCGGCTATTACGGCGGACAGATCGTCAAGCATGCCGACGAGAAGCCGAAAGTACCCACGCAGCTGCACTTTGGTGAAAAGGACGCCTCGATCCCGATGAGCGACGTCGAGACGATCAAACAAAAACGCGGCGGCGATTGCGAGATCTACGTGTACCCGGGCGCGCAGCACGGCTTCTTTTGCGACGAGCGCGGCAGCTACGACGAGGCCGCGGCAAAACTCGCCTGGGAGCGATCGCTCACCTTCCTGCAACAACATTTGAAGAGATAACCGGGCGGCAACGCCCTAGCATTCACGCAGGCCCGGACCGGCCAACCGGTCCGGCACCTCAGGCTGACGCGCGCGTTTGAGCGCCGCCGGAAATTCCCGTCAGAACCAGCGCTCTTGCACGTTGACCGTGTCGCCCGGGTGCAACGGGAAGCTCGGTGGGACCGACATGCGCACGATATGGCCGCCTTCGGGGCGATCGAGGATCAAATTTCTGCGAAACGCCCGCGGCGTGTAACCGCCCGCAATGGCGACTGCGGTTTCGGCCGTCATCCGCGGCACATACGGATATTGCCCGGGCGCCGTCACCTCTCCGAGAATGAAGAAAGGCCGGTAGGCGACGACCTCGACGGCCACGTGGGGCTCGCGAACGAAGCCGTTGCGAAGCTTGGCGGCAATGCGATGGGCGAGCTCTATGGTGGTGGCGCCACGCGCCATCACCTGGCCGATCAACGGCATATCAATCAGCCCGGCGGCGTCGACCAGATAGGCGTTGGTCAGTCCTTCCTGACCGAACACGACGATACGAAGCCGATCGCCTGAATCCAGCGCATACTCGGGCGCCGCGACGACCGGCACGTAGGCCGTCGGCGCCGGCACGGCGACGGCGGCCGGGACGGCCACCGCAGGACCCGCGAAAGCAACGCGCGCCGGCGCCGCTGCTGGCGTGGGCGTCGGCGCAGATGCGGTGACAGGGAGCGGAACAGCGTCGCTCGTCGAAGCGACACGGACCGGCGCCTGAGCCGGCGGAGCAGGTGCCGTCGCGACTGAGGGGGCGGGAGGCGCCGGAGTTCGGAAAGCGCCGGCGACCATCGGGACTAGACCTGCCGGGGGCACCGCGGCAGCGGCTGGTGCGGCCGGCACAAAAGGCCCGCCGGTGCCATAAACGACGTGATCGATTCCCGCCGCCGGATAGGAGGCGCCAGCCTGCGGGTAGGCGATGTAGGCCGGAGGCTGCTGCGCGCATCCGCTCACGGCCGCCACACCCGCCAGCAGAAGGAGAAAACGAACAACCCGCATACGCGCCATTCCGGCCTGTTTGAGCAAAACGTGCGGTACGGATTAACGCCCGTTATGGTTAAGAATCCCTCACCGGCCAGACGCGCGTTTTCCCTCGACCGCGAGCCCCAGGGCGCTCGCGGCGCAGCGGACGTTCTCAAACCAGGAGTGCAAACCCGACGCGGCCGCAGCTGTCTTCCGGGACGCTCAGGACGGTGGGCGGTCGTGGCGCGACACACGGTCGGCGACCGCCATGAGCAGCATCGCCACGACGAACACCAAGGGGAAGGCCGCGACCCATGTGAGCTTGACGTTGTCGGCGCCCTTTTCCAGATCGAGATACCACGCCAACGCATCGACCGCGGCGATGACCGCGATCGAGCCCATCACCCGTTGCTTGAGCGCGCCGAAATCGATCGCCGTCAAGCCCTCAGGCCAGTCCTCGTGGTTGCGCGCTTCCACCTTATGCAGGAAGTTTTCATAGCCGGAGAAGATGACGATGAGTACCAGATTGGCCGTCAACACGATGTCGACCATGTTGAGCACGCCGACAATGAGCTCGTGCCAGCTCAGGCCCCGCAGCCGCACCGCCACATCAAGGAAATCGGCGAAAAAACGGTAGATCAGCAGAAAAAGAGTCAGCACCAAGCCGACCAGCAGCGGCGCTAGCAACCAGCGCGAGATTGATATCACCGTCTCGAACCCGCGCACGATTGGCTGCATTGAATCTCCCCGCCGAACCCTCGATCGCGCGACTGTGCCGTCAACGGCTCTGCGCGGTCAATGCATCAGGCGTGCGGCCGAAAGCCTAGTCCTCTTTCGGAAGCTCGGCCCCCTCGATGTACCAGTCGGCGCGAGACGCCCATTGCATGTGCCGCTCCGGCTCGACGCCGAGAGCGCCGTCAAACGTACCTGCCGGCACGATGACCTCGCTGCCGCCGCGCGTGGGGTGCGGCAGCGGCGCGCCGCATCTGCGGCAGAAGGCGGTAGCGAAGCTGCGCGCGGTGGGAAGATCGTAGCGGACGACGAATTGCTCCCCTTGCAACCAATGAAGGCCGCCGGCCTTGACCACTGCGTTGGTGGCATGGGCCGTTCCCGTGGCCTTTCGGCAGCGCGAACAATGGCAGTGCACGAAACGCACGAACGGCAGCGTTACGGCAAAGCTGACGGCGCCGCAGAGGCAGCTGCCGCGCGCCGTCATCTTTGCGTTTGCCGCCTCGGCGGGGTCGTCAGACGTGGGCGGGTGTGCTGGCAACGCCAGTTCCGATCTGGCAGGCCACGCCGGTGCCGCCGAGACCGCAATAGCCGTGTGGATTCTTCGCCAGATATTGTTGGTGATAATCCTCGGCGAAGTAGAACGGAGGCGCATCGCGGATCTCGGTCGTGATCGGGCCCAAACCTTTGGCCGCGAGCGCCTTGGCATACGTGTCGCGGGAAGCTTCCGCGGCGGTGCGCTGCTCCGGCGAGAACGCGTAGATGCCGGAGCGGTATTGGGTGCCGACATCGTTGCCCTGACGCATGCCCTGCGTCGGATCATGGTTTTCCCAGAAGGCTTTCAACAACCGCTTGTAGGAAATTTTTTTCGGATCGTACACGACCAGGACGACCTCATTGTGCCCGGTACGACCGCTGCAGACTTCCTCGTAGGTCGGGTTCGGCGTGAAGCCGCCCGCATACCCGGCCGCGGTGGCATAGACCCCGTCGCCAAGCTCCCAGAATTTGCGTTCGGCGCCCCAGAAGCAGCCAAGCCCGAACATCGCCATCGCCAGGCCTTCGGGATACGGCCCCTTGAGCGGATGACCGTTGATGAAATGCGCGCGGGCAGTCGGGATGGGTGACGAGCGACCGGGCAACGCGTCGGCGGCAACCGGCATTTCGACCTTCTTTCCGAATCCGAACATCGGTGTCTCCTTGATGGCTGGACCAAATATATGCGTTGGGCGACGATCGCGCAGCCGATGAACGATCACGTTTTTACCTCGCCGGCTTGCGTCCGAGCGTCATGAGTGTGACGACGCTTCCACCCGGCCCGTTTGCCGCTTATTGTGCCGCTCCGCGCCCCGCCTTTTTGAGTCGGTATGCTATGGAGATAATGGAGATGTCCCGGAAGCTTGCGCTTGCCTGCGCGCTGGCCGTCTTTGCCGTGGCGGCCGGCACGATTTTCACCACCGCGTTCGCCCAGCAAGCCTCGACTCCCTACGGAATGCCGATCACGCTCGACGATGCCAAGCGCGCGATGGCGGCCGCCGAGCTCGAAGCGGCGAAGAATTCCTGGCAGGTGGCCATCACCATCCTCGACAGCGGCGGCAACATGGTGATGTTCCACAAAGCCGACAACACCCAGCTTGCCTCCATCGGCGCGTCCGAAGGCAAGGCGCGTACCGCGCTCACCTTCAAGCGGCCGAGCAAGGCGCTCGACGATGCGATCGCCGCCGGCGGCGCCGGCCTGCGGCTTCTCGCCGTGAAGGACATCACGCCGCTCGAAGGCGGCATCCCCATCCTGGTTGACGGCCGGATCGTCGGGGCGATCGGGGTGTCGGGCGCGCTGTCCTCGCAGGACGCGCAGGTCGCCAAGGCCGGGGCCGACGCGTTGACCAAGTAACGGGTCGTCGCTGCGCCTGATGCGAGATTGTCGCCCGGACGGAGCGGCCACCGCACTATTCCAACAGTCGCCCGATCCGGAGCACGGATTGGCGGCCAACGCGCCATCAAAAGATCAAACGCTCCATGGCCGAGCATTGAACCCGCCATAATTCCTCACCAACTTTACCGGCGGCTGGGTTTTGCGGGGTGAAGGCATGAGCGGATCACGGCAACTGCATTTCTGCGCTTTTATGCGCCCGACGACTATCCATACCGGCGCCTGGCGCTATCCGGGCGCGTTTCCGGACGCCAATTTCAACCTCGCCCATCTGAAGCGCCTCGCGCAGACGCTTGAGCGCGGCAAGTTCGACGCGTTTTTCATGGCCGATCATCTGGGGGTGCTCAATATGCCCCTCGATGCGCTCAAGCACAGTCACACGGTGACGTCGTTCGAGCCGTTCACGCTGTTGTCGGCGCTGGCCATGGTGACCGAGCATCTCGGGCTGATCGCCACCGGCTCGACCACCTTCGACGCACCCTTTCACGTCGCCCGCCGCTTCGCTTCGCTCGATCATTTGAGCGGCGGCCGTGCCGGCTGGAATATCGTGACCACGTCCAATCCGGATTCGGCGCTCAATTTCGGCATGGACGATCACATGGAGCACAGCGAGCGCTATCGGCGCGCGCGCGAATTCTACGATGTCGTCACTGGCTTATGGGATTCCTTCGCCGACGACGCCTTCGTGCGCGATGCTGCCAGCGGGATTTATTTCGATCCCGACAAGATGCACGTGCTCAATCACAAGGGCCGCTATTTGTCGGTGCGCGGGCCGCTCAACATCGCCCGGCCGGTGCAGGGCTGGCCGGTGGTCGTGCAAGCCGGCGCCTCGGATTCCGGCCGTCAGCTCGCGGCCGAAACCGCCGAAGCGGTGTTCACCCCGCCCGCCAATGTGGCCGCCGGCCGCGAATTTTTTGCCGACGTCAAAGGCCGCATGGAGAAAGCCGGCCGCGCCCGCGAACACATGAAAATCATGCCGGCATGCTTCGTTATCGTCGGCGACAGCATCGAGGAAGCGCGCGGCAAACGCGCCAAGCTCGATAGCCTGGTCTATTACGACAACGCCATCGCTTCGTTGTCGATCGCGCTCGGGCACGACGCCTCGCGCTTCGATCCCGACAAACCGCTCCCGGACAATATCCCCGAGACCAATGCCAGCAAGAGCGCGCGGCAACGCGTGGTCGACTTGGCGGAGCGGGAGAAGCTGACGGTGCGGCAGCTCGCGCAACGGCTTGGCGGCTATTCGGGGCTCGCCATGGTGGGCACCCCGCAGACGATTGCCGATGAGATGGAAGAGTGGCTTCACACCGACGCCAGCGACGGCTTTACCATCATGTTTCCGTATCTGCCCGGCGGCCTCGACGATTTCGTCGAGCGCGTGGTGCCGGAATTGCAGCGCCGCGGACTTTACCGGCGCGAATACGAGGGCAAGACGCTGCGCGAAAATCTCGGCCTGCCGCGGCCGGCCAATCGCTTTTTCGAGACCCGCAAGGCGGCAGAGTAAGCTGGCACGCAGGCGGACACCCGTCTGGCGCGATTTGATTGGCCGAGTATTTGATCGGCCAATCATCGTCATTGCGAGGAGCGAAGCGACGAAGCAATCCAGAACCGGCGCGCGGAACTGGATTGCTTCCCGGAGCCTGTCATCGGGCCGGCCACTTTGGGCCGGACCCGTTGGCTCGCAATGACGAGTCTGTCGGTCGGCGACGTATGACGACAGCAAACTAAAAATGATAGTTGATGCCGGCGCGGACGATGTTCGTGTTGGCATTGCCGCTGATCGCCGTGACCGTCGGAACGGTCGGCGTCGATGACGGCGTAGCCATGTACAAATACTCGACCTTCGCGCTCCAGCAGTCGCCAAACGCCATCTCGACGCCGGCGCCGGCGGTCCATGTCCAGAACGTCGAAGAGCTGGAAAACGAACCGGCCGTAGAGACAGTCCCGTTCCAGGTGCTGTCGCCGTAAGCGGCACCGCCGGTGGCGTAAACCAGGACCCGCTCGATGGCGTAGCCGACGCGGCCGCGCACCGTGCCGAACCACGGCATCTTGGCCGTCGCACTGACAGTCGGCCCCGCTATCGCATTGAGCGAGCCGCTGCCGGTCGCACCCTGGAAATCGGTCTCGGCGCCGAGCACGAACGAGCCCACCTGCCAATTGTAGCCGGCCTGGGCGCCGCCGAGAAAACTGTTGTTGTTGCTGACGGTGAACGGATCGGCGCCGCGTGCGGTGGTGAACGTGCCCGAACCGGTCGTCCGATCCCACCCGACGTTGCCGCCGATATAAAAGCCGGTCCAGGAAAATATCCGTACCATCGGCACGGGAAGCGGCGGTGGCAGCGGCGGCGGTGGCAGCGGCACCACATCGGCGGCCGCGGCGGCTCCGATTTCGCCGACCAGGAGAACTGCACCAAAGCCGAGTACACGCAACACTGAACGCATTTTCACACCCGCACTCATTCACTACTGATTCACTCCATTTGTTATGAATCCGGTAGGGTTAAATGCGGGTTAAACGTCAGTCCTGCTTGAGAAATTTTCGCACGCTCAGCACGCTTGGATCGGCGTCCTGTCTGGTGATCGCACGGCGAAACCCGTCGCGCTCTTTCAGGAGTTGCCAATAGTCGGCGACGGCTGGGGAGAATTTCGCGTCCAGGCCGATGAATTCAGCCAGCATCAAGGCGAAACCAACCGAGATGTCGGCAACGGTGAAACGCCCGGCGCACATGGTCGGTTGCTGGGACACGACCGCATCGACGCCGCGCAGGCGCGACAGAAACCATCGCGCATAATCCGCCGCGACCTGTTCGGATCGCCGCTCCGGCGGTTCGAGCACCGAATAGCGCAGCACAATCGTCTGCGGGAATGTCAGCGTCGCCTCGCCGAAATAGAGCCAATTGAGAAATGGGCCGAAGTCCGGCTCCGCGGGCTCGACCGCCAGGGGCGTCGGACCATAGCGAGTCACCAGATATTGGCAGATCGCCGCCGACTCGGTCATGCGCATCGTGTCGTCGAAGAATGTCGGCACCGTGCCCAGCGGATTGACGGTGAGATAGTCCGGCGCCACCGCCCGCGGCGGGAAGGAGAGCATCTTTAATTCATAGGGCAGGCCCATTTCCTCCAGCGTCCACAGCGGACGAAACGAGCGCGCATCGTGACAGTGATAGAGCGTGAGCATGCGTTCCCCCCAATCGCAGTTTTGCGCGGTGCTGCGCGCAATTATAATTATAAGGTCAAATAAGCACGCTGGATGTCGGTATTGGCGGCGAGTTCCGCCATCGTGCCCTGCCAGCAGATCCGGCCTTTCTCCAGCATATAGGCGCGATCGCAAACGAGTTCGGCAAAGCCCACGTTCTGTTCCGACAACACGATCGAGAGGCCGCGTTTTTTCAAGGCGATGATCGTGTCGGCGATCGCTTCGACGATGACTGGCGCGATCCCTTCCGACGGCTCGTCGAGCAACACAATCAGCGGATTGCCCATCAGCGTGCGCGCAATGGTGAGCATTTGTTGCTCGCCGCCGCTCATGCGGGCACCTGGGCGCGTCCGCAGTTCGGAAAGATTGGGAAACAGCGCAAACAAAGCTTCCGGCGTCCAGGCGGGTGCTTCAGAGCCGTCGGCAAAACGGCGCGGCGGCTGCCGGCCGGTATCCAAATTCTCTTCGACGGTGAGATCGGAGAAGATGCGACGGTCTTCCGGCACGAACCCGACACCGAGACGCGCGAGCTCAAACGGCCGCAGCCGTGATGCGTCGTGGCCGTTGACGCGAACGCTGCCGTTTCGCCGCGCCATCAGTCCCATTACCGCCTTCATGGTGGTCGATTTGCCGGCGCCGTTTCGTCCCATCAGCGCCACCACTTCGCCGCGGCCGACGCGAAAGCTCACATCGTAGAGAACTTGCGCGGCCCCATACCAGGCGTTGAGATTGTCCGCAGCAAGCGCCGGCTCGGAACTCACGACGATGCTCCCGTTCGCTCGAAGGTCCGGCCGCTACCGAAATACACCTCGCGGACCAGCGGATCGGCGCGGATCGTCTTGGCGTCGCCGTCGGCGATCAGGCGGCCGCGGGCCATGACCAGAATGCGGTCGGCGAAGGCGAATACGACGTCCATCGAATGCTCGGTAAACAGGACCGAAATGCCGCGCTCGACAACCAGGCTCTTCACCAAGGCAACGAGCGCGCCGCGTTCCCCGGGCGCCATGCCGGCAGTCGGTTCGTCCATCAGCAGAAGGCGCGGTTCGCTGGCGAGCGCAATCGCCAGCTCGAGCCGTTTGACGTCGCCATACGCGAGCGCGCGACAGGGCCGGTCGGCCGCGTCCTTCATGCCGACCTGCGCGAGAAGCTCGAGTGCGCGGCCACGGTGGCGTGACGTCGCCGGCCGCCACAGCCGATAGGTTTCGCGCGCGTGCGCAATGAGCGCCATCTGCACATTCTCGGCCACCGTCATGGAGTGGAACGTGGCGGCGATCTGAAACGTGCGGGCGACGCCGCGGCGGCAGATTTCGCGTGGCGGCAGGCCGGCAATGTCGTGACCGTGGAAGCGGATCGTGCCGCTGTCGGGAGCAATTTGCCCGTTGATGCTGTTGAAGCAGGTCGATTTGCCGGCGCCGTTCGGACCGATCAGCGCCAGGAACTCGCCCTGCCCGACGGAAAAGCTCACATCGTCGACGGCGCGGATGCCGCGAAAGCTTTTGCACAAAGACGCGACTGCGAGTTCGCTCATGCGGATCGCCCCGCCACGCGTTCAACAAAAGCGCCGACAAGCCCGGACGGAAACGCCAACACCAAGACCAGAATGATGCCGCCGAGCAGCGCATGCCAATATTCGGTCTGCCGCATGACGAAATCCTGCAGCACGGTGAAAATCGAGGCCCCGACGATCGGGCCCAGCAGGGTCTGCACGCCGCCGAGCAGCACCATCACCAGCCCATCGATGGAACGGCCGATGCTGATGGTTTCCGGCGAGATCGAGCCCTTGGCGAAGGCGAAGATCCCGCCGGCGACGCCGCAAACGGTCCCCGCGATGGCGAAGCCGAGCCAGTGCACGCGCTTGACGTTGATGCCGATCGCTTCGGCACGCAACGGCGAGTCGCGGCCGGCGCGCATCGCATAGCCGAACGGCGCGAACAAGATTCGCCGCAACAGCAGGACGCCGAGAACGACACAGACCAGCGTGAGAATAAAAAACGCCGCCGACCGATCGAACGGCGCGCTCGGCCAAACACCCAGCACGCCATTGGAGCCGCCGGTAAAGTCCTGCCACTGAAATACGATCGACCAGACGATCTGGGCGAAGGCAAGCGTGAGCATGGCGAGATAAACGCCAGACAGGCGCACCGCAAACCAGCCGAACAGCAGCGCGCCGAGCGCGGCCGTGGCCGGCGCCAACGCCAGCGCCAAGCCCATCGGCGCGGCGAGCCATTTGACGGCGAGCGCCGTCCCGTAGGCGCCGAGACCGAAATAGGCGGCATGGCCGAAGGAATGCATGCCGCCCGGCCCCATGATGAAATGCAGACTGGTCGCGAACAGAACCGCGATCAGCACGTCGATACCGAGCACCAGCACATAGGGCTGAGAGCGGGCGATCAGCGGCAGGCACAGCAAGACGACCAGCACCGCAATGCTCGCAACCACGAGCGTAGGCGAAGCCGGACGGATCGGCGCTTCGATGGCGCCACCGCCGCGCGCGGCAATGTGCGGCCTGCCGAGCAGGCCCTGCGGCCGCGCGATCAGCACGACCGCCATCACCAGAAATTCAGCGACCAGCGTCAGCTTCGAAAAATTCACGGAAAAGCCGGCAAGGCTCACAAGACCGATGCCGATGCACAAGGCCTTCACCTCGGCGACCAGCACGGCCGCGATGTAGGAACCGACGATCGAGCCCATGCCGCCGATCACCACGACCACGAAGGCGTCGGTAATCGCTGTGAGGTCCATGCCCAGATTGGCGGGCTCGCGCGCGATCTGCAGCGCGCCGCCGAGGCCAGCGAGCAACGAGCCGAGCGCGAACACTGCCGTGAACAGCACCGACTGATTGACGCCGAGCGCGCCCAGCATCTCGCGGTCTTCGGTGGCGGCGCGCACCAGCCGGCCGAAGCGCGTCCGTGCGAAAATCACGTGCAGCACCAACAGCACCAGCGGCGCGATCGCGATCAAAAACACGTCGTAGCTCGGCATCCGGCGGCCGAGAACTTCAATGGCGCCGCGCAGTCCCGGCGCGCGCGGACCGAGCAAATCCTCCGGACCCCACAGCCAGAGCGCCGCATCGTTGATCACCAGGAGCAGCGCGAAAGTGGCGAGGAGCTGGAACAATTCGGGCGCCGAATAAATCCGCCGCAACAACAATAGCTCGATCAGCGCACCGATGATTCCGACCGCGACGGCACTGACAACGATGCCGCCCCAGAAGCCGAGCGCTCCATCGAACCGCGTCGCCAGCGAGACGGCGATATAGGTCCCCAGCATGTACAACGAGCCATGCGCGACATTGACGATGCGCGTGACCCCGAAGATGAGGGAAAGCCCGGCCGCGACGAAGAACAAACCCGAGGCGGAAGCAAGGCCGTCGATGGCCTGAAAGGCGAGGCCTTCCCAGTTCATCGGATGCGCGCGGCTCCTAGTTCGCCGTCGCCGGCCGCAACTTCTTCACCTCGGCGTCGGACGGCAGGACGCTTGCGCCATCGACGTATTTGAAACCCGTCATGGTGCCGCGGCCGTCCTTGAGCGTGAGCTTGCCGACGAAGGCGCCCACGGTCGCCTGATGATCGCTGGCGCGGTAGATAAACGGGCCGAACGGGCTGTCGACTTTCAGATCGCCGAAGGCTTCGATCAGTTTCTCGGTATCGGTCGAGCCGGCCTTGGCAATGCCGGCGGCGACCGACTTGATCATCAAATAGCCGACGATCGAGCCGAGCCGCGGATAATCGTTATAGCGCTTCCGATACGCCGCGAGAAAAGCCTTGTGCTCGGGCGTGTCGATTTCGTTCCACGGATAGCCGGTCACGATCCAGCCCTCCGGCGCCTCGTCCTTGAGCGGATCGAGATATTCGGGCTCGCCGCCCAAGAGGTCGACCACGACGCGGTCCTTGAAGGTGCCGCGGGTTGAGCCCTCGCGCACGAACTTGGTCAGATCGCCGGCGAACAAGGCGCTGAAAATGGCATCCGGCTTGGCGTCGTCGATCGCTTGCGCCACTGCGCCGGCATCGATCTTGCCGAGCGGCGGCGCCTGCTCGGTGACGAATTCCACGTCGGGCTGTTTGGCCTTCATCATCTCCTTGAACGCCGCGGCGGCGGACTGCCCATATTCGAAATTTGGATAGACTAGCGCCCAGCGCTTTTTCTTCGCCGCGAGCGCGTCCGGCAGCAGCATCGCCACCTGCATATAGGTCGAGGGCCGCAGGCGGAAGGTGTAGCGATTGCCGTTCGCCCAGGTGATCTTGTCGGTCAGCGGCTCGGCGGCGAGAAAGAATACTTTTTTCTTGCCGGCGAATTCCGTGACCGCGAGCCCGACATTGGACAAAAACGTGCCGCAGAGAATGTTGATGTCGCTGCCGGTCGTCAGTTCCTCGGCGACCCGCACCGCATCGCCCGGATTGGCGCCATCGTCACGCGATACGATCTCGAGCTTCTTGCCCAGCACGCCGCCGGCGGAATTGATCTCGTCGACCGCCATTTCCCAGCCCTTCTTGTAGGGATCGAGAAAGGCCGGCTGGCTCTTGTAGCTGTTGAGCTCGCCGATTCTGATGGTCTGTTGCGCCAAGGCCGGCGCGGCCGCCGCGCAAAGGGTCAGCATGGCCGCAGCAATGAGAGCGGGAGCGCGCATAAAACTCTCTCCTATCAGCATGTTCCGGCGTCCTTGCTCATATCACGGCGTGCCGGCGCCCGCAGCAACGATCGCCTGCATCTTCGCCGCATCGAGCCGCCGGCCGTGGCTGATCACATGCGCCGGCTGGGCATGATGGCGGAGCGCTTCGACCTCATCGGGTTGCCCAAGCACCACGAAATTCGCCGGGGCGCCGACCGCGAGGCCGAATCCGGGCAGATTGAGCGCTTTCGCCGGCTCGATCGTGATCATGTCGTAGAGCGTCGTGATCTCCTGGCGGGTCATCATCCAAAGCAGGTGCGCGGCCAGGAACGCCACTTCCAGCATGTTGTTGCGGCCGAAGGGGTAATAGGCATCGGAAATATCGTCCTGACCGAGGCAAACGCGCACGCCTTCGGCGCGCAATTCCTTGACCCGGGCATGCAGCGGCCCGGTATGCGGATCGCTGACCACGGCCACGCCGGCCTTGTTGAGAAGCCGCGCCAGACGCTGCAGGTAAGGATCAGCATAGAGGCTCATGGCGCGGCAATGATGCGCCAGCGCCCTGCCCTCCCAGCCGCGCTTGACCGCTTCGATCGCCATCATTTCGAGCGTGCGCAAACCCGGATCGCCGGCATCGTCGAGCAGCATCGAGATATCTTTGTCGAATTCCCGTGCCAGATCGAAACACATGCCAATGTGAGCCGCCGCATCGTCATCGGTGAGCTCGATCCAGGGAATGCCGCCGACCACATCGGCGCCGAGCGCCATGGCCTCACGCATCAATTCGGCCGCACCCGGCTCACGCACAATGCCGTCCTGCGCGAAGGCGACCACCTGCAGGTCGACAATGCCGCGAAATTCGTCACGCACGCGCAGCAGCGCTTTGACGCCCTCGAGCCGCGCCTTGGCATCGACGTCGGCGAAGGCGCGAATGTGCAGATTGCCGTGCAGGGCCGCGAGTGCCGCTGCGCGGCGGGCATTTTCCACGATCCAGTCCTCGGCGTATTTCTCCTTGATCTTGCTGGCGAGCTCGATGCTGGAGAGCGCCTTGCCCATGCCTTCGCCCTGGTAGGCCTGGAGCGCCTCCTCCTCCATCATCGGCAAGGTCCAGACCTTGCAAAGATGCAGATGTGGATTGACGAAGCTTTCGGTCGCCAGATTGCCGTGCGCGTCGATCTCGGTCGCGCCCGCGCCATCGAGGTGCGGGGCGATGGCGGCAACGCGGCCGTCCTTGACGCCGATATCGGCATACCGATCGGCGGAGCCGCGCAAGCGGGCGTGACGGATGACGATGTCGAATGCTTGATTGTTCATTTCGGCGGAACGCAACGGCGCATCCTAATGCAAGGAAACAATTACGAGCAAAGATAAGAAACGCCACCGGCATTCGGCCCGCTGTGGGTCGAATGCCGTCGGCAAAAAGCGGCGCGTAAGAACCGGAAGGTTCAGCCGATGTCGCTCGATTCGATTTTCTTGACGCCGAGTTTCGCCATCTCAGCCCACGCCTTGGCGACCGAGCCGTTGATGTCGATGCCGCGGCATGCGTCGTCGACCACATAAACGTTGAGGCCGGCGTTGCGCGCATCCATCGCCGTCCAGGCGACGCAGAAGTCGGTCGCCAGCCCGGTCACGAACACGGTGTCGATCCTGCGTTCCTTCAAGTAGCCGGCAAGGCCGGTTCTGGTCTCCTTGTCGGCCTCGAGAAACGCCGAATAGCTGTCCACGTCGTTGTGGAAGCCCTTGCGGATCACGAGTTGCGCCTGTGGGATGCTGATGTCCTTGGCGATCTGCGCGCCTTCGGTGCCTTGCACGCAATGGTCGGGCCACAGCACCTGATCGCCATATGGGAGCTTGATCATCTCGAACGGCTTCTTGCCGTCGTGGCTCGATGCGAACGAGACATGATGGGCGGTGTGCCAATCCTGGGTCATCACCACGTTCTGGAAGCTTTTGGCGATGCGGTTGATCACCGGGATCACCTGATCGCCGTCCTTCACCGCCAGGCTCCCGCCCGGCAGGAAGCAGTTCTGCACATCGACCACGATCAGCGCGCTCGACGGGCCAGGTACGATTTTGTCTGCAGCCAGTGCCATGCTGACGCGTCCAAGCAGGGAATGTGCCAGCGTCACGCCGGCAAGACCGAACAGCATTTCACGCCGTTGTAGGTGGATCATAGAAACCTCCCTCGGCTTTGTCGCCCAAATTTCAAGCGATTGAAGCGCAAATCGCCACCTCCTGGCAACATGCGCGCGGTCCGGTTCGGGGTAAAAAATTCCGAACCGATCCAGGGTAAAAATTCGATGTGGGCGGCGCCTTCGCGAGTCCCGACGCCAGCGTTGCCGGGCGTCTGCCGGCGCCGGGACCCCGAAGCGCGGTTTAGACGCCTCGGGGGTGCCTGTACCGACCGCGGCCTCCGCCGCCAACTTAATTCCTGTTCATGCGCGAGAACGTGATCGCAAAACGGCGCGCGCCGATGCAGACTGGCGGTGCAGCGACGCTCACAATCGTCGCGCTTAAAAATAAAATGCAAGGGAGGTTGTCATGCTTGGAATGCTGGCAGGGCTTATTGCGTTCGTGGCGATGAGCGCGGCTGTCGTTATCGGCGCCGGGATCCTCTACGATCCGGAGCGCAGCTACCATCATCATTAACAAAAATCGTTTTTGTTTCAGAGATTGCCAGGAGGCGCGCCGGCCGGGTGAGCGTGCACGACTGCGTTTCTCATCGGCGCAAGGCTCACCGAGCAACGTCCGCCTTCCGCGGCGGCAGGAAATTTCGGCTCTGTCGATGTCTATCCACGTCGACTTTATCGATCAAAAAAACAAATCATTCGCGGCCTGAGCCTACGAGGGATCTAGCTAATCACTGGAAATGCCCCAGCTGCCTGTGCAGGAGGCGCCTGGCTCCAGCGTGATTAAAGAAGCCCCGGTCCGAAATGCATTCGGCGGGCAAGTCATAGGCTCCACGGCAAGGCCGCGCCGACGGCTGACCTCAGGAAGCGTGTCGCCGCTGAAGAGCATCAAATAAGGATAGCTCTGATCGACCCAAAGCGAGATTTGCTTGCCACTGTCCGGATCGCGAAGCTTGACGGAAGCGATCCCGCTCTCGTCTCGTTCAAGGTCGGTGAATGCATGGTCGAGCACCGTCGAACCGATCGGCCGCGATTGTCTGAAATCGAAGCCCGTGCCTGCTACGGCTTGCGAGCCGACGGGAAGACCGCGCTGGTCCGCGCGCAAGACGGTTCGCGCCGGGAGAGTGAGAAATAGCCGATCGATGGTCGCAGTCCCGAGCGTCAGATAGGGATGCGCACCGCGTCCGAACGGACACGTTTCAGAACCGAGGTTCGTCGTGGTCGTCTGGACCCGAAGACCGCGATCCGACAGCGTGTATTCGGCACTAATTCTCAGTGAAAATGGATAACCGGGCTGCGGATGGAGCACGTGCTGCATGGTGACCCGATGCGCCTCCCGCTCGGCAACGGACCACGCGCTCCAGCGGACGAGCCCGTGAATTGCGTTGTGTCGCGCCGCCTCGTTGAGGGGAAGTTGATGGCGCCTGCCGCCGAATTCGTAGCTGCCATCTTCCAGCCGGTTCGGCCACGGGATCAGCACCTGACCTCGTCCCGAGGAGCTCATTTGGTCGGCACCATACCCGTCAACAAGCTCTCGGCCAGCGACCGCGTAAGAGCGCAGACCGCCACCAACTTCGACGATCACGGCCTGCTGGTCTCCAACCGCGATCGTTATCTGCTCTCCGGATGGTAAGATCATCGTGTCTCTCTCGCTATATTGACTTCATCCGATGTCCGCGGTGGCACCTCCAGCGCAACAGCGAATGCCGCCGTCACACTGCCGACAGTCGCAGTCATAGCTCCGCAGGTGGCGGTGAACTTCATGGTTCGCCCCCAACGGCTTCATGGCACAAATCCTCCCTGCGCCTGCGCCGTCTAGTGACGAGGTAAGAGTGCCGTGGCGATTTCCTCAACCCTTTTAATTGAAATGCCCTGGTGCTGTTCAATAGCGAGGGGATGATCGGTCGGCTCAAGCTCAATCAACGGCCTTCTTCCACCGTCCCGCACATGTAGATGCGTCTTGAGATTGAGGGTCGTTGGATAAATCGAGATGTTGTTACAGAGCCAGCCAAATTTTGGTGATTCATTTTCAATGCGCGAGGCTTCCCACAGTTCGAGAATGCGCGCGAAGCTTGCTTCCGATACCGAAACCCATACGCCCCAAATAAAGCAATCGTCCTGGCCAATAATTGGAATTTCGAGACAACCGCGAACAAAGATATCCCTGTCATCGAGGAGACAGACGTCGCTATCAAGCTTGCCACGCAGGGCTCGCTCCGACTCGGGAATTTGAAACCAGTGGTCAGGCGCTTGGCAGGCGAAGTCGAGCGGCAGCGTATCGAACTGCTTTCCGCAACAACGGCAAATCCAAGCGTGATCCATTTGAGCCCCCTCTCGAATGCCAAGATTAGCACCGAGAGGGCGCCATTCTCGACAGCGCAACCGCCTTCCCGACGCGCCGGGCGGTTCGATGCGACCAAGCCTGTCGCAAGGCTCTCGCAAGTTGGCGTCAAGACCTGAACGCGCGACAGCCGCGAAATCGGCCGTTCGTTTATGGTCGGAAGGCCAGTTCGGCCGCGATCACGACGGGGCAACTCAGCGGTGTCGCCGCAACCCCCATGGCCGTGCGCGCATGGGGGGCGATCTCGGCGCCGAAGATGTCCGCAAGGAGCCGGGAGCAGCCGTTGACCGCATTTGTGGTTCGATCGAAGTTCGGCGCGACCAGCACGTAACTTTCGATGCGCAGCCACGCGGTGATGCGGTCGAGATCGCCGATCGCGCGTTTGACGCTCGCCAGAACGGACAGTGTGGCAAGCCGCGCGGCCTCGACGGCCTGCTCGGGCGTGACTTCCGCGCCGACGCGTCCAAACGGGCCAACCAGCGTTCCGTCCTCGGCTTGAGGCCCGTGCCCCGAGGCATAGACCCTGTCGCCGAACACGCGCGCCCAGGCAAAATCGATCACAACGCCCGCAGGTGCTTGGAGCACCGCCGGCAAGTAGAGCCCGAGATCTTTTATTCTTTGTTCGATCAACATCGCGTCGGCATTCCGTGGTTCATGGTGTGTGGCATGCCCGGTCGCGCGGACTGGGCCGAAAAGTCATAGAAACAATTGGTGACGGATATCTGGCGGTCCCGGCAAAAGTGGATAAGCGCAGTTACAGTAATAGCTTGCGCGCACAAACATGCTCAAGCGCACTCACTAAATTTAAAAAACGTTTTTCCCGAGGCCCCAAGCATTTTGGCGTCCGGCGATATCATTGGCATATCGCGCGCGAGCACAAAGCAGGCATTGG
>Ga0209006_10001449_pt1 | contig 21528 bp, 22 predicted proteins | sample JacPin_JW_Ref_O2_FD_188567 | JGI IMG/M metagenome (GOLD analysis project Ga0209006, IMG submission 188567) | Forest soil microbial communities from Algoma, Ontario, Canada - Jack Pine, Ontario site 1_JW_Ref_O2 (SPAdes) (version 2) | ecosystem: Environmental > Terrestrial > Soil > Boreal... | reverse complement strand
CCGCCGGTTTGAGCACGAACGTGGCCCTTCGCCGACGAGAGGTGAATGCTGCCACCGCCGGTCTCAATGTCCGCGGGACCGCCCACGTCTCCGAGATCGATGCTGCCGCCGCCAGTTTGTGCTTTCATCTGTCCCGTGCACTGATGCACCTGAATGCCGCCGCCGCCCGTCTCAATGCTGGCGCCCTGGGTGGCGGACATAATTTCAACGCTGCCGCCGCCGGTTTCCGCGATGAGCTTGCCATTGGCATGATGCACCTCGATGGATCCCCCGCCGGTGTGCAGGCCGATCTCGCCGCTCACGGTACCGACGTTGATGGATCCGCCACCGGTGTCCGCGCGAGCGCCACCGCCGATGTCATCGAGACGCATGCTTCCGCCTCCGCTCTGCGCGTCCACATGTCCCGTGATAGCGCTGGCGTCGACGTTGCCGCCTTCAGTCTCGATCTTTACCAAATCCATTTCGCGCGGAACGTTAATTATGAATTCGCCGGAAAATTTGTGATCAGAACCACTACGAATCGATAGCTTGGCCGAACCGACATGAAAATTATGGCCGCCCTGCATCTCTCCAACCACCCAAGCCGTGTCTCCTTTTACCCAGGCATTCACTTTGTAGGCCTGAAACTGGCGGCGGGCATCCTCCTCGGAGTTGGCTTGCGACCGCATGTGAACGGAGTAATCGATGCCACCTTCGTGACCACCGCGAACCGCAACCGAGCCCATGTCGAGCCTGACGCGCAGGACTTTGACTCCCGCGAGTGAACCGTGGAGCATTTGTGCCCAAGAGCCGCCTTCGCGGGACACCTGTGCATCCTGGGCCAGAGCCAGGGGCGCGAGTATGGCCAGCACGCCCAGCAGGCCGACGAATTGTGGCGAACGTTTCAAAGCAAACACCTCAGTTTCTTTCGTTCTTCAATGTCATCCCGGAACAAGGGTCGAACTCGTTAGTCAATTTCCGGCAACTGCGCCAGCATGGTACGAGCTTGCGACTTGATGTACTGGCTCTGATCCTTGGCGGCCAGGGTCATCAACACCCCGCGCACGCTGCCATCGGCCTTAGCCGGCTCGATCAAATGCATCGCTTCCGTGCGCACGCCGGGGCAAGAATCGTTCACCAGCGCTTCCAGCACCGCGTCGCGCACGCGAACGTCATCTTTCACAAAACTGCCCAGTCCATCGAGCGCCTTGAGCCGCACGCCCGGATTGGTGTCATAGCGAAGTGCGTAGATGAGCGCGTCGCGCACCTGCAAGACATTCGGTTTTTTGGTCAGCAAATCCACCGAGTCCATGCGCACGCCGGAGTTGTAGTTATTGCGCGCCGCAAACAACAGCAGTTGCTGGATGCGCTGATCGTTCAACGATCCCTGGGTCTGGAGAGTAGATACCGTATCGTATTTAATTTCGATCTGGTTAGTGCCCGGCGCCTGCGTGATGGAACGGATGCCGGTGATGGAAGCTTCCGCGGGAGAGGTCGCCGGGGATCCGGCAGCGGGGCCGCTCGATGGATGAACGAATACTTTGTAGGATGTACCCACTCCGCCGGCGAAGCCGAGAATCAGAATGGCGGAGGCTAGCGCCGGGGAGAAGCGTACCTGCCGCAACCAGTTCGCCGGATCGAATGCCAGTTTCTGCCAGAAACCGCCCTGCTCGGCCGTCTCCAAGGCTTCCTGGAGCCGCATGCGCGAGGCGGCGAGAAAGTTCGGCGAAGGCGCGACCTCCGGAGCCTGCGACAGCAACGCGTGAAATTCCTGCGCAGCGAGGAGTTCCGCCGCGCAGTCCGCGCAACGCGCAACGTGCTGCTCGAGTTCGTGGCGCGCATCGTCTGCCAGTTCGCCATAAACATGGAGCGTTATATTTTCCCGTACCCATTCACACTTCATAGCAACCCCGTTTCAAGGTTTCAGAAGTTTCGAAGTTTCAAGGCCTCGAAGCTTTAGCAACCTTTCGTTACCTCATATCTGCCAACTGGCCCCGCAATTTTTGCGTGGCTCGAAACAAAGTATTCTTCGCCGTCTCTTCCGTGGTATGCAGGATCTCACCCACGGTGCGCAGCTTCAATCCGTGATAGTGCTTCAGCTCAAAGACCATGCGCTCGCGGGGCGTCAGTTTTTCCAGCGCACCGGAAATTCGCGCTCCCAATTGCCGTCGCATCAAGTCGCGCTCGGGATTCGCTCCCGCGCGGCCGTCGGCTACCTGATCGAGGACGTCGTACTCCCCGCCCGACGCGTCTTTCGCGACGGGAGCATCTTCCTTGCGCACGGTCTTCTTGCGCAGGTGGTCCATGCAAAGATTCGTCACGATGCGATAAATCCAGGTGTAGAACGAACACTCGAAACGAAAGCTTCCGATGTTTTTGTAGGCCTTGAGGAAAGCGTCCTGGTAGACGTCCTGCGCGTCCTGCTCGGTGCCGGTCAGGTGGAAGGCGAGGCGCAACACCGCCTGATCGTAGTGACGCACGAGTTCCTCGAAGGCGCCGCGGTTACCGCTTTGCGCCTCGCGGATCAGAATCGTATCGTCTATGCGGCGTTCTTGCCCAGCCATGCGGCCCCACGTGGGGTCCCGGTGCTCAAGGATTACGTTTTCAGTAACTCTCTTCCCGCTGACTCTCTGTGCTCTCTCGCGCTCTGTTGAGTGGGCCCACGTACCAACCGCAAAGTGTACCGCCAAACTATCGGCCGGCATGTTCGTATCGTTTCCTCTGCCTGCCCGGTGTCAATGCCGTACCCGGGCTTGCATTGGAATAGACGGTCAGCGAGTGGAACCGTGAGCAGAAATTATAGGCTGGCGGACGGATTTTATGGGGGCTAGGTGATTCGTTTGGAATGGGTTACGCGAGACAGCACAAGGCTAAAGTGTGAGGGACAGCGATTTGGCGAGGCAAGTGCCCAGCATGCGGAATACATAGCGGGGATTTGGGCCATGAGCGGCAGCAGACATAAGCCAGCGCACACTCCCCGAGACATTCCGGTGCTCCTGGTGTTCCTATCCGGTGTAGCCTGTAGAGACCGCGAAGTCCGTCCGTTCCGGCCTTTGTTCACCAATTCAAGTTGAGGATTCGTTATGTCGTTCCGCGGTCCGTTCGCCTCTCTTGCTTTACTAGCCGCCTTCGTTCAGTTATATCCATCAATTGCCTCGGCGCAAAGCCTCACTCTGCTTTGCAATCCATCGTTGACTTCGCCCATCGTCGTTGCCTCAGTCGCGCAGCGCAATGCGGCGGGCGCCAAGGCTCAGCCACCGCTTACCGACACGTTCGACTGGCCGGACACGCCACTTGGCGTCATCAAAACCGCCAGCGGTTACGAATTCTTTGGCAGCGATGGCGGATACCACGCTCGACAGTTGTGGCAGGGGCGTTGGGTGGGGAATAACAAGTGGGGATCGTTTACCACCACGGTGGGCACGCTGGATAACCCGCTGGGGACGGGCGATCCCGAGGATGTGAGCGTATCGGTGAATCCTAATCCTGCGGTAAATCCGATTTATCCGAGTTATGGCTACATGGGTGGAGGCCCGGTTTATCAGGTGCCGCCCGGCATGACGGGAGCGGGCAACCTGCTGGCCACCTATCACGCGGAACTGCCCAATGATGCGCTGTACGCGGCCCTTGGGCTCGCCGCCTCCACGGATAACGGACTCCACTGGACGGATCTCGGAGAAATCATTCGTCTAAATCAAGCGTATGCGGTGGGGCTTGACGGTTATGAAATCGGCGATGGGCCGCTCGTGCTTTCGCCCGACGGCAAATATTTCTATCTATATTTTCCCGATTGGATGGCCAACGGGACGCTGCATACCACGAACGCACAAGGCGTCTTAACCACGACCAATGTCTCGGTAGCGCGTGCGTTGGCTGCGGACGTACTCAATGCCGCTTTCGGCGCGGCGCCCGATCACGCAATCTCATTTCAGAAATTCTATGAGGGGCACTGGGTTCTGCAGCCCGCGCTGGGTGGAGCATCCAGCGATCTGATTCCGTCCGCGCCATTTTCAGGGTATCTCGATATCCACTACAACAGCGTGCTGCAGCGCTACGGCATGATCATCTCCGACGATACGAACTTCTCTTACGCCGAATCGATGGATGGCCTTTCGTGGACCGTGCCTATCTCGGTCGGCACGTTCGGCCCAATTGCGGCCTATCCAACTGCGGTGGGATTGGGCGACGATCCGCACATCCTGGGCCAGAGCTTCTATGTTTATTTCACGCACCTGCCCGCAGACGGCAGCGGATGGACAGATGGTCAACTTCGCAGGTTAACGTTTACTTGCCAGTGATTACTTGCGAATGATCGAGCACATCCTGCACAGAATTTAACCGCCGCAAGTTGTATACTCCTTCGTCGCGCCCCGTAGCGCGGGAGGTGAGTATTTGAAACAGGGCCCTGCCAGGAGACGTCTCTACTTTTTGTTCGCATTCGCAATTCTTCTCTACCAAACTCCGCCAATCGCGGCACAAAGCGCTTCCTCTCATCCGATCGAATCAGGCTCTACGTGGGCGAACCCGCTCACCGATGCGCAGATTCGCGACAAAGCCACTGCACTGCTGCGTCAGATGACGTTGGACGAGAAAATTGGACAGCTTTCGCAACTTCCCGGTTCCGACTCTTCCGAGTTCAAGGAAACGGTCAAGCAGCCAATGGAAGAAATTCTGAAGCAGCGGGGCGCGGGATCCATCTTGTGGGTCTCCGATCCCAAGGAGATCAATCGCCTGCAGCATGTCGCCCTGGAACAGACGCGGCTGCACATTCCGGTCCTCTTCGGACTGGACGTCATTCACGGCTATCACACGATTTTTCCTGCGCCGATTGCGATGGCTTCCTCATGGGATTTGAAAATGGTGGAGGAGGCCCAGGCGGTGGCGGCGCAGGAAGCTCGGGCGGCCGGGATTCAGTGGACGTTCGCGCCCATGGTCGATATCGCCCGCGATGCGCGGTGGGGACGAATGGTCGAAGGAGCCGGCGAAGATCCTTATCTCGGAGCAGCAATCGCCCGAGCCCAAGTGTTGGGCTTTCAAGGGAAACAGCTAGGCGCGCCCGATCGCGTGCTGGCCTGCGCGAAGCACTTCGCCGGCTACGGCGCGGCCGATGGCGGTCGCGACTACGATTCCTCATACATTCCCGAAGAGCAAATGTGGAACACTTATCTTGTTCCGTTCAAAGCCGCCGTTGATGCTGGCGTGGGGAGTTTGATGAGCGCCTACATGGACCTCAACGACGTGCCGGCGACCGGCAATCGCTGGTTGCTGCACGATGTGCTGCGCGACGCGTGGAATTTTCAGGGATTCGTGGTGAGCGATGCCTTCGCCGTTCGCAGCCTGCGGACCCACGGCTACGCCAGCGACTTGCAGGATGCCGCCCACAAGGCCTTCACCGCCGGATTGAACATGGACATGGCGAGCGGCACTTATCTGAAATATCTGCCCGTCGAAGTGCAGCAGGGTCATGTCTCAATGCAACAGATCGACGAGGCTGTGCTGCCCATTCTCGAAACCAAATTCCGCATGGGATTATTTGAGCACCCCTACGTCGACGCATCGCGACTCGAGCCCACACTCAACGATCCTGCGCACCAGGAGTTGGCGCGCAAGGTCGCGCAACGTTCGATCGTCTTGCTTCGCAATGAAGGCTCATTGCTGCCGCTCGACAAGAGCGGCAAAACCATCCATTCCATCGCGGTCATAGGCTCGCTGGCGGAAGCTGACACCGATCTGCTCTCCATGTGGGGCGCGCTGGTCAAGCCCGGGCCTTCAGTGACCGTCCTGCAGGGCATCCGCGAAAAGGCTGGTTCGGCGATCCATGTCGCGTACGCGCACGGGCCCAATTTGTCGCGTGACTTTCCGTCGCCGTTCGAAAACCTGCCTATCACCGCCGCGTTGAAAGAGCAGCCATCCCAGACCGCCCAGGAAGCGCACCAGTCCATCGACGAAGCCGTCGCGTTGGCGAAGCAAAGCGATGTGGCTGTGCTGGTATTGGGCGAGATCGACTTGATGAGCGGTGAATATGCTTCGCGGTCTTCACTGAAACTTTCTAGCCATCAAGAAGAGCTGCTGGAAGCGGTTTCGGCAACGGGCAAGCCCTTGGTTCTGGTACTTATCAACGGCAGGCCGCTGGATATTTCCTGGGCCGCGGAGCATGTGCCGGCTATTCTCGAAGCGTGGTATCCGGGGAGCCAGGGCGGCAACGGGATCGCCGACATTCTCTTCGGTGACGCCAATCCTTCCGCTCACCTGCCCGTTAGCTGGCCACGGAGTTCCGGACAAACACCGATCTATTACAACCACAATCTGACGCAGAATCCGGAGACCGCACCCGACTTCAAGTCGCGCTACTGGGATCTGCAAAGCACGCCACTCTATCCCTTTGGCTATGGCCTGAGCTATACCAGCTTCTCATTCGACAATTTGAAAGTGACGCCGACAGCGAACGTGGGAGGTGTAATTGAGGTCTCGGCGGATGTGACCAATAGCGGAGCTCGCGCAGGAGATGCTGTTGTCCAACTCTATATCCATCAGCGGGCGGGCAGTGCTTCTCGACCAATTCGGCAGTTAAAAGGATTTGAAAAGGTAGCTCTGGAGCCGGGGGCGAAACGAACGGTACATTTCAAACTGGGAAAAGACGAACTGCAGTTCTGGAGTCCTGCAGAAAAAAAGTGGACGGTCGAGCCCGAGCAGTTCGATGTGTGGGTGGGCGGAGATTCAAGCGCCGCATTGCACGGGGAGTTTCGGCTGACGAAATAAAGGGCCTCTGCTGCCCAGGCACGCGGTGTGGGAGAATATAAGCATGACTGGAGTACAGTTTCTCACCGATGATAAAGGTCGAAAGGTGGCGGTTCTCATCGACCTTAAGAAACATGGCGCTCGTCTCGCAGATTTTTGGGACGGCATGGTTTCCGAATCGCGCCGAAAAGAACAGGGGATTCCGCTGGAAAAGGTAAAGGCAGATCTCATCAAACGCGGGCGGTTGCGTGGATAGTTATGTCGTCGAACTGAAGCCCTCAGCTCGGAAAGAACTCGAATCACTGCCCAATAGGGTGCTGGCACGAGTGGTCAGCAAACTAGAATCGCTTGCGAATGACCCAAGGCCTGCTGGATGCAAAAAGCTGAAAGGCTATAAGGATCAGTGGCGAATCCGCGTCGGCGACTGGCGCGTTGTGTATATTATTGACGATCAAACGAGGCTCGTAAGCGTCACTCGAATAGCCCACCGTCGCGAAGTCTACGACTAGCATCGCGTTTTTTCGGCGCGCAAGCCCCTCGTAACCTAACCCCGCCGCCGCGAACGCACCAGCAACTGTCGTTGGCATTTGGGCGCTCCGGCTCTCTTACTCCGCGATCGCTTCCTTCTCGATGACGACCTTCAAGTGCGTAGTCACTTCCTTGTGCAGCTTCACCGGCACGGTGAACTCGCCCAAGGTCTTCAGCGGTTCGTGGAGCTGGATCTGGCGACGGTCAATATTGATACCCTTTTTGGCGATAGCCTCGGCGATGTCGCCGGACGTGACCGAACCGAACAACTGATCGTTCTCGCCCGAGCGCCGCTGGAACGAAACCGATAGCCCTTCGAACTGCTTGCCCAGTTCTTCCGCCTGCGATTTCTCTTTCGCGGAACGGCGCACGGAGGCGGCCTTCATCTGCACGATGACGGCCTTGTTGCCGCTGTTGGCCTCAATGGCCAACTTGCGCGGCAAGAGAAAATTACGCCCGTATCCTTCGGCAACCTTCACCACGTCGCCGCGCGCGCCCAGTTTGCTCACATCTTCTTTGAGAATGACTTCCATGATAGCTCCTAAGCTTTCCAACGATTGTCATCCCGAGCTGGCGACAGAACTAGATTCCTCTCGCTGCCAGTAACCCGAGATTCCTCGCTCCGTTCGGAATGACAAAGCTTTTTGTAAAATTTCTTACGATGCCCGTCCGGCAAACGGCAGCAAGGCGATGTTGCGGGCCTGCTTGATGGCCGTGGCCAGGCGGTGCTGATGCGGCGAGCAAACGCCGGTCAAACGGCGCGGCACGATCTTGCCGCTCTCTGCCACAAATTGGCCGAGCAGACGGTAATCCTTGTAGTTGATATCGGCGATTTTTTCGGTGCAGAATTTGCAAACCTTCTTGCGCCGGAAGAATTTGCGTCCACCCTCACGAGGCGGACCGCCGGGCCCAGATCGCCCCCCGCCGCCGCCGCCGAATCGCGGGCGGTCTCCGCCACCGGAACGCTCGCCGAAAGGCCGCGACGGGCGATCCGTAGTTGATGCTGGTGCTTTAGTTTCGTCAGCCATAACACTCCTCTTCCAATCAGCGGCCAGTGGTTCGTGACCAGTGGCCAGTCAAATATCATTCTTCAGGAACAGGCCACTGTCCGTGGGACACTGACCACTTTTTGCTAGACCGTCGCCGCAGGGGCATCTGCAACTGGAGCTTCGGCAGCAGCAGGAGCTTCTTCCGCCGCCACAACCGCGGGCTGCGCGCTCGCCTTCTTGCGAGAATCGCGAAGCACCTTAATCTTTTCCAGGCGTTTGTGCTCCTCATCCACGCGGACGGTGAGGAACTTGATGACCTGCTCGGTCACGCGCAGACGGCGTTCCAGTTCGTGGATCACCGTACCCTCGCCTTCGATGGTCATCAGAATGTAGATGCCCTCGCGGAACTTGCGCACCATGTACGCCAGCCGCCGCTTGCCCATGCGATCGATGCTTTTCACCGAACCTTTGGCGGAGGCCACCGTTGTTTCCAAAAGGGAAACTAGTTTTTCCAGGTCTTCGTCCGCCATGTCTGGCCGAACGATGAACATCAACTCATAAGTACGATTCATTTTGCTTGTCTCCAAATCTCTGCCACGAATCTTGGTCCGTGAAATGCGTTACCTATTCTTTCTCTTCCTTGCGGTTAAACCGGTTCATGGCCGCCGCCGGACCTTCCTTCAAAATCACCTTCACCGCTTCTTCCGCGGTATCGAGCACTGCATCGATCACCGCAAGATCGGCCTTGCGCAGGGGCGCCAGCAAATACCGCTGACCGTCTTCCACTTTTCGCTCCGGAGCCACGCCGATCCGGATCCGCAAAAAATCCTGCGTGTCCAGCGCCCCGATAATCGACTCGATCCCGTTATGCCCGGCCGAGCTTCGTCGCGTATGAATCCGCAACGTGCCCAGCGGAAAATCCAGCTCATCCTGAATCACGATCAAATCGGATTCCGGCTGCGCCGCGTACTCCGCCACCAGTTCCCGCACGGACAACCCGCTGAGATTCATGTAGGTCTCCGGCTTGGCCAGCAGCACTGTCTCGCCTTCGATCACCGCCCGCGCCGTAAGTGCCCGGCACTGCCGGTTTCGAATCTCAACGCCCAGGTTGGCGGCGATGCGATCCACCGCCAGAAACCCAACGTTATGCGGCGAGAACTGATACTCGATGCCAGGATTGCCAAGCCCTACGATCAGTTTCACGCCGCCATCCTGAACGCACGCTGTGATGACCGAGCTGCGCTCGGCGGACAGCCGAGAACGGCTGTCCCCAGACGAACGTTATTTCTTCTCCTTCTTCTCGCCCTTCGGCTTCTCGGCAGCAGGTTCGCCTTCCTCCTCGGTCTCGGTCTTGCCCTTCTTGATGACCTCGGGTTCGGCCGGCGCGGCACCTGCTTCCGCAGCAACCGCTTCCGGAGCCGCAACCACTTCTTCCTTCACGCTGGTTACGTGGGCTACCGGCTGATTGGCTTCCGTCAGGAATTTCAACTTTTCGCTGTGCGGCAAGTCTTCCACGCGAAGAACTTTGCCGAAGGTGAGCTCGCTGACATCGACATCGATATGGCTGGGAATGTCCCCGGGCAAGCACTCGATCTCGACTTCGCGCAGCATCTGCTCGAGGATGCCGCCTTCCGTTTTTACACCGGCGGGTACGCCTTGCAGAACGATGGGAACGCTTACGCGCAACGCTTTATCCATGGCAATGCGCTTCAAGTCGATGTGCAGGAGATGCCCTTTAATGGGCTCGTATTGCCAATCGACGATCATGGCCTTGGCATTTTCGCCGCCGCTGACCGCGAGATCGAAAATGGTATTGTGGCCGGTCTCCGACCGAAGAATGCGCAGCACATGCCGGGGATCGACGCTCAACGGTACAGCTTCTTTGCCCGCGCCATACACCACAGCCGGGATTTTGCCTTCCCGCCGCACTCGCCGCGCATGATTCTTGGTACCGGCTTCGCGCGGATTCGCTTCCAGAACGTTTTGCTCTAAGGTTGTCGCCATAATTTCAATACCTGCCTTACATGAATAATTTGCTGACTGAAGTCTCTTCGTGAATGGACTGAATCGCCCGTCCGATCAATCCCGCAATCGAAAGCACCATGATCTTGGACTCGCTCTGCGCTTCTGGCGTCAGCGGGATCGTATTGGTGATGACTACGTGCTCGATGGCGGAGTTGTGAATATTGTCCACCGCCGGGCCGGAGAGCACCGCGTGGGACGCGCACGCATAAACCGAGGTCGCCCCATTTTCCAGCAGAGCCGTGGCCGTCTTCACCGTAGTGCCCGCTGTATCGATGAGATCGTCGATGATCAAACAAGAGCGCCCCTTGACATCGCCGATCACGTGCATGATCTCGGCCACGTTCATTTCGACGCGGCGTTTATCGACGATGGCCAGCGCTGCATCCACTTTCTTGGCAAAGAACCGCGCGCGTTCCACGCCGCCCGCGTCGGGCGAAACCACGGTTAAGTTCGGCAAGTTCAATTTCTTAAAATGATCCACCAACACCGGCGACGCAAACAGGTGATCCACCGGGATATTGAAAAAGCCCTGGATCTGCGGCGTATGCGGATCGACAATCAGGGCGCGGTGGGCGCCTGCGGTCGTCAGCAAATCCGCCACCAGCTTGGCCGAGATCGGCACCCGCGGCTTATCCTTGCGATCCTGCCGAGCGTACCCGAAGTAAGGCATCACCGCCGTGATGCGCCGCGCCGACGCGCGCTTGAACGCGTCGATCATCAACAACAACTCCATCAAGTTCTCGTCTACCGGACGGCACGTCGGCTGCATGACGAATACATCGCAGCCGCGCACGTTCTCCTGGATCTGTACGTAGACTTCGCCGTCGGCGAAGCGCTTCACCATCGCCTGGCCACGAGGCATACCAAGAAAATTACAAACCTCGTCGGCCAACGGCTCGTTCGCCGTGCCGCTAAAAATCTTGAACTTCTCGTCCACGCGCGCACGCGGCTTTTTTTCAGCCTTCTCATCAGGCGCGGGCGGAGCAGCCTTTTGGACTTTTTCCGTTTTTTCCGGCGGCGTCACCAAAGTGGCCATAGGTTTTCGCTCTCAGCTGATGCTGATTTCTGGCTGGGCCGCTAGGATTCGAACCTAGACAAAGTGCTCCAAAGGCACTTGACCTACCATTAGTCGACGGCCCAGTATTGCACTCCCTGCCGACCGAGTAAGAGAGATCCTTCGCTTCGCTCAGGATTTCGGCTGCGGGCTCCCGCTTCGCTCACGCCCGCAAAACGCCTCAACCTACCATTAGTCGACGGCCCAGTATTGCCATTGTTGATTTTGGATGGTTGATTGCCGATCGAAACCAATCAGCCTGCTTATTTTCAATCAACAATCAAAAATCAACAATCAAAAACTTACCGAATCGCCGCTAAATGGGAATCCTTCCCCAGTATTGCTTTCGCGTCAGCGTAGCCGTCGCCTGGGCCGCCCACCCCTGGGGACGCAACTTCTCCGCCGCCACTCGCGCCGCTTCTTTCGAAGCGAACAGTCCGTATAACGTGGAGCCGGAACCTGACAGCGACGCGTACCTCGCGCCCGCGCGCTCCAACGCACGCTTACCTTTACTCAGCTCGGGATATTCAGGAAAGACGACTTGTTCAAAGTCGTTCTTGATCCCGGCCCGGACAAGCGCGAGAAGTGGATTCTCGGCCCGGCCCCTTCCAAAAGGAGCACCGGAGTAACTACTGCCCAGCCACGCCGCAATAGCACGACTAAGCTCACCCATTCTATCGGATGCTCCGGCAAGCGTCAATTTCGCCTCGACGACTTGGGCGGAGGCAGACGAGTTGGGCTTGAGTCCCTGATGGCTCGCTCTCCGATCCCACTCGGCAAAGGCTTTCGGCGTCGAAACCCCGACTTCGGGCGTTACCACGACGCAAGCCATCGCCGGCAAATCTTCCAGGGGATACACTTGCTCACCGCGGCCCACGCCTAAGACCGTGCCGCCCACGAGAAACAGCGGCAAGTCGGAGCCAACCTCCGCCGCAATCTGCAGTCGCTCTTCGGCCGGCAAACTCCGCTTGACCGCCCGCTCCAGCGCCAGCAGCGTGGCTACTGCATTCGAAGAAGCCCCGCCCAGGCCGCCTTGCACGGGCAAGCGCTTCTCGATCTCGACGATCACCCGTCCCTTGACCTTGAGGGCACGCATGGTTTTTTCTACGATGCGATAACAGGTATTCGACTCGCCTTTCGGAACCCGCGCATCCTCGCAGCGAATTTCGACCCCACTGCCCCGCATCACGCTCACGCCGATGACATCATGCAAGGCAATCGTCTGGTAGACGGTGAGCAACTCATGAAAGCCATCTTCGCGCGATGCACCAATACGCAGCCCGAGATTAATCTTCGCGAAGGATCGAACCTTTACCGTCATGGAAGCAAGATTGTAAGCCATCCCAACCGGGAATCGGCTGCTTCTCGCCAACAGTTATGCGGGAAATTGTTCTGGCAGCAGCGGCCCTCTGCTAGTCCTACCTCTTTAGTAATCTCGACTCCGTAAGCACATTGGCGCACCGTAAGGCTGTGATTCCAATCACAGCGATTCCCCCACTGCATTGGAATCAAAGGGACGACCGCAACTGCGAGTGCTGCCCCGTTTCGGCGGGCCCTGTGCAGCATTACCCGGAGATCGGGTGTATATCGTGGCCTGCGGGGAGCAAGTTCGGTCCAAATCTTAAGCCCGCGTTTCACGACGAGCGCAATCGGCTGCGTGTAACGGGCAGTGGGCTATCAGGGGTTTTGTATGCGCAGTCCAATTTTACGCTGTGTTTTGTTGGCATTGCCACTTTTGCTGACAGCTTCCGTGGCTGCTCAAAGCAGCTATCGAGTCATTTCTGTCAGTGATGGCGGCTCCATTTCCGGCTCCGTCAAATGGTCAGGACCGGCGCCCCACCAACTGGATTTTCCCGTCACCAAGGATCCTCAGATCTGCGATCCGGACGGCAAGAAAACGGTTAGCCTGGAACGGCTCATCATCGGCCCTGAGGGCGGTGTGGCCAACACGATTGTTTATTTGAAGAATATCTCCGAGGGAAAAGCCCTGGAATTGCCGGAGCAACGGCGCCATCTCGACCAGAGGCATTGCCACTACATTCCTCACATCCTGTTGGTGCCGCAAAGCGCCGACCTGCAAATGCAGAGTTCCGATGCAACGCTGCACACGGTCCACATGGACGGCGCAGCTACCTATAACCTTCCGTTCCCTTTTCCCAATAAGATCAGCGCCCGCGCGATGTCAACGCCCGGCCTGGTCAACCTTCGCTGCAATGGTGGCCACGTCTGGATGAATGCCGAAATGATGGTGGTCACGCACCCTTATTACGCCGTGACGGACGAAAGCGGCCACTTCGAATTTACCGGAGTGCCGCCAGGAACCTATCAGATTGTTGCGTGGCATGAAGGGTGGGGACTGGCCGGCAAAGAGCAAGCCTTCGATGTGCTCACCGAGCGCACCGTGCAGCGGCCTTTGTTTACGGAGCCAAAGACCTGGGAGCGATCCGTAACCGTGGGCAAAAATGCCCCCAGCACGGTCACCTTCATGATCGGAAACAAGTAGACCTTGCCCTGAGACGTCAACCAAGGTTCAGCGCCACATATTTCGCAATAGGAAGTACTCGTTAACCGGTAGGTCATCCCGCAGTCCTGGTGTGCGAGGAGAGCCCGCAAGTAGCCGCTCGACCGGAATCTCATTGCTCAGGATCAAATCAAACTGTTCTTCGGCGGTATTTCCGGGACCCCACTCCAGCAAGTCCGCTGCGGCGCTGGGCGGCAAATGACTCGCCAACGCAGCTCCCGAGCTTGCAGGCAAAGGCAGAGCGCTCGCCAGGAAGTGAATTCCGTGCCTCCCAAAACCCGCAAAGACCCGGACATAAGGAAACGACTCCGTTAACGCCCGAGCCACCGCCGCAGCGGTAACGCGATCTCCCGCCGGCAACCATTGCTGAAGAATTCCATGCGGCCCAAGCCGCCCTTTCACAAGCTCGTAGAACTCGCGCGAGTACAACAAACTCGATCCCGCCGCCTGCACCGGTGGGGGCGGATCGATCGTAACCACGTCGAACGTCTCTCTCGACCGCTCCAAATAGCGTCTCCCATCGTCAATGATCACTGTCGATCGCGGCGATTTCAGCAACTCATCGCCGTCGGCATGATAATAAGAGAAAAGGCGCGGAACGCTCGGAGTTAACTCGACCACAGTGGAATCAATGTTCCACGAAAGAACCGAGCGGTGCGTCGTCCCCATGCCAAAACAAATCACCAGCACCTTGCGCGGCGTATCCGCGAAGGCAAGCGGCAGGTGTGCCATCATTTTGGTAATCGGGTCCAGGTGTGTCATTCCATAACCATTCACCAGCAGCTCTTTGTCGGACCGATCCGTGCCCGTTGCAATCACCGTGGCTGTGGAGTCCCGAAGCACACGCCGCTCGGGAAATTTCCGCTCGAAGCCATTCCCGAAAAACATCGCTCCGCCGGCAACCAGAAGCGCGACCGTGCCAGGAACCATTCTCCGAACTCCCGGTTTTCTTCCTTCACTCGCGTCGGTAACCGTTTCAAAAGATCCGATGAGAAGCCAGGGGAGGGAAAGCAGGAACAACGCCCAGCGTTCGCTGACGTGCGGAAGCAGCAGAAACCCCGAGACCAGCGGCCCGAGAATACATCCGAGTACATTGATGGCGTAAGCCGATCCCACCGGGCCCGGATCGCCTCGCGCTTCGCGATCAACTAGCATCGGGGTCACGAATCCCGCCCCCATCGCCAGCGGCACGATGCCCAGCGCAACCCGCACGATCGGCGGAAGCGCAAGGGCCGGATCGGTGAAAATCAAGGGCAACAGGCCGCTCGTGCCCAACAGCAACCAAATGCCACCGACGGCGGATTCTCGCAGCAGCCCGCCTCGCCGATATAACTTGGTTCCCAAAAACGTCGCCAGCAGATACACACCCAGGATCGCGGCGAATGCATACACCACCGTTCCCAGGTATGGAGTGAAAACTCGGATCCACACCACTTCCATCCCCATCGTGGTGAGTCCCGTCGTAAACAGAAGCCATCGGTTGCGTGCGCTGCGCCGGGTTTCGCCATTCCGAAGCGAACTCGCTGTCCCCGCGACACTCTGAACAATTGGTGATGATAACGATCTCGACTGCAGCACCGCACACGCCGCGATCGCCGCATTCAACACCGCTCCAATCCGCAAGGTTCGCAGAAACCCGAACTCCTCGATGAGCAGCAGCGGAAGAGTCGCTCCCGCCAGAGCGCCCAGCACATTCGCGAGGTACAGATAACTGAACGAATTCCGATTGTCGGGGTTCACCACCCGCTGGGCCGAAATCGCGAACGGAAATGTCGCTCCCATACATGCGCCCCAGGGAACCAGGGAAAGTGCCAGCCAGATTCCTGAAAACCACGAGTACCCTGACGACGTCCACGGCACACCGCTGCTCAGTCGAAGCAGAATTCCGTGCCCCAACCGCAACTCGTACGGCACGACCAGAGCGGAGACTCCGATCAGCAACTCGGTGGCGGCATACAAAAGAATCGGCCGGCTGTTGAATCGCGAGGCGCACACCGGCTTCCCCGCGATCCAGGATCCCAATCCAATCCCGGCCATGAACGCCGAGAGAAACGTCGCAGTAAGGACGGTGGTTACCCCGAACTGCGCCATAGCCAGCCGCAGCCACACCAGTTCGTACAACGTGCTGCAGAATCCCGAGACGAAGAAGAACGCATAGAACCAGCTGCCACGGGAGTATTTGTACGGCTTGAAGGGGACGGGCGCGATCCCTGCAGTGATTTGTTCCGGATGCATGAATGACCGGAATCGCCGGACCTGATTCAACTCGCTAGAAACATAGAAACAGGAATGTGCGACCCAATTCTTAAAAATGACACGGAAGAATTCGTACCTCGCGCAACCCCACTACGCGCGCCGCTTGTAGAGAACCTGGAACTCATAACCCGGATTCGCCGGAAACAATTCCGCGACTTTGCGAAGGCGCTCGGCCAGGGCCGAGGGCGCCAGCAACGGATAATCCCGCTCCCGCAGGTCGTAATAATCCACGTCCAGATAAAGCGACAGCAGATAGATGGAAATCGTGTCGGCAAACGTGGCTTCGAAATATTCGTTCTTGAATCGCTCGGCATCCGGACCGCCGAGCAGGGCTGCCTTGCGAGCTTCCCAGGCATCCAGGGAAGTCTCTCCGCGCGTGCCCGCCTCTACCTGTTTCCACGCCAACTCGCTGAATTCGGCGGAAATTCCCGCCGCTTCGACAAGCGCATGTCCCACATTGATGTAGAACTCAAACGCGACGGAAAACTTGTCGTCCATGAGCCGCGTGGAGATAAACACGCATTGCGAATCGCCCAGATTCAGGTTGCGATGACAGACCGCATTGTCGCTGAGGGCCACGTCATAACGGTCGGCAATGAGGATCTCTTCCCCTTGGGACACGGTTAGCGGCACAAAATAATAGGCTTTGCGCTTCAGGGCCGTTGCGGCCTGGGTGGGAACCGCAGCAATCATCCGCTCCAGATCAAACGAACTGATGGATGTTTCGCCCGCCAGCGCGTAGCACACACCGTTGCTTGCCTGGGAAACCGGCGTCGTCCGGACCACGTCTGCGGGACTTCGCGTAATCGCTGCCGCTGCCTCCGACATAACTTTATCTTTTATACACTAGTGACCCGTGAGGCTTCCGAACGCCAGGGCCGCAAAGGCAGCATAAACGGCGCTAGCTCCCGCTCCCGTTCCAACCCATCCAATCGAGCATCCATTTCCAGGTGACGTCGTGATCGCGATGCAGGGGAGGCGCGGGCAAAGGTTTTGTCGGAAAGTTCACGGGCTTGCCTCGATACGCATCCGCAAGCCGCTGGAAGACGCGGCCTTGCTCTTTGACTCTGCCATCATTCGTCAGGAGGCCCAGACTGTATTCGAGGGAGTTGAACTCGAATTTTCGGTCGACATCGTGGCTATCCCAAAAAGTGAACCAGCTCACCCCGGAATCAATCGCGGCGGTGACGGCTGTTTCCAGCCACTGCGCCTGCTGTTTTTCGTTAAGGGCCTCGATGCAGGTATTGAATTCCTCCGCCCACACCGGCTTTCGCAAGTCTGCGGCGTAGGACCGGATCAGGATGGCCATCGCGGCCATCAGTTTCGTGCTTGGAGGATCCATGGGCCCGCCAAACTTCAGCGATCCGGACCAGTACGGATAACAATGCATCACCGGCATGGGCCGCGCCGCCAGCGCTTGCGGAGAAAACGTAGTCAACTCAAACCAGGGCAACTCATCCACGCCATTCACATGCAGATGCCCGGGTGAAACGCTCTCCATGAGCGCAAACATTCTTGCCATCCACGTATCGCCGGCCGCAGGGTCGGTACTCCAGCAGGTGTTGATCTCATTTCCAAAGTCGAAGCCGATGATGTTGTTCTTCGGCTGCATCACCGCGGCCAGTTGCCGTATGAAAAGTTCCTGGGCTTTCCACATTTCGGCGTCGGCATAGAAAGCGGCACCCGCTTTATTAAACGGAGGCAAAAAGAACCATCCACTTAACTGCCCCGTCAACGCGGTCACTACGGCATCCAGATTGCGCTCGGCCATGAGAGTAAGCAGTTGGTCGAACCGATCCAGATGCAGCGGGCTCACCCACTTTGGGTTGGGTTGAAAGTAGGGCCAGATCAGCAGGATGCGCAGATGATCCATGCCTAACGTGGCGATGGCATCCAGGTCTCGCTTGATCGGATCCGCATCCCACTCATTCCAGCAGAACCACCAGTTCTTCGACGGCGTATAGTTCACGCCGAAACGATGGCGGTCTAGGGCAAGACTTCTGACCGGCTGCGCCGCAGATGGACTGCCAGGACTAAGCGCGCGCAAATCGAATCCATGCGAAAAGGCCGATCGAGAAACGAGAGCACTTCCAGCCGTCGCAGCCACGGTGCCGGCAATAAAGTCGCGTCTGTTCATAACCGACCGACTATACGCGCTTCCGTAGGGAAATCATCGGCAACTTGACCGGCTCCCCTGGCCGTCTTAGACTTGCAGTCCACAGGCCCGCCATGACCCTCTCAATGAAAAGTTTCTTCGCCGCACTGTTTCTGACTTGCACGCTTGCCCCAGCTCTCCACGCCGCGAACCCAAGGCTCCTCGCCTACTACGAGTACAGCGATAAATTCAACGTTCCGCCTTACAACGCTTCCACCATTCCATATGAAGAGCTGACGCACATCGTGCATTCGAACATTGCGCCATCATCGAAGCTGGATGGTTCTCTGTTCATCCCGGACGGATTCCTCGAGCCCGCGCTTATTTCGAGCGCCCATGCTGCGGGCGTGAAGGTGGAACTCTGCGTCAGCGGCAATGCCGGACAGTTTGTTTACATCGACGCCAATGCGACGATCCGCGGAGTGTTTGCCAAAAACATCGCGGACTTCGCCATCGCCAATGGCTACGATGGCGTCGATTTCGATTATGAAGTCCCGAACACCAACGCGCAGGCCATCGACTTTACCGCTCTGCTGCAGGATGTGCGCGCTCTTATGCCCAAAGGCCAGTACTTGCTCTCGGCGGCGGTCGCTTCCACTCCGGGAAGCTGGGGGGTTTACGATTTTGCCGGCATGATTCCGCTGCTCGATTTTTTCAACGTCATGACCTACGACTTCCACGGGGCGTGGACCAATCACTCAGGACATAATTCACCGCTGTATATGAGCCCGCGCGATCCCGGCCAGGAGGGCAGCCTCAACGACTCAACCAACCAATACCTTTCCTCGTTCAAGGTGCCTGCGGAAAAGATCAATCTCGGAACCGCGTTTTACGGCTACGCCTTCAACGTGTACGGTCTCTGGTCGTTCTGCGCGAAAGACAATCTTTGCGGGAATGGGGGAGCTCCGACCGTTCTCTACTCCCAGGTCGAACAGTTGCTTCAGACTGGAGCGTGGACCGAGAATTTTGATGATCTCGCAGGCGCGCCCTACCTCCTTGATTCCAGCGGACTTACGTTCGGCTTCATCACCTATGACAATCCCTCGTCGACGTCAGAAAAAGTTACCTACGCCCTGAGCAAACGGAAACTTGGGGGCGTCTTCATGTGGGAGCTTTCGCAGGACTATAACGGCCACACGCAGCCCTTGTTGGGAGCGATGCATTCCGCGTTCGTCAGCGCCTCTGGCGCAACTCAGTAAGGATTTACCTGCCGAGCGTCTAATTGCCACATTAGAAAGGCGGTTAGTTACCTTTGTGCCTCACACATCGGGGCTATTCCCGTTTAGTCGCCCATGACGGACACTGCTTGTGAGACGTTATGAAGAAAATCAGCAAAGAAGAATCCAGGCGGAAGCAGGATCGCACTCGAGCGGTATTGCCGGTCCGAGTGCGCGGAAAAGACGCTTCGGGCGCGCTTTTCGAAGAGCTGGCCCATACGCTCGATCTCACCACAACGGGCGCACGGCTTGGGGCGATTCGCCGGGAGATCAAAGCGCTGGATACGTTAATTGTCCTCTTCCGGCAGCGCCGCGTGGAATTCACTGTGATGTGGACCAAGTTGCTGGATGAGCACGAGTATCAGGTCGGCCTGCAATTGATGGCGCAGGAAAGCGATCCGTGGGGACTGACGGCAGCCCATGCCAATCCACATGTATCGACCAGGGCGACGGCAGTTTCGGGGGCAGCATGAAAATTATGAATAACATTCTCGGCAAGCTTTGGTCGGACGAAGAAGGTCAGGACATCGCGGAGTATTCCGTGATGCTGGCCGTTATTCTTGTGATCGTAGTGAGCACGGTCCGGCTGATCGGTTCGAACGCAGGCAACGTCTTCTCGCAAGTGGGCAGTTCGATCCAATAGTTTGCCGCGGTGATCGACAGCCATTCCGAATCGCGGAAGCTCGCCGTCACGGCGTTCGCATTACAATAGCGTTCGTGACTGATGCCAGCCTTCGCGAAGCGACCGCAGCCGTCGAGAGCGCGACGGGGCCACGGCGCTTCACTCTTCGCCAGCGCATTGTTCTTCGCATCATCATCGCGGTCGGATACTGGTTTATTCGTCTGGTGGGCTCTACGTTGCGGGTCTGCGTCTCCCGCGAGGACGGCGCGCAGCAAACCATCGACGAGCGGCCGCTGATCGTTTCCTTCTGGCACGCTTGCCAGATTCCCGCCACTTACGTCTGCCGTAACATCGGCGTCCGCGTGATGAGCAGCAACAGCTACGACGGCGAGTACATGGGGCGCATCATCCGCAGGTTTGGATTCGTCGCCGTAAAAGGATCGAGCAGCCGCAACGCCGTGCGCGCCCTGCTTGGCCTTCGCCGTGCGCTGCAAGAGGGCTGGACCGTTGCCTTCACTCTCGATGGTCCCCGCGGCCCTCGCTATAAAGTGAAGCCTGGGCCGGTGGCTCTCGCGCGTTCCTCGGGGGTTGCCTTGAGCATGTTTCACATGGCGGTCGAACGGGCCTGGGTCTTGAATACCTGGGACCGACTGATCATTCCGAAGCCGTTTTCGCGCGTGCTGATGCGGTTTGGAAAACTGATTCCAGTACCGCAGGACGCGACTGACACTGATCTCGAAGGTTACGAGCAACAACTGCAGGACTCTCTCGACCGCGTCTGTGAATTTGCGGAAGCCAACATGAACCAGGTGGGCACGCCGGATTTCCCGTACACCGCCTGAGCCAATATGGTGAAAATCATACGATGATGATGCCCGCGGCTTACGTCGCCAAAAAAATCAGCCCGATGCTGGCAGTGGCCGACATGGACGAAACGGTTGTCTTTTACGACGAGGTTCTCGGATTCACCGCCAGGATGAAGTCTCCGGAATATTCAATCGTCGAGCGCGACGGCCAGACCATTCACTTCATGAAAGCGGCTTCAGAAGAGGTGATGCGATGCGTCCGCGGGCACACGGAAATCTACATCGAGATTTCGAACGTCCGATCCTTGTGGGAGCACGTGAAGACCTTCAAGAATCGTTACCGCGTTCGAGATTTGTTCGAAAGAGATTACGGGATGATGGAGTTTCACATTGACGATCCGAACGGGTGCCTGGTCTTTGTCGGCGAGGCAACGCCAGTTCGAAAAGAGACTTCTTGAACCCGGAGTCGATCCTCCAATTTGACTTACGTGGGACCTGCCAGTAAATTCGACTCTCAGCTTTTTCGGCTCTTTGAAATGTCCTTCGGTTTGCGCGTCTTTGCCGTGTGGCGAAGACAGGGAAGCGGGTGCAATTCCCGCGCTGCCGCGCAACTGTAAGCGAGAAAATCGCAGCCGGTC
>Ga0209006_10001448_pt1 | contig 21546 bp, 17 predicted proteins | sample JacPin_JW_Ref_O2_FD_188567 | JGI IMG/M metagenome (GOLD analysis project Ga0209006, IMG submission 188567) | Forest soil microbial communities from Algoma, Ontario, Canada - Jack Pine, Ontario site 1_JW_Ref_O2 (SPAdes) (version 2) | ecosystem: Environmental > Terrestrial > Soil > Boreal... | reverse complement strand
TTGAGGTATTTCTTAATCCTTGGGCAAATCCCGAGGCGCCCGGTCCGTTCCTCCTGCTATGGAGATATCGGTTTTATAACAATCTGGTGCAGTATGTGGTCTTGTACGCCTCAACGTTAGCGATCCTTTATGTGCTCGAATCGAAGGAGCGCCTGGCGTATCAGCAGACCGAAACTGCACGGCTTAATGAGCAGCTCTCCAAAGCACAACTCGATGCGGTTCGCCGGCAAATCGAGCCGCATTTTCTATTCAACACTCTGAACGCGATTGCTGGACTCGTCCGAGAGAAAAGAAACGATGCGGCAGTAGACATGATCGTCGGGCTCAGCGACTTTCTGCGGCGCGTTGTAAACGATTCCAACCGCCAACAGGTACCTCTTGGCGAAGAATTGGAATTCGCCCAAAGATATTTGGAGATTCAGAAAGTACGTTTTGCCGACCGCCTTCAGCTGAGTGTAGATGTCCCCAAAGAACTCTTCCCTGCCCAAGTCCCCAGCCTGATCCTGCAGCCCATGGTCGAGAATGCGGTTAAGCATGGCATCGCGAAACGAATTCAGGGAGGCGCGATCCGGATTGCCGCCCTTCGATCAAACGGCACGCTGACGCTCCGCGTTTATAACGATGGTCCAAGTTTGCCGTTGGGTTGGGAGGATTCTCGCTCCGGGATTGGGATTTCCAACGTTCGTGCTCGCCTGCGAGGCCTGTACGGAGAGGCCTTCGCGTTCACCATACGCAATCAGGAGCCCGGGGGAGTTGAAGTGTCGGTTTCCGTACCATTTGTTTTACAGTCTCCCGTTCTAGGAGCGAGCGAGCTGGGCGCAAGCGAGTTGGGAGCAGGTAAGGAATGATCCGCCACCACGTTCGACCGCCATTCCCGACGAAACGCTCGTGCTCGAAACGTTGATCACTAGAGCAATGATCACCCTGGCGCTGGCGACCGAAGATGACTGAAAAAACGCACTCCCGAAAAATACGGGCCCTCATCGTCGACGACGAACCTCTCGCACGCAGCAATCTCGCTGTCTTATTACGCGTCGATCCAGAGATTGAAGTCATCGGTGAATGCGGCTCCGGCGTCGAGGCCGCGGAAAGCATGCGCAACGCGAAACCGGACTTACTGTTCCTTGATGTGCAAATGCCGGAATGCGATGGTTTCGATACGCTCGAAATAGTGGGCGCAGATTTACCGCCCGCCGTCGTCTTCGTCACCGCCTACGATCAGTACGCCATTCGAGCGTTCGAGGCCGGTGCGCTCGACTACCTGCTGAAACCCTTCGACGACGCTCGATTCAATCGCGCACTCGACCGTGCCAAGACACGAATCCGGCAGTACTGGAGCCAGCCGCAGACGCAGGGCCGTTCAGCAAACGACCGTCTGGCGATCAAGAATGCCGGCAGTATTTCGTTCTTAAAGTTCTCCGAGATTGATTGGATCGAGGCTGCCGACTATTACGCGTGTCTTCACGTAGGTCCTAGATCGCACCTGTTGCGGCGCAGTATGACCGAACTCGAGCGCGAATTGCCGCCGACTATATTTTGCCGAATTCACCGCTCCAGCATCGTGAACCTCGATCGAGTGCGAGGTCTCAAACTCGATGAAGACGGCGAATATGAAGTCCTGCTGCTGGACGGCACGAAACTCCCCCTGAGCCGACGATACCGCAAGCAACTGCAATCTCGCTTCGGCTCGTAAAAAGGCCACGCAAAATAAAAACTAAAGAGACCTCGGAGTTGCGAGATACTTACCTTCTGCTTACAGCGGAAGGGATGACCGTCATGATGATCTTAGTGAATAGCGATAAGAACGTTGTGGTCGATGCCACACTCACCAGTTTCGTCGAAACCGAGGTCAACAAAGTGTTGGGTCGATTTGAAAGCCAGTTGACTCGAGTCGAAGTTTACCTAAGCGATCTGAATGGAAATAAGCCCGGACTTCTAGACAAGCGCTGCCAGTTGGAGGCTCGTCCCGCCGGCGATGGCCCGGTTTCGGTCAGTGCCGAAGCTGACACCGTAGAACTATCAGTCCGAGACGCTGTTAATAAGATGAAGCGATTGCTCGAATCATTGTTTGGACGGGCCCAAAAGCGGGCTTAGGCGGCGATCCACAAATACCACTGATGGTCAGCCTCTAAGCGTTCAGCCGAGCGCCAGCGCGACACTTGAAGCTTTCGTGGTACAATCAGACTAGTCAGACTAGTCATTTATGAATACGAAACAAAATAGATGGCAACTCCAAACGGCGAAAGCGCGTTTCAGCGAGCTTTTCCGCCGCGCTAGAACTGAAGGCCCACAATACGTGACCCGCCAAGGTAAAGAGGCCGTCGTGGTCGTGCCTGCCGAGGAATTTGAACGTCTCAAAGGGCAGAGCCGCAAGACCAGCTTGGTTCAGTTCTTTGCCGATTCTCCGCTGGCCGATTCCGGCATCGATCTTGAGCGCAAACCTGACTTCGGCCGCAACATCGATTTGTGAACGGATTCCTGCTCGATACCAACGTCGTCTCAGAGTTGGTGCGTCCCAACCCTGACGCGAGGGTCGTAAATTGGGTGGAGTCGACCGACGAAGAAATACTTTTCCTGAGCGTCCTCACCTTGGGAGAAATACGAAAAGGAATCGCAACCCTATCCCAATCGGCGCGGAGAGCGCGCTTAGAAGCCTGGCTCAACCGGAATTTGGTGCTCCGGTTTGAAGGACGCATTCTCGCTATCGATATTGAAGTTGCCGACCGCTGGGGACAACTTGCCGGCTTGCTTGCATTGCGAGGATCACAACTCGCGGTGGTCGATGGCTTGCTGGCCGCAACGGCCATCCACCACAACCTAACCTTGGTCACGCGCAACACGCGCGACGTGGCAGAGACGGGAGCAAACGTTTTCGATCCTTGGATTTTCGGTTCCCGGACCTGAAGTGGAAATCTTTGAGTTGGCCAAGGGTTCAGTGAACGAAGTTACTGCAAGGGAGTGGAAGATCGCTAACTTCCCTTTACGCCCGCGTCCGTTTCCGATTGCGCAAACACCTGATTGGCTCCCATATGAGCCGGCGCCGGAGCCAACATCTGTTCCTTCCGATAGACCAGGTTGCTGGCGTTGAAGCTGGCTAGTTCAAAGCCGTGGCCGTGGGTAATCGCGTCCGTCGGGCAGGCCTCGACGCAATAACCGCAGAAGATACATCGGTTGTAATCGATGTTGTAAACGTGCGCATAACGCTCAGCGCCTGAAATGCGTTTCTCCTCGGTATTTTCAGCGGCCTCAATGTAGATGCAGTTGGCCGGGCAGGCAGCCGCGCAGAGAAAACAGGCCACGCATTTCTCCAGTCCGTTTTCGTCGCGCTGCAAAACATGCATGCCACGAAAGCGCTCCTGAAACATTGCGCCTTTCGTGGGGCCGGGACCGTCGGGATAGTTCTCGACGATGGTGGGCTGAAACATCTCCTTCAGGGTGATACTCATCCCCTGGGCTATGGCTCCGATGTTCTTGATCACGGACATGACCCCACAGTATAGCGGATGTTCACCTCTTACTGTTGTCGGACATTATCCGTTTTCACTTTCACCATCTACCAACGACGGGGGGACTTTCGTGGACATGGAAATCTTCCGTCGATCGGTGAAACTCATCGTGTGCGCTGCGTTGCGCCGGCGCGCCATTGGCGTTTTCCATCTATGGCTTGCCGTGGTATCGCTCCAACTCGTTTCTTTGCCTGCGCGATCCTCGTCCTGATTTCCACTTTTGATTCGGTTGGAACTCTCAGTTTATTTCTCGGCCAAGCCCTCGCCGAAGAAGCGGTGGAATACCGAAACCACACGTCGGCGCAGAATCTCGACGGTGCCAAGAAGTATCAGCAAGACTCCGTTAACTGGAACCGACGCGGGCGCACCGTGCCGGGACCGGACTCGCCGGCTGCGCTGCGGTTTCGCGCCCAACAGCAGAAGATGGCGATGCGAACCCGGCGGACCGCCGCGAATGTCGCTTCGAGCTCAACCGTCTGGACCGCCGTGGGACCCGCTCCGCTAGCATCCGACGCCACCGGTGACGGAATGCAGGATTACAACTGGGTGTCGGGGCGAGCGACTTCGGTTTTGATCGATCCCGCCGACTCCACCGGAAACACAGTTCTGCTTGGCGGAGCCTATGGCGGCCTTTGGAAATCTACGAATGCCGGAAGTCAAAGCACCACCCCTGCGTCGGTGATCTGGCAGAGTCTGATTGACGATGAGCCAACCTTGGCTGTCGGAGCAATCGCCCTGCAGCCGGGAAACAGCAACGTAATTCTGGTTGGAACCGGAGAGACAAACAGTTCCACCGATTCCTACTATGGGCTGGGAATTCTACGCTCGGCGAACGGAGGCGCGACTTGGGCGCCGCCGATTCAGACTGCAGGCACGGGCCAGTCGTTTCAGGGCGTCGGGTTCAGCAAGATCGCCTTCAGCACGGCAAATCCTAATCTGGTAGTCGCCGCGACGGCCGGTGACAACGGCTTGTATCTCGGGCTGGAAGAAGATGCCAACTCAACCGCTCGCGGCCTTTATTTTTCGCATGATGCCGGAGCCACCTGGAATGCAGTCATTTTGTCAGATGGCGCAGTGCCTGCCTCGGCCACCTCGGTCATCTACAACGCCATCCAGGGAGCGCCGACTGGGACTTTCTACGCCTTTATCCGCAGACATGGGCTGTACTCATCGACCGACGGGCAGCATTTTACGCGGATGTCGACCCAACCAACACCCGGTCTGACCACAGCGAATTGCCCATCTGCTTCGAACGCCAGCAGCTGTCCGATCTACCGCGGAGAATTCGCGGTCGTACCGGGACGCAGCGAAATGTACGTGTGGGTGGTCGATGTACAGCCAGATCAGAATGGAAATCCAGCAGCAGTTGACGAAGGTATCTGGCGATCAACCAACGGCGGAACCAACTGGACGCAGATTCCGGATAACGGCATTACTAACTGCGGCGACGATGCTTTTGGTCCCAACAACAGCGGCTGTGGAGTCGAGCAAGGCTGGTACAACCTGGCATTGGCCGCCGTTCCTGATTCTTCTGGAACCGATGTTTATGCGGGCGCGATCAATCTTTATAAATGCACGCTGGGATCGGGCGGCACCACCTGCACCCAAGGCGATTGGATCAATCTAACCCACGTCTACGGATGCAACCCCGGGCCGCTCGGAGCGCCCGCGCACGTACATCCTGAGCAGCACGGCATCGCGTTCATGGTGGTGAGCGGCAAGGCTCCCGGCTATTTCGTCCACGACGGCGGCATCAGCCGCACGCTGGACGGATATTCCGGACTCGACACTGGCAGTTGTTCGGGAACCAATCAATTCGACAGCTTAAGCCAGACCTTGGGATCGATGATCGAATTCGTTTCGATTTCCTTGCATCCCACCAACCCCGACATCCTTTTGGGAGGAGCCCAGAATGACGGCTCGCCGACGAGCAGCACCGCGACCGGCAGCAGCACATTTCAAAATGCATTAGGCGGTGCTGGCGGATTAACGGCGATCAATCCCAGTAATCCCAACGAATGGTTTGCCTCGAATCCGTACCTCACCATTGTGAAGTGCGAGTTGGGGACGGCGTGCAACGATGCCAGCTTCCTTGAGGTTGTCAGTTCCGCCAACTTAGGCGGTGACAATGGAGCTTTCTTTACTCCTTACATTCTGGATCCGCAGAATAGCGGCGAGATGCTGGTAGGAACTTGCCGCGTGTGGCGAGTCAGCACCAGCGGCACCTCGCCGTTGCAACTGAGCAACGACTTCGAAACTCTTGGGACAGGCTTGTGCACAGGCGACGAAATCAACTTGGTAAATGCCATCGCCGCCGGTGGTCCGCAGGATGCCAACGGCAATTCTACGGTGATATACGCGGTCACGAACGGTTACGGCCCGCTGAGCGGATCGCCCGGCGGCGAGGTTTGGGTTACGACGCAAGCCGGCACAACTCTTATGACCAATGTCACGCAGAATGTAAATCCAGAGGGATATGCGATATCGACCGTTGCCATGGATTCGTCGGACGCGACCGGCAACACCGCGTATGTCGGAATCATGGGATTCAGCACTCAGGCTTTCTCCACTTCTCATATATGGAAAACTTCAAGCGCCGGAACCGATTGGACGGACTGGACTGGAAGCGGAGTTACGGGGCTGCCTGATAATCCCGTAAACACGTTGCTAGTCGATACCCAAGCGGGAGTGATTTACGCGGGCACCGATGTTGGCGTCTTCGTCAGTTCGACTACGAGCGCCAGTTGGACGGAAGTTGGTCCAATGCCCGGACCGGGAGTGTCAGGCTTTCTGCCGAATGCTCCAGTCACCGCTCTCCAGATGTTCAATCCCGATGCGGGCACGAAGACTCTCGTGGCGTCGACCTACGGACGCGGCATCTGGAACTTCGCATTGGTGACTTCGGCTGGCTATAAGAATGCGATTTCAAATTCGCCGCAGACGATTTTTCCGACTCAGTCGGCTGCGTTTGAGGGAACGCTTACCGCGCAAGACGGCTACGCGAGTCCAGTCAATCTAAGTTGTTCGGGTGCGCTACCGGCAACGTGCGGGGTGCAACCGCAGCAATTAACGCCGACGGCAACCTATACCCTGACGGCGGGCGGTGGCGTGGGCGATTACAGCTTCGATGCCCACGCCGTGGGCACGGATCCGGCTGCCATAACTCGCGACGCGACCGTCACCCTTCACGTCGTGGACTTCAATTTGACCGCGCCCAACCCGAATTCGCTAACCGTCGCACAAGGAGGCACTTCAGGAGCCAGCCTGTTTCAGGTGACCGCGTCGGGAAGTTTTGCGCAGACGGTTTTTCTAAGCTGCCCCACGGGCCTCCCCGCCGGAGCAGCCTGCGTGTTTTCGCCGTCGGGTACCGTCAGCCCGACCTCGTCGATGCCAGTCACCGTTTCATTGACCGTAACCGCTGCGAGTGGAACACCGGCAGGCAGTCCGGACCTGGCAACCATCTCTGCCATCGCGACTGGCGCGCCCTCCGCCAAGACACAAAACTTCGACCTGACCGTGACGACGGCTGCGCTGGACTTCACTTGGAGCGACACGAGTAATGCCGCAGTGACAGTTCTGGCAGGCCAGACTGCCAATTACACATTTTCAATGGTTCCGGCGGGAGGCACTGCTCTGGCTGCTGCCATGAGTTTCGCATGTGGGGGCCTGCCGGCATTGACGACCTGTGAGTTCGCTCCGGCGACACTCGCAGCCGGAGCCGGAACGACGTCCGTCGCGCTCACGATTACCACCGCGGGGCCAAACCTGGGAACAGGATCAGGGTCTAGAATCAGGCCGGCATCAGGACTGTCGCCCGTCATCACTACTCCTCGGAGAAGGACTGCTCTTAGTTTGTCGCCCCTCTTGGCCATCGTGTGGGGGTTTGTAGTTGGAATGATTGCGCTGGCGCCGAATCAACCTGGCAGGCGACGTAGCCGGCAACGCCGCTATGCCATCGCCTGGGTTTTCCTGGCTGCCGCAATGATAGGAACAGTTTCGTGCGGAGGAATCGCGAGCGTCGGCATCGTACCTCCTCCGCCTGCGACGGTCACGGTTAATCCGGGCCTCGCCACTTTGTTCGCCGACGAAAGCGGCAACGCCTGGCCGGTGACAACTACTCAGGAACAATTCATGGCGACCGTCAATGGTTCTAGTAATCAGAATGTGACTTGGGCAGTCACCGACGGAAACGCCAATGGCACCGTGGACTCCACAGGTTTGTATACGGCCCCCGCGATCGTTCCAACCCCGGCCACGATCACGGTAACGGCTACCTCGACGGTTGCCACCGCACCAGGATCGGCATTTGTTAACATCGCGACGCCAACGGCACTGGGGGTTTCGCAGATTACGGTGACTGCAACCGAGTCGGGCGGAGCGTCGCACTCAAATACAGTAACCCTGACGGTGCAGTAACAATTCAATCCATCCGCGAAGATCGTCAGGATTCCAATCGCTAGTGTAGTCTTTGAAGACACAGTTGGCCGCGTCGCAGTTGCCGGACCCGGCAATCGGCGTCACCAACAAAAGTTTTCTTGCCAGCCTTTGGAGAATTTTTCATGGCGCGAAGTCGAGGTTCGAAAAACAAAATTGCGGTTCTGGGTGCGGGAAAGATGGGAGCGATTCTGTTGCAATCTTTTCTGCGTGATGCATTGCTCACGCCCTCCCAGACCTGGGCCACGGTGGCACACGCCGAGCGAGCTCGCGTACTTAAAGAAAAGTTAAAGGTGCACGCCGGCATCGATAACGCCCTGGCAGTGAAGGACGCCGACATCATCTTTGTATGCGTCAAGCCGCAGGTCGTTGCGGACGTCATGCGTGAAATTCGAGCCAACGTCCATACCAAGCAGTTGATCATTTCGGTAGCAGCGTCGGTTCCGACAGAAATGATTGAGCGGGCGCTCGAAAAAGAAGTGCCCGTGGTGAGGGCCATGCCGAACACTCCTTGTGTGTTAGGAGCCGGCATGACAGCGTTGTGCAAAGGGAAATTCGCCACCCGGCAACATCTCGAAACGGCGTCGAAGTTCTTCGATGCTGTGGGCAGGACTGTAATCGTGGACGAGAAACATATGGACGCGGTTACTGGACTTTCTGCCAGCGGTCCCGCCTATATCTACATCATTTTGGAATCACTGGCAGAGGCGGGCGTTAAAGTAGGACTTCCGCGCGACATTGCTACTCTGCTGGCCGCGCAAACCACCATGGGCGCTGCCCGCGTGGTGCTCGAGACTGGGGATCATCCAGCGCTGTTGAAAGACGCTGTGACAACTCCGGCGGGATGCACCATCGACGGCATCATGGAACTGGAAGAAGGTAAACTGCGTGTCACTTTGATCAAGGCAGTCGTAAAAGCGGTACAGCGAGCTAAGGAGTTGGCCTTCTCCTAGTGCGCGTTGGGAAAATTAACGCGATGCCGCGTAGTCTCCAAATTCGATGTAACTGATTGACCGCAGTAATCCCGGGTGTATCGAATCAAGGCAGCCCCAAACTCCCATACGCCCGTGGGAAGGTCACGATGCCCCAGGGAAGATTGAATCCCTCGACGGTCCCGACCTGCTTATAGGAATCGGCGTCAATCACCACGATGTTGTTGGATCGACCGCAGGCCAGCAGAATTTTGGAATCGTCAGGCGTAAACGTGAAGTGCCAGCATCTCTGCGCGGTAGGTATCTCGGCCAGCAGTTCCAAAGAATCGGCGGAAAAAACCTGTAGCTTATGCGCCATGGCCGCGGAAACGAAAATCCGTTTGCCCGCGCGGTCGAATGCAAGTCCGTAGGGCTTCGCTGCGGTCGGCACCGACTTGATCACCTTCAAATCGGAGTCCATGGTCAGCAATGTTCCGGATGCCTCCATGGTGATAGCGTAGCCAGTTCCAAGCGGCGATCGTTTTACACCTCTCGGGCGGATGCCGTAAGACTTAAGATCGATGTCGCGAACATGCTGGCCGCTAACTTCGTCAAACAAACCGATGGTGTCCTGCGACTCGTTGGCCACCAGCATCTGTTTTCCATCCCGCGAAAATTCGATGCCCTCCGTCTCCTGCCCAGCGGTAGAAACTGGGCCTGGAGCCCAATCCCCAACATGAAACGACGCAATCTGAGCAGGCGGCTCGTTGTCATCTTCGCCGTTGGGTTCAGAGTTCGAAGCTCCCGGAGGCCCACCCGCAGAACCAGGTTCGAAGGTTGCGAAAACCCGGTCGCCAGCAGGATTAATCTTGACGAATTCGGGACTGTCTCCAACCTGGATTCGCTCGATCAGGTTCAAATCCGGCGCACTGAAGATCGCCAGGTCGCTGCTGTTCTTATTCGACGTGATCAGGTATTTTCCATCGAACGTTACGGCCAGTCCTCTGGGCGAGACATTTTCGGGTTTGACTCGCCGGACCACTTTCAGCGTGCTCAGGTCGATCACGCTAACGCCGCCTTCCTCCTCGGTCACATAGGCGACTTCGGCAAGGCCTGCGATATGGCGTGCCTCAAGATACATTCCCGCCACTAGGGCGACTCCGATTACTGTCCACGTTAAGAAACTTTTTAAACGCATTACCCTTCCCTTCTCCATGCTGCTACGTGGAGATTCTAATCGCATCCGAGCAGGAAGTCCCCGAGTCAGAAAGCTGCGTCCTCAAATGCGAGCGCACAGCTGATCCGGCATCCTTTATTCGGCACTTATTCCGCACCCTCGCTAGAACGAGGTCGTGAGGCGTGCAGCTACGCTCCGCGATGGGCCAATCGCGTTGCCCGAGAAGAGCCCGCCGAAGTCGATCACGTTGAGGACGTTGCTCAGGTTCTGCCCATCGACCTGAATGCGCATGTTCATATGGTCGGATTTATAGAGATCCGCGCCCGCCGACGCATTGACCTGAAAAGCAGGATAGATGCGACCGCGAGCGAAATTGATGCGGTCGACGACCGCCTGGCCGTACGTCTGGGCCGGTCCGCCCGGGCCGTAGATACACTCTTGAAGTGTTAGGCTCGGATCGCACTGAAACTCAAATGGCAGACCAGTATCGTATTGAATCCCGCCTGCAACCCAGAAACGTGGCGTGACTTGGTAGCGGAGGCGTCCGCGAATGGTGTTGCGCTGATCCTGCGAATCCGGAAAATGACCACTGGGCAATAACCCCGAGGCGTCGTCTCCTAGAAACAAACCACCCGTAACCGGCCACCACGCGTTGCCCACTTCGTAGGAGTAGCTCAAGAATCCTGAAAGACGGCGCCAGTCGGAAAGCTCGATCCGGGCCTCTGCCCCATAAACGATCGACTTTTTGAACGCTATAGGAAAGCTGATGGTTGTGTTCTGAATTTGATCGTCGTCGGCATAGTTGGAAACCCGCCGCCGGAAATAGTTGGCGTCCAGCCTCACTTTGCCATAAAACGCCTTGGTCAGTCCCGCCTCGTAGTAGTTGCCTTCCGAGGGTTCAACCAATCGCAGAAAATTAGACGGGTTGATGGCTGCCGCCGCTTCCGAACTTGAAAGTAGAATGTTCTCGAATGACGGTGTTTGAAAGACTCGATCGTAGGAAAAATGGACGAGAAGACCCGCCGACGGAAAATAGCGCGAGATCGAAAAGCGCGGATCGACACCATGGCGGTTCAACAAGAGCTGATAGTGATCCCAGCGCAGTCCAGCATTTATGGTCCAGTTTTTCAGGCGGATCTGGTCCTGCACGAATACGGATTGCTCGAGATCGGGACGGTTGCCGGCAAAGCTAAAGTCGAGCGGAGTGCCGTCGTCAAACTGGGTAGGGTCCGTAATGTGGTAGCGGAAGTTTTCGTTGAGAAAAGTGTTGTCCGACTCGAAACCAAACTTCCATTCGTTGCGGCCGTGGGTAAGTGTGGTGGTGCCCCTGAAATATGCTTCACGGAAAAAGTTCTGCTGGAAGACCTCGATAGGCGTCGACTGCTCGTTGGAGTTAAAACCAATCTCGTTGTCCCGAACCATGGTGCGAAAATCGCTCAGCGCATTGGATGAAAAGGTGTGCTGGTACGTGGCGATCCCGATCGTCTCAATGTTGTCCGCCGTCTGTCGCTGGCCAGCTGCTTGTTGCAGCTGTTCGTTCGGCAGTTCATAGCGAGAGAGTTCATGACGCACGATAAACCGAAGCCGATCTTTCGAAGTCAGGTCGCGTTCGTAGTTCCCCGAAAAATCTCCGAGAGTTCCAGTGTTCGTGTAGTTTTGCGGAACCACCGGATTCAAGTAGTGATCGGTCATGCTGCCGCTAGCGCTGGCGCCAAAGGTATTCTTTCCCCACGCATATTGTCCCGAAGCAGACGCACCCGCCGTATTAAAACTGCCCCCGGAAAGCACAAGTTGGCCATGGAGACCCGGCTGCGAATCCTGCAATGTGTTGACCTCGACTACGCCACCCATTTTTCGCCCGTATTCGGCGGGGATGCCGGCAGTGTAGATGCTCAACGACTGCACGTCATCGGCGTCGATCGCAGGCCCGAAGCTGGGCGAGCGATTATCGGTAAGCGGGATACCGTCCACCACAAACTGTGTCTGATACTCCGAGCCACGGGGATGTAAAACTGCATTGCCTTCGTACAGCCATCCCGGCTGCGAGTTCACCAGCTCCTGAATCGAACGGCCCGGAATCGAACTCAGGCGAGTTTGTATCGCTTCCGACCCTACCTGACTCACGGAGCCGGGTTGATCGGGATCGGTCAGCGTGTTGTCAGCACTCACGTTTACGGACTGATCCACCTTCGACAGTGTGAGCTGAATTGAATATTCGGCGGGAATCGAAGAATGAATCTCGACAGATTCGGATACTTGAGCAAACCCAGATTGTGTAATTTCGAGCCGATAGACGCCATAAGGTAAGCGTTTTACGTCAAGACGACCTTGATCGTTCGTTCCCAAAGCGCCTCGGTACCCATTGGCGAGGCTGTCGATCTGAACCGTCGTTTTCACCGGGAGACCAGCCGGATCGATGACCGTAAGCCGTAGTTCTCCGCTATGGCTCTGGCCAAATAACGGCAAGGCGCACAGGAGCCATATGGCAAGTCCTTTCATGGAAAATCGGCGGTTGCCGTTCAGCCGTCCTGTGAATTCGAGCCAGCCGGCTCTTCGGTCCATATTGGCCGCCACGGCTGGAGACACTTTCTCCTTTTTACACATCAACTTGGATATTCCATTTCTGGCCAATCCGTTCAGTCTTTTTTCGGGCCGAGGCGGCTCCAAGAGATGAATTAAGTACCTTGAACAAAAGCGGGGACAAAGGAATATATAGTTACAGAGAGCGATGCGTCCCGCGGCCTCCATTACCGACTCGAACCATCTGCCCTTCACCGGGGCATCTGAAGCCACATTTTCTGCGAAGCCTTCAGACATCGAGCGCGAGGTGATGGAGCTCTTCGAACAATTCCGTAATCCGCTCCTCCGTTATTCACTCTCGTTTGGTGTGCCCGTGCATGACGCGGAAGAGATTATTCAGGAAGTCTTCCTGGCTTTGTTTCGACACCTGCAATCAGGCCGATCTCGCAAAAATCTTCGTGGCTGGATCTTTCGCGTGACGCACAATCTCACTCTCAAGCAGCGCCACGCTAACCAACGATCGTTCGACCGGCTGGCAACGGATACCGCCATCGCGGAGGAGCAGTGCGACCCCTCGCCCAGTCCGGAGGAGCATTTGTCCGCGGCGCAGCGACGCGACCGGTTGCTGGCTGTTGTTCGTGCGCTTCCACAAGCTGATCAGGGTTGCTTGCGTTTGCGCGCGGAGGGTCTCCGCTATCGGGAAATTGCGACGGTTCTTGGCATGTCGTTGGGATCGGTATCGATATCGCTGACACGATCGCTGGCACGGCTGATCCGTGCGGATGGGAGATAAAAACTATGCGGAGCGAAGATCTTCATCTATCCGACCATGAACTCCTTCAGGCGGCAGACGGCGAACTCCCGGCTCGCCGCGCATCTCAGATTCACGTCCATCTCGCGGCCTGTTGGGACTGCCGGGCCCGCATGGCAGAAATCGAAGCGACAATCGGAGACTTCGCGCGCGGTCATCGTCAAGCTCTGGATCCCCAACTGCCATCGATCGACGGTCCGCGTGCGTTATTGCGCGCACAACTGGCGGAACTCGCCTCCAAACCCGTCAGCCCTTGGCGGCAGCTGTTCCGGTTCAACTCGCCAGTGCGTACGGCGGCGCTTGTGGGCACCGCGTTTCTCTTATTTTTCGTGGCGGCGATGGCCAGCAAATTCTTTTTCCAAAATTCATTGCGCGCTGCCAACTCTGCGATGTTCACGTCTGAGCGAGGAGCAGTACCAAACCACAGCCTTACTCCGGGTGCAACGCGCCGAGTTACGGTCAGCGACGTGTGCTCTTTGCCTCGCGAGCAGGTGATCGCCGAAGTATCCGCACCCTTGCGCCAGGAAGTGTTCCGCGAATACGGGATTGTTAATGCTCGCGCCAGCGATTATGAGATCGATTACCTGATTGCCCCAGGGTTGGGCGGAGTCGGAGAAATCCACAACCTCTGGCCAGAGCCCTATTCATCGCCGATATGGAATGCGCGCGTCAAGGATGACTTGGAAGAACACCTTCACGAAATGGTGTGTGCCGGAAGACTCGATCTAGCGACAGCGCAGGGCGACATCGCGACCGATTGGATCGCCGCCTACAAGAAGTACTTCCACACCGACACACCGCTTACCTTCAGTTCGAGACTGACGTCGGCACTGAATTCGCTTCCGCTTCGTTGACAAGAAATTGATCAGTTCGGAAGAGAGAAGCTGAGAGTTACGTCTGTCTGGAACTGCGCCGGTCGATCGTGTTGGCGGTAAGGTTGGTAGCGCCAGTTACGGACAGCTTCCGTCGCAGCCCCGGCAAGAATTGGGTCTCCGCTCAAAGTCCGGATATTGGAAACAGATCCGTCTGCAGCCACTTGGACTTCTAGAACTACGTTGCCAGCCTTGTGGGCGGCTCGCGCTTCGGCTGGATACTCCGGCTCTGTTCGGCTTAGGATCCGCGTTTCGGCTTCTGCCGGAGACAGCCAAACGCTCTGCGATCCCGCGATTTTCGTGGTTGAAGATGCTTCCACAATCGGACTTGCAACGCCTGGACTGCTAACGCCCGGACTGGCCTGAGTGCGCTTCGCCGACTCTGCCTTGGGCGCCGGCTTCATGCGGAAGACGACCTTGCCGTTTTCATAAACGACTAATTCGTCGGCGTTCGCGGCCGCCGATTTTGCAGCCGGTCCAGAAGTCGATCTCGAACTCTTCGAATTGCCGCCAGCCTTTATCGGATCCGATTTTGCTCCCGCACCCGGAATCAAATCGTTTTCGAGTCGCTGCACCAGCCGATTGGACGCGGTTTGACTTGACCTCAGCCAGGGGCTTAACCATCCGATGCGGAAGCCGATCAAAAAGCTGACGGTAATGGTGGCAAGAATCGCCAGGCCGCCCAGCACCAGAGTCCAAGCTTCATAGGATCGCTTCATGGGCGCGGTTGCTATCGCGGCCAACTTTGGTGGTATCAACTCCGGTACTGCGGACGCGGAAAGGTCCATTCCCGGCACCGGCTTGCGCTGCCCCATCTCAATAGCAGCCTGTCGCACCCGCGCGCATTCTTCCGCAAAATCCTCGAGCACTTTCTGATCGTTGTGCGAAAACGCCGCGGGCGAAGTCGAGAACACTTCGAGAACTCCGCTGAACCGAGCATTCTTGTTGTTACCGCCGACGACAGCATCGAAGACAGGGACAATAAGAATCGAGCGAATGCCAAGCCGGCGTGAGATTGCCGGATCAACCCGAGGATCGAACTCGGTATCGACCGAAAGCTGCGGCTGGCGGGTCTCCAGGCAAGCACCCGAAAGCCCATCGCGAGTATTAAGAGGAACGCCCAGATCGGGCGCGAGATTTCCGGTGGCGGCGCGGCAAACCATCTCATCGCCCCGTGCTAGGGCAAGAGCCGCAGCGCTGGCGTGGGTGGCCTGGGCGGCGCGCACAACGATCTCGTTCAGAACCAGGTCGAGCGCCAGATCCGAAGGAAAGCCGGCGCGCAGGTGCTGCTCAAGAATCTGGGTCGGGTCAGCCAGCGAATCTTCAGAGTGGAACTCGGACCTCGACATAGGTTGCGGGAACATAATCGTTCCGGCAGCCTGCGGCATACGGGGGGATGCAGGCTCAGAGCGAGTTTCCCGCGAAATCGGAGGGAAGTCAATCGCTTAGCCGCCGTCCACCTATCCAGCCGTAATGGAGCGCTGCGTCCTCACCCGGCCACGCCGGACGAATGGACGAACCAACGGTAGATCATGATGAACCAATGAGACAGAGACTGATCCTGTGAGATTGGAATTCCCGTTCCTGCCCCCGGTAGCGAGCCGATTACGATGGATAGGCCGGCAGGACCGAAAACACTGCTACAGTAAGAAATTGCACCTCCGACGAGCCGGAAGTGCAAATGAAAATTCGAGGAGAGCAGGCTCGCTATGCGCATCGCGGTCGTCGGTTCGGGATACGTAGGGTTGGTAACCGGAGTGTGTTTTGCAGATTTGGGGCACCAAGTCGTTTTGGTAGATAACGACGAGAAGAAAATCGCGGCATTAACCAGCGGCGACGTGCCAATTCATGAACGCTTCCTGCCCGAGTTACTCACCCGTCATCGTGGAGAGCGTATCAAGTTCTCCGGCGATTTACAGGTCGCTACGCGTGAGAGCGATGTCGTATTCATCGCCGTCGGAACGCCTCCAACCGAAAGTGGCGACGCGGATCTGTCCTATGTAGAGTCGGTGGCGCGGGAAATCTCGGGCGCCGTGGATAGCTACAAAGTTATCGTCGAAAAAAGTACAGTTCCGGTGTACACGAGCCAATGGATTCAAACCATTATCACGCGAAATGGGGCCAGCGCCTCGCTGTTCGACGTGGCCTCGAATCCGGAATTCCTGCGCGAGGGTACCGCGGTCACCGACTTCCTCTATCCTGACCGCATCGTTGTGGGAGTAGAAAGCGAACGCGCCGCAGATATCATGCGTGAGCTTTATGGCCCACTCACCAGTGGATGGTATTACGGCAGGGCCGATGCCATTCCGCGCCCTGAGTCAGCCACCGGCAAGGCGCCGCCAAGGTTGATTATTACCAGCACCAAGAGTGCTGAGCTGATCAAGCATGCTTCCAACGCATTCCTGGCGATGAAAATCTCGTTCATTAATGCCGTCGCATCGATCTGCGAATCGGTGGGCGCAAATGTGGAGCAGGTAAGCGACGGGATTGGAACGGATTCGCGAATCGGCCCGCGATTCATGCAGCCTGGGATCGGCTATGGAGGGTCGTGCTTTCCCAAAGATTTGATGGCATTCCGCGCCGTTGCCAAGGAAAGCGGTTACGATTTTCGGTTGCTCGAAGAAGTGATTCGTATCAACGAAGATCAGCGGCATCGCTTCCTGCGGAAAGTGAGAAGCGTACTCTGGACTTTTCGCGGCAAGCGACTGGGCGTGCTCGGCTTGGCATTTAAGGGCGGCACGGACGATATTCGTGAGTCTCCCGCGATGTTGCTGGTCCAGGAATTATTGCGCGAAGGCTGTCACATTCGTGCCTACGATCCGGCGGCAATGGAACGGGCGAAAGAAGTACTGAAATCCGGCGTCGAGTTCGTCTCCGATGCCTACCAGGCCGCCACAGGTGTGGATGCGCTTCTGATTCTCACAGAATGGGAAGAGTTCGCGCATCTCGATCTGGAACGCGTGCACGGACTGATAAAGTATCCCATTGTGCTCGACGGGCGGAATCTCTACGATCCAGCGGTAATGGTTGCGCACGGATTCTCCTACTACAGTGTGGGACGACCGGCGGCATTGACCGAGGAAGTGACTGCGGAGACTCGTCCGCAGAAAAAGGAGCGGGCCTGAAGCAATGGTTGTGAAACGTGCACTGGTAACGGGTGGAGCGGGCTTCCTGGGATCACATCTGTGCGATGGCTTGTTGGGCGACGGCTACGCGGTCCTGGCGGCTGACAATTTGCTGACTGGGCGCATCGGGAACATTGAACACCTCCGCAATGATTCGCGATTTGAGTTTGTGGAGAAAGACGTTTGCTTGCCAGGCGATTGGGGGCCGCTGGATTATGTGTTCCACTTCGCCAGCCCGGCAAGCCCGGTCGACTACGCCGAACATGGCATAGCGACCCTGCGGGTAGGATCGTACGGCACCTTCGAAGCGCTTGAAACAGCCCTGAGGAGTGGCGCAAAGTTCATGATGGCGTCCACATCGGAGTGTTACGGTGATCCCCTGGTGCATCCGCAGACTGAAACCTATTGGGGTAACGTAAATCCCGTCGGGCCCCGCTCAGTGTATGACGAGGCCAAGCGCTTCTCCGAAGCCGTCACCGCGGCCTATCATCGCTACCACCAGGTCGACACGCGTATCCTCCGCATTTTTAACACCTATGGACCGCGCATGCAGATCCGCGATGGGCGCGTGATTCCAAACTTTATGTGGCAGGCTCTACGGGGAGAGGATCTCACCGTATACGGCGATGGCAGCCAAACCCGCAGCTTCTGCTACGTCAGCGACGAGGTGGACGGAATTCTCCGACTGTCGCGCTCCACCGAGCATGAGCCCGTGAACATCGGCAATCCCACCGAGTTCACCATTCTGGAGTGCGCCAGGAAAATAATCTCGACCACAGGTTCGTCAAGCCAGATCAAGTTCGAACCCCTTCCGCAGGATGATCCGAAACAACGCCGTCCAGATATCTCGAAGGCGAAACGATTGCTGGGATGGGAACCGAAGGTAGATCTGCAGAGCGGGCTCAAGATGTCGCTGGAATATTTCCGCCAGGCAGTCACGGAAAAAGCACAGCTGGCTTGAAGGCGAAGCCGCGCGTCGCCTTTTACCGCAATTGTTCGTCCAGCGTTGGTCCGGTGGCGAGAACCGCAAGCAACCGCAAAATCTCTTCGCGTTCGCCGGAATCCTTGAATACGAAGCGTACTCCCATCCCAAAACCTGGGTGAGTCGCCAGCACTTGCCCCCTGATTCTCAACTTTGTATCCGCGGTACGAACTAGAATCTCGACTCCGGACTGTCCCGCCAAGGGCGATGGCATTTCCACGTAGCATCCACCTTCGCTTATGTCCGACAGGGTGCAACGATTGGGCACGCTGGTTCCAAGGCGATAGACTTCCGCCCCAAGCTTGCAAGTCAAACGTAGCTCGCCCCGTCGGTTGCCCGCATTCGACACGATGCCGGAAATCTTCGCTTCGCGCTTTGATTCGCGACTTGTACGAGGCGGAGTGGCCAGCGACTGGTTGGTCGCGGAATGATTCGCTGCCGACTTGCTGGCCGGAACCTGCGCCGGAGCGCCGGCTGACGGTGGCGCAGCATTCTGCTGCAGCCAGGCCTGCATCAATCGCCGCGAAGACTGGGGCACATCCAGAAAACGAATTCCGGTGCGGCCGCTGGCATCCTGCCAGGCAACTTCTCCCGACAAGCGAACCAGTTGCTGCTGCCCTGGAAGCGCAAACTCAAAATAAACCTTGCAGGCGTGCGGTAGACGGCTGTCAGTGTGGATCGAAGTTCCGCCATCGCTCAGGTCGGCGAGAACCGCATTCAATTCGGGAGCGCCGGGATACGCTACGTTCGCGCTCGAACTGATCGGAGTTCGCGGAGCACGCCGGCGTTCGCGACGCATCAAGCCACGCGCCGCCCGCAAACTGATGCGGGTACGCTCCGAAGAAAGCGGACGATACAGGACGAAATTGGCGCCCAAGCCAAAAACGGGACGAGCGTTGAACTCACTGTCGACAACTGCAATCAACGTGCTCGCGCGGTTCTTCGCCGACTGCCGCAGGCGACCCAGAAATTCCTCCGAACTTTGGTCCGCGCGGTAATCGAGAATGATGGCGTCAAACTGTTGGTTATCCAACAACTCCAGTCCGGCGGAAATCGAAGGCGTCTGCTCAGCCGCTATCCCCATCTCAGACAAGATGAGCGTAAGCAGCTTGCCGGATTCCTGATCCGGGCACACGACGAGCGCTCGTAGATCCATAGTGACCGAATGGTAAGAGAGGGCGCCGTCCAACGACAAGTTACCTGTGTCACTGAGGATGCCGCAATTTTGGCTTACCCGGAAGCCGCGACCGCCAGCCCCGAATGCCGCTCAGCGCACGCTTGCCCAATACGAAGGCTCGCTACTTTGGTTACGTTTCGATTTCCCCGGCGGTTCGATAGTCTAACGCAACGGTCCTATCTCGACCATGCAAGGCACACTTAGACCGGGCACACTTGGACCGAGCAACCTAGCCGGATAACTTGAGTCTTGAGTAGCACGATCGTAACTCCCATCAATTACCTTACTAAAGGACAGTGTACGGAAGGCCGGTGTACCCCGGTACTTTGACGTACCCGGGGACTGTTCCTACCATCGAGTAAGTCAGAACAACTATCGGAACTCCGATTGGCTGACGGCGGGTGAGATACCGGCTGATCGGGGCCAGGTACCGCATATCTGTTTTGACGATTGCGCTTTGTAAGGTTTCGCGATCCTCAGCAGCACGCCGCAGGTCGGCAAATATTTATGAAGAGTTTCAGAAACAACCCGCAACGCCGCAGGCAACGTGAAGCCGGTTTCAGTTTGCTCGAAGTGATGACGGTGCTGGCGATTTCCATCGTCGTCTCGGTGGTTTCGGTGGTCAGCCTGATTCCAGTCATGTCGCAATACCGCCTGACGAACGCCTACAACACCACGCTCGCAGCCATGCGGCAGGCGCGCGACAACGCGGTATCGCAAAGAACGTCTTACTCGGTGACCTTTTCGAACTCGGTCACGCCCAACACGATCACCGTGGCCCCGACCCTGACCGGGTTTCAAGGCTCGCAGTCTTCCGTGACTTATAAGTTGCCGACCGACGTTTCATTTTACGTAGCGTCGACCATTGCCTCGGTCTCGCCAACTCCAGATGGCTACGGAGCTGGCTCGACCGCGATTGACTTTGGCTACACCTCAAACGGCGTAGGCACTGGAGCGCAATCGACGATTTACTTCTGTCCCGACGGTTCCGCGCAGGATGCGGAAAACGGCGCGGGCAACTGCGCCGGCAGCTGGGATGGCGGCGTTGTCTACATCGCTCGCTCCTCCGACCTGCTGAGTTCGCGGGCCATCTCGTTGTGGGGCGCGACCGGCCGCATGCGCGGATGGCGTCTGTATCCCAACGGATCATCAAATTATGCATGGGTGCGACAATGACATCAACCAGGCACAGCCGCATTTCTCGAGCACGCAAGTCAGCGCAGGGCGGCTTTTCCCTGCTCGAAGTCGTGATCTCCATGGCTCTTCTGACGGTAGGCATGGTCAGCCTGCTGGGCGTGTTCGGACTCGCCATGGCATCCACTCTTACTTCGCAGGAAGACATGATTGCCAAGCAACTGGCAAATGAGTCCTACGAAAGCATCGTGACCGCACGCAACACCTCTCAGATTAACTGGGACGATATTCAGAACACCGGTTCGACCAACTGCCCCATCACGAATGCCTCCAGTTGCGGAATCTTCCTGAACAATGCAAATCCGATTTATAACTCCGGCGCGGACGGAATTTTTGGTACCGCAGACGACGCGGCCGCTGGAGAAGAGACGCTTCAGGATCCGGGGCCAGACGGAATCTACGGCAACGCAGACGATCTGCACATCCCTTTGACCCAGTACCAGCGCACCATTGTGATTACACCGGTACTGGATTCGGGCGGCAACCCGATATCCACGCTACGCAGCGTAACCATCACGATGCAATATTACACAGCGCAATCGAAGCTGCAGAAAAGCTACATTCTGAACTCTTACATTTCACAGTTCCAATAGATAGAGGGTGTCTATGAGCGATCGATCCACAAAGCGCGTGCGCGGATTCAGCTTGCTGGAAATGGTAGTCGCCATGGCCCTCGGAACTCTCGTGCTCGGCGCCGCGGTGCAGATTTACAGCCAGGGCGTGGGCGCGACTCTGACAGTTTCGCAACGGGCCGAGATGCAGCAGGACTTTAGAGCTGCCTCGGACATTTTGACCAAGGATCTGAGCCTGGCCGGCGCCGGATTAAGTCCGGGCGCA
>Ga0209006_10001447_pt1 | contig 21547 bp, 20 predicted proteins | sample JacPin_JW_Ref_O2_FD_188567 | JGI IMG/M metagenome (GOLD analysis project Ga0209006, IMG submission 188567) | Forest soil microbial communities from Algoma, Ontario, Canada - Jack Pine, Ontario site 1_JW_Ref_O2 (SPAdes) (version 2) | ecosystem: Environmental > Terrestrial > Soil > Boreal... | reverse complement strand
GTTGGCATGGAAGACGATCAGCACATCGTCGCCGTCGAGCCGCACGATTCCGGCAAGGGCTCGAGTCTAACCTTGCTCTATCTCCACGCACACGGCAAGTCATAAAACCTGAGAGGTATTACGTCGCACTTTTCCTTATGACGATGCGAGTGAGCAGCACGCGACGTGCATCGGTCCTTCGCGGCAGTAAAAAGCCGGTCAGGATGACAACGCTTTGAAAGCTAACTCTTCCAAGCGCCAAGCAGACGGCGGACGTCTAGTAATTGTCCCAGGTGGTAGGCGTTGTGATCGGCCAGCAGCAGGGCTTCGCGGAGGACGGTTTGGCCTTCGCCCCAGGGAATTTTCGCGAAGAGATCGGTCTTCGAGTCCGCGACGAGATCTTGCATGGTTTTGAGGTCGCGGCGAAATTCTTTGACGCCTTTTTCCCAGGCTTCGCCACTCGGGGGTGCTTCGGTTTTCGGCCAATAGTCATCGGGCCATTTCATGGGTTTGTATTTGGGGTTGCGGCTGAACTCGAGGATGTCCCACTGGCCGATGCGGAGATGTTCGATGAGCATCCAGGCGGTGTGGGGAAAGTTTTCTGGTTTCTTGCCGCGAAGTTTCGGCGGAAGATCTTTGATGAGGGCGTCGAATGAGGCGTGGGCGTTGCCGCTGTTGAGCAGTTCAACGAGATGATCGCGGAGGGATTGGTCGTTATTTTTAGGGGTCTTTGCCGGCATGGAATTCCTCTCGCGTGGTTGGATTCGGCGGGGAGGGTTCGGGTGCAGAAATTGTGGGTGGAGACGGTGCCGTCCCTTCGGGACTCGCTCGGTATCCGCGGGAAACCGGGGCTTACGCCCCTGGGCTAATGAATGCCGCCCCTGAGCGGAGCTGGGGTTTGGCGATGCGGGCGGAAGTGCCCACTCAAACCAAAAGCTGCTTGAATGGGAACCCGGTTGCAATTCCTGGTAGTGGTTGCAGTTTGGCTTACGCGAAAAGTCGCTTAAGCGGGAGATCCCTCCGCCCGCTGGTAAAACGCGGGCGTTCGGGATGACGCCCCGCGCGATGGAGGGTTCACAGATTCAAATTGCACGACTACCCAATTTCTACTTTTAACTTTTGCTTTTTGGTTATTGGTGTTGAGTGGTGTAGGCGGCGGGGGTTGGGGTTAGTTTTTGGTCGGATGTGCTGCCGATGGCGTCGCCGGAGAGGATGAGTTCTACGCGGCGGTTTTGCTGGCGGCCGTCGGAGGTGTCGTTGGAGGCGATGGGTTCGGTTTTGCCGAAGCCGCGGGCTTCGATGGCTTCGGTGGAAATTCCCTGCTGGACGAAGTAATCGCGAACAGACTTCGCGCGCTGCTCGGAGAGATTCTGGTTGTAGTCGTCGCTGCCGACGCTGTCGGTGTGTCCCTCGACGGCGAGATGCAGAGACGGATACGCGAGGATGATGCCGGAAACTTTGGCGAGACGCTCGCGCGCTCCGGGAGCGAGTTCGAAGCTGCCGCTGCGGAAGAGAACGTCAGACATGTTGGCGATTAAGCCGCGGGCGGAGTCGCGCGTGGCGAGAATGGAATTGAGCTGCTGCAGGAGGCGAGCGCGGAGCTCGGCTTTTTCGTTCTCCGCCTGCTGGCGAAGATTTTCGGATTGCGCGGCGGCGGCTTTGGCTTTGTCGGTTTCGGCGGCGAGAAGTTGCTGCTGCGCGATCGCTTCGGCTTTGGCCTTTTCCGCCTCTTCTTTTTGACGCGCGGCTTCCTGGGCTGCGGCCACGGCTTCGGCCTTCGCTTTTTCTGCTTCTGCTTTGGCCTGTTCGGCTTGCGCACGATCTTTCTCGGCTTGGACGCGTGCGGCTTCGGCGTCGGCGCGTCGTTTCGCTTCGGCGGCGGCGTCGGCACGGGCTTGCGCTTCGCGGGCTGCGGCGGCGGCTTGCGCGTCCGCTTCTGCTTTTTGCTTTACAGCCATGATGCGCGCTTCTTCGGCGGTTTCGGTGGCTTCTTTGGCAGCGGCTTCGACGATTTCTTTTTTCTGTTTTTGGCGGTAGACATCTTCTGCGTGCATCAATTGCTGTCCGGCTTTGGAAAGAATCGAGGAGGCATATTTGTCGGCCTCGGCGATATGCGCGATGCGAACGGCGTTGCGGGCTTCGAAGAGTTCGAGCGGCGTGTTTTTGTCGATGCCGAAGATAGCGTCCTGAATGTGCGTGTTGGTGGAGGAATACGTACCACGCGTGACGAGTGCGTAGGTGGCGTCGATGTCGGTGGCGGCTGCGCCGCTGATGGTTGCGCCTTCCATGACGAGCATGTTGGGTTGCGTCACGGCGAAGTACGGTTCGGCGGTGACGATCAGACCGAAGGTTTGCAGGTCGGTGAAGGCTTTGACGTGGGCGTTGCCGTTTTTGTCGAGTGCGAGTTCGCCGAGGTTGACGGGGCGTCCCTGGGGCGAGACGGCCCAGAGAACGTAGGTGAGATATTCGAGGCCGAATTTTGTGGCGTCTTCGAGGCCTTCGAATTTTGCTTCGATCTCGAAGTTGGTTTTCTTGCCTTCGATCTTGGCTTCTCCGGCCGCGCGAGGAAGCAGGTCAGTGCCACGGAAGTCGACCTTGGCCGACCCGCCTTGCAGGCGGAAGTGCATGGCTTTGGTGGTGTGGGTGGTGGGCGCGGGCGTAGTTTGCGCGGTGGCTAAAGTCGCCGCGGCAATAAAGAGGATGGCCAGAGTTTGGTTTTTCACGAGTGTCTCAGTCTGGGGAAGATGAATTTCTAGTCATCTCTATGGTCGCGCGGGGGGCGGGGGATGGAAAGGATGGGAAAGGGATGGGCCTTTGGTAATCGAGTTGGGGTTCACGGGGCGCTCTTACGCGGTGATTTCGGCGATCGTTTGGAGATGCTGGAGGATCCATTCTTCGGGATTGAACAGCAGGTTCCTCACCGCGGTTTCGCCGCGGTTCGGAATGACAATCCTCTTTAATCTTTTTAGCTTCCGAACTGCTTTCGGTCTTGCCCTATATACGTTTTCCGAACAGCTACGGGATGTGGGCGATGGTGCCTTTGGGACCTACGATTAGCGCGCCGCCTTCGGGGAGTGGGGAGACGGCGTTGAAGGCGTAGCCTTCTTTTTTCTTGCCGCCGATGTGGCGAGGATTAAGGGGTGGGCGGAAGTCGAAGATGAAATCCGGGCCGATGATGAAGAGGCGCTGCGGGGGAACCGGCTTCATGCGGATTTTCTTGCCGGCGCTTTCTTGTTTTTCCTGGGCAGCTTGTTGGTGGACTGCGTCGGCTTCGAACTTTGCGTCGTAGGCGACAGCGGAGAAATAGGCTTGCGGGGTGATGTCGGAGAGAGTCCAGGTTTTGCCGCCGTCGGAGGTGAAGGCAAGGTTGGGGCCGTCGGCTTTCGGGCGCTTGTAATCGCCTCCGGCGATTGCGCCGTGGAGCGGGTCGCGGAAGGCGATGGAGAAGATGCCGGCGGAGTCGGGGCCGCGGATGATTGGTGTGTCGAAGACTTGCCAGGTTTGTCCGCGATCGCGGGAGTGGAAGACGCGGGAGGTTTTGCCTCCGGTGGCGAACCAGATGTTGGAGTCTCCCTCAGCGGCTGAGGCTGCGGGATTTGTTGCGAGTTCACGCGACGCTGAATCGCCGGTCTGCCACGATAGTGGCGACGGTTGAGTCGGGCCGCCGGGAGCAGGGATAGCTTCGGCGAAACCTAGGTCCCTCGCTTCGCTCGGGATGACAATCCTATTTAGTGGCGCAGCCGGTGCCGCTTTTATTTGGGGCGTCAGTGCCACGGCGACGGGCGTGTTGTGAAGGATCGCAATGCAGGAGTTGCTGGCGGCAAAGGCGCCTTCGCCTTCGAGGGCAGGCGGGAGTTGGGATGGTGGAATGGGATGCCAGGTTTGGCCGTCGTCGGTGATCAGGAGTTCGAATTTCAATTTGCCGGAGTCATCGGGAACGGGATCGCCCAGAGCGATGCCATGTTTGGGATCCCAGAAGGCCATGGAGTCGTAGAAACCTTTGGGATTGGTATTGGTGAATTGGAGCTGCCAGTGCTGGCCGCCGTCAGTGGTGTGGTAGATGCGGGATTGATCTCCGGGGCCGGAAGACATGAGGAACGCTTCGTCGGCGGAGAAGGTGACTACGGCGCGGAAGTCGAGATTCGCTGCGTCGGGAACCTGGGCGGGGATCCAGGTAGCGCCGGCGTTTGTCGTGCGGAGATAGGTGCCGTGCGTACCGCTGGCCCAGGCGACGTTCTGAGAGACGGCACTTACTCCGCGAAGGCTTTCGGTGGTGTGGGAAATTTGGATGCGCGGGCCTTGGGCTAAGGCGGTTGCTGCCAGGAGGAATAGGGCTAGGAGGCGCATTGGAAATCAGTGGGCAGTGATCGGTGGTCAGTGGTCAGAAAAATCGTCTCAATATATATATTTCAAGATTCAAAGATCCTTCGCAAAGAGCGCTCAGGATGACCGCTGCGGGCTCCCGCTTCGCTCACGCCCGCAAGGCGCGGTCACTTTGCGGTGAAGTCGACGAAGCTGGCGGTTTTGCCGACGTAGATGCGCAGGGTGCATTTGACGCCGACGTGGGCGAAGGCCACTTCGAGCGCGTCGGACGGAGTATCAACCTGGGCGGTTTCCATGGGAGCGCGGGCGATATCTTGTTTTTCGTCGTAGGCAGCGCCGGGGGTAACGTTTTTGTTGACGACGAGCGTCCAGTGGTCGCGGGCCGGGATGGGATACACGGTGTAGGCGCCGAGCGGGATCATGGAGCTGCCGAGCGAGAGTTGGGCTTCGGTGAAGAGCGTCATGGGCGCGCCACCGGGAGACCAGGGTTTGCCGTTGGCGATTTTCTCGCTTTTTGAGGAGATAGCGTTGTAGCGGAGGTAGACCTGGCGCCCGTCATCGAGATTGCAGTTGGTGGTGGACTGCGAGCCGGATTGCGCGGCGAGCCACGGCGTAAGGAAAAGAGATAACAGAACTGCTCTCGATACGAGCGGAGCGGACATGGTTCGGAATGCCTCCGCGCAGAAGTTTAGCGCTCAATTCCGGTTTCGGGGAAACAAATTTACACGCAGGAAGGATTTCGGGCGGAAATCCCCACCTCTGGGAATGATCGGAGTTCAAAGCAGGTTCCTCCGCCGGCGCTTCCCTTGGCGTTCGGAATGACAATCCTAATCACTCATACCTGGATTGAAGATCAAAATCCCCGGGCCGGGCCGACGGGCAGGAGTGCCCGTCTCCACACAAGTTCCCACTCCCCAAGCCCCCACTTCCACGCGCAAAAGTGCCGTTCGTATTGGACCTTCGGTGATGTTTAACCGGGGCGGGGCGGTTGGTACCGTCAGTTGCGGCGCCGGTACGTGTTGGCGACCCGTTCGGCAAACACATAACGAGGACTTATTCATGGCGAAGAGCGGATTGCGGGTTCTTTATGGCGAGGGAGATTCGGACGTTTTGAAGCAGACCACGGCCGGCTTTGAAAAGGCCGGGCATACGGTGCAACAGGCCGAAGGGCGCAAGGCCGTTGAAGGGGCGCTGAAGAGCGGATCGTTCGATCTGGTCATTCTGGGGCCGACCTTGACGCGCAACGACCGGCATCACCTGCCGTACATGGTGAAGAAGGCGAGCGCCGAGACGAACGTACTGGTGATGCATGCCGATGGCAGCCGACATCCTTATGTTGACGCCTGCACCGACACCGGGGCTAGCCTGGAGAATGTTCTGACTCGGATTGAGGGGATGCGAGTTGCAACGATCTCGCCGAAGGCTGCGGCTGCTGGAGTGGGACGGAAATAAAAGCAGTGTTTAGTTGTCAGTGATCAGTGTTCAGTTTCAAAAGGGGCGGCCTTAGGGCTGCCCTTTTGTTTTTGCCGGTTTGTAGTCTTTGGGATAGACGACCAGGCAGCGATCTCTGCCTTCGCCTTCGCTTTCGGTGTGGAGGTCGGTTTGGTCGCGGAGGGCGAGGTGAACGATGCGGCGCTCGCGCGAGGACATGGGGCTGAACTCGTAGGGCGTTCCGGTGCGGCGAACTTTTTCGGCGGCGACGGTGGCTGCGGAGCGGAGTTCCTGGATGCGGAGCGAGCGCTGATTCTGGCAGTCGAAGGAGATCTTTTCGTGCTCTCCGGAGGGAAGATGCAGCATTTCGAGGGCGAGCAGTTCGAGGGCGCGGAGAAGCTCTCCACCGCGATCGAGCAAGAGCGGGGAGTCGGGGCCGGCGAAGTCGACGAGGATCTCCGGCTTCTCCCAGTCGCGATCTTCGGGAAGTGGAGGATCGACGATGATGCGGTATTTGAAGCGAAGTCCGCCCTGGGAGACGACGGCTTGCAGAAATTCGTTGATCTTGTTGGCGGCGGCGAGTTTGTCGGGAATGGGCATGAAGTCAGCTCTCAGCTATCAGCCGTCAGCTTGGCCGATGCAACACTTTTAGGACAGCTATTTGTCTTTCTTCCGCGCGCGCTTGGCCATCATCTCGCGCATTTCGCGGCCTAGCTTGGTGCGGTTCATGACGGACTGCTGCGCGACTGAAATTATATTGACCACGACATAGTACAAGTTCACGCCTGCGGGCAGGCGGAAGAAGATGAAGCCCATCATCAGGGGCATCATGACGTTCATCATGCGCTGCTGCGCGGGATCCATGCCGGCTTGAGGCGTCAATCGCTGGGTTAACAGGCTGCTTACCACCAGAAGGATGGGCAGCACGTAAGCGGTGTCGGCGGCGGAGAGATCGTGAATCCAGAGCCAATGGGCGTGGCGCAGATCGAGCGCGGTCGCCAGCATGCGGTAATAAGCATAGATGAACGGCAGCTGGATGATGAGGGGCAGACATCCGCCAATGGGATTGACGCCTTCGGTTTTGTAGAGGGCGCTGATCTCTTCGTTCATGCCAGCTTTGCGCGGATCGCGCATGCTGTACTTCTTATATTTCTCCTGAATGGACTTGATCTGAGGCTGGATGCGCTGCATCTTCAGCATCGACTTCATCTGCGTGACCTTCAACGGCAGCAGCGCCATGTTGATGATCAACGTCTGAAGGACAATTGCCCATCCCCAGTTGGGAACAACGTGAGCGTAGGTCCAGCGCAGCCACAAGAAGAGCGGCTTGGCGATCAGCCCCCAGAAGCCGAAGTCGACGAGGCCGTTGAGGTCGTTGTCTGCGCCAGAAACTCCGGGGACGGGAATTGTCTGGAGGACTGGGAGCTCTTTGGGGCCGACGAAGATGCGCTCTGCGGTAGAACCGTGAAGACTGCCGACCGCGGCACCGATCACATCGGCAGGAACGACTTCTTTCGAATCAGGCTTTTGCGGGTCACGCGGAATGGAGATGGTGTTGTGCAGCGTGACCATGGCCGCAGTCAAGGGATCGTCAGGGACGAAGACGGCGGCGAAATATTGGTCGGTTGGTCCAGCCCAATGGAACGGCCCGGGGGTTGTGGCACCGCCGATGACCTGAGAACACTTGGAGAAGAGAGAAAATCCGCAGCGGGGTGGAAGGCGCTGGATATTCTTGTTGTATTGATAATCGACGAAGGAGGCGGCGTAGAAAGGCAGCGTAGTTTGATCGCCGAATCCGGCGGGCCAAGCCGGGAGCGCGGCGACGGAAACGCCTTTCTGCGTGACGGAGGTTTCTACGTGGACGACGTAGCTGTGGTCGAAGGTGAAAGTTTTGCGGACGGAAGTGTCCTGATCGGAGTATTCGAAGGTGATGGTCGCCGGAGCGGATTGCCGGCCTTCGCTTGAAGAGACGTAGAGAGCGGAACTTAGTTTGTTGCGCAGCGTCTCGTCATAGGTCCAGAGTGAGAGCGGGTAACCGAATTGGGCGGAAGCGGCGGCGTTGACGAGATCGAGCGGGCCGTTCTGGGTGTCGTTGTCGAACTTTTTCAGAATCCAGGATTTAACCTGCGCACCTTTGTTGGTGAAGGTGATGCGGTAGAGATCGTTCTCGATGACCGTATCGGATTCGTTGCTGGCCTGCCTGGTGATGCCCGGGGCGGCTACGGCGACCGCGGACGTTTCGGACGTGCTGGCAGACGCTGCCGAAGACGATTGCACCGGCTGGTTATTCTGCTGCGGAGCCGGCGGTTGCGGCAGATATTTTTTTAATAGCGGCTGAGCCAGCAGCATGAGGGCGAACGTGACCAAAAAGACGAGGAGCAGGCGGCGTTCGTTGCCGGGTTCGTTCTGAGGATTTTGATAATCGGCCAAAGTTAGAAATGTCCTTGGAGGCTGCAGTCAGAAATAGTCGTTGATCGTTGGTCGCTGGTGGTTGGCCCGCGCTTCACCACCGGATCGTGTCCACCGCGGACGAAAGGATGGCAGCGCAGGATGCGGGTAAAGGCCATCCAGGAGCCGCGAAGCGCGCCGTAGCGCTCGATTGCCTCCATCGCGTACTCGGAGCAGGTGGGAACGTAACGGCACGAGGGCGGCAACATCGGCGAGATCATCCATTTATAGCCTCGCAGGAGTTGGAGCGCGACGAATTTGGGAATTTGGCGCATTTCGTTTGTGTACGACGTCTTGGGGTGCCGTCCCTTGCGGGACTCGTTGTCTGCCTGTTTCTTTACCCAGGACTTACGTCCTGGGCTAATGAATTCCGCCCTTCGGGCTTTGGTTATGCTTTGCCGCCAAGCTTCTCATGAATCACTGCGAAGGCGCGGCGGACTTCGTTCTGCACGGATTCGAAATCGATGGTCAGCACAGTCTTCTTCGGATTGATCACTACATCTGCGTTCGAACCGACAGGCGGACGAGTGAGCCGCACGGCCTCGCGCAGGCGACGCTTCATGCGATTGCGCTGGACCGCTCCACCGAGTGCGCGACCTACGGTGAATCCGATGCGAAGCCCTTTCGCTGGAACCTTTGTCTGAGCTGTTTCATCCGTGGGCTGCTGCCGCAGTAAGTAGAACACGGTGATCGATGCCGAGAAGTGCCGCCGTCCCTGCTTGTACACGCGCTCGAAATCGGCGTGGCGCAGAAGGCGCGCAGTGCGAGGGAAATTCGCCTTCCCGTTTCGCGGCTTCTCGCTGACTGACGTCACAGTCCTCTATGGTTGCGTGCTGCCTGGGTTGCGTATTACGCCCGGGACGCGGGTGCGAGACCGCGCCACAAAATCGATTACGATTCGATGATTCTCGAAAAACCGCTCACGACAAGCTATTCGCGAAAGCCGGGTTTTACCGAGACCCGCTTGCGCCCCTTGGCGCGGCGGCGGGAAAGAACCTTCTTGCCGCCCTGGGTCTTCATGCGCGTGCGAAATCCATGCTTTTTGACTCGCTTGCGCCGATTGGGTTGGAACGTACGTTTGGGCATGAAAAGTAGCTGCTCCTGATGAGTTCAACGGTCTTAGGACAAACAGAAAGTATAAATCAGCGGCGGCATAACCAACAAACGGGAAGTGGGGGTGGTCGCGGAGCAGTTTGCTTACGCGATAGGCCGGGTGTGCGGGATATCCCTTCGGCGCGCTTCGCTTGCTCAGGGCAGGCTCTTCCCTCCGCCTGAAGAACGGCTTCGTTCAGAATGACGCCGAGTAAAAGTTCGGGTTGCGGCATGGGCGATGCTCGGGAAAATATTTGATTGCCGCATTCTGGTTTTTCTGAAGGAAAAATTCTCTCCGATGAGCTTGCTGTTTGCGATTTGCTTTTGTGGTTGTTCGGGTTTCCGAACGAATCATGACCTGCTGGAACGCTTGATTCGCGCGCGGTTTGCACCGTCTGCGCGGCATTAACCAGCGCGGCACTTGACAGCGAAATGAATTCGCGCGATGAATAGTTCTTCGCGGAAAAATTCCAGCCGAAGATTTCCACACAACAAAAGATTTTGTGCTAGTATGCCGGACTGATCTTGCTTTCAAAAATGTATTTCCGATTGAAAGCAGCACACGGAATCCAAAGGCGCGTTTCCGCAACTGGGTCAACGGCTTCAGCCACTTCGTATAACAGCAGTTTTAGCAGCAAGCGCTCTCAAACCAGCCGCCGGGGCGCTGCGCGGTGAACAATTCATATATGTCAGCTCCGAGCACTACTCTTTCCCCGAATCCGTGGGCGCGCATTCTGGATGCGCTGGAAAAGAAAATCAACCGGCACTCGTACGACACGTGGCTGAAGCCGACGCGCTACAGCCATTCAAGCGGCGGCGTACTTTTTGTGCGCGTGCCGACGGTCGAGTTCCGTCACGCCGGTGACAAGTACGCCGATCTGATTCAGGAAGCGATCGATGTATTAGGCCTTGGCTTCAATGACGTGAAGTTTGTGACGCCGGAAGATGATCCGGCAGCCACGCCGGTGCGGCACGACGGCGGGCTCGGTCCTGCGACGACGAGTGCTGGACCTTCACAGTCGCGCTTTGACTGGGATGGCGCCGCGCAACTGAATCCGCGCTATACGTTTGACGCGTTCGTGATCGGCAGCGGAAACCAGTTCGCACATGCCGCATGCCAGGCGGTTGCTGAGCGGCCGTCGAAGGCTTACAACCCACTCTTCCTGTATGGCGGCGTGGGCATGGGGAAGACGCACCTGATGCAGGCGATTGGGCATGAGGTGAAGCGGCGCATTCCGCACGCGGCTATTTGCTACGTATCGAGCGAGAAGTTCACCAACGATATGATCAACTCGCTGCGCTACGACAAGATGACGAGCTTCCGCGACAAGTTCAGGAATGTGGACGTGCTGCTGATCGACGACATTCAGTTCCTGACCGGCAAAGAGCGTACGCAGGAAGAGTTTTTTCATACCTTCAATGCGCTGCACGAGTCGATGAAGCAGATCGTGATCGCCAGCGACCGCTCGCCGAAAGAGCTGGCAGAAATTGAAGACCGGCTGCGCAGCCGCTTCGAGTGGGGATTGATTGCCGACATTCAGCCTCCGGATCTGGAGACGAAGGTTGCGATCCTGCAGAAGAAGGCTGAGCAGGAAAAAATCACGCTACCCACGGATGTAGCGTTGTATGTGGCGTCGAACATCCGGTCGAATGTGCGGGAGTTGGAAGGCGCGCTGATCCGGCTGGTGGCGCATTCGTCGCTGATTGGCGCGGAGATCACGCTGCCTTACGCGCAGCAGGTGCTGAAGAATTTTATCGATTCGCAGGCACGCAAGGTCACGATTGAGTCGATTCAGAAGATGGTAGCGGAGCAGTTTGGGCTGCGGCTGGTCGAGATCAAGGCGAAGAATAATTCGCGCGCGATCGTCTATCCGCGGCAGATTGCGATGTATCTGGCGAAGCATTTGACGGAAGCATCGCTGCCGGAAATTGGAAGACAGTTCGGCGGCAAGCATCACACGACCGTGTTGCACTCGGTGGAGAAAATCGACGAGCTGCGCAAGAACGACAAAGATTTGAACAGGCTGGTCAATAAATTAACCGAGCAATTAGGCGGATAGATCGCGCACGCGAGGGCGTTTTCCACTTTGCAGTGCGGTCTTCCTTGACGACGGCTGTGGATCAGATGTGGAAGGTGTGCAAGTCTGGCGGGAAATCGGAATCAGGGCTGCGATGTGCTAGTGGCTCCGAAGAGTTGGGGACCGATTTCTCACATGAGGGGTGGGGCGGGAATACGGTGACAACAGGCAGGTTGCAAGAGATTTCCACTTCTGCGCAGGGCCTACTGTTACTGCTGGTTTAATAGGTTTTGCATTTGATATAAGGGTAGTAATAATAGTAGCAGGTACGGGGGAGACGGACTTTATGCCGGTGGAGGCCGCCGTTGCCGCGGAGATTATGGAAATCACAGTCAGCAAGTTTGAATTGCTGCGCGAACTGACTGCCACGCAAGGAGTGGTCGAACGCAAGACCACGATTCCAATCCTGTCGAATTATCTGTTTGAAGCGGCGGGCGACCGCTTGTCGCTGACCGCGACCGATCTTGATTTGAGCCTGCGAACTTCGTGCAACGCGAAGGTGAAGAAAGACGGCTCGTGCACGATTCCCGCGCGCAAACTGCATGACTATGTGAAGCTGCTGCCGGATGCCGATATCACGATCAAGCTGCTGGAAAATCACTGGGTGAGCATTCGCTGCGGACGGTCGAATACAAAGATGGTGGGGATGGCGAAGTCGAATTTCCCCAGCCTGCCGGCGTTTCCCACGGCCGGGGCGATTACGATTCCGGCGCAGATCCTGCGGGGATTGATCGCACGCACGGGATTTGCGATTTCGAACGAAGAGTCGCGCTACACGCTGAATGGCGCGTTGATGATGTTGAAGCCGGAGTCGATCACGATGGTGGCCACGGATGGGCATCGGCTGGCGCATTGTGAGCGCGCAGGGGAAAAATTCGAGGGCGTATCGGGCGAGATGAAAACGCTGGTGCCGAAGAAGGCGATGGATGAATTGAAGTCGCTGCTCGACTCGACGGATGCGGACACAATTGAATTTGCCAAGGACGAGTCGACGCTTTTCTTCCGCATTGGGCCGCGGCTGCTGACTTCACGGCAACTGACGGGACAATTCCCGAATTTTGAAGCAGTGCTGCCGAAGGACAATGGAAAGATTGTTCCGCTGAATGCGGATGAATTGAATGCGGCGATCCAACGTGTGGCGCAGTTTGCCGATGAGCGGTCGCGGGCGGTGCGCTTGCGGCTGGAAAAAGGCGAGATGAAGATTTCGGCTTCGTCGACGGAGGCGGGTGAGTCCGAAGATTCGTTGGAGGCGCCGTACACGGGCGATCCGCTGACCATCGGCTTTAATGCCGCGTACCTGGTGGACTTTCTCAAAGCTGCAGGGACGAGCGAAGTGCGTCTGGAGCTGAAAGATGCGCAGTCGGCGGGGCAACTGCGGCCGGCCGAAGGCGATGATTATAAGTATCGGTATATCGTGATGCCGATGCGGATTTGAGGACCGGCTGCCCAGGCGGACGCGTTTCGCGCAAAACCATCGCTTAATCCTAATCCATTGATCCGAATCCACAAGGCCTGCGAGCGCTTGACCTCGTGGCTTGCCTGAAATACAGTTGCCAACACTTCTATTTTGGAGGGCACCGTTATGTTAGACGGGTTCAAGAAATTCATCCTGCGTGGAAATGTTGTGGATATGGCCGTGGGCGTGGTGATTGGCGCGGCCTTTGCGGGAGTCGTCGGCGGGCTGACCTCGGCGTTTCTCAATCCGCTGATCAAGCTGGCAACGGGCGGCGGCGAGAAATTTTCGACGCTCCAGTTTACGATTCGTGGCGTTGCATTTCCGCTGGATAACTTCATCAACGCGTGCATATCTTTCGTGCTGATTGCCGCGGCCGTCTATTTCTTTGTAGTACTGCCGGTGAACGCGCTCATCGCTCGCATGCATCGGGGCGAGAAGGCGCCTGATCCGACGACCAAGAAGTGTCCCGAGTGCCTGAGCGAGATTCCGATTGACGCGAAGCGCTGTGCGCATTGCACGCAGCCAGTACTGGGACGCGCGGCCTAACTTTGCGCTTCCAGAATCCGCGTTCACAAGATGGGCGTAACATAGCGGAATGAGTGCTGGTTCCATCCGGCTGGTTCTACTTCTTTTCTTCTCTATCGCATCCCAAGGCGCGCTACTGAGTCCGGTACTCGGGCAGAGTAGCGCGCAGTCGTCTTCGGTATCGACGAACTCGGCATCGAAAAGCTCATCTGCTACCCCTAAGAAAACTTCCAGCGCGACCGACGCCCCGATTGATGCCGGGGCTGTCGTGAACGGCGTTTACCGCAATAAGACCTTTGGACTCGCATGCACAATTCCTGCAGGATGGGTGCTGCGCACGGAGGAGATGAATGCGCGGGACGATGCATCCCAGCCTGATTCCGACCCTGTCGCAAAGGACGCGACGAGGGTGGGGCAACCAGGGGTTGGGAGGGTTTTGCTGGCGGCATTTTCGCGGCCTCCGGAGGCGAAGGGCGAAGATGTGAATGCATCGATTTTGATCGCGGCGGAGAGTGCGGCGACGTATCCGGGATTGAAGGAGGCGGCGCAATATTTCGGGCCACTGCTCGAGGTGACGAAGGCGCAGGGCTTAACGATGGATGAGGATCCGTACGATGTTGCGGTAGGGACGACGACGCTGGTGCGCGGGGATTTTCACAAGGACGTGGGCTCGCGGGTGATGCGGCAGTCAACTCTGGTCATGCTGAGTCATGGATACGCACTGTCGATCACGCTGATCGGCGGGACGGATGATGAGGTCGAGGATCTGGTGGACGGGTTGAGCTTTGTGGGGAGGAAGTGAGTTTCCTGGGATTGGAAAGCAGTGGCTAGTTGCCGGTGATCAGTAGTTAGTTGAAGTCAATCCAGGGGTTCGGGTTCCAAGGCGATGTTGGTTTCGCCGGCGGCTTTTTTGACGGCGTATTTCTTCATCCAGGCTTCCCAGCTTTTGCCGGCGGCGGTGTCGCGTCCGGTGAAGGCGAGGGCAGCGATGTCGGCGTAGGAGACGGCGATTTTGTCGTTGGATGTCTTGGGGTAGAGGCGGACGACGGAGTCTTTCAGGGTTGAAGCGGTGCGGCGGTCGAAGATGTAGCCTTCGATTTTCGAGCCGTCTTTGCGGGTGATGGTGACGTCGCCGCGGTAGTCGAACGCTTTTTCGAGGGCAGAGCGGATTTCGTCGTCGGTGGCGAGGGCGGGAATCCAGCCTTCGAGTTGTTCGTGGGCGGTGCCGGGGGCGATCTCGAGGGCTTCAGGGTTGAGGGCGTTCACGTGCGGGGTTGAGGCTGCGGATTCGTGATCGAGATGGCCTGCTTCTTTTCCGGTCATGAATTCTACGCGTGAGTTTCTTGCGCCGTGCGAGTGGAATCGGGCGGGGCGATCTGGATCAGCGGGTGCACCGGGGCCTGCGGCTCTTCGAGCATTTTCAGCGCAGCTTCGTCGCGGTAGCTCGAGAAGAGAGTGGCTTTCACGGTGGCCAGGAATCCGTTGAGCGAGCTGAAGGTCGCGTTCACTGCGCTGGCTTCGTAGCCGCTGTGGACCATGCAATTGGCGCACGCGGGATTGCCCGATTCGGTGCCGTAGTTTTCCCACGGCGTTGTATCGAGCAGCTCCTTGAAGGTTTCCGCGTAGCCATCTTGCAGCAGGTAGCAGGGCTTCTGCCATCCGAAGACGTTGTAGGTGGGCATGCCCCAGGGCGTGCAGGGGTAGGTGCGCTTGCCCATAAGAAATTCTAAAAAGAGCGGCGAGAGATTGAACTGCCAGCTCTTCTTGCGGTTCGACAGAATCGCGCGGAACATGCGGCGCGTGCGGGCGCGTCCGAGAAAATGCTTCTGGTCGGGCGCTTTGTCGTAGGAGTAGCCGGGCGAGAGCATCATGCCCTCGACGCCCAGATCCATCATTTCGTCGAAGAAGGCGCGCACGGATTTCGGGTTGGCGCCGTCGAATAAAGTCGTGTTGGTGGTAACGCGGAAGCCGCGCTTCAGGGCTTCTTTGACGCCTTCGACGGCGAGATCGTATCCGCCTTCGCGGCAGACGGCGAGGTCGTGCTCTTCGCGCTGGCCGTCAAGGTGCACGCTGAAGGTGAGATACTTGCTCGGTTTGAAGAGGTCGATTTTCTCTTTCAGCAGCAGCGCGTTGGTGCAGAGATAGATATATTTCTTGCGGGCGACCAGTCCCTCGACGATTTTGTCGATCTCCGGATGCATGAGCGGCTCGCCGCCGGGGATGGAGACCATGGGCGCTCCGCATTCGTCGACGGCGCGGAAGCATTCTTCCGGCGAGAGGTCTTTTTTCAGAATGTGGGCGGGGTACTGGATTTTGCCGCATCCGGCGCAGGCCAGGTTGCAGCGAAACAGCGGCTCGAGCATGAGCACGAGCGGGTACTGCTTGCGTCCGCGAAGCTTTTGCCCGAGGACGTAGGATGAAACCGTCCACATCTGTGAAATTGGGACTGGCATTTGCTGGTCGATTCCCTGTTGTTATTTTAACAGGTGCGGCCGCGGGATGTTGGCGAAGAAGTAACTTAGTGGTGTGCAGTGTAGCTTACGCGTTGGGCCGGTTAAGCGTGAGATCCTTCACTGCGCCTGAAAAGCGGCTCCGTTCAGGATGACGCAGGATAATTAGAGATGTACGGGGGAAAGAGATGAATCGACGATCGTTTCTTGAATTAGCGAAGTGGGCGGGCATTGTGTCCGCACTGCCAGCGTCGGCTTTGGCCGAGACAACCCACAGCGGTGGTCAACACGCGGCCTCTTCGACGGCGTCGAAGGCTGCGTCGCCGGAAACGCTTTTATTGAAGGACTATCGGCCGCAGTCGATTTACAAGATTCCGGTCACGAAGATTGAGAAGGCGAAGTACCCGATCATCGATATGCACTCGCATCCGTATGCGAAGACGGCGGCGGAGATTGATGCGTGGGTGCGGACTATGGATGACGTCGGCGTGAACAAGACGATGATCCTGACCATGGCGACCGGCGCGGAGTTCGACGATATTCAGAAGAAATATGCGAAGTATCCCGAGCGGTTTGAGATGTGGTGTGGGTTGGATTTGTCGGGATATAACAAGCCGGGATTTGAACAGGCGGTAGTGAAAGAGCTGGAGCGCTGTCGCCAGGGCGGGGCTCGCGGGGTGGGCGAGATTCACGATAAGGGAAAAGGCTTGCAGTCGGGGAAATTGAAAGCGCCGGGGATGCATCCGGATGATGCACGGATGGAGGCGCTGTGGGAAAAGTGTGGAGAATTAGGAATGCCGGTGAGCCTGCATGTGGCGGATCCGATCTGGATGTATCAGAAGATGGATAAGCATAACGATGGGCTGATGAATGCTTTCGAGTGGCGGCTGGACAATCAGCCGAATATTGTGGGGCTCTCGGGCATGGTGGATATTTTCGAGCGCACGCTGGCGCGGCACCGCAATACGACTTTTATCGCGTGCCACTTCATGAATCTCGATTACGATCTGGCGCGGCTAGGCGAGGTTTTGGAGCGCAATCCGAATTTGTATGCGGATATTTCGGCGCGGTACGCGGAGACGGCGCCGATTCCGAGATTCGCGGCACAGTTTTATGGGAAGTACGCGGAACGGCTGGTATATGGGACCGACATGGGTTTTGACAAGCCGATGTACGAGATCACGTTCAGGATTCTGGAATCGCTGGACGAACATTTTTATGAGGTTGATCAGTTTTCGTATCACTGGGCGCTCAATGGATTGGGGTTGAGTGATGAGGTGTTGAAGAAGGTGTATCTGGAGAATGCGGCGGAGTTGCTGGCGCGCAGGAAGGGGTAGCGGCAGGAGAGCGGTCAGCAACCGTGAAGCTTTCGCTCGACTGGATCCATTCGGCTCACGCATATCCTCGGGCCGCTCCGGGCAGGCACTCGAACACGGCTGTCTCTGCATAAGTCGGCAGTGAGCTATTTTGATTTGCGATCTTTGTGGCCCAGCGCTGGAAAAGCAGGTTCCTCGCGCCAGAAAAAACGCGCTCGGAATGACAAAGGTAAGAATGAACCACCACTCCATCATTCCCTGTCTAATCGACAATTCAATCGCGGCCAGCCTACAATCGGCTGGTGGGAAGCTCGGACAATCCGAATCTCGCCGGGCCGCGCCTCGGACCGCCGGGTTCGTTAGCGGAGGAAAATGACTCCAGCCGGAGAATCATCGTCATCGCCGTGGTGGGCGTGGTTGCGGTGATGCTGGGGCTGGCGTTTTTGCTGCGCGAAAAGCCGAAGCCTCCCAAGCAGGTTTCCCCTTATCTCGCGAGTGTGAGGCTTTCGGATTTCAAGATGAGCGCGGCGGAAAATTTTATTGGCGCGACCGTCAGCTACATCGACGGGACCATCACAAATTCCGCTGACAAGACGATGACGCATGTGGTGGTCGAAGTCACCTTCAAAGATGACACCGGGCAGGTTGCGCAACGCGACGAAGTTCCGCTCCAGGTGGTCAGGAACAATGGCGCGTATACCGAGCCAGTGGATTTGACTATCGCTCCGCTTGCGCCCGGACAGTCCGCGCCATTTCGATTGATATTCGAGAGAATTTCGACGCAGTGGAATCATGCGTATCCGGAGATTAAGGTGACGGATGTGGCGGTGAAGTAACGCTGCTCACCGCAGGTACCGGATCATCGGCCCCATTGTGCAGTAAACAAGCAACCAACCTCAGCGGCTAAAGGCGATATCACACATCGCTCTGACGGCACGACTTGAAGTCGTGCCCTTTCCGTTCGTGCCTAACCCTCGCGCTCTACGTTCGTGCCGGCTGCGAGTTTCCTAACGCTTCAAGCGGCAGTCGCAAATCCCGCTACAATGGCTTTCGTGTCTGACACAAATCCATTTCGGTTGACGGAGTCGGTGAAGGCTGCGGGTTGAGCTTCTAAGCTGAGTCCGGCGGCGCTGGACAAGGTGCTTGGGAAATTAGCCCGGCAACATGATCCGAATGTTCTGGTCGGCTTTGACCACGCCGACGACGCCGGAGTGTATCTTATCGGGCCGGAGCAGGCGCTGGTGCAGACGGTGGATTTTTTTACGCCGATCGTGGACGATCCGTATACATTTGGGCAGATTGCGGCGACGAATTCTTTGAGCGATGTGTATGCCATGGGCGGAAAGCCGCTGACTGCGATGGCGCTGGTTTGTTTTCCGGAGAAAGCGGATCTGGAAATTCTGGAGCGCATTCTGGCCGGCGGATTGTCGAAGATGATGGAAGCGGGATGCACCGTGATCGGCGGGCACAGCATTCGCGATGAAGAGACGAAATTTGGATATTCCGTGACTGGGATGGTGCATCCGAAAAAAGTTTTGGCGAATCAGGGAGCTAAGGCGGGGGATGCGCTGCTATTTACCAAGGCGCTGGGGACGGGAGTGATTTCGACCGCAATCAAGAAAGGCAAAGCCGAAGCGGCGTGGATTGATGCAGCGACGCGATCGATGACGACGCTGAATAAACGCGCCGCGGAAGTGATTATCGACGGCGATTTTCGGGTGCATGCCATGACCGACATCACCGGATTTGGAATGATTGGGCATGCGCGGGAGATCGCGCTGGCATCGGATGTGTCGTTCCGGTTTTATGCGTCGCGAGTGCCTTTGCTGCAGGGGGCGCTCGAATGTGTGCGGGCTGGATATATTCCGGGCGGGTTGAACAATAATCGCGATTTCGCGGAGTGCCTCGTGGAGTATGACGATGGAGTTGCCGAGGATGTGCGGGCGCTGTTGTTTGATCCGCAGACGGCGGGTGGGTTGCTGATTTCTACGGCAAATTGTGATCGACTGAAGCGTGCTCTTAATGATGCGGGAGTCGATGCGGTGAAGATCGGGGAAGTATTGCCGGACGGAAAGCCGAAGATCCGGGTTTCGATGTAGAGAGTTGTGGTTCCCACCCTTGCGCAAAAAGCGCGCAAGGATGGGGCACCCATCCAGTTTCTTAATTTCCTGCCAATTCCCAGATGCGGGCGAGATGGTGGTCGTCGTGTTCGGCGACGAAGTAGAGGTGGTCGACCAATCGCATGGGCTGGTTCAGACGCGGGTGCAGCAGCGTGCGCTCGAAAAGAGTTAGATCGATCTTTTCGACTCGCTCGACGAGCATGCGGCGGTCGATACGAAAATCGGTGAGAATTTTTTCAATCGGGTGTGAGTTGTGATCGGCCTCATGCGTCTTGCGGTTCTGTAAATCCGCGGCGGTGAGCTTGGAGTGGCCGTTCAGGAAGTCGTCGACGCGCTCGAACCAGAGCGGTTCGAGGTCGAGCAAATGCCCGGCATGCTCCTGAGCGGACCACTTGTCGGCATCTTTTCTCACCATAACGGATGGCGGTTGCTCTCGCACAAGTTCCTCGATCCGCGCCGGGGTGCCACGCAGGCGCGCAATCACGTTTGGGTAGAGTTCAACGGGAAAAGAAAGATCGAACTTTCTTTCGAACCATAAGGGCACATCGCTCATAGAGTCTCCGACTGGTGCAGTCGCTCCGGCAAAGAGATGCCGATAAATTGTTTCGCGACTCAATTTCACTGCAGCGCCTGCTCAATTTTCACATCTAAAAACCTGAGCAATCATTGTTTCCGAATTCTTGCGAGGAGCCAGCCATGGAAGTTCGTGAACTTGGACGCAGCGGTTTGAAAGTTTCCGCCCAGGGATTGGGATGCATGGGCATGTCGGAGTTTTACACCGGGTTCGATGACGCGGAATCGATCGCGACGATTCATCGAGCGCTGGAATTGGGAATCAATTTTCTGGACACGGCGGATGTGTATGGTCCGCACAAGAATGAAGTGCTGGTGGGCCAGGCGATTAAGGGCCGGCGCGACAAGGTGGTGCTGGCGACCAAGTTTGGAATCGTGCGTGATCCAAGTGATCCGACGAAACGCGGGGTGAGTGGGAAGCCGGAGTATGTGCGGTCGTCGTGCGAGGGGAGTTTGAAGCGGCTGGGCGTCGAGACGATTGATCTTTATTACCAGCATCGCGTCGATCCGAATACGCCGATTGAAGAGACGGTCGGGGCGATGGCGGAGTTGGTGAAGGAAGGCAAGATTCGGTATATCGGATTGTCGGAGGCTTCGCCGGCGACGCTGCGACGAGCGGCGAAGGTGCATCCGATTGCGGCACTGCAAACGGAATATTCGCTGTGGAGCCGCGATCCGGAGCGGGAAATTCTGGCTACGTGCCGGGAGTTGGGAATTGGATTCGTGGCCTACAGTCCGCTGGGACGCGGATTTCTGACGGGGCAATTCCGGAAGTTTGAAGACTTGCCGGCGGACGATTACCGGCGGAATTCGCCGCGCTTTCAGGGAGAGAATTTTCAGAAAAATTTAGATCTGGTGCGGCAGGTTGAGGAAATGGCGAAAGAGAAAGGATGTAGACCGTCGCAGCTGGCGCTGGCCTGGGTGCTGGCGCAGGGAGATGATGTTGTTCCGATTCCGGGGACGAAGCGGCGGAAGTATTTGGAAGAGAACATCGCGGCGAACGAAGTGAAACTTACGAAGGAAGATTTGCGACGGATTGACGGGGTGTTTTCGCCGGAGGCGGCAGCGGGCGGGCGGTATCCGGAGCACATGATGGGGCTGGTGAACGGGTGAGGTTTTGAGAGTGATGCTTGTTGGCTTCCGCGTTAGGCCGGTGGAGTGGGAAATCCCTTCGGCGCGCTTCGCTGCTCAGGGCAGGCTCTTCACTTCGCCTGAAGAACGGCCCCGTTCAGGATGACAACAAGCTGGAATTCTTAATAAGCTAGCTGACTTTTTGTGGGGCGCGGGGGATTGGCATGGACGCGGCTAGTTTGGCGCCGAAGTAGCGGGTGCGCGCGACCAGGAGCTTGTCGATTTCAACCTGCTTGAGAGGCTGCTGGCGTCCGAGCATGTGCGTAACCAGGGCGATCTGGGCGAAGTGCTCGACGGTCTCCATCTTCATGTAAGCGTGCTCGAGCGTATCTCCGTAAGAGACTACGCCGTGGTTTGACATGAGGATGGCGTCGTAGTTCGGGACGTAGGGCTCAAGCGTTTGTGCGAGCTCCGAGGTGCCGGGGGTGCCATAGCGGGCGAGCGGGATGCAGCCGAGTCCCATGACCACTTCGCAGACGAGCGGTTCCGTCAGCGGCAAGCCGGCGGCGGCAAAGCCGGTGGCAGTTGGCGGATGGGCGTGGACAATGGCCTGGATATCGGGCCGCATGCGATAGATCAACAGGTGCATGCCGATTTCGCTGGTGACGTTGCGGCGTCCGGCAAC
>Ga0209006_10001446_pt1 | contig 21547 bp, 11 predicted proteins | sample JacPin_JW_Ref_O2_FD_188567 | JGI IMG/M metagenome (GOLD analysis project Ga0209006, IMG submission 188567) | Forest soil microbial communities from Algoma, Ontario, Canada - Jack Pine, Ontario site 1_JW_Ref_O2 (SPAdes) (version 2) | ecosystem: Environmental > Terrestrial > Soil > Boreal... | reverse complement strand
TCCATGGCGAGAACTTTTTGGGCGAGCTCGACGTCGCGGCGGACGACGGCGTTCAACGCGTCGCGGACCATTTCTTCGGCGACTTCGCTCATGCGGGGGAGATCGACGTAGGGCTTCACGCGCGGATGGCGGAGGATACGGACGCTGGCTTGCGCGATGTTGACGGCCTGATCGCCGATGCGCTCGAGATCGTTGTTAATGCGCGAGACGGCGAGCACGAAACGGAGGTCGGCGGCCATCAGTTGATGGAGCGCGAGGACCTGGACGACGCGGTCGTCGATCTCGATCTGGAGCTCGTTGATCTGGTCTTCTTCGTCGAGGACGCGCTTGGCGAGCTGTTCGTCGGAGTCGAGAACGCTATGGACGGCCTGGTGGACGGCGCGCTCGGCGAGCGAGCCCATCCAGAGGAGGCGTTCTTTAACGACGTTGATGTCTTTTTCGAAGTGGCGTTCCATTTAGTCCTCGGTGACTTCAGGGGCTGAAGCCCCTTACCTCTCCTCGCTTCATGTCGCGGCTGAAGCCGCGACCCACAAAGCTCTCCACCTTGCGTTCGTGCCTGGGCGCCCTGAAGGGACGCCCCTACAAATTCAAAAACCAATCCCGCCTACGATCAGCCGAAGCGGCCGGTGATGTAGGCCTCCGTTCGTGGGTCGCCAGGGGTGGTGAAGAGTTGTGGCGTGGGGCTGAACTCGATCATCTGGCCGGTCAGGAGGAAGGCGGTGTAATCGCTGACGCGGGCGGCTTGTTGCATGTTGTGGGTGACGATGGCGACGGTGCAGAGATCTTTGATCTGGACGAGAAGCTCTTCGATTTTTGCGGTGCTGATGGGGTCGAGAGCGGAGCATGGCTCATCGAGGAGGAGCACTTCGGGTTCCACAGCGAGGCCGCGCGCGATGCAGAGGCGCTGCTGCTGGCCGCCGGAGAGTTCGTAGGCGCTCTTGTGGAGATGATCTTTGACTTCGTCCCAGAGCGCGGCGTGGCGAAGGCTTTTTTCGACGGCTTCGGCGATCGGAACTTTCGAGCCGTTGATTTTCAGGCCGTAGGCGACGTTATCGAAGATCGATTTCGGAAACGGGTTGGGGCGCTGAAAAACCATGCCGACGCGGCGGCGGAGCTGCGTGACGTCCTGGGAAAGAATGTTTTGGCCATCGAGGAGAATTTCGCCTTCGAGACGCGCGTGACGCACGGTTTCGTGCATACGATTAAAGGTGCGGAGCAAAGTGGATTTGCCGCAGCCGGACGGTCCGATGAGAGCGGTGACTTTGTTCGCGGCGATGCCGAGGCTGATGTCGAAGAGGGTTTGTTTTGCGCCGTAGAAAAAGTTGACCTTGTTGACGTTCATGCGCATCGGGCCCGGGGCGGCGGGCTCGCGATTGATCGATTGCGTCGTTCCAGTCGGTGTGATGTTTACGGGCACAGCCTGCCTCACAGACGCCATATTATGACCTCGGGACCGAAACTCCGCGAGCAAGTATCGTGCGCGCGAGGATGTTGATGATGAGAATCAAGCCAAGCAAAACGAGTCCTGCGGCCCAAGCTTGTCGCTGCCAGTCTTCGTACGGAGAAATCGCGTAAATGTAGACCATGTGCGGCAACGATTCGATGGGCTGATTCCAGCCGGGGCTCCAGAAGTGGTTGCCGAACGAAGTGAAGAGAAGAGGAGCGGTTTCACCGGCGACGCGGGCGAAAGCGAGGAGGACGGCGGTCAGGATGCCGCGATAGGCGGCTGGGACGATCACCGTTGCAATCGTTCTCCACTTACTGGCGCCTAGAGCCATTGCCCCTTCACGAAGCGTGTTGGGAACGGCGCGCATGAAGTCTTCGGTGCTGCGCAGCGTGATAGGAATCATCATGATCCCGAGTGCGAATCCGCCGGCCAGCGTGGAGAAATGCTTGAACGGAAGGACGACGACCGCGTAGGCAAAGATGCCGATGACGATCGATGGAACGCCGTTGAGCAGGTCGGCAGCGTAGCGGACGACGAAGGCGATGGGGCCGGTGCTGAATTCGGCAAGGTAAATGGCCCCGAGGAAACCGATCGGTACGCCAATGACCGTGGCGAGAAGGAGAAGCTTGGCGCTGCCGACGATGGCGTTGGCCATGCCGCCGCCGGTTTCGCCGACGGGAGCTGGGAGCTTTGTGAAGAAGTTCCAGTTGATCGAAGTGCCGCCGTGATAGACGAGGTAGCCGAGAATGAAGAAGAGGGCGGCGACGGCGACGAGGGCGCATACACCGGTCATCGCGAGCATGAAACCGCTTACAAGCTTGCGCCAACGAAGGCGAGCATTTCCCGCGGACATCAGTGTCCTCCTCCGCCGCGCTGAGAAGTGGCAACAATCAGGATTCGAGCCAGGCCGTTGAGGATGAAGGTTAGGAGGAAGAGGACGAGCCCGAGCTCAATCAAAGCCTGGAGATAAAGATCGCCGGTGGCTTCGGTGAATTCGTTGGCGATGACGGCAGCGATGGAGTAGCCGGGGGAGAAGAGCGACGCGCTGATGTTGGGCGTATTGCCGATCACCATGGTGACGGCCATGGTTTCGCCGAGGGCGCGTGCTAGCGCGAGAAAAATCGAGCCCATAATGCCTGTCCGGGCAAATGGGACGACGACTTTCCAGGTGGATTCCCAACGTGTGGAACCTAGGGCGAGAGCGGCTTCGCGCTGATCGCGAGGGACGGAGAGCAACACTTCACGCGAAACTGAGATGATATACGGGATCACCATGATGGCGAGGACGATACCCGCCGTCAGGAAGCCAATCCCGTATGCGGGCCCTGAGAACAAAGGGATGAAACCGAGGGTGTTGCTTAGCGCCGGCTGAATATATTCACGCATCAGCGGGATGAAGATAAAGACGCCAAGGACCCCGTAAATGACACTGGGGACGGCGGCGAGAAGATCGATAAAAAATTGAAGTGTGTCGGACACGCGAGCCGGAGCGAGTTCGGCGAGGAAGATAGCGGCGCCGATGCCAAGCGGCACGGCGATGGCGAGCGCGATAGCTGAAGTAACGAGAGTCCCGTAGATGAAAGGGAGCGCGCCGAAGTCGCCGGAGTTGGGATCCCAGACTCTGGTGAAGAAGAAGTTCAGGCCGAACTTGTGGCGCGAAGCGGCTGAACCGGTCCAGAGTTCGATGACGAGCAGAAGCGTGATGAGCACCGTCACGCCGGCGAAGACAAACGTGACAAGACGAGCGATTTCATCTCCGTCGCGGACGCGGTCAATAAACGAGCGCGAGCCCGCGATGGGGCCCGCGCCATGAACGGTAGTAGAAGTCGCTGCCATTTCGGGTTTGTTGGCTATTGCACTTGGTCGAGCGCCTTCAGCTCCTTAGCGGCAACTTCCTTGGGCAGCTTCCCGTAAGAGAGAGCCTCGACGCTATTCTGGCCGTCCTTGAGGGCCCATTTGATGAAGGTCTTCAAGGCATCGCGCTTTGCGGCGTCGGAGAACTTACTTGGGATCAGCAGCCAAGTGAAGCTGGAAATTGGATAGGCGGTCTTGCCCGGTCCGTTTGTAATCGAGACGCGGAAGTCGGCAGGCATATCCTTGGAGGAGTTCGCAGCAGCGGCGGTAACGCTGGCCAGATCGGCCTTCACGAAACTGCCGGCGGAGTTTTTTACGGCGCCGAAGGGGATGTTGTTCTGAGCGGCGTAGGTCAGCTCGACGTAGGCCATGGAATTGGGCGTCTGCTTGACGAGGCCGGTGACGCCTTCGCTGCCCTTGCCGCCGAGGCCGACGGGCCAGTTGATCGAGGTGCCCTTGCCGACTTTATTCTTCCAGTCATCGCTGACCTTGGAGAGGTAGTCGGTCCAGATGTAGGTGGTGCCGCTGCCGTCGGAACGGTGGACGACGACGATGTCCTTAGCCGGGAGGTTGACGCCCTTATTGGCGCTGGCGATCAGAGGATCGTTCCACTTGGTCACGCGGCCGAGGAAGATGCCGGCCAGAGCTTCGGGGGTGAAGTTGAGAGTTTGCGAGACGCCGGGAATGTTGTAGGTGGGAACGGCGGCGCCGAGAACGGTTGGGAAATGGAGGATCGGCGACCCGTGCTTATCCTGATAAGCCTTCATCTGCTCGTCGTTCATGGGACCGTCAGAGCCACCGAAGTCGACGGTACCTTCCGTAACTTGCTTGATGCCCGCGCCCGATCCAACTGGTTGGTAGTTAATCTGAATATTAGCGTTAGCTTTGTGATAATCGTCGAACCATTTCGAATAAATCGGATTCGGGAAAGTGGCGCCGGCACCGTTGATCAGCAGATTGCCTTGAGAATAGAGAGAGACTGAGGTGGCGAGAGCGACGACAAAAAGAGCGGAAAACCTTCTAAGCATTCGATTTTTCTCCATCAATGCACCTGGGTGCGTTGAGCTGAGTGTGTAGACCTGGAAGCGTTTGGGGAGTGTGGCGCAGTCGTGTTACAGGAGTGTTACAGACGGTGGGGGATACGTTGACAGTTGGGGAGAGGCTGTAAGTGATTGTATTGGCTGGGGTTGGGCCGGATTTTGGACATTCGGCAAGGATGGAGAGCCGGGATCAAAACGTTTAGAATGAGTTGTTTAGGTAGAGAGATTGACTCGTAATGAGGGAGTTACCAAGAGCCAGCAAAATATCGAAATTGCCAGATCTTTGCGCGAAACAGCGGTGCGATTACCAGAGGAGCTTGAGGCCGAACTGGACCTGGCGGCTGCTCGTGGTGGTGGAAGTGATGGCGCCGGCGGTACCGGAGACGCCGGTTGGATTCTTGGCGGTGGGTGGAGTGAAGGTGATCAGGTTGGGTGTGTTGAAATTGGCGCGGTCGAGGAGATTAAAGAGTTCAGCGCGGAATTGAAGAGAGAGGCGTTCGCGAAGCTTAGTGTCCTTGAGGACGCTGAAGTCCCAAGTTGCGAGGCCGGGCCCGATGTAGGTGTCGCGGCCGAGGTCGCCGGCGAAGCCGCTGGTGGATGGCGGTGCGATGAAAGCGGCGGGATTGAAATATTGGGTCGGATTGCCGGTGATGACTTTCCCGGTGAAATCGGGATTGAGGAATGGGCGCACGGGATTGCGGGTGTCGCCGGAGTTGCTGGGGTTGTAGCTGAGTTGCGGCGTGATCGGGAAGCCGGATTGGGCGGTGATGATGCTCGAGAGTGCCCAGCCGCCGATGAGGCTGCCGGTCCAGCCTTCGTAGCCGCTGGCGAATTGGCGGCCGCGACCGAAGGGGAGTTCGTAGACGAGATTGACGACGCCGATGTTGCTGACGTTGAAGGTGGCGAGGCCTTTGTCGGCGGCGAGGTTGAGAGGGTTGGAGACGAGGCCGGGCGCGTTGTTGGCAGTGGTTTGATTGAGGGAGTCGCCGTCGTCGAGAGCTTTGGAGAAAGTGTAGGACCCGCGGAGGGTCAGGCCGTGGCTAAAGCGGCGGCGAACGTCGACTTGCAGCGCGTTGTAGGTGCTGACGCCTTCGGAGAACCAAGTCCAAGTGTTGGCGATGGCGGGGTTGGCTTTCGGTGTGCCGACGGGAATGTAGTAGGTGCCGGCGGGAACGGCGGATCCGGCTAGCGGAGAGCCGATGGGGAAGCCGATGTTGGGGCTGTTCGTGGCGGTGGTGGGGAGCGCTGGGTTCCAAGTTGGGAAAACGGTGGGGCAGGGCGTTGCTGGGCAGATTACGCCCTGGGATTCGTTGGCGTCGACGCCGACGAATTCGTGGTAGCCGTGTGAGCCGACGTAGCCGACGGTGATGCTGGTGTTGGGCGAGATTTCGTGTTCGATCTTGAAATTCCACGAGATGAGCGTGGGCGTTTGCATATTGGGCTGGACGCCGCCGGGGACGAGCTTTGCGGTTGCGGGAATTGCGGCGTCGGGATTGATCGGGAAGTTTGCGACGGGGACCGACGGGATGCTGTAGACGGGATTGAACGGAGCGTTTTGGTCGGCGCGGTAGCCGAGCGCGTCTTGCAGATCGTTGAACATGCCGAAGCCGGCGCGAATGACGGTGTTGCCGAGGATGGAGAGTCCGGGGCTCCACGCGAGGCCGACGCGAGGTTGCGGCAGAACTGTTGCGTTATTGCTGGTGAAGAGATTGCCTCCGATGTGCGGAGCGGTGTTGATGATTCCATTGGTGAAAGTGTAGTTCGAGGCGCGATCGTGGGCTTCGTTCCATCCGTTCGAATATTCGTGGCGATAGCCGAGAGACACGGTGAGGTTGCGTCGCAGACGGATTACGTCTTCGGCGTAAAACGCCGCGAAGGATGAGCGCCAAACGAGCGGGGTTGGAGATGGATTGTAGAGGAAGGTGCCGACAGTGCCGCTGAGGAATGTCGTGAGGCTGGCGAAGGTGGCCTGACCGTATTGGCTGAGCGCGATGTTTTCGTTGGATTGGAATTGCTGGAACCATGCGCCGAAGCTGAATTGGTGGCGGCCGTGCGTGACGGTGACGCGATCTTCGAAGGTGTAGATGTTGCGGGCGATGCTGAGATTGCTGCCGTTGTTGCTGCCGGCGAGGCCGATGCTGGCTTGGGGATTCGAAGCGGCGCTGCCGCCTACGACGACTGCTCCGACGGGCAGACCGGTGAGAAAACCGGGGATCGTTGCGGCGGGGGTGCCGGGAGTTGGTTCGCCGCTGAAGAAGTACCCTGCGCGGGAGTAGCCGACGCGTGCGGTGTTGAGGAGGCTCGGCGAGAAGATATGGGTTTCTTCTAGGCTGAAGACTTGTTCGCGGAGAGTGAGGATGTCGGCGCTGTAGGGATTTGCAGGAGTGGCGGTGAAATCGTTGCCGTCGTCGATGGTGTAGACGGAGGCGAGGGAATCTTTTTGGCTGAAGATGTGGTCGAGGCGGAGCGTACCGAAATCTTCGCGGATGGTTTGGAGCGGGCTGCTGAAAACTTCTGCGATGCCGTTGAAATCGGGCGCGCCAGCGGGAGCGGTGGGCCAAAGATTCAGAAGCGGCTGCACGCTGGGAACGGCTGAGGCGCGCGAGGCGTCGTCGGGGACGAATGCAGCGGAAGTCTGATGCAGATTCTGGCGGAAGCCTTCGTAGTTGCCGAAGACGAAGGTCTTGTCTTGATGGATCGGGCCGCCGGCGGATACGCCGAACTGATTGCGCTGGAAGGGCGGAGCGGAGCCCTGGTCGAAATAATTCGGGGCGTCGAACGCGTTGTTGCGAAGGAATTCGTAGACAGAGCCGTGGAAATTGTTTGAGCCGGACTGCGTGGCGATGATGACCTGGCCTCCGGGATGCTTGCCGAATTCGGCGCCGTAATTGTCGCGTTGGACGTTGAATTCGCGAACGGCATCGACGCCGAGGAGTTGGCCGCTGGCTCCGCCGGGAGTCATGTTGTTTTCGGCGGCGCCGGTGAATTCGATTCCGTTGAGGAGGAAGAGATTTTGCTGGGGGCGATTGCCGTTGACGGAAAAGTTGTTGGCGGTGGTGGAGTTGGAGATGCCGGTGCCACCGGTTTTTTGCGAAGTGAAATTGACGATGCCGGGATTGAGGGTGAGCAGGAGGTCGTAGCTGCGGCCGTTGAGCGGGAGATTCTTGATGGCTTGTTCGCCGACGAGGCCGGAGATGTCGGTGGTGGAGGTGCTGACCATCGGTGCGTCGGCTGATGCATAGGCGAAATCTCCCTCGCGGCCGGGCAGGTAGAGTGTGAGGTCGACCCTGGCTTCCTGATTCACCAGGAGTTTGACGGTCCATGTCATGTCGATAAAGCCTTTGGTCGAGGCTTTCACGCAGTATTCGCCGACCGGCAAATCGAGGACAAAATACTGGCCGGTGCCGTTTGTCGTTGTGTCTCGTGTTGCGCCGGTTTCGACGTTCTTAACATTGACGGTGGCGTCTTGGATCACCGCACCGGATGGGTCGGTGATGATGCCGGTGATGCTGCTGGAGGTTTGCGCATGAGACGGGGACGCGAAGATCAGGAACGACGCGAGAAGCGGCAGGCGGCGAGCGAATGTTCGAAGAGCGGAGAGAGAAGCAGACACGAGTGCGGACGACGACTGCGGATTCATCGATCCCCCAGGTAGATGTGGATTGCGGCGCGCCGATGGGCCACCCCGGTCCATGCGCGCTTTCCTTGGATGAGTGCGCTATTCAATATGTTTCAAACCGTTATCCAAAAGCGATTTTATACGATTCCGAGAAGGTGGAGATGTATCGTGTGCGGGCCACGCGGCTGCAACTCTCTCGTTTCGCGGGTGTTTATTCAATAGAAGGCTCATCGAAGAGGCAAAATCGGGGACTGCGGCATCTATGATAAAGTGGAGAGAATGAGCGATATCACCAAGCAATCAGGGGATCGTGCTGTCCGCTTTCCTTGGCGGGCGCTGTGCCTCGTGCTTGGTCTGCTGTTGCTCTACAATCCGTTTTTTACGGTTTGCCCCACTGCAGGTCCTGACGCTGCGATCCAGCACCATGTAAGTTATCGTTCGACGATTGCGGCGAGCGAACTGGGCTGCAGCAATCTTCAACAACATTCGGAAGTATCGGTCGAACCGGTCGTCGCGCTGGTCGCAACGCTTTTTAATTCAGTGCACTCGACCGAAGTGATAGCACCAAGACCAAGCGAGGAGACCGTTGCAGCGTCGGACGGTTTTTCGTCTCCGCTGTGGTCGCGGCCCCCTCCTGCGCTGTAAATCCACTTAATTCCTGAATCGTAGGGAATCCGCAAGTAGCGATCCCGATTCTAAGTAGAAAAAGACAAACGACGGAAATTTTGCGGGTGTGAACGCGCGGTCCGCCTACCGGTCCGCCGCGTCACGGCGCTAAGGAAACGCAAATGACAACGAAGCGATGGATAGTGGCCGCCGCTCTGGTGAGCATGGCGATTGCGGTGGTGTGGATTTGGACGAGCCGAAGCAGGAGCGAGGCTGAGGGAGAGGAGTCGGCGTCGGGCGGCGGTGCAGGAGCCGATGCAGTTGTGCCGGCGGCGGTGACGCGTGTGGTGCGTCGCGATCTCGGAAGCACGCTGACGATTTCGGGCGCGTTCAAGCCATTCCAGGATGTCGACGTTCACGCGAAGGTCGCAGGTTACATCCGCGCGATTTATGTCGACGTCGGGACGCACGTCAAGAAGGGACAGGCGCTCGCTGTGCTTGAGGTGCCGGAACTCGCCGCGCAACTGTCGGGCACGGAAGCGGCGGTGCAGACGGCCGCGGAGCAGATTCGGCGCGCACAGGGCGATCTCTCGCGGGCGCAATCCTCCCAGGCGGCGGTACATTCCGCATACACGCGATTAAAGCAAGCGGCGGATTCGCAGGCTGGACTCGTTGCCCAACAGGAAGTCGACGATTCGCAGGCGAAAGATCTCGCTGGTGCGGCGCAAGTGCAAAGCGCCGAAGCGGAATTGTCCGCAGCGAAACACCAGATGGAATCGGCGCAGGCAAACCAGAAGGAATATGCGGCGCTGTCGGGCTACACGCGGATCACGGCTCCGTTCGATGGAGTCATCACGAATCGCTATGAAGATACCGGCGCGCTGGTCGCGGCAGGAACTTCGAACAGCACGCAATCGACACCGGTCGTGCGGCTCGCGCAAATCTCGGTGTTGCGGTTGGTGCTGCCGGTTCCAGAGTCGATCGCGGCGCAGATCCAACTGGGACAGCCGATCAAAGTGCGCGTGCAGGCGCTGAAGCAGGATTTTGTCGGCAAGGTCTCGCGTTTTGCCGACTCACTGAATCAACAGACACGAACGATGGAAACGGAAGTCGATTTCCAGAATAAAGACGGGAAATTGTTGCCGGGAATGTACGTCGAGGCGGACGTTTCGCACGACGAGAAGAAAAATGCGCTCACAGTGCCGGTGGAAGCTGTGCGCCAGCACGGAGATAGCGGGACGGTGCTCGTCGTCAACGCCCAAAACACGGTCGAAGAAAAACACGTGAAGCTCGGGCAGTCGGATGGGACGTGGCTCGAGATTATTTCGGGGGTGAACGAGGGCGAACGAGTCATCGTGGGCCACCTAGGCGAGCTTCGAAATGGTCAGAAGGTGCAGCCCAAGGATTTGAATGAAAACGCCGGCAGCAGCGCGAACGGCAATGACGACACGAACGCGGCGGGAGATCGCTAATGCCAAAGTTCGCGCTCGCCTATCCCTACTTCATCATCATGTTGTGCCTGGTCGTCGCGGTGGTGGGTTGCACCGCGGTTGCACGCATGCCGGTCGATCTGTTTCCGCAGATCGACATCCCCGTCATCGTCGTCGCGACGTTTTATTCCGGAATGCCGCCGCAACAGATCGAAGGCGACATCACGAATACGTTCGAACGATTTTTCACGCTAGGCAGCAACATCGACCACATCGAATCGCGGTCGCTGACCGGCGTCAGCCTGATTAAGATTTTCTTCAAACCGGGAACGGATTCAAACGCGGCGCTGAGCAACATCGCGAATCTGGCGATGGCGGATTTGCGGCGATTGCCTTCCGGGACATTGCCGCCCGTCGTGCTGCGCTTTGACGCTTCCAGCCTTCCCGTTTGCCTCGTGACGCTCAAAGGCCAAGGGTTGAACGAGACCCAACTGAAAGACCTGGCGCAATTCCAAGTGCGCAATCAAATTGCCGGCGTGCAGGGCGCATCGGTGCCGCAGCCGTTCGGCGGAACGTATCGCCAGATTCAAGTCTTCGTCGATCCGGTGAAGCTTGAGGCTCACCAACTCAGCCTGATGGACGTCGTCGACGCGGTGAACAGCTCGAACCTGATTTTGCCGGCGGGCGACGTGCGCATCGGCAATCGCGACTACAACATTTACGCCAACAGCCAGGTGCCGAACCCGGAGGAGATCAACCAGATTCCCCTGAAGACGGTTGGACTTGGCTCGGTGATGGTCGGCGATATCGGCAAAGCCGAGGACGCCGGCGCGATTCAGACAAATATCGTGCGAATCGACGGCCAGCACTCGGTTTACATCCCCGTGCTGAAGCAGGGTGGCGACAGCAATACGATCGCGATCGTCAATGGAATAAAGACAGCGACGAAGCATTTGACCGACATTCCACAATCGTTGCGAACGGCGGTCGTATTCGATCAGTCGATCTTCGTAAAAATCGCGATCAAGAATCTGCTCAAAGAAGGCGGCATCGGCCTCGCGCTGACCGCCGTGATGATTCTGCTTTTTCTCGGGAGCCCGCGCGCGACGTTTGCGGTGCTGCTGTCGATTCCGCTTTCGGCGCTGACTTGCCTGCTCATCATTTCGGGCACGGGCGGATCGATCAACACGATGCTGCTCGGCGGGCTGGCGCTGGCGTTTTCGAGATTGATCGACGACTCGGTCGTCGTGCTCGAAAACATCTTCCGTTTCATGGAGATGGGCGTCGCGCCGCGCGAAGCCGCGGAAAAAGGCGGCATGGAGGTTGCGCTGGCGGTGCTGGCGGCGACCTCCACGACGTCGATTGTGTTTTTCCCGGTCACGTTGTTCTACGGCGTCAGCAAATATTTGTTCGTCGATCTGGCGCTCGGCGTCGTGCTGTCGATCTTCGCTTCTTACATTTTTGCAATGACCGTTGTGCCGTTGTACTGCGCACAATTCATTCGCATTGACCACCATGACGAAGCTCGCGGTGAAACCAAGAAAAAGGGCTGGTTCGCAGCCGTCGTGCAGCGGTTCAACGAGTTCTTCCTGAAAGTACTGATCTATTACGAAAAGACCGTGACGAAAGCGCTGGAACGGCCAAAGCACACAGCGGGAATTCTTCTCGCAGGAATTGCGATCGTGCTGATCGGACTTTTTCCGTTCGTCGGCACCGCGTACTTTCCGCGCACCGATCCCGGCCAATTTGTGATCGACGTAAAAGCGCCGAGCGGAACGCGACTCGAAGTAACCGACAAACTGATCGCGCAGGTCGAAGACGAAGTCCGCAAAGTCGTCGCGCCCGGCGATCTCGGCATCATCGTGTCGAATATTGGCATCACGCCCGATCTTTCGGCGATTTATACGACGAACTCGGGAATGCACACCGCGTTCGTGCAAGTGAGCTTGAAGGAAGAGCACGCCATCGGCAGCTACGAATATATGGATCGACTGCGGCGGCGTTTGCGAACCGCCATGCCAGAGTTGAGCACCTATTTTCAGGCGGGCGGCCTCGTGGATGCAGTCGTCAATCAAGGCTTGCCCGCGCCATTCGACATCCAGGTGAGTGATAACAATTCTCACGAAGCGCACCAGATCGCCGAAGAGATCGCGCAGAAATTGCGAGGCTCGCGCGGAGTGAGTGACATTCTGATTCCGCAAGATCTCGATTACCCAGGGCTCGAGCTCAACATCAATCGCGAACAAGCGAGCCAACTCGGCCTGACGCCGAAGAACGTCGTGGACAACGTCATCACCGCGCTGACCTCGAACGGCGTCATCGCGCCGAGTTACTGGATCGATCCGCGCACCGGCAACAACTACATGCTCACCGTGCAGTACTCGAATCAACAAATCGGTGCCATGACGATGTCGAGCTTCCGAAATATTCCGCTGCGGGCGGCGAATTCGGCGGCTTACACGCCACTTCAGTCGGTCGCCGACATCAAGCCGATCGATACGCCGACTGAAGTCGATCACTACCAGCTGCGGCGAACGATCGATGTGTACGTCATGCCGACGAAGGAAGACCTCAGCGGCGTCGAAAAACAGGTCAACAACATCGTAAAGAATCTGCGCGCCGATAAAAACGTGATCGTGTCGGTTCACGGCGCAGTCGTGGGCATGAACGAATCGTTCAAGCGATTCGCGATCGGTCTCGTGCTGTCGGTCGCGCTCGTCTATCTGATTCTCATGGCGCAATTCCGGTCGTTCATCGATCCCTTCATCATTCTCACGGCGATTCCACCTGGCCTCGCGGGCGTCGTGATGATCCTCTGGATGACCGGCTCGACGCTCAACATCATGTCGCTGATGGGAGTGATCATGATGACGGGCATCGTCGTGTCGAACAGTATTTTGATCGTCGAGTTTGCGGGAATTTTGCACAGGGAGCGCGGCATGGGCTTGCAGGAAGCGGTGATCGAGGCGTGCAAAGTACGCCTGCGGCCGATTCTGATGACGTCGCTGGCGACGTTGCTCGGTTTGATTCCGCTGGCGCTCGGACTGGAAGCGGGCAGCGAACAATATGCGCCGCTGGCGCGCGCGATTATTGGCGGGCTGGCGGTGTCGGTGGTGATGACGGTGTATCTGGTGCCGGCGGTCTACCTGGTCATCCACGGACGGAATCAGGCGGAAGGCGCTGTGGAGGTGGCATCGTGAAACGCGCGCTCGGAGTTGGAATTTTGCTCGCGTTCGTGTGCGGCGTGTGCGCCGCGCAGAATCCGAAGGCGGCGACCACGTTGCCCAACCGACAAAACCTCAGTAACGATCCGCAACAGCAAACGGCCGCCCCCGCATCGGCGTCGACGGCCCTCGCAAACGGTACAACCGGACCTTCCCGCAAGCTGACGCTAAAAGAAGCAGAGGCGCTTGCTTTGCGAAATAATCCGCAGATCACGATTGGCAAACTAAGGTCGCTCGAAGCGCGCGAGTACGTGCGCGAAACACGTTCAGCGTTGCTCCCCACGGCGTACTTGAGCCTGACCGCCGTCGATTCCGATCCGGGTGGCCGCATCGCGGCCGGTGGCCTCACGAACCCAACCGTATTTCCGCGCGCAGCAGCCGGCGCGACCGTCTCGCAACTCGTGACCGATTTTGGCCGCACGGCAAATCTAGTCTCGAGTTCGAAACTTCAAGAGAAAGCCGAAGATCAAAACGCCGCAGCGACAACCGCCGACATTACTCTCGCGGTTGATCAGGCCTTCTACAATTCGCTTGAAACGTTAGACCTCGTCACCGTGGCGGATCAAACCGTGCACGCCCGGCAAACGCTCGTCGACAAAATCCAGGCGCTCACGGACGCAAAGTTGAAGTCGGATCTCGATCTGAGTTTCGCGAAGGTCGATGCGGCGCGGGCGAAGCTGCTCTTGCTCGAATCGCAGAGCAATTTTCAGACGGCACTGGCCGCACTGTCAGCGATTCTCGGCTATCAGGACGAGCAAGACTTCGATCTGCAGCGGCCTGACGAAACGCTGCAGCCACCGGCGCTGGAAGTCGAACCACTCATCATGCAGGCGTTACAACAGCGGCCGGAACTACAATCGCTGCAATTTCAGATTGAATCGGCGCAAAAGAACGACGCAGCTGAGCACGACCTCTGGCGGCCGACCGTGAACGCTCTCGGCACAGTCGGCCTCGCGCCAGTCCGTGATCCCAACATCCCGAGCTGGTATGGAGCCGTCGGTGTCAACGTGAACATTCCGGTCTTCAGCGGATTCTTGTACAGTTCGCGCGCGAAAGCCGCCGACCTCCAGACCGAAATCGCAAAACAGAAGTTCGCGGACTCACGCAACAACATCGCGCGCGACGTCCGCACAAGCTGGCAGCAGACCAATCAGGCGTACGAGCGGCTGTCCGTCACGCAGCAACTCAGCGAGCAGGCGAACCTCGCGCTGAGCCTCGCACAATCGCGTTACAACTTGGGTCTGAGTTCAATCGTGGAATTCACGCAGGCCGAACTCGGCAAAACCGAAGCCGACATTGCGAACACCGATGCGCAGTATCGATACCGCTTGACGCAAATCGTGCTCGCCTATACCATCGCCGCTTCGAAATGAGCCTCAATTTCGGAAGGATCGTGTAAAGGAAATACCGAGGCGCAGTGTTTTTCCTCTTTGGCGATGCTCGTAGGAACCGGAGTCAAGGAAGCAAACAGGCTCTCGAAGTTCTTGCAAACGGCCCTTCATTTGGCTGCTATTGACACCCACCGTGGTTCTATAACTACAATATAGTCAGTTAGATACGAAATACCGGTGCTCTGTGTTACAGGATATTAACATTGGGTTGACGCGCCCGTAAGACGCACCCCGTACCTTCCTCGCGGGGTGAACTACCAGCTTTCCTGTACTCGTTCGTCCGAATTTCGAAATTTTTGAAGAGCAAAGAGAGAGGCAATGAGAAAACTTGCAGCACTCGTTTTATCGCTGTTTATGACGACCGGAGTGGCGTTCGCCGATACGCCGAAAGACGCCGATGCGCCGGCGCCGAAAGCGTCGGAGCCTGCCAAGTCCAAGGCCGCAGCCAAGAAAGCCACCAAGACGGATGCGGAAATCGCGGCAGAACTCGAATCACTCAAGCAGGCCATGCAGGCGCAGCAGGAACAGCTCGAGCTTTTGAAGGAAGAACTGAGCAAGCGCGACAAGCAGATCGACGAAGCCCGCGAAGCGGCGGCCGCGGCGAATGCGCGCGCAACGGAAGCCTCGGCCAAGGCCGGCGAAGCGGAGAGCGCCTCGGCGGAAGTGAAGTCGAGCGAAGCGACGCTCGCTTCGAGCGTTACCGATCTTAAGTCGAGCAACGCGGCGCTGACCACGACGGTGAACACCGTTGCGGCAACGACCAACGCGGGCGGCAGCGGCGGGCAGAACGCGGAAGAGCCGGCCTCGATTCGCTTCAAGGGCATCACGCTGACACCGGGCGGATTCGTCGCGGCAGAAAGCGTGACCCGTTCGCGCGCAACGAGTTCGGACATCAACACTCCGTTCAACAGCATTCCGTACCCGGGCAACGCGTTGTCGAAGGTTTCCGAGAGCAACTTCACCGGACGCCAGAGCCGTTTGAGCCTGTTGGCAGAGGGCCGCTACGAAGCCGTCAAATTGACCGGCTACTACGAAGCGGACTGGCTCGGCACCGGCGTCACCTCCAACAACCGCCAGAGCAACAGCTACGTTCTCCGTCAGCGCCAGATTTGGGGCCAGGCCAAGACCGACAGCGGCTGGAGCTTCACCGGCGGTCAGATGTGGACATTGGCGACGGAAGATCGCAAGGGCATCGACAACCGGCAGGAAGCGATTCCTCTGACGGTCGACCCGCAATACACGGTTGGCTTCACCTGGGCGCGTCAGTACGGCTTCCGCGTCGTCAAGAACTTCGGCGACAAGTTCGCGCTCGCAGTAGCGATCGAAGGTCCGCAGGCAACGATCGGCGGCCGCGGCTTCTCCAACGTGACCACGATCAACAATGGCGCAGCGCCTTCGGTTATCCAACCGACGGGTTCCACCTCATCGGTTACCGGGAATACCTTCCTGGATGCGATCGGAGCTGGCGGAGGCCTCTTCAACTTCGCCGACGCCACCGGTTACACGATCAACAAGTCGCCGGACATCATTATCAAGGCAGCGCTGGATCCGGGCTTCGGACACTATGAAGTGTTCGGGATCATCAGCACCTTCCGCAACCGCATCTATCCCTGCGGCGTGGTTGGCACCAACGCAAAAGACACGGTGGTTCCGGCAACACCGACGTCGATCACTTGCCTCGACACGGCGGCACCGACGACGGTCAGTGCGTTTGGCGCGTCCAACGACACGAACGTTGGCGGCGGTTTCGGCGCCAGCGCGCGTTGGACGGCAGCCCAGAAGAAAGTGGAATTCGGCCTCAAGGCTGTTGCGGGCGACGGCATCGGCCGTTACGGCTCAGCGCAGCTTGCCGACTTGACCCTTCGTCCGGACGGCACCGAAGCGCTGATCCGCACGGTACATGGCTTGGGCGCGTTGGAACTTCACCCATCCCCGAAACTTGACCTGTATGCCTACTACGGCGCGGAGTATGCGTTCCGTGCGGCCTATACCGGTTACGACAGCATCACCAAGACGATCACCGCGGCGATCCCGGCGACGGCAACTTCGCCCGCTATCCCGTCGACGACGACCACCAAACTCAGCACGACTGGCATCGGCGGCTACGGCTCACCGTTTGCCAACAACACCGGATGCAGCACAGAGACTGCCCCCATCAACCAGCTCGACCCGACCGCCGGTGGCACCTGCGCCGGCGACACGCGCGTCATCTGGGAAGGCACCCTCGGCTTCTGGCACAAGATCTACACCGGATCTAAGGGCGGCCTGCGCTGGGGTATTCAGTACTCCTACATCACGCGAACCGGCTGGTCGGGAAACAACAACGTGCCGACGGTGCCTGGTATTGGGCCGAAGGCTGTTGACAACATGGTGTTCACCTCGTTCCGCTACTACATCCCGTAAGACTCAACCACGGCGGGAAGCAGCCGTGAAAGCAAGAAAGGGCAGCTCCTCGGAGCTGCCCTTCTTTTTTTGTGATTGAGAATTTCGCTGCGCGCCGCTACAGGTCGTTAGAACTTGTAGTTCAGCTCAACGTAGCCGAGCGCACCGTTGCTATTGGTCGGGAAGATTGCCTTGATCACGTCTCCGCCTTGCGCCCAACCGAAGTACAGCGTCGCCGTAAGACCGTGGCCGACCTTGTAGTCAGCGCTTATGTCATAGAGATTGGCGAGCTTGGTGTGACCGTTCGACGGGCGGCCCTGGAAGCCGAACGTCCACGGCTGATACGCCCCGCCGCCGGAATACCAAAGATCGGCGCTGCTTGTCAGCCACAAGCCGTGAACGTCGCTCCGAATCAAAAGCTTCTTGCCTGGTCGCAACATCACTTCGGCAAAAGCATCGGTGTTGTTCATCGAGTTGAAAAACGGAAAGCGCGCGTACTGGCGCGGCGTCGGCAGAACGGCGAAAAATGTGCCATGCGTTCCGTCGTTCGGATTCTTGTCGCCGCTCGTGTAGTCGTAGCCGCCGCGGATCCAGGGTCGGAGCTTTTCAGCGACCTTTGGCTGCCAGCCGCCTTCCGCTGCGAACGCTCCGGCGCGCTGCGTCAAATCGCCCCAGCGCCCGCTCTGTAACACGCCCCATCCGAGAAGATCGAACGTACCCGCGCTCGTGGGCGCCGACAGAATGATGTTTCCGCCATACGTCCCGATGTCGATGCCGTTGTTGATGTCGGCAGTCTTTGCCGCAGTCGAGCGATTGTCGGTCTTCAGGATCGACCGATCATCGTTGTAGAAAATTCCGAAGACGCGCCACTCCGCGTTCGCGGAGCCGAAACTCGCATGCTTGCTCAGTGCGACGTATGTGACCGGAGTCTTCACCCAGCCCCACCCGTCCACCTGGAACACGCCGCGTGTCGGAATCGCGCTGACCGCGGTGAAGTTCCAGTCGCCGTTCGCATATCCGACCTGCACGCCGTCGAGGCTGCGCATTACGTCGGAATAGCCGAAGTTGCCGATCAGACGCTGCGCAATACGGTCGGAGTTTAGATATGCGAGCGTCGCATCTTTGGGCTTCACTTCATTAGCGTCGGTGAATTCGAATCGCCCCACTCGCAGGCTCGAATGGTCGCCCTTGAAGCGCACAAAAGCCTGCTTCGGAAAGACAAAAGCGGTATTCGAAGTGTTAGTGTTCGCCGCGTAGTAGGAACCGCCGAGGCCAAGCTGCCCTTGCGGCGCGGGCCGAACGGCCCCGCTCGGAATTCCCAACAGAATCGGCGCCTCAAACTCGAGGTTCCAATCGAAATTCGTACTCGTCTGCGAAATCCCGAAGCGAATCTGCGTGCCCGAGAAGCCGTAGAGATTCTGTCCTCCCTTCGCCGGCGTAAAAAAATCCCAGGCTTCATACCGTTCGCGAATGTTGCCAGAGAATGTGACGTCGCCGATTTTTATCGGCTCTGGATCCTGCGCAAGAGCTGGAATTGCGAATACAAACAACAATAGTGCGGATAAGACGAGCTTTTTCACTTTCGTGCACACTCCCTAAAGTCTTCGACTTACAGACAATATGCCGCGCGAATTGTTCGAGGGTGGCGCGGCGCCTGATTTGGATTGGACAAATAGTCGGGGCGAGCTACAGGGAGCGGCAATAGTGCAAATGCATTACAGGCGGGTTTGTATGACCGAAAGGGGGGAGCAGGGACCGGAGCCAGGGGTGCACCGGTCCCCGTGGTAGGAACTAGAGTTGAAGATCAAGCACGGTGAGTATCGCAGCCACCCGCTACATCCCGATGACGGCGATGTGAATTCTCCGTAACCTCAGCGGTGGAAATTTTCGACCACCGGAGCCTCCCGAGCCACGCCTGATGTCGCACTCGAAGCTGCGCCAGTTCCCGGACCCGCGCCCGCAACAGGGCCGCCTGGCGTGACTCCAGCCGCCGCCTGCGCCCGCGAAATCTCGATGTCCGCCGGCTGCTCCGGCCGCACCAGTCCGCGCCCGTGCCGCACATCCAGCCCGCGCACCCAGAAGATAATGTCCTCGGCAATATTCGTGGCGTGGTCCGCAATCCGCTCCAGATGCCGCGTCGCCAGAATGAACTGCAGCCCAGGACTCACCGCCGCCGGTTCCTGCGTCATCCCCTGCAGCAGTCGATCGAAGATCCGATCGCGATACTGATCGACAATGTCGTCCGACTCCAGAACCTGCGTCGCCATATCGACATTGCGAAAGATCAGCGCGCCCAGGCTCTTGCTCACCATCGTTCGCACCGCCGCCGCCATCGGTGCCAACTCTTCCGGCAATTCGGCGCCGGGCAATTCGCGCAGCGAAATCACTCGCTCCGCCACGTTCACCGCGATGTCGCCGATCCGCTCCAGGTCATTCGTGATCTTCAGCGCCGCGACAATCAGCCTCATCTCGTCGTCGGAAAACGATCCCCGGCGCAGCAGACGAATCGCGTGCTCGTCGATCACGATTTCCATCTCATTGATGCGCGGCTCCAGCAGGAACACTTCTCCCGGCAGCGATGAAGTCGCGGGGCTTTGCAATCCCACCAGCGAATCCAGCGCGCGGTTCATCGCTCCCTCGACGGTGCGCGCCATCGAAACGAGGTAATTCATCAGCGTGTCGTACAAAACAGTTTCGGTAAGCCCCGGAGCAGTTCCCATGATTCTCCCAGGAGCGGCGGGCAGTCAGACACCTCCGCTCATACTCGGAATGATTTCAGAGCAACGTTACCGCCGCTTTAAACGCAGGTGAATGGCAGGAAACAGGTGGCACCAAAACTAACTCGACCGCGAAGAACCTCGCCCCTGATTTGAACCGCTTATCGAGCGCATTACCGCGCGCTCCGGATCAAAAATCGGCACCGAAAAATGAAATCGCGAGCCGTGTCCGATTTCGCTGTCGACCCAAATTCTCCCGCCGTGAACCTCGACGAGATGCTTCGCAATCGCCAATCCCAGCCCGGTGCCGCCGGCCTCGCGAGAGCGCGCCGCATCCACGCGATAGAACCGCTCAAAAATCCGCGATTGATCCGACTTCGGAATTCCAATCCCCGTATCCGAAACCGTGAACACCACGTCGGCATCGCGAATCTCCGCGTTCACGGTAATCCGCCCGCCTGGCAACGTGTATTGCGTCGCGTTATCCAACAGGTTCTGCAAAATCTCCGCCAGCCGCCGCCGATCTCCCGCAATGTCCGGCAATTCGCCCGTTTGAGCCGGCTGCGCCAGCTCGACCTCAACCTCTTTTTCCGCCGCACGATGCTGCGTCGTCTCCAGGCAGCTTTCAATCAGCTCGCTCACGCTCACGCGCCGAATTTCCAGTTCGAGCCGGTCTGCATCCATGGATGACAATTTCAGCAGGTCATCGGTCAGTCGCGCCAGTCGCCGCGAATGCTCGAGGATGATCCCCAAAAATCGCTCGCGATTCTGCGGATCATCCATCGCGCCCGCCAGCAGCGTCTCCGAAAATCCCTGAATCGCCGTCAGCGGCGTTTTGAATTCATGCGAAACGTTGGCGACGAAATCGCGCCGCACCCGTTCCAGTTTTCGCAGCTCCGTGATGTCGTGCAACACAACGACGGCTCCCAGTGTCTCGCCGGATCGCACGGCGGCCACCGTCGCTGCAAAAAAATGCTGCCGCAGCGTGCCGGTCACGATCTCCGCCTCCACTCGCGGCTCGCCTGCCAGCACCCGCCGCACCGCTTCGATCAACTCCGTCTGGCGCACCACCTCCACCAGCGCGCTCCCCGATTTCGGCGGCACATCCAACTCCAGAATATTGGCGAACCCCTGGTTCGCGAACACCAGCCGCTCCGTAGCGTTCACCACAGCGACGCCTTCCACCATGCTGCCCAGAATCGCTGCCGACAGATTGCGCTCCTCCGTCAGCGTGCGAATCGTGCGATCCATCCGCGCCGCCGTCTGATTCAGCGACGCGCACAACTCTTCGAGTGCATCGCCCGATCCGCCGCCTGGCAGCGGTCGAAAATCTCCTTCGGCCACGCGCCGTGAAAACTCCTGCAACCGCTCGACGCGATCTGAAATCCCGCGCGACACAAACGTCGCCGCAATACCCGCAATCAACAAAATCACCGCCGACGCCAGCCACAAGCTCCATCGCAACGAGCCCAGCGCCATGTCCGCCTCTTCCAGAGGAATCGCGAAGCGCAACACAATCGGCGCTCCTTCCGCCAGATTGCGGCGCACCGCGTAGTACACCATGTCGCTCTGCGTCGTCACGCTGTGACGCACCGACCGCCCTTCACCAGTTCGCAGCGCGTCTTGAATTTCCGGCCGATTCGCGTGGTTTTCCATGCTGGCCGGGTCCGACGCCGTATCCGCCAAAACCTGTCCATCCGCGCGAATCACCGTGATGCGCACACGGTCAGCCGCGGAATCGCTGGCCCACGTCTTCAGCGCGGCGGATGCCCCGGCACTTTGAGAAATTGCGGCGGATAAATCAGGCGGGTGAAGCTGCGAAAATCGCGCCAAAACG
>Ga0209006_10001445_pt1 | contig 21549 bp, 22 predicted proteins | sample JacPin_JW_Ref_O2_FD_188567 | JGI IMG/M metagenome (GOLD analysis project Ga0209006, IMG submission 188567) | Forest soil microbial communities from Algoma, Ontario, Canada - Jack Pine, Ontario site 1_JW_Ref_O2 (SPAdes) (version 2) | ecosystem: Environmental > Terrestrial > Soil > Boreal... | reverse complement strand
GCCCTGACGGCTAGCATCAGCCCGGGGGCGACTGACGTTGGGAGGCCAGATGCCAGGGTGGAACATCGCCGACGTGTTCGAGGTGGTGGCCGCCACGGTGCCCGCGTCGCCCGCGCTCATCCAGGGCGGCCGCGTCCGGTCCTGGCGGGAACTGGACCACCGGGCCGGGCAGGTCGCGGCGTTCCTGGCCGCCCGGGGACTGGTCCGCCAGGACAAGGTCGTGCAGTACCTGCGCAACTGCCCGGAGTACCTGGAGTCGTTCGCGGCCGCGCTCAAAGGTTCCCTGGTGCCGGTGAACACCAACTACCGCTACGGCCCCGAGGAACTCAGCTACCTGTGGCGGGACTGTGACGCCCGCGCGGTGGTGTTCGCCGGGTCCTTCACGGCCACGATCGAGCGCACCCGCGCGTCGGTCCCGGGCGTGCTGGCCTGGCTCTGGGTGGACGACGGGTCCGGGCCCTGCCCGCCGTGGGCGGTGCCGTACGAGTCGGCCGCCGCGCCGGCCACCTCCCGGCCGGAGCCGCACTGGGAGCGGGACGGCGACGACATCGTCCTGCTGTACACCGGGGGCACCACCGGGCTGCCCAAGGGCGTGATCTGGCGGCAGGACGACCTGATGGTGTCGCTGGGCAACGCGGCGGGTGGCCGTTACCCCGGCCAGCCGGACCTGGCGTTCGCCCGGTCCCGGATCGCCGACCCCGGGCGGCGGCACCTCCCGGCCGCGCCGCTCATGCACGGCGCGGGCTGCCTGACCTGCCTGCCGGTGCTGGCCCGCGGCGGCGCCGCCGTCCTGCTGGCCGAGCCGGCCTTCCGCGCCGGGGAACTGCTGGACACCATCGAACGGCGCCGGGTGAACTCGGTCGGCTGGGTGGGCGACGCGTTCGCCCGGCCGGTCCTGGCCGAGCTGGACGCCCATCCCGGTCGGTGGGACCTGAGTTCCTGGTCGGTGCTCACCTCCGGCGGGGTGCTGTTCTCCGATGCGGTCAAGCAGGGCCTGCTCCGCCATGTGCCGGGCCTGCTCATCGCCGACGTCTATGGGTCGTCCGAGGCGATCGCGGCGGCCCGGTCGGTCTCCCGGTCGGGTGCGGCCGGCCCGCCCGCGCGGTCGTTCACCGGCGGTGGTCTGACCGTGCTGGCCGACGACGACACCCCGGTCGTGCCCGGCTCGGGACAGATCGGCCGGGTGGCGTACGCGGGGCGGCTGCCGGTCGGCTACTACAAGGACGAGGCCAAGTCGGCCGCGACCTTCCGGGCGGTGCGCGGCCGCCGGTACGTGATCACCGGCGACTTCGCGACGGTGCAGGCCGATGGGCAGGTCATCGTGCTCGGCCGGGGCTCCTCGTGCATCAACACCGGCGGGGAGAAGGTCTACCCGGAGGAGGTCGAGGAGGTCCTCAAGCGGCACCCCTCGGTAGCCGACGCCGCGGTGCTCGGCCTGCCGGACGAGCGGTTCGGGGAGACGGTGGCCGCCGCGGTGCAACTGGCCGGCGGCTGGGACCTTGACGACGAGGCGCTCCGCGCCCACGTGCGCGCCCGCCTGGCGGGCTACAAGGTGCCGCGCCAGGTGGTCGCGGTCCCCGAGGTCACCCGCGGCCCCAACGGCAAGATCGACATCCCCCGCATCCGCGCCCTCCTGGCCCAGTCCGCCACCCCCGCCTGACCCATCAGCGGTCGCGGGGCCGGGAGATTTCACCCGTTCAGGTTCACGTTCCTGGCGTTGTGCGCCGCGCGCATCAGCACCCGGATCGTCGCCTCAACGGGATCAGCCGGGTCCGTGCCCCGCTGCCCTCGCGCGGCCTCCTTGTACGTGCGCTGGGCCGCCCGGTCGAAATGGCCCGGGATCCACAGATCGCATTCGTGGACCAGGCCCGCGAGTGCCCAGTCCAGGACGTCTGCGGCGGCTCCGGAGGCAGTGAAGCGATCCAGCCGGGCCCGGACCTGGGCCTGCCGGGCCGGATCGAGCAGCGCGGGCTCGGTGTGCGTGAGACGGCTGTTCAGCCGCCGTGAGTACAGACGGACTGCTTCCTGCGCTTCCAGCAGCGCCAGGCCGTCGTCCACCACGCCCCGGCCCGGCTGCGTGCACATCCAGCTCGTCGCGTCGACTCGCTTGCGGGAGGTGGCCAGCGAGGCGAGCGAGGCGTCCAGCAATGGCTCACCGGTCGGCCGGGCGTCGAGCACGTGGATCCACTTCGACCATCTGCCCTGGGTCTGCACGCGGTGCGCCACGGTGAGCTCGATGAGATCCGCGGCCCGCATCGCATACCCGGTGTACTCCCGTTCCCGGACGATCCTCAGGTCCGGGTCGACCGAAAGCAGCAGGATGTCTAACGCCAGGGTCACCCCAGCACGGTACCCGGGACAGGCCCGGTTCCGGGTCAGGAACGTTCTTCGTGCAGCGAGGGGGCGTAGGAGATGCCGACGATCAGGCCGTCCTCGGTGAGGAGGCGGGTTACCGTCTGTCCCCACGGCTCGGTGCGTGCCGGGTGCAGCAGGTCGTAGCCGGCTTGCTGAAGCTCGGCGCCCGCCGCGGCGACCGCTTCCGCGTCCTCGACCTCGAACTCGATTGACGCCTGGGGGATCACCCGGCCGGCGGGCCACGCCGGCGTGCCGAAGCACGCCTCGGCCGCCTGCGAGAGCGGCCACACGCCAAAGTGCTTGCTGCCGGGGATGTGATCGCTCGAGTAGTACTCGTCGGCGTCGTACTTCTCCAGCGGCAGGCCGAGGGCGTCCATGAACAGCTTGCGGCTCCGCGGCGGGTCAGCGGCGACGACCGACATGCTCGTGATGAAGAGAACGTTCATGCGGCCCAGCCTACGAACGGCCGATGAGGTGCGCCGTCTATCGCTGACCAGGATCCTGGTCAGCGATAGGCGGACAGGCCGGTCAGGGCCTGGCCGATGACCAGGGTGTGGACTTCGCTGGTGCCCTCGTAGGTGAGCACGGACTCCAGGTTGCTGGCGTGCCGCAGCGGGGGATAGTCCAGCGTGATGCCGGCCCCGCCGAGGATCGTGCGGCACTCGCGGGCGATCGCGATGGCCTCGCGGACGTTGTTCAGCTTGCCCACGCTGACCTGCTCGGGCCGGAGCGTGCCCGCTTCCTTGAGCCGGGCCAGGTGCAGGGCCAGCAGCAGGCCCTTGGACAGTTCCAGGCTCATGTCGGCCAGTTTCTGCTGAGTGAGCTGGAACCCGGCGACCGGGCGGCCGAACTGGGTCCGCTCGGCCGCGTAGGCCAGGGCCGTCTCCAGGCAGTCGCGGGCCGCGCCGATCGCGCCGAACACGATCCCGAACCGGGCCTCGGACAGGCAGGACAGCGGGGCCCGCAGCCCTTCGGCCAGCGGCAGCCGGGCGCTGTCCGGCAGCCGCACGGAATCGAAGGCCAGCTCGGAGGTGACCGAGGCACGCAACGACAGCTTCTGGCGGATGTCCCGGCTGGTGAAGCCAGGGGTGCCGCGCGGCACCAGGAACCCGCGGACGCCTTCCCCGGTACGGGCCCAGACCGTGGCCACGTCGGCGCGGCTGCCATTGGTGATCCACATCTTGGCGCCGTCCAGGATCCAGTCGCCGCCGTCGCGGACCGCGTGGGTGCGCATGCTGCCCGGATCCGACCCGGAGTCCGGCTCGGTCAGCCCGAAGCAGCCGACCGCCCGCCCGGACGCCAGCCGGGACAGCCACTCCTCCTTCTGCTCCGGCGAGCCGTAGGCCCAGATCGAGAACATGGACAAGGAGCCCTGGACGGAGACGAACGAGCGGAACGCGCTGTCGGCGGCCTCGAGTTCCAGGCAGGCCAGCCCGTAGCTGGCCGCGCTGGCGCCCGCGCAGCCGTAGCCCGTCAGGTGCATGCCGAGCACGCCCAGGTCGCCGAACTCCTGGGCCAGCTCGGCCGGGAAGTGCCCGGCCTCGAACCAGTCCGCGATGCCCGGGCGCAGCCGCTGCCGGGCGAAGTGCGCCACCGCCTCCTGGAGCTGGCGGTCTTCCGCGCTGACCCCGGCGTTGGCGTCGAGCAGGTCGGCCGGGCGGGCCGGCCTGGTGGCGGTGCTGGTCATCGTCTCCCCGCATTCCGCGCCCCGGCGGCCCGGCGGCGCTAGTCAACGTTAGTGTTGACGATATCAGCCACCTGCCCGGCGGGGCCAGCCGCGTGATCACGGCCAAGATGTGCCACAGAGGGACGCACGGCGGGAACCCTGGCCACTGCCGGGTCGGCACCGCCGCCGGCAGCTGCGACCGCGGCTCGCCAACCACATCGATCCCGGGGCTCTGGCTGGCTTCATCCCGCCGTCGCCGGCCGCCTGGCTTTGCGCCATAAAGTTCCGGGGCCAGACCCTTGACTTTGCGCCATAAAGCAGAGTCTACTTTATGACATAGAGTCGATCCAGGGAGACACCATGAACCCCGCACCCGACACCACCACCCCGGCCGGCGGCGGCGGCAACTTCGACCCCCAGCAGGCTGCCGCCCTGCTGGACCAGACCACCCAGCAGGCCCGCCGCAAGCTCGCGCCCTCCCCGCCGTGGCTCCTGGCGGCCCGCGGGGTCGCGGTCCTGGCCGTCCTCGGCGCGATCTGGCTCACCGTCCGCGGGCAGCACCCCTACAAAGGCCCCACCGGCGCGGACCTCCCCATCCTGGTCGCGTTCGTCATCCTCAACTTCACCGCCACCGTCACTGTCCGCAAGCACGCGATGACCGGGGTGCGCGGCAAAACCCGGTTCCGTCCGGCCGAGATCACTATCCTGGCCGCGTCCTGGGCCATCGTGCCCGTCATCATGTGGGCGCTGGCCACCGCCGGGGCCAGCTTCGCCTGGTACCCCACCACCATCCTGATCATCCCCGGCCTGGCCTGGGCCGCCGTCCAGGGCGCACGCGAAGGCTGGCGCGGCACCGCCGTGGGCCTCATGCTCGCCGCCACCGGCGTCGCGGGCGCGTTCGCCGGGCCCGCCGGATCCTGGGCCGTAGCCGGCCTGGGCCTGTGCGCCGTCCTGCTGGCCCAGGCCGCCGCTGTCGCCCGGCGCCAGCACCACACCCCCGCGTGACATGAACGACGGCGAACTCGACCCGCTGATCCACGTGCCCACCCGGCTGAAGATCGTCGCGACCCTGGCCGCACTGCCCGACGGCGACACGCTCTCCTTCACCCGACTGCAGGACCTGATCGGGCTCACCCCCGGCAACCTGATCATCCACCTGCGCAAACTCGAAGAAGCCGACTACATCAGCAGTGAGAAGACCAGGAACGGCACCGTGTCCATGACCACCGTCGCCCTCACCGGCCACGGCCGCAAGGCACTCGACGCCTACACCCAGGCCCTGCGCGACCTGCTCGGCGGCCTGTAACCGGCCCGCCCGTCCCGGTCTTCCCGGACAGCCCCCCGTCGAGGGGCTGTCCGCCGTTACCGGGGGACACCTGCCAAAGCGCCCAGCCGGCATCCGGAACCACACCCGCGAGATCGCGTCCCCTGCTGACCGTGATCATGAAGGCGGCCAGTCAACATAGGCGTTGACCGGGTTGGGCGGAGCGGCTAGGTTGGGGGGACTCGCTGGCGGCAGCGCGGAAGCTGCCGCGCTGTCCCGAGGAGTGCCGATGAAGACGCCGGTTACCGAGATGCTCCAGGTGGAGTATCCGATCTTCGCCTTCTCGCACTGCCGCGACGTGGTCGCCGCGGTCACCGGCGCAGGCGGCTTCGGCGTGCTGGGCGCGGTGGCGCACACGCCGGACCAGCTCGAAGCCGACCTGGCCTGGATCGACGAGCAGGTCCACGGCCTGCCCTACGGGGTCGACCTGCTGATGCCGAGGAAGTTCGTCGGGGCCGACAGCGGCGGCATGGACCGGGCCTCGCTGCGGGACATGATCCCCCCGGAGCACCGGGCCTTCCTGGACGACCTGCTGGACCGCTACGGCATCCCGCCCCAGGAGGCCAAGCCGCCTGCTCCGGCCAAGGCTCCGGGGCAGCAGCGGGCGGGCCTCCAGGTTGACCCGAAGAGCATGGCCCCGCTCATCGACGTGGCCTTCCGGCACCCGATCAGGCTGCTCGCATCGGCACTGGGCAGCCCGCCCGAATGGCTGGTCCAGGACGCGCACCAGCGGGGGATCAAGGTCGCGGCGCTGGCCGGGACGGTGAAGCACGCCCGGGCCCACGCCGCCGTCGGGGTGGACCTCGTCATCGCGCAGGGCACCGAGGCGGGCGGGCACACCGGGGACGTCAGCACCCTGGTGCTGGTGCCCCAGGTGGTGGACGCGGTCGCGCCGGTCCCGGTGCTGGCCGCGGGTGGCATCGCCACCGGCCGCCAGATGGCCGCGTCGCTCGCGCTAGGTGCGGCCGGGGTGTGGTGCGGGTCGGTCTGGCTGACCACCCGGGAGTCCGAGACCCCGCCGGCGGTCAAGGAGCGGATGCTGGCCGCCTCGTCCGAGGACACCGTGCGGACCCGCTCGTTCACCGGCAAGCCGTGCCGGGTGCTGCGCAGCGAGTGGACCAACGCCTGGGAGGCCCCGGGCGCGCCCGCCCCGCTGCCGATGCCGCTGCAGAGCATGCTGTCCGACCGGCCCCGGCGCCGTGTCGAGGCGGTGGCCGAGCGGCCCGACAGCCCGGCCGCAGACCTGCTCAGCCCGTTCATCGGCCAGGTCGTCGGGCAGATGAACGCGGTGCGCCCGGCCCGCCAGGTGGTGCTGGACATGGTCGAGGGGCTGGTGGACGCCTGGATGACCGTCGATAAGTTCTTGGCTGACTGACGTCAGCCCGGGAAGGGAGCGGTCCGCGATGACGCGCGCCGGTGATGAAGGCCTCGGCCTCGAGCGCCTGCCCGACGGGGTGGTCCAGCTGACCATCCGCGGCCGGGACAAGGTCAACAGCCTCAGCGAGCAGGACCATCGCAACCTGGCCGGGATCTGGCCGGAACTGGGCGCCGACCCCAGGGTCCGGGTCATCGTGGTGACCGGCGAGGGCCGGGCGTTCTGCGCGGGCGGCAACATGGAGATGGAGCAGCGGCTCGCGGGCGACTACGCCGGCGTGGTGCAGACGCTCACCGAAGCGCGCGACCTGGTGCTGAACATGGTCAACTGCGACAAGCCGATCATCTCGGCCATCAACGGCGGCGCGGCCGGCGCGGGACTGGCCACGGCACTGATGGCCGACATCAGCATCATCGGCGAGGACGTCGTGCTGGCCGATGGCCACACCCGCATCGGCATCACCGCCGGGGACCACGCGGCGCTGATCTGGCCGCTGCTGTGCGGGATGGCGCGGGCCAAGTACTACCTGCTCACCTGCGACCGGATCGACGGCCGGACCGCCGCGGAGATCGGGCTGGTCAGCAAGGCGGTCCCGGCCGACCAGGTGCTGCCCGAGGCGCTGGCCCTGGCGCACCGCCTGGCGGCGGGCCCGCAGCACGCGCTGCGCTGGACCAAGCGCTCGCTCAACCACTGGCTGCGGGCCGCCGGGCCGATCTTCGAGTCGTCACTGGGCCTGGAGATGATCGGCCTGTTCGGCCCGGACTTCGCCGAGGGGATCGCCGCCTTCACAGCCAAGCGGGAGCCCAGGTTCGCGGAGGCAGAATCCCGGGACGCAGCGGCCGGGGACGCGGAGCCGGGGAAGGCAGGCGGGCCATGACGGACCGGCTGCGCGGCAAGACCGCGCTCATCACCGGCGCGGCCTCGGGGATCGGCCGTGCTTCCGCGCTGCTGTTCGCGGCCGAGGGCGCCCGGATCGTGGCGTGTGACATCAACGCCGGCGGCGGCGAGGACGTGGCGCAGGCCATCCGCAAGTCCGGTGGCGACGCGGAGTTCATCCACGCCGACGTCACCGACGAGCAGGCCGTGGCCCACGCGTTCGCCGCAGCCGTGGGCCGCTACGGCCCGCCGGATGTGCTGCACAACTGCGCGGGCGGATCGACCGACGACGATGCCGCCGTGGACGAGCTCAGCATCGACACCCTCGACCACGTGCTCCGCGTCGATCTCCGCTCGGTGGTCCTGTGCAGCCGGGCCGCGATCCCGCTGATGACCGCGCACGGCGGTGGCTCGATCATCAACATGTCCTCGTTCGTGGCGTTCCGGGGTGTCTTCAACATCCACGCCTACACCTCGGCCAAGGGCGCCCTGGTGTCGCTGACCCGGGCCATGGCCGGCCGGTACGCCCGGGACAGGATCCGGGTCAACGCGATCGCGCCCGGGATCGCGCTCAGCGAGCGCGCCGCCGCACGGATGGCGTCCGGCAACATCGCCCCCACCCTGACCTTCACGTTCGAGGACTACCCGTTCGCCACCGGGCGGCCCGAGGACATCGCGAACGTCGCGCTGTTCCTGGCGTCCGACGAATCCCGCATGGTCACCGCGCAGACCATCGTCGCTGACGGAGGACTGAGCTCCTACTGACCCTCAGCCACAGGAGAGTGTCATGACCACCACGGCCACCCGCGCCGGCGAGATGAAGCCGGGGGAGATCCTCTGGCGGCCCCCGGCGGACGTGCTCACGTCCTCCGCCATGGGCCGCTACCTGACCTGGCTGGAGCAGGCGCGGGGACTGAGCTTCGGCGCCGACTACCACGCCCTGTGGCGCTGGTCCGTGGCTGACCTGGCCGGGTTCTGGGGCTCGCTGGCCGAGTACCTGGGGGTCCGGTTCCACGGCCAGCCCGCCGCAGTGCTCACCGAGGCGAGGATGCCGGGAGCCGAATGGTTCCCGGGTGCCACGCTCAACTTCGCCGAGCACGCCCTCGCCGGGCCGCCGGAGGCCACCGTCCTGGTGGCCCGCTCCGAGACCCGCCCGCGCATCGAGCTGACCCGCGGCGAGCTGCGGGCGCGGGTGGCGTCGCTGCGCGCCGCGCTGCAGGGTCTCGGGGTCGGGCCGGGTGACCGGGTCGCCGCGTACCTGCCCAACATCCCGGAAGCGATGATCACGCTGTACGCCGCCGCGAGCCTGGGGGCCATCTTCACCTGCTGCGCCCCGGAGTCCGGGACCAGGAGCGTGATCAGCCGGATCGGGCAGGTCGAGCCGGCCGTGCTGGTCACCGTGGACGGCTATATGTACGGCGGCCAGCGCCACGACCGGACGGCCGAGGTGGCTGCCATCCGGGCGGCCGTGCCCAGCATCCGGGCCACGATCGCGGTGCCCTACCTGGAGCCCGTCACAGCGTCGTCCACCACGGGCGTGCCGGACTCCCTGGACTGGAACGACCTCATGGCCCGGCCCGCGGACCTGGAGTTCGCGGCGGTGCCGTTCGCGCACCCGCTGTACATCGTGTACTCGTCCGGCACCACCGGCCGCCCCAAGGCGATCATCCACGGTCACGGCGGCATCCTGCTGGAACACCTGAAGCTGTTCCTGCTGCACGACGACCTGGGCCCGGCCGACCGCTGGTTCTGGTACTCGTCCACCAACTGGATGGCCTGGAACTATGGTGCGTCAGTGCTGCTCGGCGGGGGTTCGCTGCTGATCTTCGACGGTCACCCGATGCGGCCGGAACTCGCGGATTACTGGTGGATGGTGGGCGACGAGGGCGTGACCTGCCTCGGCACGTCCCCCGGCTTCCTGCTGGCCTGCCAGAAACAGGGCCTGGTGCCCCGGCAGGCCGCGGACCTGGGCGCGCTGCGCACCATCAACTGCGGCGGCGCGCCGCTCACCGCCGACCTGTTCCGCTGGGTCTACCGGGCGGTCAAGGCCGACGTGTACCTCGGCTCGGGCAGCGGCGGCACCGACGTGGCCTCGTCGTTCGTGTCCGGCTGCCGGCTGCTGCCGGTCCGCGCCGGGGAGATCGCGTGCCGGCTCCTGGGCGTGGACGCGCAGGCGTTCAGCGACGCCGGCCAGCCGGTCACCGGGCAGCGCGGGGAACTCGTGATCCGCCAGCCGATGCCGTCCATGCCGGTCGGGTTCTGGGGTGACCCCGGCGGGCAGCGCCTGGCCAGCACCTACTTCGACCGGTTCCCGGGGGTCTGGTGCCACGGCGACTGGGTCACGTTCAGCGCGTACGGCACCTGCCAGGTCACCGGCCGGTCGGACGCCACGCTGAACCGGGGCGGCGTGCGGCTGGGCACCAGCGAGTTCTACGCGGTGATCGACGAGGACGAGGAAATCACCGACAGCCTGGTCGTCCATCTGGACGACGTTAACGGTGGGCCCGGCCAGCTCATTCTGTTCATCGTCACCCGGGACGGGGCCGGCCTTACCGGCGAGGCGGCGGCGCGGATCCGTTCGCTGCTGCGTGAGCAGCTATCGCCGCGGCACCAGCCCGACCTCATCCGCCAGGTCGCCGCGATCCCGCGTACGCTGACCGGCAAACGGATGGAGGTGCCAGTGAAGAGGGTGCTGCTGGATCCCGGGGCGGCGGCCCCGGCCGAGCCGGGGGAGACCGATGCCCTGGCGGAGTTCCGGGAGCTGGGACGCCAGCTGGCCGGGGCCGGGGACGGCCCGCGGCCCGCCACGCGGAATGCGAGCGCACCGCGTGCGACCTGACGCCTCGACCCGCGAGAACTGGACCGAGCCCGGCACCTTTGAGGTCGCGCCCGGCATCTACCGGATCCCGCTGCCGCTGCCCAACGACGGCCTGCGCGCCGTGAACGTGTACGCCCTGACCGACGGCGGCGACCTGATGCTCATCGACTCCGGGTGGGCCATCGCCGACGCGCGCGACGTGCTCGACCGGGGCCTGGACGCGCTGGGCGCATCGGCCGGCGACGTGCGCCGGATCCTGGTCACCCACGTGCACCGGGACCACTACACCCAGGCCGTGTACCTGCGGCGCGAGTTCGGCACCCGGGTCAGCCTGGGCGCCGGGGAGCGGGAGTCGCTGCAGATCTCGATGAACCCGGACCGGGCCCCGCTGCAGAATCAGCTCGGCTACCTCCGGCTGCTCGGCGCGGGTGACCTCGCAGACCGGATGGCCAAGCTCCAGGGCCCCCGCGACCCGTACAAGACGGGCTGGGAGACTCCGGACGACTGGCTCCGGGACAGCGAGAAGATCGGGCACGGCGGCCGCACCCTGGACGTGGTGGCCACCCCGGGACACACCCGCGGTCACGTCGTCTTCCACGACACCGGCAGCAGGCTGCTGTTCGCCGGCGATCACGTGCTGCCGACCATCACGCCGTCGATCGGGTTCGAGCCGGTGCTGTCCGACGACCCGCTGGGCGCGTTCCTGGGCTCGCTGGCCCTGATGCGGTCCCGGCCGGATGCGCGGCTGCTGCCCGCGCACGGGCCGGTCACCGGGAGCACCCACGCGCGGGTGGATGAGCTGATCGCGCACCACGGCGCCCGGCTCGACGAGACCGAGGCGGCCATCCGCGGGGGTGCCCAGACCGCACCCGAGGCTGCCGCCGTGCTGCGCTGGACCCGGCGCGGCCGGGAACTGGGCGACCTGGACCCGTTCAACCAGATGCTCGCCATCAGCGAGACCGCCGCGCACCTGCAGCTGCTGACCGCGCAGGGCCGGGTGACCAGGCACGAGGCCGACGGGCTGCGGTACTACCTGCCCGCCTGACCGGGCGGCGGGGACGGCGCGGCGCCTCAGCATCCCGCGCGGGTGATCACCGGCCCAGCGCGGGGGACTGCAGCGCGACCTGCCACGGGCGCACCGTGACCGTGAAGAATCCGCCCGCGACGCTGCTGTCCTCCTTGGTGGCGAGCTCCGTGGCCCGGCCGAGCTGGTCCGACCCGGGCAGCCGCAGGATCGTCATGCCCTCGCCCGGCACGTCGCTCAGCGAGCCCGCCGCGACCAGGTAGCCCGCGTCGCGCATCCGGATGAGGAAGGACAGGTGCTCTTCGAACCTCGGGTCGTCGAACAGGGCTGCCCCCTCGGGAGCGGCCGGGCCGGGACGGTGCAGCAGGGCCACCCACGTCTCGCCGTCGGCGTCCGGGCTGCCGTGGGCGGTGTGCTCTCGGTACCGGCCCAGCACCACGGGCCAGCCCTCGTCGTACTCGGCGCGGGCCGCAGCCGGGTCCGCGAACCGCTCCCAGCCCGTGTGCGTGAGCGTGACCAGCGTCTGCGAGTCCACCTCGGCGAAGGCCACCTCAACGGTGCTGAACTGGCCCGGCGGGCCGCCCGGATGCCAGGTGAACGCGACCGCGCTAGCCGGTTCCCAGCGGGTCACCGTGCCCCACGCCGTGACCTCGCCGGCCTCCGAGCGTTCCACCAGCCGCCCGTCGGTGAACCCGACCGTGCCGCCGGTCCCGTAGACGCTCAGGTCCTCCAGCGGCCACCACTGGCCGATCCGGTCGGTGAACACCGCGAACGCGGTCGCCGGGTCCGTGTCCACCAGGATCTCGCGGCGGATCGGCGGCAGGGGGCTGGGCGGGACGGTGCTCACGGCGTCTCCTCGGGTCCGGCGGCCGGGTAGCTGGCCCCGGCGGCGCAGGCGGCCAGGACACTGTCCCACGTCCAGGTCAGCCACGGCCGCGGCACGCCACGCCGCCTGGTGCCCGAGGGTACAAGTTCCAGGCCCCCGCGGGCCGCCGTGATCAGGCCTTCCTGGCCCGGCTGGGCGCGACCCGCGGCGGCTCGCCGGGCTGCTTCGGGTACACCGGCGGCCACGGTGCGTCCAGCAGGCCGGAGGAGAGGTCCCGTTCGCTCATGGCCAGCAGCGGCTCCAGCGCCTGCGGCGCGTCGTCCATCCCCTGCCACGGGTCGCCCGCGGTGGCCAGCCGTTCGGCCATGGTCGCGACCGTGAACTGGTCCGGGTGGATGTCGTCGATCTCGTCCCAGGCCAGCGGGGTGGACACCTGGGCGCCGGGCCGCGCGCGGACCGACCACGCACCGAACACCGTCTTGTGCGGCGCGTTCTGGTTGTAGTCCACGAAGACCCGCTGGCCGCGTTCCTCTTTCCACCAGGCGGCCGTGATCAGGTCCGGCCGCCGGCGTTCCAGCTCGCGGGCGACGGCCACGGCGGCCGCGCGGACCTGGTAGGAATCCCAGCGCGGCTCCAGCCTGACGTACACGTGCAGGCCGCGGTTGCCGGTCGTCTTGGGATAGCCGGTGATGCCCACCTCGGTGAGCAGCCGGCCGAGCTCCCGGGCAGCCTCCTGGATCTGCGGGAAGACCACGCCGGGGGTCGGGTCGAGGTCGATCCGCAGCTCGTCGGTGTGCTCCGGGTCGCCGGCCAGGTAGGGCCACACGTGAAAGCCCAGGCAGCCGAGGTTGACCGCCCACAGCACGTGATCGGTGTCCGCCGCCACCAGGGCCTGTGACGTGGTGCCGTTCGGGGTGGACACCGTGGTGGTCTGCAGCCAGTCCGGGGCGTTCTTGGGCACCCGCTTCTGGAAGAACGACGGGCCGCTGGCCCCTTCCGGGAAGCGCTGGAGCAGCACCGGCCGCCCCCCCATGGTCCGCATCAGCGGCTCCGCGACCCGCAGGTAGTGCTCGGCCAGGTCGGCCTTGGTCTCCCCGCGCTCGGGGAACAGCACCTTGTCCGGGTGGGTGATGAGGCCGCTGCGCATGGTGTCTCATTCCTGGGCGGGAACCGTCTGACCAGGCTACTCACCCGGTCCATGCTGCCGGGGAGGCCTCGCCGGGCGGAATGGGGCCGGCCGGGCGGTGAGTTCGCGCTCCCGCCGGCGTCCTAGTCAGCATGAGCGACATGATGGTAGATCTCACGCCTGCGACGCAGCGGCTGGCTGACCTGGTCGTGCGGATCAGCGACGACCAGCTGGCCGACCCGACGCCCTGCCCCGCGTACACCGTGGGGGACCTGGTCGAGCACGTCGGCGGGCTGGCGCGGGCCTTCCGGGCCGCGGCGGAGAAGGACACCGCCAGCCCGTACGTGAATGGCGCGCCCTCCGGGGACGCGGCCCGGCTGGAGGAAGGGTGGCGGGACCGCATCCCGGCCGACCTGGCCGCGCTGGCCCGGGCGTGGGCCGACCCGGACGCGTGGACCGGGATGACCCGGATCGCGAACCAGGACGCGCCCGCGGAGGCGGTCGGCATCACCGTCGCCGACGAGCTGGTGGTGCACGGCTGGGACGTGGCCTGCGCTACCGGGCAGCCGTACGAGACCGAGCCGGAGATGCTGGACGCGGCCCTGGCGTTCCTGGGCATGTTCGCCAGCCCGGACGCGCCCGCGGGCCCGGAAGTCGCGTTCGGGCCGTCCCGTGAGGTGCCGGGCGACGCGCCCGCGCTGAACCGGGTCCTCGCGCTGGCGGGCCGGGATCCCGCCTGGCTGGCCGGGTGACCCCAGAGAACCTCACAGCCGCCCGGCGCGGGGGCCCGGGCGGCTGGGCCAGGATCGGCTGATGGCTGGCCGTCTGCCGTCGAAGGTCGTGATCGTCATGCGCCACCGCCTAGGGCTCAGCGTCAGCCAGGGTCTGTGAGCCTCAGCTCCCGGCGGGAATCGGCCGGTCAGGCTGAGCCCGTACCCGGGCCGGTCTCGTTCCAGCGCATGATCTCTTCTCCATGGGCAGGCCGTCTGGTCAGGTCTCGCTCGCGTCCGCGAAGGAGTGGTGCTCGTGGGTGACGGTCCACCGGTCCTTCAGCTTGGCCAGGCCGATGGTCAGCCGCAGCCGGTGCAGCGGGTCCCGCTCGAACTCGGCGGGCGTGCCGCAGCGCAGCAAGGCGAACGCGAAGGCGACGTCCGCGCCCGCCGTGACATCCAGCGACTCGATTTCGAACACCGCGCCGGAGGCCTGCCATTCGAAGAAGCCTGGCCAGCTGTCGCGGTAGGCGTCGATGCCGCGGACGCCCTGCTCGGGGGGTGGCACGTCGAACATGACGATGCCGGGGGCGTGGTCGGCGAGCACGGCGGGCAGGTTGCCGTCGTGGACGGCGATGGCCCAGCGCTGGATCAGGTCGCGGATCTGCTGTTCGTCGGTCACGGCTGGTTCCTCCTCCTGGGTGACTGGTACCGGTGGAACCCCCGGGGTCGCGGGAATTCATCGCGGCGACGGGGGCGACCTTGCAGGATGAGAGCATGACTGCGCCCGCCGACCTCGTCGAGGCCGCCCGCCAAGGCGACGCCGGCGCGTTTGAGCAGCTGGTCGAGCCCTACCGGAGCGAACTGCAGGCGCACTGCTACCGGATGCTCGGCTCGCTGCACGACGCCGAGGACGCGCTCCAGGAAACGCTGGTGCGCGCGTGGCGGAGCGTCGGCCACCTCGACGACCGCGGCTTCGTCCGGGCCTGGCTCTACAAGATCGCGACCAACCGCTGCCTCACCGCGATAGAGCGGCGCGGCCGCCGCGAGCTCCCCGTCGACGTCGATCCCGGCACGCCCGCCACCGAGATCAGGTGGCTTGAGCCGTACCCCGACGCCTCGCCCGAGACGCGGTATCTGGCCCGGGAGAGCGTGGAACTAGCCTTCGTGGCCGCGCTGCAGCACCTGTCCGCGATCCAGCGCGCCGTGCTGATCCTGCGCGAGGTGCTCGGCTTCTCCGCGGCTGAGGTGGCCGGCCAGCTCAACGCATCCCCGGCGTCGGTGAACAGCGCGCTGCAGCGGGCCAGGAAGGTGCTCGACTCAGCCGCGCCGACCCAGCAGACCGTACTGCGCGACCTCGGCGACGAGGCAGTGAGCGCGATCGTCACTCACTGGGCCGATGCCTGGCAGGTCGGCGACGTCGACGCGATCGTCGCCATGCTGGCCGACGACGCGCGGTACTCGATGCCGCCGCTGCCCGAGTGGTACCGCGGCCGGGACGCGATCCGGGCGTTCCTGCTCCACGGCCCCCTGCAGTCCCGGTGGCGATTCGTGCCGGCCACCGCGAACGGCCAGCTCGCCTTCGGCACCTACCTGTGGGACGACGCCGCCGGGCTCTACGTGCCCGGCGGCCTGGACGTGCTCACTATCCGGGGTGGGCAGGTCGCCGAGGTGACCGCGTTCCTCGACGCCGATCTCACCCGGTTCCGGCTGCCGGCCCACCTCCGGGCCGGGGCCACGCCCTGAACTTCTCACGCAGCCGGGCCACGTCCGCCGGGGTGAGCCCGTAGCGGGTGAACAGGCCGTCGGGCATCCGGTCCAGCTGGGCGCCCGCGTCGGCGAAGTCGCGGTCCTCCAGGCCGGGATCCATCCGCCGGGCGAGGCCGATCAGCTGGTCCACGGAGTAGCGCCGCAGAGCGGCGGCCGTGTCGATGTAGTCGCGTGGCTCGACCCGGCTGGCCAGCGCGCAGACCTTGGACGCGGCCAGGTCCTCGAGGTCCAGGACCGGGCCGACGTCCATGGTCACCGGCCCGCGGGTCCGGTCGAAGTACGCCATCTGCAGCATCGTCTGCTGCCCGCCGGGCGCGGTGATGATCCACTCGGCCAGGCCCTCGCCCATGCCGTAGAAGATGTCCTCGAGGCCGGTCTGGTCCCGGCGCTCAGCCTCGAAACCGGCCTGGCGCAGGGCGTCTTCCACGGCCGCGGCGGCATCGGTCACGGCGGTTTCCTGGTTGCTGAACAAGTCGACGTCGTCGGTGGGGCGGTCGATGATCCCGTGCGCGATCAGGGCGTTGCCGCCCGCCAGGGCGAAGCCGTGCCGGGCGGCGGTGCGCAGGGCGATCGTGGCCACCTCGCGCTGGAGGGCGTCGATCGGCATCAGCGGCGTTCGGCGGCCAGCATCAGGCGGCGGGGACCGCGGCGGCCCGCAGGGCCGGGTGCTGCTCCTCCCACGCCTGGCGCACGCCCTTGGGCAGGACCAAGCCCGGCCACAGCGAGAGCAGCATGTCCTCACTGAGGTAGGCCAGGTCCGCCGGGCGGCTGGCCTCGCGAAGCACGGTCTGGTACATCCAGGCCAGCATGCCCGGCTGATCCAGGTCGAAGGTGCGGTCCGGGTGCCAGAACAGCCAGATCGGCAGCTCGACCGCCCCGTGCACCGGCCCCCGCAGGTCCGCCAGGCGGGCCGCAACCAGCACCCCGCGCCCGGGACTGGACGCATGGCGGCGCCTGGGTGCGGCGGCACGCACGGTGACCATGCTCATTACAGTACCCGTTCCGGCTCCGGTACGCCCTGGCTCACGTCCCATTTTCTCAAACATAGTAGTTATAGCGGATCGAGGGCAGCGATAAGACCGTTATCTTGTTCTAATTCTAGCATTGAGCTGAGCCGGTGCCCAGGACGCGCCGGTCGCGGAATGATCCGCGGCGGGCAGGCGGTTGCCGCTGGCATGACAACTGTGGGTTTCATCGGAAGCGGAATGATCGGCGGTACCGTGGCCCGGCTCAGCGTGGCCGCCGGCTACCAGGTAGTACTCAGCAACTCCCGCGGCCCGGAGACGCTGAAGGACCTCGTCGAGGAGCTCGGCCCGCTGGCCAGCGCGGCGACCAGCGAGGAAGCGGCGGCCGCGGAGGACCTGGTGGTGGTCAGCGTCCCGCTGCACGCCTGCCCCCACCTTCCGGCCGGTGCGCTGGCCGGGCGGACCGTGCTCGACACCGGGAATTACTACCCGCAGCGGGACAACGAGATCTCCGAGCTCGAGAGCGGGGCACTGACCGGCAGCGCGTGGCTGCAGCGGCAGCTGCCCGGGGCTGAGGTCGTGAAGGTATTCAACAACATCTTCTTCAAGCACCTGCGGTCACTGGCCCGCCCGGCCGGCGCGGCCGACCGGACCCACCTGCCCATCGCCGGGGACGACGCGGCGGCCAAGGCCGCGGTGACGCAGTTCCTCGACTCGATCGGCTACGGGGCGGTCGATGCCGGGACGCTGGCCGAGAGCTGGCGCCAGGAGCCCGGGACCCCGGTCTACGGCGCCCCGTACGGGCCGTTCGAGGATGAGGCGGGCCATCCGGCCAGCGCTGACGTGATCCGCGCGGCCCTGGCCGGGGCCACCCGGTAGCGCTCGGGGGCGATCCCGGTTCCTGGAGCGGGATCGCCCGCTGGGGCGCCAGCCCTGGTTCGCGGGTCAGCGTTAAGGTACGGATCATGGCAGGCAGCCAGGACGTCACCGATCCCGCGGTCCAGGCCCTCATCGCGGCGATCAATTCCGGGGACCGGGCCGCGTTCTTCGCCGCGCTCGCGCCGGGCGCCACCATGTCCGACGACGGCACCGACCGCGACCTGGCCAGCTGGGCCGACCGGGAGATCTTCTCGGTGCACGGTCACATGGAGGTCGAGTCCGCGGCTGACGGCGGGCGGTCCCTGATCGCCGCGTTCCGCAACGACACCTGGGGTGACATGCGGACCCGCTGGGCCTTCACGATCACCGGCGGGAAGATCAGCCGTTTCGAGACCGGCCAGGCGTAGCCCGGGCCGCCGGGCCCGCGGGGCCCGGATCCTGGGTGTGGCATCCACCGTCCGCACTGCAGGCATGGCTGTGTGCGGAAACCGCTGCCGGGGCAGCGGTTTCCGCACCCTCTCGATTACGGAGATCATCCCGGGCGGGTCAGTGGGCGCTCGGGGCCAGTTCGCGGCGGCGGCCGGTGCGCGTCCGGTCCAGCAGGACCGCGACGACTGCCGCGATCGCGGCGGCCGCGACGATGAACAGGGCGATCTGCCAGCCCGGGGTGCCGCCGACCGTGACGGTGTGCACGGGCTGGGGGGCGAACGTGGTGGTGCCCGTGTCCCCGGTACCCGGCGGCGGCACCTCCGTGGCGAAAGCCGCAGGGGCGGCGACGATCCCGGCGATCAGGGCGGCCGCGGCGATGCCGAGGCGGGTGGCGTGACGGAAAATCCGGCGGATGGTGTTCATGACGTCTCCTTGATGCGTGAAGGTCGATGCGTTGGGGTTGAAGATTGTGGTGCGCCAGGGTCCAGGCGAGGGTCAGGTGCCTTCCTGGACCTGGAAGATCTCGTCGGCGAGCAGGCCGTGGGCTTCCTTGTGGACGGTCGCCGCCGCGTCCGCAGACGGCGCCTCGACCAGGCAGAACACCTTGCCCTGCTGCTCGTCCACCCAGTAGCGCAGGTAACGCACGTCGTGCTGGCCCTGGGCCTGCAGGTCGGCCTTGTGGGCCTCGGCCACGTCACTGCAGGCGACGCCGCCGGAGATGTTGTGGATGTCCATGTAGAGCGGCATCGCGTTTCTCCTCGATCTCGTGGACCCGATCTCGCTGACCCGGGGCCGTTGCTTGAGCCACCACGAACGTATGGCGGCACTCCGGGCCGGGGGATCGGGAGACGTTCCCCAGATTCCGCTGGCGCGTTCCCCAGTTTTCGCGTGTACCGCCCCAATGACGTTCTGCCTGCTAGCGCTAGGCGCAACGGTCATGGACACTGAGGACGTGCCGCTGTTGGAACGGGAAGCGCAGCTGGCCTCACTGGGGGAGTACGCAGGGGAGGCCCGTGACGGCGATGGCCGGATGGTGCTCGTCGCCGGTGAGGCGGGCGTGGGGAAAACAGCGCTGGTCGAGCAGGTCCAGCGGAACCTGCCCGCAGCGAGCTGGTACTGGGGGGCCTGTGACGGGCTGTTCACCCCGCGGCCGCTGGGCCCCCTGTTCGACATCGCGGCCAAGCTCGGCGGTGAACTGCTGGAGCTGTGCCGGGCGGACGCGCCCCGGGAGGACCTGTTCGGCGCCCTTCTGCGCCAGGTCAGCGAGCCAGGCGAGCTGCGGGTCCTGGTCGTGGAGGACATCCACTGGGCCGACGAGGCCACCATCGACCTGCTGCGGTTCCTGGGCCGGCGCATCCGGGACGCGACCGTGCTGCTCATCGTCACCTACCGCGACGACGGGCTGAGCGCCACCGACCCACTCCGCATTGCCCTGGGCGACCTGGCCACCCAACGGTCCGTCCGGCGGGTCGGCCTCGCCCCGCTGTCAGCGGGCGGGGTGCAGGTCCTGGCGGGCGAGGCCGGGCTGGACAGCGCCGCGCTGTACCGGCTGACCGGCGGGAACCCGTTCTACGTCACCGAAGTGGTGCAATCCGGACTGGCTGAGGTCCCCACCTCGGCCCGCGACGCGGTCCTGGCCCGCGTCACCCGGCTGGGTCCCGGCGCCCGCGACGTCCTGGACGCCGCCGCGCTGACCGGTACCCGGGTCGAGGTCCCGCTGCTGGCGTCGGTCACGGCCGGCCCGCCGTCGGCGGCGGACGAACTCCTCGCGTCAGGGCTGCTGACCGGGGACGGCGTGGCGGTGAGCTTCCGGCACGAGATCGTCCGGATGGCGGTGGCCGGAGCCATCCCGCCGCTGCGCAACGTTGTCACTCATGCCCGCATCCTCGGGGCCCTCCGCGACCGCGGCTGCGATGACGACGCCCGGCTGGCCTTCCACGCGGAGGGAGCGGGGGAGAGTCCCGCGGTGCTGCGCTATGCCCCGGCCGCCGCCCGCCGGGCGGCCGCGCTGGGCGCCCACCGCGAGGCCGCCGCCCAGTTCGAGCGGGCCCTGCGGTTCTCCGGCGGGCTGGATCCGGCGGGGGCAGCCGGGTTCTACGACGGGCTGGCCGCGGAGCTGGGGCTGCTGGACCGCTGGCAGGACGCGGCCGACGCCCTGGAGCAGGCGCTCGGCCGGTGGCGTCAGGCCGGTGACCGGCGGCGCGAGGGCGCCACGCTGCGCACGCTCTCCCGCACCATGTGGCGGCTGTGCCGGGGCCAGGATGCTCTCGCCGCGGCCGAGGCGGCCGTGTCGCTGCTCGAACCGCTGGGCCCGAGCGCCGAGCTGGCCTGGGCGTACCTGAACCTGGGCAGCCGGCGGATGGATGACGGCCAGTACGCGGTGGCGGTCGGCCTGACCCGGCGGGCCGAGGCGATGGCCGAGTCGCTGGGCGTGCCCGAGGTGCTCAGCGAGGCCCTCAATACCCAGGGCGTTGCCCTGGCGTGCCAGGGTGCTGGCTGGACCGGGCCGATGGAACGTGCGCTCGAGATCGCGATGGCCAAGGGCCTGCAGGAACAGGCGGGCCGGGCGTTCGCTAACCTCCACGTCCTGTACTGCAGTGAGCTGCGGTTCACCGAGGCCGAACCGTACTTCGCGGACGGCGTGGCCTACTGCGACGAGCACGACATCGGGACGTTCGGCATCTGCCTGCGCGGCGAGCACACCCACACGCTGGAGATGCTGGGCCGGTGGGACGAGGCGGCCGCGCTGAGCCGGGAGCTGCTCACCCGGAGCCAGGCTTCCCCGGTCAACCGGATCAGCCCGCTGACCAGCCTGGGCACGATCCTGGCCCGCCGCGGCGAGCCCGGTGCCCAGGAACACCTCGACGAGGCGATGCGGTCCGCGGACGGGACTACCATCCCGTCCCACATCCTGCGCGTCCGGCTGGCCCGGGCCGAGGCCTGCTGGCTGCAAGGCCGGGACGCCGACGCGCGGCACGAAGCCGAGCTGGCCGATGACGTGTCCACGGACACCGACGGCTGGGAGCAGGGCATGATCGCCGTCTGGCTCCGGCGCACCGGGTCCGCCCGCCCGCCCCGAGGCAAGCTGGCCGAGCCCTATCGCCAGCAGATCGACGGTGACTGGGAGCAGGCCGCGAGCCTCTGGACCCAGCTGGGCTGCCGGTACGAAGCCGCCCTTACCCTGCTCGGGTCCGGGCGGGAAGCTGCGCTGCGCGACGCGCTGGGCATCTTCACCGACCTCGGCGCGGGAGCCGCCGCCGGGGTCACCCGGCAGGCCATGCGTGAGCGCGGTGTCCGCTCGATTCCGGCCGGGCCGCGCGCCGCGACGCGGGCGCATCCGCTCGGGCTGACCCGCCGTGAGCACGAGGTGCTGGACCTGATCGTGGACGGCCGGACCAACGCCGAG
>Ga0209006_10001444_pt1 | contig 21555 bp, 20 predicted proteins | sample JacPin_JW_Ref_O2_FD_188567 | JGI IMG/M metagenome (GOLD analysis project Ga0209006, IMG submission 188567) | Forest soil microbial communities from Algoma, Ontario, Canada - Jack Pine, Ontario site 1_JW_Ref_O2 (SPAdes) (version 2) | ecosystem: Environmental > Terrestrial > Soil > Boreal... | reverse complement strand
GGACCATCGCGAGGATCTCGCCGAGATCGACGCCGACTTTATTCATTTGTTCTCGTCCTGGTTCAATCGCGGCTTCCTGGTACTGCGGCGGATCGACTGGTCGACGCCGGCCATGATCCTGGAAAAGATCATCCGCTACGAAGCCGTGCATCAGATTCGCGACTGGGACGATTTGCGCCGCCGCATCGATCTGCCGGATCGGCGCTGCTATGCCTTCTTTCATCCGGCGCTGGTCGATGAGCCGCTGATTTTCGTCGAGATCGCACTGACGCGTGAGATCGCCGGCGCAATCGCGCCAATACTCGCCGACAAACGCGAGATCGTCGAACCCGACAAGGCGACGACCGCGGTGTTTTACTCGATCACCAATTGCCAGCGCGGGCTTGCCGGCGTGAGCTTCGGCGCGTTCCTGATCAAGCAGGTGGTCGAAGAAGTCTCGCGCGAGATGCCGCGTATTTCCAGTTTCGTCACCTTGTCCCCGGCGCCGAATTTCGCGGCCTGGCTCAAGCGCGAGCGTGGCAACGAAGTGTCGCTTGCGCTCGACGCCGAGGATCGCGATGTGCTGAGCGCGCTCGACAATCCCGATTGGTGGCGCGATCCGCCGGCGTTGGCGCGAATGCGCGAGCCGTTTTTCCGCGCCGCGGCGTGGTATTACCTGCGCGCCCGCAACGGCCGGGGTTTACCGGTGGATGCGGTAGCGCGGTTTCATCTTGGCAACGGTGCGCGGCTTGAGCGGCTCGACTGGCCCGGCGATGTGTCCGAACGGGCGCTGGCGCAGTCGTATGGCTTGATGGTCAATTACCTCTATGATCTAGACTACATCGAGCAGAACCACGAGGCTTACGCGCAACAACACGCGGTCGTTGCCGCAAGCGCGATCGGCCGGCTCGTCCGCACGCCGATACGCGAAATCGTCCCGGTTTCGGGATAGACTGCCGTCATTCTTGCTACGATGATGACGGTTGAATGTGACTGTCCGGACGCATAGCCCGACGCCAGCCGACGCGCAGGACGACCCCGCGCTCGCGATTGGCTTCGACTTGAAGAAATTGTCCACCGAATTTCTCGCCGACCCCTACCCGACCTATCGTGCGCTGCGCCAGTTCGATCCGGTACACCGCATGCCGGACGGCTCTTATTTTTTGACGCGTTATGACGATTGCCTGAGCGTTTACCGCGACACCGAGACCTGGAGTTCGGACAAAAAGATCGATTTTCGGCCGAACTTCGCGGCCAGCCCGTTGTACGAGCATCACACGACCAGCCTCGTGTTCAACGATCCGCCGTACCACACCCGTGTCCGCAAACTGTTGGCGCCGGCATTCACGCCGCGCGCGCTGCGGGCCCTGCAAGACCGTATCGAGAATCTGGTCGATCGATTGCTCGATGTGGCGGCCGAAAAAGGCGAGATCGATGTAATTGCGGATTTTGCCTCCGCCATACCGGTGCAGTTGATCGGCGATATGCTCGGTATCCCGCACAATGAGCGCGAACCGCTGCGCGCATGGTCGCTTGCCATTCTCGGTGCGCTCGAGCCGGTTCTCAGCCGGCAGCAATTCGACACCGGCGTCACCGCGGTGGCGGAGTTCAAGGACTATTTGGATGGCATTATCTCGGATCGGTTGCGAGCCGGGCACAACGATCCGGCGGAGATTCTCGGTAAACTTATTGATGCGAGCGACTATGTCGGGCAAGCGAACGACGACGAACATCTCAGCAAGCTTGAACTGATCCACAATTGCATTTTTCTTCTCAACGCCGGTCACGAGACGACGACCAACCTCATCGGCAACGCCGTCGATCTTCTGATTCGCCATCCGGCTGCGATGGGTGATTTGCGCGAACACCCGAATGCGATCGGGACGGCGGTCGAGGAATTTTTGCGGATGGAAAGTTCGAACCAGCTTGGCAATCGCCGGGCCGCCACGGACGCGGTGCTGGGCGACATTTCCATCAAGGCCGGAAGCTATTTGCATATCTGCATCGGCGCGGCCAATCGCGATCCGGGGCAATTCACCGATCCCGATCGCCTCGACATCCACCGACAGCCGAATCGGCATCTCGCCTTCGGCACCGGCATTCACGCCTGTGCCGGCATGTCGCTGGCGCGCATGGAGGCGCAAGTGGCCGTGAGCCGGTTGCTCCAGCGCTTTAGCCGCATCGAACCCTCGGCCGCGCCGGTGCGGGGCGGCCGGGCGCGGTTCCGCGGCTTTATCTCTTATCCGGTACGTCTGGGCGCGTGAGCATGCAGCGCGCCCGGGAGTGACGAGGAACGCAAATGCCCAACCTGCTCGGCATTCTGGAAACCGCGCTTTACGTCGACGAATTCGAGCGCGCCTGCGCATTCTATGAACAAGTGCTCGGGCTCAACAGCATCTATCGCGATACGCGGCTTTGCGCTTACGACGTCGGCGGCCGCGGCGTGCTGCTGTTGTTCTTGCGCGGCGCATCGCTCGAAACCATGCACATGCCGGGCGGCACCATCCCGCCGCACGACGGTCACGGGCCGGTTCACATGGCCCTTTCGATCGCCGCCGATGAACTCGCCGCCTGGGAGACGCTGCTCAAAGACGCCGATGTTGAAATTGAAGGTCGCACCAGATGGCCGCGTGGCGGCGAAAGCATCTACTTCCGCGACCCCGACGGACATTTGCTCGAACTCGCGACGCCGGGCTTGTGGCCGGGCTATTAAGATGCTCTTGCAAGTGTGCGCAATTCTTTGGCCGCTGACGTCACTGTGAAAGTCGGAACTGGCTCAATGTGCGGCGAGCAGCGGACAATTCGTCTCGTTTAGCGGGCGAGGCGACGAATCCTCAATCGACATCTCCTGAACCACGTTAGCGTAATCCCAGGGCTTTTTGCTTTCGTTCGGAGCCTTGACCTCGAGCAGCAGGCGCTGGCGTAACACGCTGCCATTCTCGCGCAGCTTGCCGTTCACCGTCATGAAATCGTCGATCGGCGTCTCACGCATCTTGGCCATGACGGGGCCGCTCTCGGTGCCGCCCACGGCGGCCACGGCCTTGAAGTAATGCATGAGGAAGGTGTAGTCGCCGGCCTGAAGGTGGGTCGGCATTTTTTTCATTTCTTCGAAGAATCGCGCCGCCCACGCGCGTGTCGCGTCGGTTCGGTCCCAATAAAACGGGCTGACAAAACGGACGCCTTGGCTCACATCGAGCCCCAGCGCGTGAACGTCGGTGATGAAGAAAACCGGCGCGGCCAGCGCAACGCCGCTTTGCACCAACCCAAACTCGTGCGCCTGCTTGATCGTGTCGATGGTGTCGGCGCCGCCATTGGCTATACCGATCGCCTTGGCTTTCGAGCTTTGCGCTGCCAGCAGGAAGGAAGCGAAATCGCGGCTGTTGACCGGATGCCGGACTGAACCGAGCACCGTGCCGCCGCCGGATTTGACGAAGTCGGTCATCGCACTTTCGATCGCGTGGCCGCCGGCGTAGTCGACGGTGATGAAGAACCAAGTGTCCTTGCCGGTTTTTAGGAGACCCTGCGTGACACCCTTCGAGTATGTGTAGCTGTCCATTGCCCATTGCACGCCGGTCTTGGAGCAAAGCTTCTCGGTAAGCTGCGAGGTGCCAGCCGTGCTCATCGTGATCTTCCCCTTCTCAGCCGCAAGTTGCCACACGGCAATTCCAATGGCGGAGTTGGTAAGATCGATGATGGTGTCAACGCCCTCCGTTTCAAACCACTTGCGGGCAATCGTCGATCCGATGTCGACCTTGCTCTGATGATCGGCGGAGACAATTTCGATCTTCAGCGCCGGATAGAGTTGCGCCGCGTCTTTCGCTGCGAGCTTTGCTGCCAGAACTGCGCCAGGCCCGGAGGCATCCGCAAACCAACCGCTCATGTCGGTGAGTACGCCGACTTTAACGGGGATTTCCGCGGCCGACGCGGCGACCGAGCAAACCATGCTGAGAGAAAGTGCCGCGCAGACAGCAAGCAACCTTGTCGGCATTGAACGACCTCCCTTTGTCCGGACAAGCTTCTTCGGCATGCGCACAATATCAGGACTGGGCTTGTGGCGTCCGGCGATTCAGCCACTTTCGCATGGAATTGGTCAACTTGACTCCAAATCAAATCGGCTGAAATGTCCTGGCCTTTCACTCAACGTCTTCCAGGGGAGACCTTTCGGCGTGCTTGTCCGAACGATCGGCAGCTTTCACGTTGGCGGCCGAGTTGTCGAGCTGAGGGGACTCGCTTCGCGCACAAACACGCTTGTTCCAGGATCGCCGCCAGTGCTGGTCGATCCGAACGGCGATTTTCATGTCGGGCAGATGTATATCCAGTTTGTCCGATTGGTTCGGCCCCGGGCGACTCTCCCGCTCGTGCTCATGCACGGCGGTCACGTCACCGGCGCGTGCTGGGAAACGACGCCGGACGGCCGGCCAGGCTGGCAATCGAAGTTTCTGGAAGCTGGTTTTGACGTGATGGTGTGCGACACCGTCGAACGCGGACGGGCCGGATGGTCCCGCTTCCCGGAAATATTTAAGAGCGAGCCGTTCTTTCGTTCGACGCGGGAGGCCTTCGTGCTTTTCCGGATCGGGGCGGTCGAAGACTATTCAACCAATCCGGCACTGCGTCGGGCCTTTGCCGGACAACGGTTTCCGCTCGCGGCGCTCGACAATTTCGCGATGCAGATGGTCCCGCGATGGAATGGCAATGAGCCGCTGATTGAGGCAGCCTACGACGCGGCACTGCAACGGATCGGGCCTTGCTTGCTTTTGGCTCACAGCCAAGGTGGCGGCTTCGCTTTCGGCGCGGCTTTGCGCAATCCTGATCTCGTGCGGGCCCTTATTGTCATCGAGCCAGGCGGAGCGCCCCATCCGTCCGCCGAAACGGTAGAGAGTTTGCGCCGCATTCCGATGCTGTTTGTTTGGGGCGACTACATAGATCGCGTGCCGTTCTGGGCAGCGGTTAAGCCTTCCGTCCGAGTTACCTGCGACGCGCTTGCGGCGGCGGGCGGCAATGTAGAATGGATCGACTTGCCGACGCGCGGGATTCGCGGGAACTCGCATTTCATCATGATGGACGACAATTCGGACGCGATCGCCGATCTGGTCATCGATTGGTGCGACCGCCAAAAGTTACGTGCGCCCGGCGATGCCGTGTAAACGGAGGAAAGCGTAATGGCTCTTTTTGACATCGCTGGCGATGCAGCACGTGCCTTCACCGTCCTGCGGGGCGGCGGCATCGCCATTGTTCCGAACGACATCGGCTATTCCGCGCTCGGCGGATCAAAGGCGGCGCTCGAAAGGATTTTCGTCACCAAAAAGCGCCCACCACAAAAGCTCAATGCCATGGTCGCTAATAAAGCCATTCATCGCGAACTGCACGCGTGCAGCGCCCGCGGCCGTGAGATTGTCGAGGCCATTGTGGGCGATTACGACCTGCCGCTTGGCTGCATCGCTCCCTACCGACCGGATCATCCCATGCTGCGCCGCGTCGATCCTGAAACTCTCGCCGCCTCTAGCTTCGGCGGCACGCTGGTCATGTTGCTCAATGCCGGCCGTTTTCACGCCGCGTTGACGGCGCTCAGTGCCGAAGCGTCCTTTCCGCTGTTTGGATCGTCGGCCAACGTGACGCAAACCGGAACCAAATTCCGTGTCGAAGACATCGAGCCCGAAATCAAAGCCATTGCCGACGTGATTATCGATCACGGCATGCAGCGGTTCCACCGCTACGCTGCATCATCGACGCTGTTAAATGTCGAGACGCTGGAAGTCGTGCGCGTCGGATCGTGCTTTGAGGATATCGCTTACATTTTGCGGCGCCACTTTGGAGTCGAGTTGCAGTCGCGTCCGCAGAATTGATAACGGAGCCAATCCGATGGATCTTGGTTTGACCGACTGCAAAGCTTTTGTTGCCGGCGCCAGCAAGGGGCTGGGTAAAGCCTGCGCCGCCGCCTTGGCCGGGGAGGGCGCGCGCGTTTTCATCTGCTCGCGCAACGCGGAAGAGATCAAACAGGCCGCAGCAGAAATCGGCGCGGCTGGGTTCGCAGCCGCCGACGTGTCGCGGCCGGCCGACGTCGAGCGCGTCGTCGCGGCGGCGATCGCGGAATTGGGCGGTCTCGATATTCTGGTCACCAACGCCGGCGGTCCACCGGCCGGCGCATTCGAGAAAGCGGCCGACGCCGATTGGGAGACGGGCTACCAGCTCACCTTGATGAGTGCGGTGCGTCTCGTTCGTGCAGCGCTGCCGGCGCTGAAAGCGTCGGGGCGCGGCCGCGTTGTCAATCTTACCGGTTACGGCGTGAAAGAGCCGATGACCGATCTGGTCGTTTCAGACGCGGTTCGCGCCGGCGTGACGGTGATGGCAAAAACGATTGCATCCGATCTGGCGCCGTTCGGCATCACCGTCAACAATATCGCCCCGGGGCCGATCAAGACCGATCGCCTGACGGCCATTCATGCCGCGCGCGCCCAGCGCCAGGGCATCACGCTTGAAGAACAATTGCAGCGCTTCAGCCAGACCATTCCGGTCAAGCGCGTCGGCGAGCCAAGTGAAATCGGCGATCTCTGCGCGTATCTCTGCTCGCTGCAGGCCGGCTATCTCACCGGACAGTCGATCGTTGTCGACGGCGGCATCAATCGATCGATCTAGTGGAGCGGATTTGACATTCGCTACCCACCGGGCCGCGAACTCGCGAAGCGAATGTTAGAATCAGGCCATTAGCGCACGCCCCGACCCGATGCGGAAGTCAGGCGGCCCGTTCCGCCGCGCCGTGCGACACAGTTTGATCCGTCAGCAATCTATGGGCGTCGGTCTCGCGATGAATTTCGGAATTGGCGCGATCGATGCCCTCAACGGTGATCGCGAACGTGCCGCTTTCGGTTTTTCGTATCCAGCCCTTTTCCTTCAGATACCAGAGGTGAAACTGCAGATGTTCTGCTGGACAGCCCAGCATGCGCTCGAGCGTCAACTCGCCGATGCCCGGATTGGCGACGTCTTGCCGGCGTCTGACCTGAAAGATCGACAGGATCTTGTTCTGAATGTCGGCGTCCGGCTCGACGGCTTTTTTGTCGCTCGCTTCCTTGAGCAATTTCCAGCGGATGCCCGACTGGTGTTTGTGTTTGATGTCGTATTGCGCGCGTTTACCCGGATCGTTGAGTGTATCATGGGCCTCCATGATGACATCGAAACGCGCACGATCGCCGGTTTCGTGGTTATCGGGATGGTAAAGCTGAGCGAAATAGCGAAACATCCGCTCTATCGTTCCCGCGTTGGCGTTCGGGCTGATTTCCAGGATTTCGTAGTAGTCGACGAAGTTAGAAGGTTCCATCGTATGCCGCCATGTGGCCCATCACAGGGCCAGTGTGTGACGCAACCTCTTAAGGCTTTCTTGTCATTTCGCGGCCCTTCGCCCTGCGGAACGCCTACGAGAAACCCCCTATTAGGGGAACAATTTCCACCGGGCAGCGGTTGGACGGTTTCTCGGCTTGGCGAGCACAGCCTCTAGGTTCGCGTCTAGAATTGAACGACGGTGCGAATGGCGCGCCCGCTGCGCAAATCGTCAAAGCCGCGATTGATGTCCTCAAGACCGACGCGGCCGGTGATCAACTCATCAAGCTTTAAACGGCCGTCGAGATAGGCGGCCGCAAGCATCGGAAAATCGTGCTGCGGCTGCGCCCCGCCGTAGCTCGATCGCCGGAAGCGCTTCTCGCCCATCAGCGAGCCCCAACGAAAGCTAACATCATTGGCGACGTCTATCTTGCCGAGCCAGATCACTTGTCCGCCGGCGCGCACCGCCTCGGCGCTCCCGCGAAACGTGATTTCACTGCCGGCGGCTTCCAGCACCACATCGGCACCGCGGCCGTTGGTCAGGGAGCGGGCAAATTCGATTGGATCTTCGCGCGTGGCATTCACAGTGTGCCGGGCGCCGAGCTTGCGCGCGAGCGCAAGCTTCCGATCATCCAGATCGACCGCGATCACGGCGGCTGCGCCAGCCAGCCCCGCACCCTGCACGGCCGCTAACCCCACCGCGCCGCAACCCAAAACCATGACGATGTCGCCATCGGCGATATCGGCGACGTTAAGCGCGGCGCCGACACCCGTCATGACTCCGCAGCCAATCAAACAGGCGCGATCGAACGGAATGTCTTTGGAAACGACGATCGCCTGCTGCGCCGGTACCACGCAAACTTCGGCGAAGGCGCCGAGAAACATCAGATGCGTCAACGCGGTGCCATTATCGAGCCGGGCTTTGGAACGTCCGTCGAAATGCCGTCCCTTCAGTCCCTCGCTCAAATAGGTGTCGCACAGAATCGGTTGACCGCGATCGCACTGAAAGCAATGGCCGCAATGCGGGTTCCACGATAGAATCACATGGTCGCCGACTTTGGGCGTATCGACCTCGGCTCCGACTTGTTCGACCACACCGGCTGCCTCGTGCCCCAGGATCATTGGCAGCGGATAGCGCAACGCGCCGCCGATCACCTCGAGATCGGTGTGGCAAAGGCCAGCGGCGCGGACGCGCACGACTACGTCGTGCGGAGCGGGGTTGCTGACCGACACGTGCTCGATGACAAGCGGCGTTCCGGCCTGGTGCAGCACTGCCGCGCGGTGTTTCGAGCTCATGGGGCGCTTTCCGGCAGAACGTATATCAATTAAACGAACCACCGGAGCGTGCCAATCGCCGAAGCGGTAAACGCCGCGTAAGGTGCGGTTTGCAACTGGAAAATGCTCACGCATGATGGAAGCGCGGGACGCCAATCGACGGCGTCCCGCGGATTTTTTCGTGCGTGGCTAAAATCGGACCGCGGCGGCTGACGCCTGACCTGCTCAATGTATGGCGTGGTAAGTACGCTCGATCCAGGCTCCCCCGGCGCGGCCGGTTTGAATCATCGTCTTACCGGGCTCGTTTGTTATTTCCTGAGCTTCATTGGCCGTGACTGTCTTCGCCACTGCACCCTTCGAATCGGCAATAAAGGAGTGAACCTCATCGAGTGAAGGCAAAGCATTGTTGCTCGAATGGTCGGCAGCGATCGCTTCATCGGCTCCAGCTCGCAACGATTGGGCCCACATTTTTCGGAATAATTCGTTCGACGAGTAGATTTGCGCGCTGTCGATTCTGCCGTCTACGGCCAGCACGTACCCTATCACGTCGTTATCTTCCATGCCGTGCGATTGCAGTGCGGTAACGAAACCATCTTCCGCCACTTGAAGATGTTTGTCGTCCAGCGTCAGCGCCAAGCTGGTCGGCGATCGCGGATTGGAGACGCTCGCCCGCAATCGGCGCGATAATTCCACCTGCATGCGATCAGCCTCCGACCAGGTTTGCGCCTGTGCCTGTGAAACTTCTGCCGACAAGCGCTCCAAGGCTTGTTTGGTGGACCTGGCCTCCGCTGCGCTGACCTGCGGCGCGTTGGTCGTTTGGGAAGGATCCGTAGGGGCGCCGCCCGGGTTGGCGGCGATCAACGCCCCGAAGTAGGCGCTGATCGCTCCTGACAAAAATTGTTTCGCCGTGCCCGGCGGTACACTGCGGCCGCCGGCACTCAGGGTATCGTGGTTCTCGCCCGCCCGCGCCGACCAGCGCCCTCTTTCTATGCAGAAAGCGACGATCGGCGTGGGCCCCGAATGCGGCGGCAAAATAGCGCTCACGCCCACCACGCGATCCTGATCGCCGCCTTTCACGACTTCTCCGGCTTGAAGAAAGATCTCGGTGTCGCCGCGATTTTCCACAATCAGCTGATTGACCTTCCTCGTCTCGGTCACGCCGATAAGGTTGTTGTCCGCTGCGTCCCGGAGCGTCTTCGGCACCGGGCCAGCTTGGGAGGGGCCGTGGACAAAATATACGGCGAGGTTTTCATGCGCGAACGGCCCGCTGATTTTGTAATCCTCGGCGCAGCTCGCGCTTTCAGAAATTACAAAAACAAAAATGCCGAGAAAAGCGATTGAGATCAGCCGCATCGCATTCGCGATCATTGTATCGACCTCGTTGGTTGTCGGGGTTTCCGGTCGTTGTTTGCTCAAGATTTCGCGCACGCGCGGCCCCCGGTGCCGGATCTTCGTCCGGACCGCTGCGTTTACGTTCCCCGCGAGGGGGTCGTCGTTGACCAATTGCTCAAACAGCCAGGTAGCGCCGGCATAGTGCTTTGGGGGGAGCACCATGCCGGCTCGCCGTCGGTCGCAAGCGGTTGCCTCAATGAGACTATGCGCTGCAAGTCGGTGGATTCGGACATGCGCATTAAAAAAAATGCAGTGTCAGATCTTTTGTTCGTTGCGACAATCGGGCGCCGCCCTAAATCAGACATATAGGCGCAACAAATATCCACCTTCGGTACTTCATAATTTAGTTGACGCGCGCGACTGCGATGACGACGCTTTCAATTGCAGCCGAAGATGAGCCCCAAGCGGCAAGACTGTCGCGATCAGAGGTTATCGAGGCAATTCGGACGCTGACCGAGGCCGAGAAAATAACTCTGCTGAAGATTGCCAAGATTTATTCCCGAACGACGTCCTTCGGTCACGATGACTTGTTCCAAGAGGCCGTATGCCGTCTTATCGGGGGCAGCCGAGCGCTACCAAGAGAAGCGCCGTTCCTCTCGGTTCTCGTCGGCGTCATGCGAAGCATTGCGTGGCAATGGAGGAGCGAGGCGCATGAGAGTGTGGACGAGTTGCCGGATCCTCGGTGTGCTGAGACCAGCGCGATAGCCTCGATCGACGCCGTCAAGACGGTCGATTTTTTCGCCGACGACCCAATCGCTCAGAAGATCGTCGTCGCAATGATGGATGGCGCGAGAGGCGAGGAGCTACAGCATTTGAGCGGGCTCAGCAAAGTGGAATACGAGACCAAGCGCAGGAAAATTCGGCGACGTTTCGAGAAATTGGCGGACTGAGGAAGCTATCGTGGTTGCGAACTTCAGACCGGACGCACTTTCCCGCTTAGCCGATGCGCTGAGCGAAGATGTGCTGAACACGCCCGCCGAGGAATTGTTGGCCGAGGCGGCAGAGGATGCTCAAAGCCCTCGCGCGCTGGTAAGCGAGTTCGACGCAAATTTGCGCCGCGGCGCGAGGCGCGCAAGCCGGCGGCGTCTTGTGGAGCGATTACGGCGCATAGGTCAGGGCTTTTTATGGCCGGTTGCGCCATTGGCGGCGGCGCCGGTAGTGGCCGTCGCTGTCGCTTTTATTGCCGGCGCTCACTACTTCGACGGCGCGCTCCGGTCGACGGCGCCGGTAGGGCCGCCGGCCACCAGTGCGGTCTATGAAAGTTCAAAGCAACCGGCTGTCGCGGCCGAAGAGCCGAAGGTCGCCACGCAAGCCGTGGCCTCGGCACCTGCGCCCGCTCCCCCGTCACCCCGTTTGGAAGCAAACACCCAGCAGCGAGCGACTTCGGTATCGCCGCTGTTGTCTGAGAGTACGCCGGCGAATGACATGCTTGGCCGGGCGGCCGGTACTGCTGCGCCTGCGCCTACGCCGCCGGCGAGTGAAGCGGAGAGCGTTCCGGCGCAACTGGCGATCGCCGATAGACTTTTAGGCGGTACCAGCGCCGGTGACCGATCACAGGCGTTCACCATTTTTAAGCGCGTCGCCGAAGAGCACTGGAATGATCCGGCGGACGGCCCGCACGCACAGGAGACGGCAGAAGCGATTGTAGCGCTCGCGAGATTTTATCTTTCCGGAAGTCCGCCGGGGACTTCAACTTTGACTGCATCCGGATATGCTGAAACCGCGAGCTCTCCGACTGCCGCTACAGCGCGCGCACCCGGAGGCTCGATCACGCGAGATCCGCGCCAGGCGAGTACCCTGCTGGAGCATGCCGCAACGCATTTCGCCAATTCAGACGCGCAATACGAGTTGGGCCGGCTTTATCGCGACGGCGACGGCGTGGCGAAAGACCCTAAAGTGGCGGCCCGCTGGTTCGCGGCGGCGGCCACCAAAGGTCAGTCGAGCGCACAAGCCTCCCTTGGAATTATGCTGGTCGAAGGCCGAGGCGTTGCGCGAGATGTGGCTCGGGGCTTGTCTTGGCTGACGCTCGCCAACAAGGCCGCCGGTCCGAAGGAGCCCTGGATCAAAGAGGCCTACGCCAAGACCGTTGCGCGCGCCAGCGAAAGCGATGTGAAAGTGGCGCACGCTTACGCTGACAGTTGGCTGCGCGATCATCCCGTCGCGGGCGCGCGGTGAGTCCGCGCCACCGCGATGGTGCGGTTTTAGATTAACAATCGTATCTGGTTTTCGACTTGGAGAGGCCGTCGTCGCCGGCGTTAGGATTTGCCGTAAACCGGAACGATGCCGCCGCGGGTGACGCGGTTGTCCGGTGAAGCAAGAAACAGGATGGTCGCCGCGACTTCCTCGACTTTCGGCCATAAGTCAAAATTGGCCTTCGGCATGGCGGTGCGATTGGCCGGCGTGTCCATGGTTGAAGGCGCGACCGCATTCACCAAAATGCCGTCCTTGACGACCTCTTCGGCCAAAGCCGCCGTCAAGGCGGCGACCGCCGCCTTGCTTGCCGCATAGGCGACCATGCCGGCACCGCTTCGCCATTCCAGCGCTGGGCGGGCGGCGACATTGACTATGCGGCCGCCGTTGCCGCCGAAAGCTTGCGCCGCGGCGCGGCAGCACAACAGGCAGCTCAAGAAGTTCGTGTGAATTTGCTGGTGCAGCGTTTCGACATTCGCGTCGCGCAGCGGTCCGGCGGCGAAGCCGCCGGCGAGGTGAATGGAGGCCCACAGTTGCGGGATCGCGCCATAAAGCCGCGACACCGCCGGCTCCTCGGCGAGGTTGCCGGCGACGGTTAGCGTGACTTTCTTCTGGTCGCGAAGCGGAGATCGCTTCGCTTCGGCTTCGTCGCGGCAAGGCACGTGACAAAAGGCGCCAACTTCGAGAAGCGCCGTGACGACGGCGCCGCCCAACGCGCCGGTACCCCCGGTGATGACGACATGCCGATCGCGAAAATCCATGGCGCAAATCCTTGGCGAAAACGGTCGGCGCAAACGGTTCGTGCTGCCGCGGGGAGCGTCGCGCACAACGGCGGCAAACGCAATGCTCCGACTAGTGGTTGAGAGCGACTCGCGTTACAAGACTGGCTCCTAAGCTTTCCCACCGGCGGCTGGACGCGGAGATGAGCAGCGTCGAAACGAAGCAGGTTTTTGCGCCGGTGACCGAACCAAGCTTGCGTCCGCTGCTGCGCATTGAATCGCTGACCAAGCGATTTGGCCGTTCGGCCGTCGTCGATCAGCTTTCGCTCGATATCTATGAGGGCGAGTTTTTCGCGCTGCTTGGCCCTTCGGGTTGCGGCAAGACGACGTTGCTGCGTTTGATCGCGGGCTTCGAGCGGCCCAATGCCGGCCGCATCGTGCTTGACGAAATCGATCTTGCGGCAATCCCGGCCTATCGGCGGCCGGTGAATATGATGTTCCAGAGCTATGCGCTGTTTCCACACCTTAACGTCCAGGCCAATGTCGCGTTCGGACTGAAGCAGGAGGGTTTGCCGCGGCGCGAAATCGCCTACCGCGTCGCTCACATTTTGGCGCTGGTCAAACTCGAGGGATTGGCCAAGCGCCGTCCGCACGAGCTTTCCGGCGGACAGCGCCAGCGCGTTGCGTTGGCGCGCTCGCTGGTCAAGCGCCCGCGCGTGCTTTTGCTCGACGAGCCCATGGCCGCGCTCGATAAGAAGCTTCGGCGCGAGACCCAAGCCGAATTGGTTGCGCTGCAGAAGGAGCTCGGGCTGACCTTCATCATCGTCACCCACGACCAGAGCGAAGCCATGACGGTCGCTAGCCGCATCGGCGTCATGGATCAGGGCCGGCTGGTTCAGGTCGGCCCGGCGCCGGAAATTTACGAGCAACCGAAGTCGCGCTGGGTTGCCGATTTCGTCGGCGAGGTGAACTTGTTTGAAGGCCGGCTGGGCGACGACCGCCGCAGCGTCGAGAATACGGCGGCCGGAACCTTGCGCACCGCGCTCAACCCGGATGCGACGCCGGGCGCGGCCGTAGGGGTCGCGGTGCGGCCGGAAAAAATCCGCGTCGGCCGCGAGCCGCCGCTGCCGGCGCCGGAAAATTGTACGACCGGCAAGGTCGTTGAGGTCGGTTATCTCGGTGACACTTCGATTTACAAAGTACGCGTTGGCGAGAGTTGCGTCATCAAGGCGGTACTCGCCAATGTCGGCGGTGGCGGCTACCGCGTCGCGGCCGTTGGCGAGGAGGTGTGGGTGAGTTTTCCCGCCGACGCCGCAATCGTGCTGACGCAATGACGGCGGCGGCGATCACGGTGGATGACACCGCGGCCGCACCGGTCCAGGCGCCGCGGTGGCGAAAGCTGGTGGTGCGGATTCCGTACGTCTGGCTTGTCGTCTTCTTTCTTATCCCGTTTCTGATCGTCCTTAAGATCAGCCTGTCGCAAACGGCGCTGGCCCAGCCGCCCTACGTGCCGGTGTTCGACTTGGCGGCCGGCTGGAGCGGATTGGTCGGATTTTTCACCGGGCTCTCGTTCGACAATTACCGCTTGCTCGCCTCCGATCCGCTTTACGTTTTGTCCTACGTCAAGAGCGTGGAGATCGCTGCTTTCTCGACACTGATCCTGCTGGTGATCGGTTATCCGCTCGCCTACGCGATCGCGCACACGCCGCGGCGCTGGCAAGCGGTTTTGGTGCTGCTCACCATCCTGCCGTTCTGGACCTCGCTGCTCATTCGCATTTACGCCTGGATGAACATTTTGCAGCACGACGGTCCGCTCAATCAGGTGCTGTTGGCGCTTGGGATTGTGCAAGCGCCGCCGGTGTGGCTCTCGACCGAAACCGCGATCTATATCGGCGTAGTCTATTCTTATCTGCCGTTCATGGTGTTGCCGCTCTACGCTTCGCTGGAGAAAATGGACCAAGCCGTGATCGAAGCGGCGGCCGATCTCGGCGCTCCGCGCTGGAAGATTTTCTGGTTGATCACCTTGCCGCTGTCGTCCGCCGGCATGGTTGCGGGCGTACTGCTGTGTTTCATCCCCATCGTCGGCGAATTCGTTATTCCGGACCTGCTCGGCGGTTCGGACTCCCCGATGATCGGGCAGACGATCTGGATGGAGTTTTTCGGCAACAAGGATTGGCCGGTGGCATCGGCGGTCGCGGTCATTCTCCTTTGCCTGTTGGTGACACCGATCGTCGTCTACCAGAACCAGGCGATGCGTGCGGCGGCGGGGGAATAGGTTTGCGCAAAGTTTCCACCTTCAACGCTGCAACCATCGTTGCCGGCATGGCGTTTCTTTATCTGCCGATCGCCATTCTCGTGATCTATTCGTTCAACGACTCAGCACTAGTGACGGTGTGGGGCGGCTGGTCGGTACGCTGGTACCGCGAACTTCTGGCCGACGCGCCGTTGATCGGCTCGGCGCTGATCAGCCTTCGCCTGGCGATCATTTCGGCGACGGCGGCGACAATATTGGGAACGCTGGCGGCGCTGGCGCTGGTTCGCTTCGGCCGATTTCGCGGCCGGCTGCTGTTCTCCGCCATGATCTACGCGCCGCTGGTCATGCCGGAAGTCATCACCGGACTGTCGTTGCTATTGTTGTTTGTCGCCGTCGCCGCGGATCGCGGTTTTTGGACGGTCGCCATCGCCCATACCACCATGGCGATGTGTTTCGTCACCATCATCGTGCAGTCGCGGCTCGTTGATTTCGACTTAAGCCTGGAAGAAGCCGCAATGGATCTCGGCGCCTCGCCGTTGCGCACTTTTTCGTCGGTGACACTGCCGCTGATCTTCCCGGCGATTGCGGCGGCGTGGATGCTGGCTTTTGCCCTGTCGCTCGACGATCTGGTGATCGCGAGCTTCACCACCGGGCCGGGCGCGACGACGCTGCCGATCCGCATCTATTCGGAGGTGCGCTTGGGCGTGAAGCCGGAGATGAACGCGGTGTGCAGCATCATGGTCGGCGTGGTCGGCGTCGCCGTTATCGTCGCTTCGCTGCTCGCAAAGCTGACCAGCGCCCGTGGCACGGTGGCGAGTCAATAACGGGCGCTGCGGCGCGATGATTCTCCTTCGAATCGTCATCACGTTCGGATTCGTTGATTGAGCATGATCTTTTCCGAAAACCGGTGCCACTTTTCGGGATCATGCTCTAATCGCGGCTCTCGCCCGGTGGCCGGAACAGATAAATCAGAAACCAGAGCGGCACTATCACCACCGCGCCAAGCATGAGGTTCGGGAGCGCCCAGGCAAACCCGGCGCGGGCATACTCCGTCACCCGGTCGGAGGAGAAGCCGGTGGTCTTTATCAATTCCTCGGCGGTGATGCCGAAATGCGCGAGAATCGTCCCGACGATAATCGAGGCCACCACCACCTTGACCAATGCGCGAGTGAGGCGGTTGAACATCCTGCCCTCGTCGCGGGGGAAAGCCCGCGCTGATTCGCAAGATTGGCAGCATAATCTATCGCTAGGGCCGGGGCACGCCTGCCGCCGATTGGCCGTTTGATCCGGCCGCTATCGCGCTGGCGCCGGCGTGTTGGTGACGGCTGGCGCCGCCATCAGCTTGTCGATCACCGAGCGCACGGCGGCGCCGGCATTGTGCGCTTTGATGGCGTCCAGCAAGGGCGCTGCGGCGCCGGAACGGCGGATCAGGCTCTGGGCGTCCGGCAGCATGATCGGATCGTCCCACTGGCCTTGAATCACGAACGGCAGGTCGAATTCACTCGCGCTGGCGCTCGACATCAGCGTCGCCACGCCTTTGAGATCAAGATCGCGAGTCGGAACGGACACTTGGCCGGCAACGGCGACCCGCACCGCCGGGCCCTCGACGTGCATGTCCTCGACCAACACTTGCCCCTGGTCGATCTTCAGGTTGAGCGCAAACTTGTCGAACGGTGTCCGGCCGCTACGGAAATCCCCATTACCCGACAATGGTCGCCGTTCGAGCCGGCGCAGCAACTGCTCGACATTGATTCCGGCGAGCGCGCCGTCATGGGCCGTCAAGTTGGCCGTACCGCCGAGCGTGTTGGTTACCGCGAGCACCGACGATCCCGATCCCTCGACATTGAGCGCCAGGTTGCCGTGGCCCTCAAGCTTGCGAATGCCGAAGACCTGAGAAAGGCATTTTTCCAGATCGACTTCGACGAATTGGAGGTGCGAGACCACCGTCACTCCGGTGTCGTCGCGAGCAAGACCAAATGAACCTTTAGCGACGCCGCCGAAGGCTTGCGATTCACCGATGGTCACGTCGAGCTTGCCGTTGCGCATATTGGCGGCGACCGCGGTTCGCCCGAGTTGAGCGCTGCTTATTTTTACGTTGGCGGCCGAAAGCCGAAGGTCGAGATTCACATTGTCGAAACCGTCGACACCCAACGGCAGCTGATCCCAATTGCGGTCGTTCTCCGCCAACAGATGAATTCCCGACACATAAGGCGTGAGATCGAGCGCTTCAGCCGCAAGCGTGCCCTGGACGGTACGGCGATCGGTGGAAAGCGTGATCGCGCCCTCGGCGACATTGCCGTCGAGTTCGACGTTGACCCCCGACATCGACACCATGCCGCCGGCCATGCTGCTCTCTGCCCGCAGCGCAAACCTGCCGAATCCGCCGAATGGCAGCTGGCGCGCGTCGGCCCAGCGCAACGCCTCGCGCAGCGACGGCGATTCGACGCTGAGCATGCCGTCGACCTTCAGCGACGGTTGATCGCTGGCGCCGCCGTCAAACGTCACTTTCAACGGCGCGCTGGAGAGCCGCATTTTGAATCCGCTGCGTTCGCCGGTGAGCGCCGCGAGAAAATCGCTCAGCGCAAAACTCGCGTCCACGGGTTGGTCGTGCCAAACGAAGCGGCCTTTGGCGCCGAAGCTGCGCGAGATCGAAGGCCACGCCAGCTGGAAGTCGACTTCATCGAGCCGATCGGTGACGACGGCGCCGCTGTAGGTGCTGCGCACCACTACGACGCCTTCGTGGATGCCGATTTCAGAGAATGACGCCGTCCGGTTGGGGTCGGGCTCGAGCGCGCGCGCCAGCGAAGAAATCAGACCCGACCAATTCGACGCGCCGTCCGGTCCAACTGTTACGGTGATGGTCGGGCGGATTAAAGACACGTCCGAGATTTCGATGTGGCCAGATAGCAGCGGAAAATAGCTCAAGTGCGCCGTCAATTCATCGGCCACCAGCCCCGGGTCGCCGCTGTGATCGCTGCTGAGGAGGACGTTGTGGAAAGTAACCCTGCCGGAGGGAAACAGAGATACCGACACGTCGCCGCTCAGGACCGGGTCGAGCCCGGTGACGGTGTGGATCTCGCGGGCGACCGCGTCCCGAACGGCACTCGCCGGAATAGCGAAAGAAAGCGTGACCAAGGCGAGAATCGCCACGGCAGCCGCAGCGGCAATGATAATGACAAGACGTTTCAACCCAGCGGCCGCGGTCACAAGAGGCGTTCCCAGCTTCGCTTCAGCGGATCGGATATTAACTGTTTGGCAGGCAAGCTGCACACTTGCCAGATATCTGTGTCGCTTTCGTGGCCGGGGGGTACCCTCCTTTCGGCCCAAATGCTTGCCGCTGCTGGGTAAATTGTCCACCGCCGGCAGGCTGGCTTCGATGCGGCCTTTGGCTGGATTGCCTCGCCGGGGCGCCGCATTTTTCCGACCGCCGTGCGGGGGCGAATTTTGTCGGCAAAGGCGCTAATATCACTCTTGAGGGCAAGCCCATGTTCGGCCGGTTGATCGGAATTGCTGTGCTGCTCGCGGTGCCGTGTGGTGAAGCCACGGCTCAGGAAGCGATCGGCACTGTCAGCCGCATACAGGGCGAGGCAAGCGGAATACTCGGCGGCACAACACTGCCGGTCAGCCCAAATGGGTCGGTCTTTCTCAACGAAGTCCTCTCGACCGGCGAAGCGGCGCGGCTTGAGGTCACGCTTACCGACAGCACGCGGCTCACGCTCGGAGAAAAGGCGAAGCTGACACTCAGTACTTACGTGTTCAATCCTGCCGCGCGCCGCAGGACCATCAGATTCGCTCTGGTCGGCGCCGTCCGCTTTGTTTCCGGCAAATTATCGAAGTTGGTCGCGTCTAGCGTCATTCTGACCACGCCCGTCGCGAATGTCGGTATTCGCGGAACCGAGTTTTTTGCCGGCCCCATCGATGATCAAGCCCTGGGCGTGTTCCTTATCGAAGGCGCCGTGACGGTATCGAACGCCGCCGGCCAGCGGATCCTGAACCGGCCAGGGCAGGGCACCAACATTGCGGCGCCTGGCGCGGCGCCCGGGCCGGTCACTCTATGGCCGCCGGCAAAGGTCGACCGGGCGCTCGCGGCCGTCAGTTTCCAATAAGGAGTCATCGAGCCGGCGCCGAAGCCGCAGGCGTTAGATCTGTTTGCCGCGGCACGCGTGACGCTCAATCGCTTCGGCCTGCGCCAGCGACTCGTGCGCCATCTGCTCCAGATCGTTGGCAGCAGCGGAGGCGCCGCGACTCTCTCGCAGCTTGATCGCCAGAGCGAAAAGCTTCGCCGCGCGATCACGTAGTCGAACCGCCTCGTCCATGAGGAGCACTCCGCTCTCACTGACGGTGGGTCAACCGTGTAACGATGGTTAGGTTCGGTTCCCGAGTCTAAGATTCCCGGCGGTTGGTCTTGCCGGTGCCGGCTCAATGCCTGCGTCAGCCGCGCCCAGCATTGAACGCATGGTTCCGTTGCCGGAACTCCGTCGCGTCACTTTCGTTCGGACGACCAGGGAAAGTTGACGTATCGATCGCGAGTGTCGAAGCAGATCTTGCCGTACATTTTCAAATACAGGCTTTGCTTCTCGCGATCGTGATAGACCGCGCCGGGGTCGGCGACGTCGCGTTCGTATGCGTCGAGATTCTGTAGCGTCAACGCCTTTGGCAAAATGTCCATCGCCTGCGGAATCTGTTTGCCTTCCAGCCAATCGGCGGCGTGCTGGCCCATCGCATAGCTGAACACCGGAGAAGCCAGGCTCACGCTGGCCTTATAGGGGCCGCCCGATCTGATCTCTGCGACCGCCGCCAGTTCGCCGTCGATCCCGCCGAGAAACTGGTCGGGCCGCACCTTGCCGGTTTCCCGCAGCGCCGACAGCGCGCCGAGTACCACCGTATCAGCGCCCAGCACCACATCGACCTGGGGATTCGCGAGCAGGATGGTCTTCATCATCGCGGCGCCGCCGGCCTCATCGACCGTGAGCGGCGAAATATCGGCCACGATCGACACCCCCGGCATCTTTCTGAACACGTCGCGCATGGCGGTAAACCGCGGCGCGAGAAATTGCAGACTGTCATGCGTGAGGAGAACAACGCGCGCCGACCCGCCAAGCCGCTTTTGGATAAATTCCGCGGCTTCGTCCGCAAGGACTTTGCCCGTGAGGTACTGCGGCGCGTTCAAGATCGACGTCGCCGGCGGCGGCACAATGGTGCCAACATACGCGCCCGACCAGATCGCCTCCTGCAAGTACCGCGCAATGGATGGCGTATCGATCGGCGCGACGACCATTGCCCCGATCTTTGCATCGCGGAAGCCTTCGACCTGCTGGATCATTTTCTTTGGGTCGTTGTCGGCTTGGGCAAGCTTGAACTCCAGTTTTCGATCGCGGGCGGCAAGCGCCAGGCCGTGGGCGGCGCCTTGCATGAATTTGCGTTGATTGTCCTGCGCAAAACCGAGAACGCGGCCGAGCTCGGCGGGCGGCAGTGTACAATCGGGGCCGCTTGCATCAAATGGCGGCAGAACGACCGGCTTTGTAATTCCGGGAGGGCCGTCGAGCGCCGCCGCAAGCAGCGGTACTGCAACACTCCCAACAACGATCGAGGCGGCTGCAAGAACCCGGCGGACCATCATCTAACCTTCGGCGGCACAAGGAAACGCCAGGCGGGCGCTGGTTCCGGGGCGACGTGGAAAATAATCGATCTCGGCGCCGATGGTCCGCGCCATTGCTGATACAATTCGGGTTCCTAGCCCGGAGCCCTTGGGGGCGTCGCCGACGCGCCCGACGCCGTCGTCTTCGACGACAAGTTCACCTTGCCCGTCGCCTAGTCGCTTCAGTTTTACCCGCACTTCGCCGGCGCCATGCGGATAGGCGTACTTGAATGCGTTGGTAACCCACTCGGTGACGATGACGCCAAGGTTCACGCTCGAATCGGTCTTCAGCTTGACCGGTTCCAGCTCGAACCGTAGCGACGCGCTGTGCCCTTCGCTGTGCATCGCGGCCTCGATATTTTCCAGGAGGCTGGTCAGGTAGGCATCGAGTTCGACGAAGCTCGCGTCGCCTGACGTGTACAGACGCTTGTGAACTGAGGCGATGGCATGGATCCGCGCCTCGGTGATGTTGAGCGCTTCCTTCGCCGCGGACTCTGCCACTGCGTTCGATTGCAGACGCACCAAGGCGGCGACGAGCGCGAGACTGTTGGCGACCCGATGGCTTACCTCCGCCAGCAATGTCTCGGCGCGATCGCGGGCGCGCTCCAGCGCCGCGGTCCGATCGCTTACGCGTTGTTCGAGGGTCGAATTGAGCAACTGCACCTGATCTCTCGCCACCGATACTTCCCGGGTGTAGCGAAACAGCGTCACAATGACGCCGGCCACGACGATGACGATGACAATGCCGCCGACGGTCGATACCAGCCGGAGCCACAGAGCGTTGCGCGTTTGCTCGG
>Ga0209006_10001443_pt1 | contig 21556 bp, 18 predicted proteins | sample JacPin_JW_Ref_O2_FD_188567 | JGI IMG/M metagenome (GOLD analysis project Ga0209006, IMG submission 188567) | Forest soil microbial communities from Algoma, Ontario, Canada - Jack Pine, Ontario site 1_JW_Ref_O2 (SPAdes) (version 2) | ecosystem: Environmental > Terrestrial > Soil > Boreal... | reverse complement strand
AAGCCAAGCCGAACTCGACATTTGCGACGCGAAAGCCGTCGCATGCGCCCTGGCCGACACCGGCGCGGAGTGGCTGGTGAACGGTGCGGCCTACACCGCCGTGGATCTGGCCGAGGATGAACCATCGCTTGCCGTGGCGGTCAATGACACCGCGACCGGCGTGTTGGCGGCAGCAACTGCGAGGGCGGGGTGCCGGCTGCTGCATTTGTCGACGGATTTCGTGTTCGACGGCAAGTCCAATCGCGCCTACCTGCCGACGGATGAAGCCCATCCCTTGAGTATCTACGGAGTCAGCAAGCTTGGCGGCGAGCGGCATGTGTTGGAAGGCCCCGGGACCGGCATCGTGTTGCGCACGGCGTGGGTATATTCCGCCGCGGGCCGGAATTTCGTGCTCACCATGCTGCGTCTGATGCGTGAGAAGGAGCAGGTCAGCGTGGTTTGCGACCAGATCGGCACCCCCACGTGGGCCGGCAGCATCGCCGCCGCCATCTGGGGCCTTATCGAGGTGAACGTGCCCGGCGGCGTGTACCACTGGACGGATCTCGGGGTGGCGAGCTGGTACGATTTCGCCGTCGCCATCCAAGATGAGGCCCTGGCACGGGGATTACTCAGCCGCGCCGTTCCCGTCCTGCCCATACCGAGTACGGCCTATCCGACGCGCGCGCAGCGCCCGGCGTTCAGCGTGCTCGACACGAGCGCCACGCGAGCCCTGATCCCGGTGCCGGCGCGGCATTGGCGGCACAATTTAAGGACCATGCTGGATGAGCTTCGAGCCCCGTAACCTCTTCATTACCGGTGGTGCCGGCTTCATCGGCGCCAACTTCGTGCGCCACTGGCTGGCAAACTCCCGCGAGGGGCGGGCAGTGGTGTTCGATGCCCTGACCTATGCCGGCAATATCGAGAATCTTGCGGGTCTGGACCAGAACCAGCGCTATGTTTTCGTGAAAGGCGATATCTGCGACGAAGCCACGGTGCGCGCGCTGCTCGAGCAGCTTGAGATCGACACCATCGTGCATTTCGCGGCGGAATCTCACGTCGATCGGTCGATCTTGGGCCCGGATGATTTCATACGCACCAATATCGTGGGCACCCATGCACTGCTCAAGGCGGCCAAAGCGCTGTGGGTAGACCGGAAAACCGTGCCGGCGCACCGCTTTCACCATGTCTCGACCGATGAGGTGTATGGATCCTTGGGGCCCAAAGACCCGCCGTTTCACGAGGCCACGCCCTATGCGCCCAATTCGCCGTACTCCGCCAGCAAGGCCGCGTCGGATCACCTGGTTCGGGCATACTATGAGACCTTTGGATTGCAAAGTGTCGTCACCAATTGCTCGAACAACTACGGGCCGTACCAGTTTCCCGAGAAATTGATCCCGCTCACCATCGTCAATATCTTGCTCGGCAAGGCTCTGCCGGTGTACGGCGACGGGCTGCAGGTGCGCGACTGGCTGCATGTGGAAGACCACTGTGCGGCGATCGCGCTGGCGCTGAGAAAGGGCGAGCCGGGCGAGGTGTACAACATCGGCGGCAACAGCGAGACTACCAATATCGAGATCGTGCGGACGCTGTGCGGGTTGGTGGATCAGGCCGTCAGCCGCCGGATCGAGCTGGGAGAGGCGTTTCCGAACTCGCCGGCCGTGAAGGCCCAGCGATCGATCGATTTGATCACGCATGTCCGCGACCGCCTGGGACACGACCGCCGCTACGCCATCAACTATACGAAGGCGCAGCGCGAGTTGGGTTACTCGCCGGCAAGGGATCTCTCAACCGGGTTGAGGGCAACGCTTGACTGGTATTTGGCCAATACCCGCTGGTGGCAGGCGCTGTTGGGCCGGGACTACGCGAATTGGCTGGAGAAGAATTACAAGCGCTAGCGACTCCGACGGTTGAGCTCGAGCCTGGGGGCGGCGCGCGTGCGGGGTTACCCGGATGATTTAACAGGCTATGATGTGCCCCGAGGGAGAATCGGCGACGATGAAGCGCGCCCATGCAAGTGAGGATTCTAAAGCGATGGTAACGGTGGCATGACTTTACGTTGGACGAATTCACGACGCCGGGCGTTTACACCGATAGCGATTTCCAAAAGGGATTCTGCGAGCCGGCGTCATGCGATTTAGATCGTTAGGCCTGCTATTTGCGTTGTCGATCCCGCTGGCCGCATCGTCGCAGAACCAGACTTCCGATACCTTGCAGTCCCTGAAGAACACCCTGTCGCCCGATCAACAGAGTTCCATTCTGCAAGAAGTCTTGGGAAAGGGCGGCACCTCGAAAAAAACGGATCCCAAGTTGGACACGCCTGAAACGGTCCGGCGAAAAAACGGCGAGCAACCGGACGTATTCGACAAGGAAAAATTCCAAAAGACTCTCGATGGGCGAACGCTTCGCCAGCTCGATGAAGATCCTGAGTTGCGTGCCAATGACACCGTCCTGATCGAGCTGGTGTCGCTTTACGACCTGTGCACCACCGACCTCAATGGCAATCCAATCGGCGATCAAAACAACCCCAACGGGATCAACGGAAAAAACGCCCCCAATGGAGCCAATGGCGTCGGCGGCATCACCGGCATCACCGCGCTGAGCGGCGCCGCCGGAAACAGCGGCGCGCCCGGCACCAACGGCATCCGTGGAGTCGGCGGCAACGTGCCGAATACCGAGTTCGCCAATACGCGGTGTCCGACGGTGGACGCGGACAAGCCGAGGACGGACCTGGAAAAGGACAAATCCGAAAAATTCCGCAGGCGCATCCTCGACAACAATCCATACAGGCTCAACCAGTTTGGGGTGCTGGAGATGCCCGGCCTGCCTGCGATTCCTCTGGCCGGATTGACGGCGTCCGAGGCGACGAAGCGGCTCGGCGCGGACCGGGACCTTGCCGATTATGCGGTGAGGCTCACGTTGCTGCGCCTGTTGCCGTCGGGCAATGAGGCGCTGAAGCCATTCGGCTACGACTTGTTCGAAGGAGTTCCAAGTACGTTCGCGCCGGTGTCGGATATCCAGGTGCCGGTCGACTACATCGTGGGACCCGGCGACACGCTGGTGATACAGCTCTACGGCAACGAACCCTCGCATTACGAACTCACCGTTCAACGGGACGGGCAGGTGAATTTCCCGAAGCTCGGCCCGATCAGGGTCAGCGGAATGACCTTCGACGCGGCTCGTGCCGCAATCGAGCAGCGAGTCGCCCAGCAGATGATAGGAACGCGCGTCAGCGTGACCATGGGCGAGCTTCGCTCCATTCGAGTGTTCGTATTGGGCGACGCCGAAAAACCGGGCTCGTATACGGTGAGCGGCTTGTCGACGATGACGAATGCACTGTTCGTCAGCGGTGGCGTCAAGAAAATCGGCTCGCTGCGCAATATCGAACTGAAGCGCAATGGGCGTTTGGTGACCACGCTCGATCTATATGATCTCCTGCTCCGTGGCGATACCAGCGGCGATAGGCAGCTGCTGCCCGGTGACGTCATATTCATTCCCCCCATCGGCGACATCGTGTCGGTGGACGGTGCGGTGCGGCGTCCTGCCATTTACGAACTCAAGCGTGAAAAGACCGTGGCGCAGGCCGTCGAGATTGCCGGCGGCCTATTGCCCGATGCCGACGAAAAATTGGGTCAACTCGAGCGAATCCTGCCGTCGCGCCTGCGCGAAATGCACAATATTGACTTGACTGCCGCGGCAGGGCGTTCGACCGAAGTCGCCAACGGCGACAAAATAAAGATCCCCGAGATACGGCCGACGCTCGAGAATTCCGTGCTGCTGACCGGATATGTGTTCCGGCCGGGCCAGTTCGAATATCGCCCGGGATTGCGGCTCAGCGACGTGCTGGGGAGTTTCGACGAGTTGCGGCCGAACGCGGATCAGCACTACATCATGATACGGCGCGAGGTTCCGCCCGATGAAAGGATCGAGGTGCTGTCCGCCGACCTGCAGCACGCGCTTGCGGCGCGTGGGTCGGCGGCGGATCCGGAACTGCGGCCGCGAGATAAAATCTACGTGTTCGATCTGTCGACGGATCGCGAACGCATTCTGGCACCCCTAATCCGGGAGCTGCAGCTGCAGGCGTCGCCGGAGAAACCGGAACAGGTTGTCAGCGTCGACGGCCGGGTAAAGGCGCCCGGACATTACCCGCTCGAACCCGCCATGCGCATCAGTGATTTGATCCGTGCGGGCGGCAGCTTGGAGGATGCCGCGTTTCGCGGGCAGGCTGAGATTACCCGCTATGAGGTCCGAGATGGGGACGCGCGCAGGACCGAGCTGATACCGGTTGATCTCGCAGCGGTTCGCCGCGGGGATGCGGGCGCCGATTTGCAGCTCAAACCTTACGACGTCTTGGTCATCAAGCCCATTCCGCAGTGGGTCGAACCCGGCGTCATCGAACTCGCGGGCGAGGTGCGCTTTCCCGGCAAGTATCCCATCCACCAGGGCGAGACCCTGTCATCCGTTTTGCATCGCGCCGGCGGGTTTACCGACTTCGCGTTCATCGAGGGATCTGTGTTCATTCGCGAGGAGTTGAAGAAGCGGGAGAAAGATCAGCTTGAAATGCTGGCGAATCGGCTGCAAAGCGATCTGGCGTCGCTGTCGCTCGAAGCGATTGCCAGCAGTGCCGCCACCAATTCCGGCGCGGGCGGCAGTGCGGCGCAAGGTCTGGCGGTCGGCCAGCAGTTGATGAATCAGCTTCGCGATACCAAGCCCGTCGGCCGTCTCGTAATCGACGTCAATCTGGTCATGAAGGGCCCGGCGGGCGGCCCCGAAGACGTTGTGCTCAGAGACGGCGACAAGCTGATGGTCCCCAAGAAGACCCAGGAGATCACCATTTTGGGCGAAGTGCAGAGCCCAACCTCGCATGTGTTCGAGGCCGGACTCACCCGCGACGAGTATATCGCCAGGAGCGGCGGTACCACACAGAAGGCGGACCGCAAGCGAATCTACGTCGTGCGGGCGAACGGCGACGTCGTCTCGGGAGAGCGCTCCGGCTGGTTCAGGCGATCGCAGAGGGTGGACATCCGCCCCGGAGATACGATCGTAGTACCGCTCGATACCGAGCGGGTGAGGGCGCTCCCGCTTTGGCAGGCGGTGACGACGATCATCTATAACCTGGCCGTGGCACTGCTGGCAGTTCGCAGCGTATGACGCGGCTTTGTGCACGAGCCGAAAAATTGCATGAATAAGCCGATAAACGATCGAAAAATTCGTTTCGCTCTGGTTGGCTGCGGCCGAATCGCGACGAATCACATCGGCGCGATCGAGGCGCACAGCGAGCGTTGCGAATTGAGCGACGTGTGCGATATCGAACCGGCCAGGGTGGCCGACGCAATCGAGAAGACCGGAGCGAGGGGACACCCGAGTTTCGAACGACTGCTCGCCGATACCCGGGCGGATTGCGTCGTGCTCGCCACGCCCTCGGGCCTGCACTCGGCCCAGGCCATTCAAGCGGCAGCCGCGGGCAGGCATGTGATGACCGAGAAACCGATGGCGACACGATGGCAGGACGGCTTGGCCATGGTTCGCGCCTGCGACGCCGCCGCCGTGAGGCTTTTCGTGGTCAAACAGAATCGGCGCAATCGTACCTTGCAGATGCTGAAGCAGGCCATCGAGGCACGGCGCTTCGGCAGGATCTACATGGTGAGCATCAATGTTTTCTGGACCCGCCCGCAAAGCTACTATGACGGCGCCAAATGGCGCGGTACCTGGGAATTCGACGGCGGTGCGTTCATGAATCAGGCAAGCCACTATGTCGACCTTTTGGATTGGTTGGTGGGTCCGGTCGAGAGCGTCATGGCGTACACCGGAACATTGGCCCGGCGCATCGAGGTCGAGGACACGGGAGTCGCGGCGCTCAAGTGGCGCAACGGCGCGATGGGTTCGATCAGCGTGACCATGCTGACATATCCGAAGAACCTCGAAGGGTCCATCACCATCCTGGGCGAGACCGGCACGGTGAGGATCGGCGGCGTGGCCGTCAACGAGATTCAACGCTGGGAGTTCGCGACGCCGCACGAAATGGATCGACAGATCGAGGGCGCGAACTACGAAACGACCTCGGTCTATGGATTTGGACACCCGCTGTACTATGACAATGTCATCGGCACGCTGCGTGGCGAGGCCGAGGCGGAAACCGACGGACGCGAGGGATTGCGCTCCCTTGAATTGTTGATCGCACTGTACAAGTCCGCCCGCGATGGGCGGCGCATCAATTTGCCGCTCGAGTACTAGGACCGTGACGGCATCATTCGTTCATCCCACGGCGATCATCGACGAGGGCGCGGTGCTCGGACCAGATTGCCGCGTCTGGCACTTTGCGCATATTTGTGCGGCGGCGCGCATCGGGGCGGGGTGCTCGTTCGGCCAGAATGTCTTCGTCGGCAATGACGTTTCGATCGGCGACAATGTCAAAATTCAAAACAACGTGTCGGTCTACGACGCCGTGACGTTGGAAGACGATGTTTTTTGCGGGCCAAGCATGGTTTTCACCAACGTTTACAATCCGCGCTGTGCCGTGGTTCGCAAGTCGGAATATCGCAGGACGCTCGTGAAAAAAGGCGCCACGCTGGGGGCGAATTGCACCATCATCTGCGGGATCACGATCGGAGAATATGCGTTCGTCGGTGCGGGCGCGGTGGTCAATAGGGCGGTTGCCGCACATGCGCTGGTGGTGGGTGTGCCTGCGCGGCAAATCGGCTGGATGAGCCGATTCGGCCGGCAATTGGCTCTGCCGCTGCGGGGCGACGCGCGGGCGCGCTGCGATGAGACCGGGGAGAACTATGTGCTTCGCGACGGTGTCTGCAGTGTCGATGGAACGCCTTGATGCACGCGCAACCCGCGCCGGCCATCCGCACGGTCAGCATCGTTGGAGCGCGGCCGCAGTTCGTGAAACTGGCGCCCGTTTCCAGGGCGATGAAGCGCGGCCGGCTCGAGATTGAGGATCGGATCGTGCATACGGGGCAGCACTATGATGACGCGATGTCGAAAAGCTTTTTCGACGAGCTGGACATTCCGCAGCCGGCGGTGAATTTCGGCGTCGGGTCGGGACCCCAGGGCCGTCAGACCGCACGCATGCTGGAGGCGATCGAGAGCTATTTGTCCGAAAACCGGCCGGATGCGGTGATCGTTTACGGCGATACGAACTCGACGCTTGCGGGCGCGCTCGCTGCGGCGAAATTGCACATCCCGGTGGCGCATGTAGAGGCCGGCCTGCGCAGCTTCAACCGAAGGATGCCCGAGGAGTTGAACCGGATTGCGACCGATCATTTGTCGGACATGCTGTTCGCCCCGACCGGAACTGCCATCGACAATCTCACGACTGAAGGGCTGCAGGCCAGAGCGCTGTTGACGGGCGATGTGATGTACGACGCGGTGTTGTTCCATGCAGAAGCGGCGAATAAGCGGTCGAAAATCATTCGAGATCTAAATCTCGCCGCCGGAGAATACGGCATCGCCACGGTTCACCGCGCCGAGAATACGACGCCCGATGAACTGCTCTCGCTGCTCAACGCAATCAACGATGCCGCTACGAGATTCGGCCGGATCATTTTCCCCATGCATCCGCGCACGTCCGCCGTTTTGCAAGCCGATCTGAAATGGCGTCCGGCTGCGAATCTGGTGGTTACCGGTCCGCTGAGCTACCTCGACATGCTGGCTCTGATTCAGCACGCGAGTTGGGTCCTGACCGATTCCGGGGGACTGCAGAAGGAGGCCTTTTTCTTGAATTGTCCCTGCGTCACTCTGCGCGATGAAACCGAATGGGTCGAAACGCTGCGCGGCGACGCCAACTCCATCGCGGGACGGGACGGTGCGCGGCTGGCAGAAAGGTTGGCCGATGTGATGCGGCGCCCGCGGCGGCCGTTCGATCGCGCGCCGGCCGGCAGCGACGGGCCTTTTGGAACCGGGCGCGCTGCGGAGAATATCGTCGAGGCGGTCTGCCAGTTCTGTGAGTCGCGTCGATGAGCGACCTCTTGGATCAGCCCCGCAGCGACCTGAGTTTGTTTGCGATGTTGCGTTTTCTCGGCCGCCACTTCGTAACCATCACGATCTTCGTGGTCTGCTTCGTGATTTTGGCCATCGTATTGGCGTTCAGCATCAAGCCGAAGTATCGCTCTGAAGTCGTTGTGTTTCCCGCAAGCAGTTCTGGCGGCGTGGGGGACCTGGGCGGCCAGCTGGGAGGGCTGGCATCTTTGGCAGGCATCAATCTTCCCGGAGCCGGCGGCAAGAAGTCGGACGAAGCGCTCGAGTTTCTGCGGTCGCGCGGGTTCATCGCGGGATTCATAGAACGACATGGCCTCATGCCCATATTGTTTGCCCCGAAATGGGACGCGGCCCGCAACCAGTGGCGCGATCCCGACGACATACCCACGATTGCCAAAGGCGTCAAGCGGTTCTCCAAGGAAATCAGTCAGATCTCGGAGGACAGGCGTACGGGTGTCGTGACGCTTGCCATCATTTGGACTGATCGGGTGGCGGCCGCGCAATGGGCCAACGCGCTGATCGCCGAAGCCGATCAGGCTCTGCGGGACAGGGCGATTGCCGAACAGGATCGAAGCGTCGAATATCTGAAATCGGAATCCGCGAAAACGTCCACGGTCGAGATTGGCGCCGCGATTTCAAAGCTGATGGAGACGGAACTGAAGAATGCGATGCTGGCCCGGACCCGCGATTCATACGCTTTCAAGGTGATCGATCCGGCAGTGGTATCCGACGCGAAGGATCGAGACAGCCCGAATAAGCCTTTGATAACCGTGTTGGGCGCCGTCTTCGGCTTTCTCACCGGAGCCATCGTGGCGGCCGTCCGCCAGCGCCGTTCAGAGCGGCGCTGACGCGAAGTACCCGCGTGCTTCCTTTAGATTATGTCCATGCGCTCTGCCTCATAGGCGTCGCGATATACATCTGGCAGCGTGAACCACCGCGGCTGTTGCTGGTCCCGCTGATGCTGATTTCATTTTTCGTACTGTACGGGGCCGGAAACATAATTTACTTCCTCGGGGCGGACACCGTGCCCGACACCCGCAGCACCGTCACCACATGCCTGATCGTGATGTGGATCTGCCTCGTCATCGGTATTGAACTCGCGAGGGCCAGCTCGCCGTCGCTTGCGGCGAAATCCGAGCTGGTCGTCCGCCGCTGGAAGGCGACACCGATGTCCAATCGCCAGGATGCAGATCAGTTGCTGGCGGCAATCGGTATTTTGGCCGCTTTGTATATTTTGGCGACATTCTTTTATTTCGGCAAGCAATCGGAATTATTGAATTTTGCGTCGCTCCAGTCGTCGGCCGACAAGGCCCGGTACCGGCATGACTTCGGCCCCGAGGGCGGCTACGTTTATCAAACCCTCATCGCCTCCGTGGCGCCGTTTTTGAGTTTTGCGCTGTTGCTCAAGGGTGTCGCGGCCAAGCGACGCTACTTGATTGCGATCGGCCTGCTGCTCGGCGTGGCAGTGTTCGCCGGAAAGGTCGGCACGTTCGAAAAGACGCCGTGGCTGATTTATGTGCTGCAAATCATCGTGGTGTTTCAGGCTGCGAGGAGCCTCAAGTTCGGTATCGGCCGCATTTTGATCGCCTCGTTCATCATGTTGGTTGGGGTCGTGCTCGCGGTGAAGATCGCAATCCCCCAGCTCGACCCGGCCGGTATACTGGAATTTCTCTCTTATCGCTTCTTTGAAGTCAACAATGAAGTCGTCTATCAGACCTACTACGTCTACCCGCACTACCTGCCGCATACGTGGGGCATGAATATCGGATTGGTTCACAACCTGTTCGGCAGCGGAGAGCTCTTATCGGCTCACACCCGGGTGGCGAATTTCTTCGGAGCCGACGGCGCGACGTTCGATTCATTTTTTATCGGCGATGCCTGGGTGGATTTTTCTTATGGCGGGGTGCTGGTCATGTCTTTGCTCGTGGGCTTCGTGGTGAAAACCGTGGATATCTTCATCATGAGTCTCGGAAAAACACCGCTGTGCGTGGCCCTGCTCGGCAGCTGCATGTACGGTTTGTTCCAATTGCAAGTCACCTCGGCGTTTACCGCATTCCTCTCCGGCGGATTGGTGTTCATTCCCTTGCTGGCTTCAGCTTCGGCCGGCTTGGTCAACGACCTTTCCCGGGGGGGCCGCGATCCTGCAGCCGGGCGGGCACCATGGCCGAAGTAAGCATCGTCAACTACGGTATCGGCAATACCGGATCGATATGCAATATGTTCCGCAAGCTTCGCATAGAAGCGGAAGTCGTCTCGGATGAGAAATCGCTGCTGAATGCGAAGCGCCTCATTCTGCCGGGAATCGGTGCGTTCGATGCGTGCATGCACGCCCTCGACACTTCGGGTTTGCGGGCATCGGTACTGGAATTCGCCGCAATGCAGCGGCCGGTGTTGGGCATTTGCGTCGGGATGCAGATGCTGACCCTCGGCAGCGAGGAAGGCAGCATGCCCGGCCTCGGGCTGATCCGCGCGCACACCGAGCGATTCCCCAGCATCGACGGATTGAGGATTCCGCACATGGGCTGGAACACGATTCGCTGGTCGATTCCGGATCATCCGCTGGCGAGCAAGCTTTCGAACGAGGCTCGTTTCTATTTCGTGCACTCTTTTCGGGTAATATGCGAATCACCCGCGTATTCTCTGGCTGCTTGCAGCTACGGCGGCGATTTCTCCGCGGCCATCGTCGGCGGAAACGTCGCCGGCGTGCAGTTCCACCCGGAGAAGAGCCATCGATTCGGTCTGCAGCTTTTGAGCAATTTCGCTTCAGCATGAATTCTTTGCGCCCCCGAGTGATTCCGTGTCTGCAGGTGGCGTCCGGCGAGTTGGTGAAGACCCGCCGCTTCAAGGAACCGCTGTATCTCGGCGACCCGATAAACGCCGTGAAGATATTCAATGATCTGGACTGCGACGAGCTCATCGTTGCCGATATCAGGGCGACGCTCGACGAGCGCGAGCCGGACTATCCTCTGATCGAGGAGTTCGCGTCTGAAGCATTCATGCCGCTGGCTTACGGCGGAGGCATCAGTTCGGTGGACCAGATCAGGCGCATTCTTTCCATCGGCATCGAAAAGGTCGTGATCAGTTCGGCGGCCGCCGACGGAAAGTTGATATCCGCGGCCGCCGCAATTTTCGGCTCGCAAAGCATAGTGGTGTCGGTAGATGTCCGAAAAACCCTGTTCGGCCGCCGGGAAGTCTACACGCGCAGCGGCACGCGAAATACCGGCATCGAGCCGCGGACCTACGCGGCGCAAATGGAACGGCACGGCGCGGGAGAGCTGTTTGTGCAGTCGATCGAGCTTGAGGGGTCCCGGACCGGGTACGATGTAGCGTTGATGAGCGACATCAGCGACGTCGTCAAAATTCCCGTCATCGCATGCGGAGGAGCGGGCAGCCTCGAAGACATTCGGCAGCTGATGCAATCGAGCGGCGTTGCTGCCGCGGCGGCAGGCACGATGTTCGTCCTGCACGGCAAGCACATGGCCCCCCTCATTAGTTACCCACGGCCGAATGAGATCGCTTCGCTCGCCGACGTTCACAAAGGATGAAGGCGATGACCGAAGCGTACCGGATCTGCAGCCGTTGCATCATGGACACGACGGATCCGAATATCCAATTCGCCGCCAACGGTTGGTGCAGTCATTGCACGGGATGGTTTCAGCGCGCCGAGTTTTATCAGCTGCCCCTGCCGGAACGCACACGCCGGCTGGGCATTCTCGTCGAGGAGATCAAGCGCCGCGGCCACGGCAAAGACTACGACTGCATCATCGGCGTCAGCGGCGGGGTGGATTCGAGCTTCGTCGCCATCAAGGTCAAAGAGCTCGGCCTGCGGCCGCTTGCAGTTCACGTCGACAACGGATGGAATTCGGAAAAAGCCGTCGGAAACATCAAGCGGATCCTCGACCCGCTGCGCATCGACCTCTCGACGGTGGTGCTCAACTGGAAGGAATTTCGCGACCTTCAGCTCGCGTTCCTGCGCGCATCGACGCCCGACTCGGAAATCCCGTCTGATCATGCGATCGTCGCGTCATTCTACGGCGCAAGCAGCCGGCATGCCGTGAACTATTGCATGAGCGGAATCAACTTTCGAACCGAGGGAATCCACGTTCGCGAGTGGTCGCAGGGGCACCTCGACAGCCTCTACATCGCGAGCATATATAAGAAGTTCACCGGCAAGCGGCTGAAGCACTTTCCGCTGATTCCGATCGCGACGCTCGTGCGAAACATCGTCTTGCACCGCCCGAAGAACGTTTTCCTTCTCGACTATTTCGACTATGACAAGCAGTCCGCCAAACGCCTGCTGATCGAGAAATACGGCTGGGAAGACTACGGCGGAAAGCATTACGAGTCCCTTTACACGAGGTTCTATCAAGGATGGATCCTTCCCCATAAATTCGGCTACGACAAGCGCCGGATGCACCTTTCAACGTTGATCTGCAGCGGCCAAATCACGCGGGCGGAAGCGCTCGAGGAGATATCCGAACCACCTTATCCGCCCGAGTGGGTGGAGCCGGACAAGATTTTCGTGGCCAAGAAGCTCGGAATCTCGCGGGAGGAATTCGATGCGATCATGGCCGCTCCGAAAAAATCCTACGGCGACTATCCCAATATGCAAAATCATTGGCTCTTCGGACGAGGACTCGATCTGTTCCGCGTGCTAAAGCACCGGCTGCACTGGATCACTTGATCGGCCCCCATGAGCTTCAGAGTCATGTCCCGCGTCGCCGGCTTGGGTGCGCTCACCGCCGCTGGCCAGCTGTTGACGATCGGCTCCTTGCCTGCATACTCGACGGTTTTCGACCCCGGCACGTACGGCGAGTACGTGATTTTCGTCGGAGTCTTCGCGGTCGTGAGCGTGATAGCCGGATTGCGCTACGACTCGGCCATCGTGCTGCCGCTCAACGACGGGGCCGCGGTATCGCTGTCCGGACTGGTCATGTCCATCGCGCTCGCGGTCTCTGCGCTGATCGCCGCCGCATCTTTGCTGAGCTCCGCGCCTGCGCTCGCGGCATATCGTTGGCCTCCGTTCGCTGTTCACGTCGGTTACGGATTGGCTGCGGCGACCCTGGTGGGCGCGATGCAGCGTTGCCTCTCGGCGTGGAGCGTGCGGCGCCGGCGCTTTCTATCGATGGGGGTCGGGCAGTTCGTGTTCTGCCTCATGAGCATCGTGGCCCAACTCTCCTTCGTTCGAGTGATGGATCAGCTGTCCGCATTGATCTGGGGGTTTGTCCTCGCCCTGATCGCTCAAACGGCATGCCTGTCGGGTGCGGCGTCGAAAATTCGCCGTGAACTCGAGGGCGGCGCCCCCCCATGGCGCGCGATGCGGCTCGCGGCGCGCAAATACCGGAGATTTCCCACCTACATGGTCGGGTATGCCCTGGCCTCCTCGGTGCGCGACCGGCTGGTTCAGGTCGTGCTGGGAATCGGTGCGAGTGCAGATATCGTGGGACGTTTCGGCCTCGCATATCGGGTGATGTTTGCGCCCAATTCCCTGGTCTACAGCGCAGTGTCGCCGGTTTTCTTCGCAATCGCGAGCCGCGGCAGCCGCAGCTCCGTGGGCCGGTTCGCCGCGGCGCTGGTCGAAGCGGCCTTCGTGGCGCTGGTGGTGCCGTATACCGCTTTTGCAATCGAAGCTCCGGCGCTTTCCGACGCGCTATTGTCGCGCAAATGGCATGGCACGGGACCCTATCTTCAGGCCCTCGCAGGTCCCGCACTGCTGCTTGCGGCCACTTGCTGGCTCGACCGCGCATTCGATTCGTTCAGGCGCCAGCGAGTGGCGTTCTCGCTCGAGGCTTCTTTTACAGTGATTTCGGTTCTCTTCGTGGGGTTGTCGTCGCGGTACATCGATGCGGTGTCGGTGGTGTGGGGATTCGCCGCGCTCGCGTTCGCGTATTATTGGATCTATTTCCTCTCCACATTCGTGGCCTGCGGTTTTCCGCTGGCGGACTATCGACGCGCCTGCGCCACCGGATTCCTGGCGGCGGCCGCGGCACTGATTTTCGGCGCCTTTGCGCATCAAATATCCGCGCTCGCGTGGCGTCTTCCGGCATACGCCCTGGTGATGGCCGCGGTGCTCGCCGCATGGATCAGGTATCGCGGCGGCGCTGATATACTGCGGATGTTGGCGCTGTCGCGCGTTGACGGCGCGTCGAGCTGAGTCCCCCGGGTGCCGCAAACGGAGCCAAGACTTGAGAGTTGCATTATTGAGCTATTGGTTCCCGCGCGGCATGGGCTACATCGTCAACATGCTGCCCCGATACCTCGCGCGGCAGGGCGTCGAGGTCCACTACGTGACCATGGACATGCCGCATTATTTTTTCAATAACTCACAGCAATCGTCCTACGCGAGTTTCGAGCAATTGACGACGATGGCGCCGGGCGAGGAAGAGTCATACGAGGGCTTCCGGCTGCATTGCGTGAGACATCGGCAAATTGCCGGGCACCCTCGGTTCATCGGCCTTCGGGAAAAACTGAGAAGCATCCGGCCCGATGTGGTGCAATCTTTTCTGTCGATCGGCTGGGTCGCCCTCGACGCGGCGCTGTTGAAAATCCCGATGGGATACAAATTATTCACCGCCGCTCATACGACGGCGTCGGTCTTTCCGCTGGCGAACCGCGAATCGCGATGGATGGAGCGCGCGAGAATGAGAAATTTGCTCTCTCGCTGGATCCCCGGCCGTCTGGTGAGCACGCAAACCGAAAAATGTTATGCGGCGACCTCCGATTGCGCCGATGTCGCCATCCGTTTTTTCGGGGTTCAGCCAAGCAAGGTGGATGTCGCGCCGCTCGGAGTGGATACGGATTTGCTGAGTCCGGTGTCGACGCGCGAACAGGAGGAAAACCGCAGTGTAATGCGCCGCCGTCTCGGGATCGAGCCCGACGAGACCGTCTTCATCTACACCGGCCAGTTCACCGCGGCGAAAAATCCGGTGTTGCTCGCAAAAGCGGCGCAAGCGATGCGCTCGCAGGGAGCGAGAGTCAAAGCCTTGTTTCTCGGCGATGGAGCGCAGCGCGAGGAAATTAGCGCCCATGCATCGAGCATCGTGCTGCCGTTCGTGCCGCACCGGGAGCTCGTCGACTACTACCGGGCAGCCGACGTCGGGGTGTGGCCCACCCAGGAGTCGACGTCCATGCTCGATGCGGCCGCGTGCGGCCTGCCCGTCGTCGTCAACAACACGCTGCGCGCGGTCGAGAGAATCGACGGGAATGGCCTGACTTATGATTTGAATGATCAAGCGTCCCTGGAGCGGGTCATGTCCTCGCTGCTGGACGCGGTGATGCGAAAACGCCTCGGCGATGTCGGTGCGCGAAGAATGGCGGAGCAATTCAGCTGGAACGCACTGGTACAGCGCCGCGTATCCGACTACCGCAGGTCGCTCGGATGATTCGCGGGACGCTGTCGGCTCTCGTGCGGCTGGCCACGCGGCGCCGCTATCGCGTGATGCGGATCGGTGCGGGGAGCCGCGTCGATCTTTGGAAGGTCAGGGCGAGAGCGGATAATCAGATCGACGTGGGCGCCAATTCGATGCTGGCGAGCCGGGTGGTTTTCGAGAGGGCCGGCGCGCGGCTGCGGATCGGTGCCCGATCGTTCATTGGTCTCGGCCTCATGTCCATTGCCGAATCCATCGATATCGGCGACGATGTCATGGTGTCCTGGGGCTCGACCATCGTCGATCATCATTCGCACAGCCTGCGAACGCGCGAGCGAATCAACGACGTGGAACGATGGATCGAAGGACGCAAAGATTGGACCGGCGTCAGAGTCGTGCCGGTCAGAATCGAAAATCGGGCCTGGGTCGGTTTCAATGTATCCATATTGCCGGGCGTCGTGGTCGGCGAGGGCGCCATAATCGGCGCGTGCTCCGTCGTCACCAAGAGCGTTCCCGCGTGGACGATCGTCGCCGGCAATCCTGCGCGCGTGCTGCGGGAGCTGGATTCCGATGAGCGCGCGTGACGATCCCGGCGGCCGGCGAGACGCGAACATGACCTGGGAGCAGGCGGTCGCTGCGCTGCTCGAGGATCCGGAGCAGGGTTCACTCGCGCGGGACTGTTATTTTGACGGCACGCCGGCCCAAGCCGGCGAACGCTATTGGGCCAGTGCAGAGTGGCAGGCGGCGCGTTGCTTATTGCCCGAAGCGGCTGGAAACGCGCTGGACGTCGGAGCGGGACGAGGCATCGTAAGCTATGCGCTCGCGCGCGACGGCTGGAGCGTATGCGCGTTGGAGCCGGACGCCAGCGCGCTCGTCGGTGCCGGCGCGATCCGGGAACTCGTCGCTGTGACCGGTTACTCCATCGACGTGGTCGAATCCTTCGGGGAAAACCTGCCCTTTGAAGACGAGGAATTCCAATTGATCGTCGCGCGCCAGTCGCTGCACCATGCGCGCGATTTATCGGCCCTGACTCGGGAATTATTTCGCGTCCTACGTCCCGGCGGCCGGCTTCTCGCCATGCGGGACCATGTGATCAGCAGAGCCCGCGACTTGCCGCGCTTTTACCAAGCACATCCGCTGCACCGCCTGTACGGCGGCGAGCATGCCTACTTGCTCACTGAATATACGGCGGCGCTTCGGGATGCAGGCTTTACATTGAATAAAGTCATGGGCCCGCTGGAGTCGGCGATCAACTACGCGCCGCTCACGCCGGACAGTCTGGCCGCCGGGATCGCCGATCAAGTTCCGGATTTTTTTTGCTCGAGACGAATTGCGCGGCGGCTGTTGCGCTCCCCGGTGATCATGCCGATGGCTTTGAAATTTCTCCGGCGCGTGGACAACCGGCCCGGACGCTTGTACTCGTTCATCGCCGATCGCGCTGGAGCCTGATCGATGACGATCGCATGGGTCACGGGCGCCAGGGGATTCATAGGCCGGCACCTTGCCCTGCATCTTCGCGATCAGGGGCTGACCGTTTGCGGCATCGGCCATGGACATCTTCCCATCGATGTTTGGGTCCAAGCGGGCCTCGCAAAGTGGTCGAATTCGGAGATCACGGCCGAAGCCCTCGCGCAGTTGGCGACGGAACCGGGCGTGCCCGATTTGGTGTTCCACCTCGCCGGCGGGTCCGCCGTCGGAGCGTCCTTGGACGCGCCCTTGGAGGATTTCAACCGTACGGCCAACACGACGATAAGACTCCTTGACTGGCTGCGCACGCATGCGCCCCGTTCAAAACTCCTCGTCGCCTCGAGCGCCGCCGTCTACGGCGACACTGCGGGTGCGCTTGCGGAAGAAGCACGGTTGCCGGCGCCGGTCTCTCCTTATGGGTACCATAAATTCATGATGGAGCAACTCTGTCACGAATACTCGCATGTGTTCGGGCTCGAAACGGCCGTACTGAGAATGTTTTCCGTCTACGGCGAGGGTCTGCGAAAGCAGCTTCTCTGGGACTGCAGCGTGAAGCTCACGGCCGCCACGGATTCAATCGACCTCGGGGGTTCGGGCGAAGAGCTTCGCGACTGGATTCATGTGGATGACGCCGTCGCGATGTTGCGCCTGGCAGCGCAACGGGCGAGCGTCGAGTGTCCCGTATTCAACGGCGGATCCGGAACGGCGGTGCGCGTGCGGGACATCGTAACGATGCTGTCGAGCGCCTTGCGCTCGACAGCCCGGGTGGAGTTTTCCGGCGTTCGGCGGGCCGGCGATCCCGCCGCGCTGGTCGCGGATACGCGCCGCATCGCAGCCGCCGGCGCCAGGTGCCGGGTGCCGTTGGACGTTGGCGTGCAGCGCTATGCCGAATGGTTCAGGCGCGCGCGGAACGAGCGGTGAGGCGGATCGCATTTCGCCTCCCCGGCGAAGGGGTCTGGACGGGCGGAGTCAATTATCTGGAGACCGTGTGCAAGGCGCTGTTGACGCATTCCGATTTAGGCTATGAACCCATGGTGTTTTGCAGCGCGGAGGGCGATCCAGGACTTCTGGCGCGATTTCAAGCACTCCTCGGCGAACGCTTGATCCATGAGCCGGGAGCCGCGCCCAAGCGCCGTGCCGGCCTCCTCGCCGCATTGACGCTGGGACGAAATCGGGCCGCGCTTCGGTTGTGCGAACGCCATCGGTGCGACGTCGTCATGGAAGCCGCGGATTATATGGGATGGCGGTTCCCGGCGGCCTGTCTTGCGTGGGTGCCGGACTTTCAAGACCGGCATCTGCCGCAGTTGTTTTCCCCCTGGAACTTGCGCCGAAAATCGTTGGGATTGCGGCTGCAATTGGCGACGCGGCGCACCGTCCTCTTGAGCAGCGAGGACGCCCGGGCGGATTGCGAACACTTTTATCCGCAGGCGAAAGGGCGGACGGCCGTGGCCCGTTTTGCGGTGCATCCGGCTCTTCATCCCGGCGAGAACGACCCGCAAGTTGGTGCAAGCCATCGGCTGCCGGCTCGGTACTTTTATCTGCCCAATCAATACTGGGCGCATAAGAATCATTCTCGAGTCGTGGATGCGCTCGGGCTGTTGCGCGATCAGGGCAATCACATTGTCGTCGCATCGAGCGGCAACCCGCGCGATCCCAGGCACACCCGACACTACGCAGAACTGCGCGCAAAGGTCGCCGCGCAGTCTCTGGAGAAGCATTTCTTGTTTCTCGGCAACATCCCATCGCGAGAGGTCGCGATTCTGATGAGATCCAGCGTGGCCTTGCTGAATCCCTCGCTGTTCGAGGGCTGGAGCACTACGGTCGAAGAGGGAAAATCCCTGGGAGTGCGCATGGTGCTCTCGGACCTCGCCGTTCATCGCGAGCAGGTCGGTGCAGCGGCCGAATATTTTGACCGAAACGATGCTTCGGCCATTGCAGCGAGTTTGCTGAAGGTGTGGTCCGATTCCCGCGAGCCGCCGACATTGGCGGAACAGCAGGCGGCGGCCTCGGACGCACTGCGGCGTATTCGCGATTTCGCCGTGCAGTTCACGCGGGCCTGCGATCAAGCGCGCCGAGATTCCGGGCGCGCCTTCTGATCATGCAAAATCCGCAGGCCAAACGCCGAGTGCTCTTCATTGAGCAATTTTACTACCCGGACGGGTGGGGCGGAGCGGAGTTGCCGCTCGATCTCACCGTTCATTTGGCGGGGCTCGGCTTCGAGATCGAGGTCATCTGCGGCGGCGATCAATACGCACCCGTGGAAGATGAGCCGCCTCCCGATCCGCGATTGCAGGGAATTCGAATCTGCCGCATTCCGGCGCTTCTCGGCGGGAATGTTCACCGGGCGAAGTTGCTCCGCCAACTATGGTTTTATCTCGCTCTACTGCCGCTCCTACTCTTCCGCTCCGCCCCGCATCTCTACGTCGCGCAAACCAACCCGCCTCTGGCGCTCATATTGGTTGCCGCGGCGGCGCGCTGGCGGCGAAAACCGCTGATGATCATCGCGATGGACGTCTATCCTGAAGTCTTGATCGCACACGGGGCGGTGCGCGAGCACGGTCTGATGGGTGTACTCATGGCGCGAATGTTCCGATGGGCCTATCGGAGCGCTGATTGCGTGATAGCGTTGGGTCCGGTGATGTCGGAACGGCTCGCGACCAAGGGAGTCGACCCCGCGAAAATAGCCGAGATACCCAATTGGGCCACCGGCAATATGGGATCGGCGCCCGGTGCGAGTGCGCTGCGCGAGGAGTTGGCGCTGCAGAATGAGTTCGTCCTGCTTTATTCAGGCAACCTCGGCCTTGCGCACGAGTTCGAGACCTTACTTGCCGGCGCCGAGCGAGCTCATCGATCGATGCCGTCGCTGCGGCTCGTATTCATAGGCCGCGGATCGCGGCTCGCCGAGGTAAAGCGGCGCGTCGCCGAATTGGGTATGGATTCGATGGTGCGATTCAGGGACTTGCTGAGCTCGAAAAGACTGCCGGAGAGTTTCGGCCTGGCGCAGCTCGCGGTCGTCACCCTGCGCTGCGGCTTCGAAGGCCTGGTCGTACCGAGCAAGCTACAGGGATATTGGGCGCGCGGAGTTCCGGTCTTGTATATCGGCCCCCGCAGCGACATCGATCTGTTCGTGCAAAGATCGCGCGGCGGCGTCTCGTTGCGAACGGGCGATGTGGAGGGCGTCGCAAGGGCCATCATGGACCTCGCCGCGGACCGGAGCCGGCTCGAATCGCTCGGCGTTCGAAGCAGGGAGTTCTACGAGACTGAATTCGCGAGATCCCGCGGCCTGGCACGGTATGAATCGGCGGTCAATTCAATTTTGGATCGGGGCAGCGCTGCTTCATGACCGTCATCGCCGTAACCGGCGCATCCGGATTCCTCGGCCGGCATTTGTGTCCGGAGCTCGCTTCACTCGGCAACCGGGTGGTGCAGATTTCGCGCGCCGAGCTGCGTGCAGAAACGCTGCATGGAAGCCTCGAGGGCGTCGACGCCGTGGTCCATCTCGCCGCACGCGCTCATGTATTGAGCGAGCGGAGCTCTGATCCGCGCCAAGAATTTTGGAAGGACAATGTGGTTTTGACGCAATCGGCAGCGCGCTCAGCGATGCGCGCCGGCGTGAAGCGTTTCATTTTTCTGAGCTCTGCCGGAGTGCTGGGTGCAAGCTCACCGCCGCGCGGATTTGACGATGATTCGATTCCTTGTCCGCACGATGCGTACACGGAGTCGAAACTCGAAGCAGAGCGGTGGCTGAATGCCGAGCTCGACGCGAGCATGCAACTCGTGATTTTGCGCCCGCCCTTGATCTACGGCCCGGGTGCGAGGGGCAATTTCAGGAGGCTTTTGCGTCTGGCGCTCAAGGGATGGCCGCTGCCCATCGGCGGCTTTCGCGCGCAGCGATCAATGATCGGAGTGCGCAATATGGTAAATCTCATCGCCGTTGCCGCGGCCCACCCGCGTGCGCTCCGAACGACGCTCCTTGCGGCCGATGAGGAAACCATTTCAATTGCGGATTTGTACGCGGCGATTTCGCGGCAGGCGGGCCACCGCCCGTGGCTTGCGCCTTTGCCTCCCGCAATTATAAGATGTTTACTTAATCTAACCGGCCGAAGGAGCGACGTCGTCCGCCTAACCGATCCGTTCGTGCTGCGCCCGATCAACGCGCAGTCGCAACTCGGCTGGATGCCCCCCCATCGGCTCGACGACGAGCTCCGCTGGACGGTTTTGAGCGAGCTCGGCGCGCCCGCGCGCAACGCGATTGCGCATAACAAGAACTAACCCGCGCCAGCGCGAGTCAACCAGCGTGAATCCAGAGCGTTTTGCGAGAATGAGTCAGAGAGCCTGTTGGATCGCCGCCTCCTGCGCCGCGCTCACATCATGCGGCGGGTCCAATCCGACCGCATCGTCGAACCTTGGTGTCCCCGAAGAAAACACCGCCGGGACGGCGGTGGAAGAGTCCGGGCTTCCGACCAAGATCGTGAAAATCCCGGGCAGTGCGACGGCAGCGATCGCACTCTTCCCCGACGGAAAAGTTTTCTATAGCCCGGACGGCTTCAATTTGGCCGGTGGCGGTTCGACCGTCGCAGCTTACGCCGGCTCAATGCAAATGCTCGATGTCGTGGCCGTCGGTGGCGGCGTAGATGCATTGTTATCCGATGGTTCGGTGTATTTCAGTCCCGACGGCCAAAACTTGGGCGGTGGTGGATCGACCGTTCGGGCATACTCGGGATCTGCGCAGATCGCGGCGCTTGCGCCCGTGGCGGGCGGGG